>Ga0209713_10000358_pt1 | contig 25596 bp, 24 predicted proteins | sample ArcOceMetagenome_3_FD_187444 | JGI IMG/M metagenome (GOLD analysis project Ga0209713, IMG submission 187444) | Marine eukaryotic phytoplankton communities from Arctic Ocean - Arctic Ocean- Svalbard ARC20M Metagenome (SPAdes) (version 2) | ecosystem: Environmental > Aquatic > Marine > Oceanic... | reverse complement strand
CCAGAGGGAGGCCTGGGCCGAGAGGTTGGTCCAGGCCGAGAGGGCCAAGATTAAGGCCCAGGCCGAGAGGGAGGTCTGGGTCGAGAGGTTGGCCCAGGCCAACGCAGCCAAGAGGGAGAGAAAGGAGACCCAGGCCCAGGCCGAGGCCGATTTGGCCGATTGGGAGGCCCAGTACAACGCAGCCTCCCAATCGGCCGAGGCCGATATGGCCGATATGGCCGATTTGGAGGCCCAGGCCGATATGGCCGAGATGGAGGCCCAGGCCGAGAAGGCCAAGGAGCAGAGTAAACAAAAGCTTAAAAATGAGCCTCAAGACATGACCGAGTCTATTCAACCTGAACAATTCAAACAGTGCATGCAGACAAAGGAAACCATGGACAAAGTATTCAATGAGCTGATAGAGAAGCAGATCAATCAGCTCATGATCCAAAAAGTACTAAGCCGGGAAAAAGTGGAAACGGCAAACTACCTAGAATATTTGAACGTTCAGGTTCTTCGTGGACACTCGAAAGAGCAAGCCGCGAAACAAAAAGCCACTTTGCTAGACGACTTCTACACGCCGCACACAGAAAAAAGTACTGTCCGTATTGATGGCATTGGAAAGAGTCCTTTCAACATATGTTTTGAAAGTAAAGCTCTTAAAGATGACAAGTGCAGTGGCGAACAGGTGGCGACAAACTATCATCTCTATGCTAAACAGATTCTCACTCAATTGCTTGATAATGGCTCTACACCTGTAGAAGGAGATCAGGCTAGATTCGTGACTCAACCAGCATGTGAAAACTGTGCTAAAACACAAGAGTATTATGGCGCCATAAAACGACTCCATCGTTGTCCAATACGGGGGGACGGGTTCTGTGGTTACTCTGTCATTCTCTGGGCTCTAAATGTGCTGTATCCCGGGGGAAAAGTGATTGATTTCGAATCGTTCTTTGACGAAATTGCTCGGCGCAATCCCTACCTAGCTCTGCGCAAAGATCTGGACACCGGATTGACATTAGCGACACCTTTGCATCTGAGAGATGCGGTACGCTCTATGGAACTGCCTGAAACAATCAACACTGTAGAAGAATATTTCCGTGACAATTGTAGGACATTGCCTAAGGAGTTCTGGCTCAGCGACGAACTATTGGCTCCGATTTCCGAGGCATATGATCTAACTATCGTAGTTGTTGTTTCAAATCAACCAGCGCAGCAAGCTGCTACGACTGACTTGGAAATACATGGCAAAGCTAGCCAGTCTGGGCACATCGTATACTTACAGATCATCAATTCGAATGGTACGTCACATTTCGATTTGCTGGTTCCGTTGCCACCACCTTGAGTTGGTTTTGCACCCAAGATATACGAGACCCCGAGGGATCTCGTATTCGGGCCAAACGCGTCTCAAGAACAAAATGAACCGGAGGAAAGATTCTACGTGGTGGCTATATAGCGATTCTGAGGCTGAGGCTGAGAGGAGCCTCTTAACTGAGACACATTACCCGAGACCCTTCGGGTCTCGGGTATAAAACCCAAGCGTTGCCAGTCTGTTTGAACACACAGACTCCGGTGAACACTCAGTCTACACACTGGCCGAGCAGTCTACACACTGGACACAAAATGAAAAGATAAACTAGTGAATCTGTTTCCTCGCGTCTTGAGAATCTTTCCGCAAGAACGCGCAACCACAAAATGCATGACTCACGCAATCATGGACGAACTCACCCTTGTCTTGGACACCATCGTGATCTTCTGCTTCTTGTCTCCGTTCGGCGACGCCCTCTCTTCCCGAATCTTTTGCATCTCTTCGTCCGAGCGAAAGTACTTGTAGTGCAGGTTCCACAGCACCTTTTCGCCCATCACAAAAGGCGGGTTGTCCAGGTTGGCCTTGTACCAAAACACCATGTCCGCGATGTTGTTGCTCTTCACAGTGTTGTCAATCACTAGACACTCGTTGTTCTCCGTGCACGCGTCAAACACAGTCGAAAAATCTGCATACGTCTCGAACCCTCCGAAAAAATACTTGTACAGCTTCACCTTGTTGACCGGAATGTTCTCACGCAACGCGAATACAAAATCGATTTGCGATCGCAGTGAAATATCAAGCTCCATGCTGTACTGCATCGCATTGATGAAGGTGATATGAAGATGACGGCCATTCATAAAGACGTCGCGCATGCTCGGACCTTTGAATATCGACTTGTCGGCCATGCAATCGTCCATTACGACCATGACGTGTTTTAGAGGCTTCTTCTTCTTGCAGTCACGACGTTGCTTGTCCACTAGCTTTGTCATTATAGACGGGTTCCATGAAGAGTGCACGCACGATTCGGGCATGTGATCTTCGAACATCATGCGAGATTCTTCAGTGGGAGTGATTGCTACAGGTCGATCAATAGAGTTTCGCAGATGGTACATAATGTCGCGCACCAATGTGCTCTTACCAGTGCCGCGTCTACCTATGAAGTAGATGATTCTGTACGGCTTGATTGTCGTTGGGTCGAATTGCTTTATGTTAATTGCAGCCATTGTTGATTACTTGGGTACATAAAAAATACTCAGATTTTTATTACATTTCATTGGCTCTTCTTTATTATATTTCTGTTTACTCTGTTCGACTAGCGATCACTTCTTGTCGGAGACCACCACGTGGAGGCATCTCTGAGCGCCGATGCGCTCGGAGAAGCTCTGTGCCAACAGTGGTGTCGTAATGAGGTATCTTCAGTAAAACGCAGAAAATTGAGAGATAAAAAAAGAGTATTTCTTTCTTCAAACAGAAAGTCTGATACTTGCCATAATACATTTGCATTTTTTTATGAAGTAGTTTGTAAACACCATGTTGGCAGTCAGTCCACTTGCTTTTGTTTTGATCACATTCATTACTGCTACAAATGCTGAAATTGAGCTGGGAAATCTGAACTATCTTCCCACTGCGGAGGCTGATGATCGCCTCGCAAACGTCTTCAAGTACAACGACCGAATATATGCTCAATTAGTAGATCGAACTCAAACTCCTCAGGCTTTTTACGAAGCCTCTTTGATGGGCAGGGCACAACAAAATACCCTAAAGGGCTGGGGCTTCAACACACTCGATGGGTCAACTCAAAATTGGTACAACGGTACAATAGTCAAGATGAATAAATTCACCACCAATTTGCATGTTCGTCTGCTACCGTTGGGGTGGGACCAAGCCACAGAATACGTCAATGATGATGCCAGCTGGCGTGCTGAGAACTGCGCGCGTAGCGACGATCCGTACATTGAGCGAAATTTTCCAGAAGGATCGCTTATGTGGTACATGGACAAATTGTCTGACCGTAACAAACCGATCAATCAACTTGGTAAGAGTTCCTTTGTACATCCTGGCACCGGCTCACTGGCAGACTTTGAAGCTCTGAAGCTGACAGATGCCGAGATTACGCAAGTTTTTGGTACACACGCCGTAGATGGTAGGCCACTGGAATACAAGCAATATCTCGATTCGACGTGGGCAGGTCTCGATACATACGAATTTTTGGATATGAATTCTTACACCTCAGGTTCGTTGTTGAATCGGAGTTTAATGAGCCCTGTCGGTGGTACAAACAACAAGGACTGGCAGGACCCAGCAGACGACAACTATTTCAATTACCACTTTGATCGAACTACCAAAAGCAGAGCTAGGTATATAAACATGGTGAGAGCACAAGCCAATCCTTTGTTCAGCTGCAGAGAGGTCTTGCCAGATAATGCTTATTACGTCAAGCCCGTGGAGATCATTACATCGCACACGACTGATTTTCACACTTTTCAACCTGCGACGGGTACGCGGGTGAGCGTGCAATCCTCGCTGACAAGTCCAAATCCACTGACCAGTAGTCAACAAACCAACATCAAGACTGCGTATCAAAACACAGTAGTGCAACAGTACCCGGGCGTATCATCCTGGTTAGTCTCAATGACAGAGAGTGGGCAGCGACGAAGCACGTCGCCAGATGCAGTGGAAGCATCATTTCGAAAACATCTGGTGCATCAGTAAACATCATATCGTATTACTAAAAAAATCTCTTTTTTTACAGCCTTTGTGTTGTTGTGTAAATGTCAGCAAAAAATCAATCAAGTTGTGGAAAGGAATGTTGCGATTGCTGCATCAAACTTTGGGCCATGGTGATGCTGAGCGCCGACAAGCTTACATCGCGTCCGTCCAGCGGCATCATCCCTCGCCCTGGCGCTACATCACGTGGACGGATGACATGATCAGCAAATGCGTGCGGCACAAACAGCCTGAGCTGTGGCCTCTCTTTTCTTCGTCATTGCCAATAATTCGGTCCGACATTGGTCGGTATTGCATTCTCGAGTCTCACGGAGGGCTGTATTTGGATTCTGATATCCTAGTCAATCGCAACCTTGAGGAGATGGTGCAGCGATACTCCCGAAATTTTACACAAATCGTGCTCGCTTACAGTCCACCGCTATTGCCATGGAGGCCGCCGGGAGTAACAAATTACATTATGTACGCACCGTGGCCCCGCCACGAGTTTTGGATGCGGGTGCGGCATGCCATCAGTACCCATCACCCCCCTCTATTGTCGCATCTCGTAGGGGCTTTGAGCACCAATGCTATGGTGTCACAGACGTCTGGAAATCTGATGCTCAATCGCGTGGTCGCCCGGTTGCCGGCCGCAAGCGTCGGAGGGTTTGGTGAGGCTGCTGTAGCGAACCCCTTTTGCCCTGTCATGAGTTGGGATGACCGCCACCACAGAGCGCACGCTATTCACGTGGGGGGGACCGCACGGCAAGACGGCGATTCGTGGTCGAGTACCATAGTCCTCCGGTCGGTAGCTATCGAGTGTGCATTGCGACAGGCAGTGGGATCGGAGTACGACGGACAGCTGCCGTGTTTCTCTTGCTTTGCCATTATGCTCTGTAGCGCAGCGCTAGTGGGCATGCTACTCTTTTCGCAACGTCGCCGGATCCGACGCTGGGCACGGTCATACTCGGTATGACCATGGCAATGTCAACACACAGATTAGGTCCCAAAGAAATCGAAAAAGTAAAAGGAAACTTTTAGCGTGTCATTGTCACATCGGCACGACATGCAAGTCAACCATGGCAGTCCAGAGTACCAACACGGACTGATCAACGGTCTCATACTCATACCTGAAGATGCAGAAAAACGTATACATTTGCGAACAGGGCAGCAGATTCTGCGGCTGAGACTGGGGGCGCACGCACATTGCACTATACCGTTCGCAGTTAGCGTTGCGCCGGGGCAGGCAGACACTGGGCGGTACAGCGTAATGCTAAATGTGGAGGGCGCTGACAAGGAACTGCTGCTATGCTTGCAAGAGGAACTGATTCGGTCGCTCAAACCATTGCGTAGGCGCGTGCAGTCACTGCTGCTCGAGTCCAGCGTGTCGCAGCAGACCGGCAAGGCCTACCCCCCTCGGGTGCGATGTGTGTTTGATATAGACCACACGCAAGTCAAGCATGTCGGCCTGGACGGTGTTACGATCAGGGATGGCGAATTTGGCGACATACGCACGCGTGTGAGCGTTCAAGCGGATGTGATGGTAGCAGGGCTCAAATTTATCTGTGCGGAGAGAAGATATCAGTGCGTTCTCAAGTGCGACACACTGTACCTCTCGGACAAGGACACCACGAAGGCGGGAAACGGGTTCCCCCTGTTCAACACAGAGGACTCGTTCACGCTGGCCGGGGCATTGGATCTGTCGGGCGGCGAGTCTCCTTTCAGTAGACATTAAATTGTTGCAGTGAAAAATTACATGTGTTTTAAGTTGCTTCTTTATCTTTACTGTGCTGTTGGTATTTGCACCGCGTAAATCTTTTGGGCCTGGAGACCTCCGGCTTCCACGACGAACACCAGATTCGCGCTTGCCTCGGTGAACTGATTGCTAAAAGTGCACTGGTACGTCTGCTGGCCACTAGAGGCGGGTCGCAGCCACCAATCGGGCTTGATCATCGTAACTTTCACATCCGGATAACCGTATATCATACATTGTATCTTGAAGCCGGATTGTGAAAGAACACTGACTTCCGCTTTGTATTGCGAGCCGTTTTCGAGTGTAAGAGACATCGTTTGAGTGACAAACTGTGGCAACTTGGCGTGCAACTGCGTTTGACTGAATACGATTCCACTACAGGTATTGTCGGCAACACACACTGTCCCGTTTCTCCGCCAAGCGCCCTGTTCGCTCGTCGCTTTGCATGGCTGTGTCGCGCAAGGTATACCCGAATACGTGGCGAAGGCGAGAGGCGGCGTGTCTGGTGTAGCAGGACTCGCCGCCGTCAGCAGTCTCGACAGCACGCTCTCGTCCGAACCAAGACGGTCTGCCAAAGCGCCGGTATCGAATGACGCGGTTTCACTCATTTACTTTTTTAAAAAATAGAATAAAAACTTGATAATTTTTAACCATTGGCCGGTCGTCTCTATCTTCGGGGGCCTTATTGGATCACCTGATGGTGGTCTTGTGGAATTCTTGCCAATAGCGGTCAGTAATGAGTTGAGTAAATGATAAAAGATAAAAGAAAAAATTAAATTGTAGAGACTCGTGTTATGAACTTACCGCCATCCATGGTACATCAACAAAATCGACTAGACGTTCCCCAGGCACCGACCGACACCATGATAGCGACCTGGACAAAGTACACGATTCTTACGAAACACTGCGAGTCTCTTTCTATTGCAAAGAAGCGGGAAATTTTCGCAATCATGCGCAATCAGGTGCTCAGTTGTTCTTCGGGTGACAGTTCCGAGCTTTACCACTTGTATCTGCCACGGATAGGCTTCACGCTGGGCGAGTGCGCTCTTTTCCACACAATATCGGAGCATGTGCGCAAGCAGTGTGGCAAGTGACCCATCGCCTTGAGGACCACTGTCCTCGTGTCAAAAATGATGGTACGCAGCCCACTTTACAGAAACATTCTTTTTTATTCGGGTCCCCAGAGCCCACCAGGATGGACGGTCAGTCGAGTGACGCTGGCGTAAAACGGATCATACCACACTACGGCACGCGTCAAGCCAGATACGAAGGTACTCACCTTTTCCAAGGTATCAGTCGATAACTCTTCTTTTTGCAAGCTCCACGTTTGCAAGTCCCCAACATGCTGAGCCATGGTGGGCGAATCGACAAGAGTTTCATTCAACAGAAGAATCGCTTGGGGATGAAAAGTCTCCGGATTCGTCAAGTCGTAAGACGCTTGGCCACGACTCATCACCCACGCTTCTATACTCTCCTGAGCCTGCTTGTTCTTTTTGGCAAGACGCACAAAAAGTTGCAGATAATTCACACCCGCCCCCACAAAGCCTGGAATCTGCGCAGCCGTAGCCTCTTCTGCTGCGAAATTGTAGTTGGATTGTAGATTCAAATCAATCATGTACCCGATATCACCGTCCAGCTTGAATTCCATCGCCAGAACAGGGGCTTCTAGAAATACGGAAGCTTTCTGTGCATATTCGAATAGCAGCACACACAGCTGCATCGAGCAACCCAGCTCTGCGGCGAGGGAAGCGGCGGTGGGGTGGATGCTGAGCGAGACGTCGTCCGACACCTCACAGAGACAGAGATTCTGAGCTTCGTGCCACGGTAGCTCGCCGTCGTTGTCTTGATCTGCCTTGTCCGCCTTGGTTATAGCCACCGCATAGAGCACTTTCGAGTTGACAACTTCTACGCGCACCTGTTTGTTGGCTTCTCCGACACATCGCTGCACCAACCATGCTCGGCCTTCGACGGCACCGGCACCAGTGCAAGCCTTGACGCATTCACCGAGTTGACCAGTCTGCTGAAGACGTGTCCAGTCCACCAGATGCACGCCGCGACTGCCGCCACCATAGGCTGGTTTGAGCACAATCTGCCGCACCGGCATCGAGACTGTCTTGGCACTGTACAGACAGCGCCCACGTGCAATTTCGCCGACGGCCTTTTCCAAACCGGTCGACGTCAAACTACGTACCAACACGGTGTCTGGCAACCGAACGTTGTTTTGGCACATGCTGGTCAAGGAAGACGTAAAGGTTGCAGACGTGAGCTTGGCCAGTTGTAGGGGCTTGGAGTTTTCCAGTTGAATGACAGATAGACCGTTGATAAGTCCCACTTGCTCGGCATTTTGATTACCCATCAGCAGCAACGACATGTCCTGGAGTTCGGAGTTGTCTCTGTAAAATGAGGATCCACTAAATCTCGATAAGATCACATTGACCATGTCCGATGTGTTTGTCGGTGGTGTAGATACAGGTAAAGCGACGATGCAGTTTGATCGACTATCCAAATCCAACGGTGTCAATTCAATAAGATTTGTCAACTGCGTATCTACCAGTCGTTTGTGAAGCTCTTTCAGTAATTTCTCTGTTCTCTGACCGTCCTCGTACACAACCCCTACATGGACAGGCGCTTGTGGCATTTGAAGTTTTATCGCTACTATTTATCAAATTGCATACATTTTATTTCCCAGATGCACTTGAACAAAAAGTACTATTTTTTTCAACAGTTTTCAAGTTCCAGTCGAACCTTGAGTCGTGTTTTGCTCGCCACAGTGATCGATTTCTACCACCTCAGGCGTCTCGATTCGCTCGAGAATCAGCTGTGCGATTGGCTCCCCTTGTCTAATTTTCACACTCTCAGTGCCCAGATTTTGAAGCAGCACCTTGACTTCGCCCCGATAGTCACTGTCAACCACTCCTGCTCCTATCGCGCAGTGCGATCTCACGCTCAAACCCGAACGCGGGGCAATCCGCGCGTACACGTGAGGCGTCGTGATAATGCTGATTCCTGTGGTGATTAATCGCTGTTGGCCCGCCTCGATACAACAGTCCTCGTCGGATGACAAATCATAACCAGCAGCCCCCTCTGTCTGTCGCTCCGGTACTGTAGCGGTGGTCGTATGACGAAATACTTTGAGCATCTGGTTTGTACTTACACCAATCCCTTAGATAAAAGGAAGGCACGCTTTGTTCACTGCGGAATTGCTATGGGAAGTTGTCGTAATATCTCGAACTCTGACTTGGTATATATTTTTGTCGCATTTTCTGGTTTGGCTATGAATGCGAGTCCCCTCGCAAGCAACAAGTCGTTGTGCGAAAAGCACTCAATACCGTCGCAAGCTTTGGTCGAAGGCATCGTCGATTCCAGTAGTGCGCTCTTTATTACCAACAGACCGGTCTGGAACTCATGTTGGTACAAAAGTCAAAGTATCAGTCAACTCTTTGGTACAAAAGTCAAAGTATCAGTCAACTCTTTGGTACAAAAAGTCAAAGTATCAGCGCTTGGTACAAAAGTCAAAGTATCAGTCAACTTTTTGGTACAAAGCTCGTATGAGGTTGGTACGGATTTTGTACCAACCTCTGGCTATATATTGATCTTCTTCGACCGTGGCACCAGACTGACAAGCAAGCAACATGTCGCATCGCATCCCTGACTCCACACCCACGGTCATCACACGTTCGATGAACGCGAGGACTCGTCGAAGCATTGTGCGCTCTCACCGAGTTGCACCAGGCGACCACAACCTGTTTCTGGAGGACACAGCGAATCCGCAGTCATCTCTGACGCAGACCGCGCATGTCATGCCACAGCCTGAAGTGCAGATAATCGCGAATGATGCGCCGTGGTTGCGGGTAGAGGGCGTGATCTTCACACCAAACCAGGCGCCTGGAGATTTCACTTGCCTGCTGAAGCAAGAATGGATCCACAACCCTCCGACTGTTGTGCCCACGGAATTCGCAATCTTCAACGACAACCTACACAACTGGACACAAGCCATGCTATACCCTACACAGATGCAACTTCCAGGTGGCGGCAATGCTGCCATTCGGCAATACGAGAGCAACCACCTCACTAAGGGCATTCCTACTGGTGCATGTGGCGAAGGGTTCAAGTCACTCGAACAAATGCACGTCATTGACGCCAGGCTCGCAAGTTTGATGCAGCTGCCGTGTCCAACTGCCAGCACACGTCAGATCATTGATGCCGCTTGCGGACGCATCGCAGAAGTCTTGCAGGCACGAAGCAGTGTCGAGACGGTTTACTACTCTGCAGATCCATACAGAAACATTGACATCGGAGAAATGGATTTTCATCCGTGGGGTCTGCCTTCTTGTCCAGTGCCGTTGTTGGGCACCGGCATATTCTCTGTCGCGGACGACGTCATCAACTACATTAGCCTCAAACTGACTGTCGTCTTGCCATTGCGGGTGAACGAGATGCGACAAGTGTGAATTTCATCGGGAAATAATTCGGTGTGGTTGTGAAAAAAATGTAATAAATTTTCTCATTTTTTTTAATCGTAATTGAGGTGGTGACTTGTCCGCTTTTTCAAATTCTAGTATCATATTTCGAGGGAAACAACCTCCTTTATTTTTGTGACATACAACATTGTCATTCTGGCACTGCGCACATATACAAGAATGAAAGATGGTCCTCGTGCCTCTGACTTCGCGCCCTACAATCCAAGGAGTGGTCGCTGGTAGAGCGGTCGCTCCTCTGATAGCATGCCTCCACAGACGGTGGTTTGCCCCAACGACCAAGCGGAGGTGAAAATTGCGTCTTCTTGGAAAATAAGGCCAGAACTCGACTCAGCATGTTGTTAAGCTATGTCCGGCTGTATACGCTTCTGGCATTGCGCTATTATGATGATTCGGACAAACAAAGTCGAGTGTCTCAGAGTAAGCGAGTCGTATGACCACTAGACAGAAAGAATACTGTCTCTTATTGTAAAAAAGAAATGACCTTGAAGCCAATGCTGAGGTCCATAACCCATGCAGTGGCAACATCCGTTGTCTTGTGCATCGTGAATCTAACAATCGCCTACTTGCTGCACGTGCTGGGGTTCATCTCGTTGCCACTGAACAAGAAGCGAGACGCCTACGAGGCCCAAGTCGCTGAGCAATTGGTCGAGCCATCATCCATAACCGACAGTTTGGACGACATCGGTGGTCTGACCAAAATCAAAGCGGAGATCCGTGCACAAGTGCTGCTGCCGCTGAAGCACCCCAAAATCTTTTTCAGTTCGACTCACAACATCAGACCGCCGCGTGGTGTCCTGTTATATGGGCCTCCAGGGACCGGCAAAACGATGCTAGCCAGAGCCATCGCCGGAGAGGCTCGTGTACCATTCTTCGCGTTGACGCTGGCCACCCTCGAGAGCAAGTGGTACGGCGAATCCAGCAAGCTGCTCGCAGCCACCTTTGGGTTGGCGCAAAAGCTGCAGCCATGTGTCCTGTTTTTCGACGAAATCGACGGAATGATCCGTAAACGATCTGACCTCGACCAGAATCATGTATATGCTTTCAAGACCGAATTTCTGATGCACATGGACGGTATCGGCAAGCGGACCGACGAGGCGGTCATCGTCATCGGCTGCACGAACTGTGCCAGCAGCCTCGACCCAGCAGTCCATCGCCGCTTCCCGCAACAATACAAGATCGATCTACCCACACGGACAGAGCTTGGTGACATCCTCGCATTGCATACGCGAGCAGGCAAATCTCTCAGCGCATCGGGGATTAACGACGTGATAAATCATATGGGGGAAGGGCGCTCGGGGTCTGATATTGCCGAACTCGTCCGGGCCGCCTGCGCAGTGCAATTGCAACAGGCCCTTGCCAGTGACGCTGTCAAGACGAAACTGTTAGACGGATCGGCAACCCCGGATGATTTGCAACGATTGGTCGGAAGCATGAAACGGCGTCATCTGTACGTCGCGCTCAAAGACAAGGGGTGGTACAGAGACACACCGGTCGCGTCCAGGCAGACCTAGGACAGCCCTTGTTCGAAACACGGTTGTGAGCCCAGCTGTGTCTTTGTGACGTTTTTTTTCAGCAGCAATGTTGGGGCAGGCAGAGGTCGGCTTTCTACTCTTGTTATTTTGTCCGTATCTGTCCCTGTTTTATATGCGTTTACTGGTCGATATTTGCACCTTGTAATCAAGTTTGATTTACAATAAAATGAGAAACTTTATTAAATTTTTTCAACACCAACACGACTCACAACCTCTCGCAGATGCGCATCGTATTCGAGATCATCGCAAATTGATGGCTGCACTGCACTGGCACTCGGCGAATCGTAGTACGCGTAGTCTACACATAAACCGTCACTCGATGGTGGCAGTGACATCAAATGTGCCATCAGCCATTCCTCCCTTGCAGCCTTCCTTATCTTTTGCAATTGCCCAGCCACTTTGTATGCATCTGGGTTGTACCTCAAAAATGTCAATTGTGTGTGTCCTTCGATGACCATTGACTCGTAAATCTTTGTCATTCTTTTCATGTCGCACCCGATGGATCCGTACCCGAATCGATGTTGACCCTCGTCTACTTCGAGTGCAACTAGATGGCCAGATGCTGTGGTAAGCATGAAATCCACTCGTGCGAATTTGCCATCAATGTCACCCACACATTTGAAATCTACGTGCATCTCTCTTTTAAAATGCATTGGAGGAGGCCTGACCCCGCCGGCCAGTAACGGAGTGTATCCGGCCTTTTCAAGCGCCAGCTCGACTCGGCGTTCCTGCTTCTTTTGCCTCGCTTGGCCTCCCTGTGTGTGCATTGCCTTTTTGTGGGTGGTGAGGTTAGAACTCTGGTTGGATGCGAATCCGCATTCTGGAAAGTCACATTGAAACGGTTTCTCCCCGGTATGGGTCCGCTTGTGTGTGACCAGGCTGCCATTCGTGGTGCATGCGTACCCACACCCTGGAAAGTCACATCGAAACGGTTTCTCGCCAGTGTGGGTCAGTTTGTGGACGGTTAGGTTGCCACTTTCACTGCATGCGTAATGACACCCAGGAAAGTCACATCGAAACGGTTTCTCGTCGGTGTGTGTTCGTTTGTGGGTAACGAGGGTGCCACTCTGGGTGGATGCGTACCCACACCCTGGAAAGTCACATTGAAACGGTTTCTCCCCGGTATGGGTCCGCTTGTGCACGGTGAGGTAGGCACTCGTGGTGCATGCGTACCCACACCCTGGAACGTCACACTGGAACGGTTTCTCCCCGGTGTGTGTTAGTTTGTGCCTGGTGAGGCTGCCACTTGCACTGCATGCATAATTACACCCTGCAAAGTCACATTGAAACGGTTTCTCGCCGGTGTGGGTCCGTTTGTGGGTAACGAGGTGGCCACTTTGAGTGGATGCGTAATCACACCCTGGAAAGTCACATTGAAACGGTGCTGTTGAGAAATGGTTAGCTATCTGCTGCTTTCGCTTGTGAGAGGCACATGCACCAATGCCATCCTGCACCAGAAATTTTATCATTGATTTTCTATTGTCGCTCACACATTGGCTAAGAAATATTCGCTTCTTCACTTAACTTTGTTTGGACCTTTTATCGTTGTGCTTCCGAACTGCACCGCATGTTAACGAACAAGTGGTAATTATATATACCGCATGTTAACTGCACCGCATGCACCGCAGGTTAAATCTTCGGAAACGGTTGGTAATTATCGCATGATCTTTTTATCCAGTCATAAAAAACTGTTTCTAATTTTATTTTCCCAACTTGGTACAAACCGCCAACTTGGTACAAACCGCCAACTTGGTACAAACCGCCAACTTGGTACGAAAAGATAAACCACTTCATGCTAGACGAGCGGAGCCAAAAGAGCGCAAACTGCAACTAGCAACATGGAGCCAAAAGAGCGGAGCAACATGCAAACTGCGGAGCCAAAAGAGCGCAGACTCCAGAATCTCGACACTTGCATCTCGAAAGCCAACGTGCTTTTCGAAGGGCTGGAAGCTGACCTGACACGCCAGCTGCAAACGGCAGAGCACACATTGCAGGATGCCACAACGCTCGATAGTTCGAGGCGACAAGCCAACAGAACTCGGTTCATCTGTGTCTCACTTCTCGCACGTCTGCGCAATGCGAGCTGCGGCTCGTTCACTGATGTTCACAGGGGATTCGAGATGCGGACGGAGTTCGAGGAGAGAATCCGAGAAACGAATCTGGCGCTTGCATCAGGAGAGCTAGACTTGCTACCAACTGATGGCCTACCGCTTACAGACTGCAGCAACCTCTCACCGCGCCTAAGCTTCGAGAAATGGATCAAGGCTAAGCACCGTCTCTGCCAACTCGAGGGCAATCGCTACAGCCATTCGCTGGCCGACCTGACCACCATCTGGAGTATTCACGTTACAGAGCACATGGCGACCGACTTTAGGTTGTTCGCGAGTGCTCTGGCCCGACACCGGGAACTTATCCAGGCTATGCCGCCTCAATTTGTGCAGCAGTACGAGGACCGCTACCCACTCCCCCGCGTCTTCTACGCCGGAGGGATTTTGGAGAGATTGACGGCCTTTATGACCGCTGCCCGGTTGCAAGGTCCCGAGTCACCAATGTTCCAGGTTGCATTCGCCGGCAATGGCAACGAACCCAACCTTGACATGTTGGAGAATGTGTTTCGGTACATTTTACCCGCGCCAAGCTACCCCTACTCGATGGATGGACTTCCCGTCAGACACGGGCCAAGATTGCGTATCAACAACAACACTCAACCAGGTGTGTTTGTTGGTTCGCTGGCTGACGCGAACACTACAATGTCATTCAGAGTCATGAAGCGCCTGACCCGCAGCTCTGTGCTGGTTGAGGATCGCCAGAAGGCCGCTGCCGGGTACGTAACAGGCGCCATTCAGAGATTATTCGAGTGTCTGCAGCCCCATTGTGCGATCGTCTCAGCTGCAGTGCAGCGAGAACTCACCTCCAAGTCTCCAGAGACCGCCGAAGCCTACGAGCAGGAGACGACCGTGTTTCTGACACAAGTCCGAGAGCTGACGGCAGTCCCGAGTCAGACAGTAGACGACTGCTGGGATCAGATCGGCGCACGAGCAGATCTCATAAAGAAGTTCAACGTGCGTCCTGTTCAGTGTACTCCGTGCGAGGTCGGTAGGCGGATGATGTCTGCCTGGCGGCAGCGCTGGCAGGCTATCGAGAGGATGCAAAGCATCGATGACCTGGTCAACGAGCTTTTCATGTTCGAGATGGGAGACGAGCTCATGCGAGTGGACGCTGCGTTGCACGGTGCCCTCGAGTCGTTGAAGTCTCACAGGGGTACAAATGTCGCTGCCATTCAGCGAGTCATAGACATCGTGCACCACGAGTACTTTGCTCCACAACAAGCCCTCCAAACCAAGCTACTGAGCGTCCAGACTGAAGTCAGCAACAAGTTGGCCGAGACACCTTTCCAGCACGCTGTGTGGCTGTCACTTACCAGAGAGCGCGCGCACGTGATGGCCAAGGTACCCCATCTGGCTGCATTCGCAGAGAACCTGCAGAGCGTGCTGCGAGAGTACCACCCTGCGGTCGCACACCGCTTTCTGGAGCGTATCAACATTCAACCCGACACAACCATATCCGAGCCTCTTGCTGCCCTGCGACTGGGGGGGTGCTGTGAAATGATGATGATGCCACGCATCAGACGCAACGCTCGCGTGCACGCGTTTCTGCAAGCTGCCATGACGCACCCCGAAGACAGCGGGATCTTTCAGGTCTGCTTGACACGCGACAGCGACGGCCATCTGTGTGAAAACGGGAACCTGGTAGACATCATCTGTCATTTAGCCACATCCGCAGAGGATTTCAAAGTGCCCTCGTACATGCAGTACCCAGTGATCAGTAGTGCCGCTGTCATCGACGGCACACTGCGAGTGCATGATTTCCCGATCGGGTCCAGCAGCGACCATGTGGTGCAGATAGTCGAACTCGATATCTCAGCAGAGGAAATGGCGAATGCAGATCCTACCAGTAACGCAAGCGGTGTCTACAGCTTTACGCAGCTGATCCCGAATGGTTATTCGAGAAAGTGCACAAACTGCTGGGGCTCCACTGGTAGCCGACAGGACAGGGGGATGCCCATCTGCTCCGTTTGTATGATCATGTCAGCGCTGTACGGACTGACCACCAAGTACATGCCAAACACACCAATGCACACGATCTGGGCCCAGATCAACTCAGCCATGCGGGTTTCCAGCGACATTTTCTACATAACGCTTTTCAAGTACCTCTATCGCCTCGCTCACGACGAGTCTTTCACACACAACTACCTGCTGAGCGCTTTCAGGCATTTGTGTCCTAACAAGGACAACTTCCACGAATACATGGGGACTGTGCGAAGCCTAATCAACTCAGTTTTTTCCGACGAGCATCAGTTCCAGCAAGCCCTTGGCCTCATCAAAGACATGGCGAGCAAGTTCGACCGCTCAGGCATGCAGCCAGTAAACTTCTACTACTGCGATTGCGGTTGCGGCTGCTGAACTGCTACACGAGTTGTCCCAAAACACACGAATAAAAATCTAAATTATTTATAAAGATTTTATCTTGGATCCGAATTCGATTTTCATAGCACCGACTCTCAGGACAAAGAAAACAGATACACTCTAAATTATATCTCTCGCCACGTCAATGGCAAACGTCGGAAACGCTTGCATCTTTGGTGACTGCTTCGTGCGCGTTGCAATACTACCGGGCAGCAGCCTGACGAGTCGCCGCCGCATCAGCCAGCTCAACCGCGGGGATGTCGTATGCAGCTCAAACGGTTGGTCAGTGGTTGAGGCCATTTTGTGTTCGACGACAACAGAGCTGTCTCGGTTGCCTGGTGGTCTTCGCATCACACCATGGCACCCGATTCGCGACAACGCCGAAGCAGAATGGCGTTTTGCTGCCACTTATGAGACTTCGCGTGTGGAGATTGTCGACGTCACACCCGTTTACAGTATCCTCTTTCAAGACCGAGCAGTCTCTGTTTGTGTCCAGGATAAGTACGATTGCATCTGTCTAGCACATGCCATTTCGAATGACGCAGTTGCAACGCATCCGTTTTATGGTACCGAACAGGTCGTACATGTCATGAAGACAGAAGCTGGTTGGAATGTTGGGCGTGTGCAATTTCAGCAGAATCGTCGAACAGTCGGTTGTAGAATGTCAACTAATGCAAGGTTGTGAAAGTATATTTCAGTAAACCCTGACCAGCTTTGAAACTGTATTGCCATCGAAAATAAAATACTAAAAATTTATCACATTTATCTTGATTGAAGAAAAAAAAGGCCAAAATTGGTCAACAATTTCCAAAAGATGAAAGAGGAGGGACTCGGTGCACCTTTGCGACCCTTTCTGCATCTTCTTGATCGAGGCCTTGCTGCTCACGCAGGTAAAGATAGTGTGCCTTGGTTGCGACAAAACCCCAATCATCCGGGTCACGAGACCGAAGAAACCCTTTTGCTGACGCTTTCAGATATTTTTGTTTAATTGGGTCTCGACAAGCTTTCACCAGCTCAGAAATTGCTGGGGAGCTGCTGGTCTGCGTCTTCCTCCGCGCCGGTCCCTTGTCGAAGGAGCTGCTGGTCTGCCCCCTCGACTTGCTCTTGCCCTTTCTCCTAGACTTGCTGCTGGTCTGCCCCCTCCCCCTCGACTTGCTCTTGACCTTTCTCCTAGACTTGCTGCTGGTCTGCCCCCTCCCCCTCGACTTGCTCTTGACCTTTCTCCTAGTCTTGCTGCTGGTCTGCCCCCTCCCCCTCGACTTGCTCTTGACCTTTCTCCTAGACTTGCTCCTGGTCTGCCCCCTCGACTTGCTCCTGGTAGCTTGCTTTCTAGTGATTTGTCCTCGTCGTCTCATTTTTGACATATGACTGAGAGAAAACTTTAGGTCCGAGTCATTGCAAACAGCGTGCATGAGCGCTGTCTGTCCTTTTCTACCAAATCGTGTCGGACTCGCTGGTCACCCTTGTGGCTCTGTCCAGAAATGATCAAGTGCTGCAACAAATCACATTTTTATGTCTCAAACACATTTACAAACGATAAATAAATGTTTTGAATTGATAATATTATAACAGTCGCATTTGAAAATACTACTGAACGATGGACCCTGAAATCGCAACAAATCCAACTGCCTTTGATCGCTTTTTAGCAAGTCAAAAGGCCAAATGGCGGGCCAAAAGCGCTACAAGTAACGAATCAGAAGCTAAGTCCAAACGTCCCAAGTTGTCAACTCCTCTTCCTACTTCTACAGTCTAGTGGCTCAATGAAGCCACGCAATTACCCCAAGGGAAATTACCCCAAGGCATTGATCGGTATGATTCGCATGGCGCATACACGATGGCCAACTGCCGACCTTGCTGCACCATATGCAACATGAGCAAGAGGCACTTTGATGTTGATCAGTACATCAGCATGTGCACTGGAATAGCCACAAACCCTGAATGGACATCCGATACCATTCCAAGTAACAAGTTGCAATAGAATTATTAAAATAAACTGTTGATAAATACAGTAAACATAATGTGCACTGTTTTCCTACATGCTGACAATCACAAACATGATGGCATGAAGATTGTGTTTCAGAATTTGTTACAAGCAGCTCTTGGTGGAAGGATAATGTTACTTTGTGAAGGCACTGTATACAAAGAGGGTGGGTACAGGCAAGTACACAGTCATGGTATAAATTGGGAAGGCGACCACCCTAACATAAATGGGTTAGAGAATTGTGGAAATGTCATAAACATCGCATGGGCCAAAGCTACACAATTGGCACTACATAGTGGTTTTCCATGCACACAAAAAATATGCAGCATGGGAAGAGAAGGAGCTAACCTTATGCGATCAGTGTGCATTTTGTGTGCCTTGTTGCCTGATCAAGCTGACGATATGATATATGCACGTAGCATGCTAGATTTTGTACAAACATTAAGAACCAAAGTCTGCACCCTAAATATCACATCCTACTGGTCTGGACAGCTGCATGAACACGCACATTCTGTCATGCGGATGAATGATTCCAAGTGGCCATGTGGGGATTGTACACTTAAGGAAATTGCAGATTTGTGTTTGCAACTGAAGAAGTACTTCACAGTAACTGAAGATGTCGTTAGCGCGATTAATCATATCCTTGTGGTTGACCGAGAAACAACGTGGGCAAAAGTCATTCAACAATGTCAAGTTTCAACAACTCTTCCAATCCATATCATATTAGGTGCAGGCCATTGTGTACCTACTATATCTTCAGCATGCTTGCGAAATTTATGTCTTGATGAAAAAAAAATTCGTGAACAGCAAGTTCAGATTCAAGAACCTCGTTTGGTTGAACTGATTCAGTGTAATGTTGTTGATGACCCTTTTCAGTCTGTTTAGAACCCACCTTCGATCTCCATTGGTTCCGAGGCGTTACTATAAGCCACGCCAGCTAGGCCTTCCCTGAACCTTAGGATATTAAAGTTACGGGCGAAAACCAACACGGTGACCGTTTCACGGGCCAATCCTTCTTGCAACTGGAGGACAAGGTCGACGTGGTCTATGCGTGAGAAGTTACACGTGCCGCTTGGAACGAGCTCTTCTGGGTGGAGGGCGAAGGAGTAGACGTAGATGAAGGCATCAGGGATGTTGGTGTGGAATTGGTAGTTCTGGACCATACGGAGGTAAGTGCCTGGCTTGTTCTGGAAGCGAGGTTGGTTGTTGAGGTAGAGGGATGCCTTGACGACCGGATCTCTGCCGTCGATGCCGGAGTAGTCGAACCAGTTGTTGCACTGTTCGTTGGCTTGGCGGCGGATGATCCAGATGAGCTCGAGGACGGGGTGGTTGAAGTTGAGCTGCATGCGGATTTGGGAGGACGATGCGGAGATGGTGTAGTGCTGCAGCTGGACGATGAGTGTCTCGAAAGGCATGGAGGCGAACTTGGCGCGCTCCACGGAGTCGAGGTAGATGTAGGTGGTCTCGAGGGCGGCGGCGAGGTCGGCGTTGGTAAGACAGCATGCGGATGCGCAGTTCTTGACTTGGACGTCCGGTCCTGATGCGATGATGCAGCTCTGCAGGCGTTCGAACTCGACGTGGACCTGGACGCCGTGGAAGTTGAGAGAGGCGAGGGACAAGGCTGAACCGCTTGACATGGTAAACCAGAATGGCAGAGGCACGTAGAGAACACGGGAACAGCGCGAGTCACAGACGAGTTGGGTGCGGGTGTATCGCTTGCCGACCATCTCTTCGAGCTTTTTGCCTGTCTTGCCGGTGAGTTCTTCCCAACAGAAGAGGAAGTCGTTGTAGAGGGAGTCGATTGTGGTACCACCAATGACGATAGATGCACACTTGATCAGCAGCTGGCCAATGGAGTTTGACCAGTATGCGTATGGCTCGTACTCACCACATTGGTTTGTGCCAATGCATTCGTTTGGATCGTCTTTCATGGTGCCGCCCTGAGTGCATGCTTCTGGCAGGACGCAGCAGCCGTACTTGTCCTTTGCCCAGCGTTGCTTTCCCTTGAGCATGATTTCGGCAATATCAGATGAGTTACAGGTGGCAGGGTCGGCGTATTCGTCGTTGTTCAAGTAGCTGAGGTAAACAGCACAGTCGGCGTGCATTGTGGCCTCGTCGCAGTGTGGAAACTGGTCACCTCCGATCTGACCTCCACAGGTGTCGATTGAGCCGCGGCAAGCAGTGATGCCAGGGATCTCAATAAGCACATACATGTAATAAACGAGATCTCCAGTACGGTTGAGTGTGATCTGCGAGGTTTGACCGAACTGTACGACAGAGTTGAATGGCTGAATCACAGCCTCCATTGCGAACTGTGTGAATCGCTGGTGACGACTCTTCCAGTAGGTGAACTTGGCGTTCTTTGACAGGTATGCGTCCATCGCGCCAGTGGCGACCAGCTGGGTAATGGACCCAGCGGAAGTGTTGGAGCATGAGGACAGCGCGCCAGATGACATGGTGACTAAGAGGAGGTGTTTAATAATACATGATGAAAATAATGTTGGTCTGACCAAGCAACATAAACAGTGCTGTTTCGTTGAGACGCTCATGGGAATAATGGTCTGAATGGGGCCGCATTTGACTCGACCACTCCTGTGACGCTCCCACAGGTCAACGCGGGTTGTGCCACGACGGTCCCGGAGCGGTGCACGCCAATGTCGCTAGTATGGACCGAGCAAGGAAGGCAGTTTTCGACGCAGAGCAGTTCCGGGAGGCCATGCAACGCGACTTTTCACCGTGTTTGCCTTGTCCGCCCATGTTGGGCCGAATTCTTTACCACATTATTTGCCATACCACGCAACCACACCACAAGCGGGTGCATTGGTGCATTTGTCCGGGGACATCAACTCATACCCCAAGCTCCCGTTGCGCTTCACGCAGTGAGTGGACACAGGGCCTTTTGCGGTGTCGAGCTTGATACCTTTGTTCATGACACAATACACGCTGGCAGAGTCTTCTGTGCCCTCCTTGACGGTAGGCAGACGCGCATGCATGTCCGGGACGTCCGCGCCCCAATACCCGCTTCCCACCCACCCCTGTCGCAGAGGTGCCGGTGTAATCTCGGGAGCCGGGCCAACGGGAGTCGCTTGGCGAATGTCACGAGTCATTGGCTTGTTGTGTTGCATTTCACTACCGTCCGCCCACAGCCCATCGTTGCTCCAGGTAGCATCTATGCTCGCATGCATCGGATTCTTTTTTTTTAATGGTGTGGCCGACAATTTTATTCCATCACTGTGACCACACAATCATGACCATAGTATAAATTGGAAGCAAGCTTCAGCGTCTTTGGCGCTCGGATTGTCGCTAGCTGATTGCGTCAATTCATAAGTCACGCCATTGTTGGGGGCAAACACGTACCCAGATTCCCCGGCGTCCCATGCCATTGGGCAATTCGCGGTCGAACTACCCGACAATTGCGGCATGCACGAACTAAAGGTGAGCCCGAGAGGGTTGCTTGTCGGTGTCAACAACCACTTGCCGTCCTCTTCGGTTGCTTTGATCGAAAACGTCGTGCCTCCCCGGGCCTTGATGTTTGCCAGTGTGCCGCTAGTGATGGTACACCTGTACACCGGTAGCATGATTGCTTCTTCGTCGCTGAGAGCTGGTTGGACCGGAGTCGACAACCCAAACGCTCCGCTAGGGAGCGCGGTGCAGTACCCGGGAGGGGTAAAGATAACGACAACGAAGTCGAACGCACCTGTGGTAGACCTCACACCACTGACCACGAGGTTTGACGCGGTTTTATTCCAATTGCAAGTGGGTGCAGTCGTTGTTTCGTTGCTCGTATTTTGCACCACGATCACACATTCTGAAAAGTCCACACATTCGGGAATGAAGCTCGGTGTCAAGGTCACAGGGGAGCTTGAATCGGCTGCGGCGACTTGCATGTCGAGCAACACGTTGCCCGACTGGCAAACGCATGTCACAACGGCCTGCGTCATGCCGACTAATGGGGTAGACGCTACTTGTTTAACGAAAGCACGCCACAACACGTCGCTACCAGCTGGTCCCTTGGGCCCACAAGGGCCACAAGGGCCCTGTGTCCCAGATGCGCCGCGGACCCCGGCAGGTCCCACTTCCCCCTGGACACCTTGAGCCCCACCGGGTCCACAAGGGCCTGTCGTGCCGCTTGCGCCGGCCGGCCCCGTCAGCCCTTGGACGCCAGGTGGACCTGGGACGCCGGCCGGGCCAGGTTCCCCCCTTTGACCCTGCACACCTTGCGGTCCCGCCGGACCGCGGGGCCCTTGTGCACCGGCCCCTTCACCGTCGGTGCACCCCCCGCACTCACCGGCTGGTCCAGCTGGCCCTTGGGCCCCCTGCTGGCCTTGCTCCCCCTGCGGCCCTAGAGGCCCATACGGCCCCCCTGGGCCGGCAACGCCTTGGGACCCCCGTGGCCCTTGGATTCCCTGACCACAGCATCCTTGAGGGCCAACGGGCCCCTGTGTGCCGGTGCTACCCACAGGCCCCCATCCCCCGCGCGGCCCGCCAGGCCCAGCGGGCCCAGCGGGGCCTAGCTTGCCGGTGAGCCCGATGCGCCCTGTAGGGCCGATGGGGCCGACAGGGCCATCGGACCCCTGCTTGCCGTTCACGCCAGCAGGGCCCGCAAGGCCCGACGTGCCTACTGGGCCAGCCACGCCTTGTTTACCGGCCGGCCCTTCAGACCCGACGTCACCCTTTGGCCCTGCTGGCCCCGTCGGTCCCAACGGTCCTACAGGCCCCATCGGGCCCTGGCCGCCTACTTCCCCGTCTGCACCCTCCACTGTGACCGTGCAGCCCGGGGGACCCTGAGGCCCGTATGGCCCTTGTTCCCCCCGAGGTCCCTGGGGACCGGTCCTACCGCTCGGCCCGGTTGTACCAGTGGGCCCTTGGGGGCCTGGGGTCCCTGATACGCCTGGGTTGCCTTTAGGCCCCGGTTCGCCGCCGCCTCCTTGTGGCCCGGCTGGGCCGCACGGGCCGCACGGGCCGCACGGGCCGCACGGGCCGCACGTGCCCCGAAGGCCATCCGCGCCAATTTCACCGGGTGCCCCTTGTGATCCGGGGTCACCTTTGGGCCCTACTACACCTTGTGGCCCGGGCTGGCCAGCCAAGCCCTGTGTCCCTTGGATACCCTGTTCACCCTTGAGCTCGGTAGCGCAGTGAGTAGGGGCAGCCGGCGAATCAGCAGCGCCACCTGTTTCAACGTTGTCGATTGTGCTTGTGGCAAGCAGTGACTTCGAGTACACAATAGCCGAATTGTTACCTCTCATTTGTTTCTTTATTTCTACAGATAAAAAAAACAATAATGGTAATTGAGAAAAACTCACGTTTTAGTTGATGTCCAAACCGCTGTAAACTCCTGATTCTCCCCCCAAGAAATGTGGAGGTCGCCATTTACAACGTTTGCAGTAAATGGTTGGTCGGCTTCGCCACGAAGCCCCCGGGGTCCTTGTGGTCCTTGTTTCCCTTGCACCCCCTGCATGCCCTGTTCCCCCAATGGCCCTTGCGCACCCGGTTCACCCCTCGCCCCTGGAGGCCCGACGCCCCCCAGTGGCCCCATCGACCCATGTGGGCCGGACAGGCCTGTGGACCCGACAGGGCCCATAGACCCCTTTTCCCCTTGGATACCCTGCAGCCCCTGTGGCCCTGCCGGGCCTTGTTCCCCGGCCTGTCCCTGGGCACCCTGAGGACCCGGCAAAGATACCCCCTCATGACCCCCCGTCGTCAAGGCTTGCTGCAGCTCCGTTAGTGTCAGTCCTGGTGGTCCGATGGGCCCCATCAGGCCCATCGGACCAGCTTCTCCCTCGGGCCCTCTGACGCCTTGCGGCCCAGGGGCGCACGTGCTGCTTGGCCCTGGTGGCCCTGTGTCACCAGCGGAGCCTTGTCTTCCTTGTGTGCCGACGGGTCCCATTATACCAGACCGGCCTTCTGGCCCGCACACCCCCTGGATACCCTGCGACCCGACTGGGCCTTGAACACCGGCACAGCCACTCAGACCTTGGACACCGACGCCACCAGGGGGGCCTGCCTTGCCTGGCTTTCCGAGCGCCTTCAGCTCGGCTATCTCTTGTTGCAAACAATTGATGCGAGATTGCAAGCGCATGAAGGCAAAGTTCGAAGGTTGCATGCTACTACCCCTTTGGATACCTGTCCAAGATTTTCCTGGTAACAATGCAAAAAAACAAGCACCGAATTTATCATATTTATTTTGTTGACCATATGATTTTGGTAAGTCACATGGACTGTGGCCAGATTTCATCTGAAACATCTACATCCAGTTTCAATCGGCGCGAAACAAGACAGACGAGATTACAAATGGATAACATTATGAAAGCAGTACAGATTTTCGAGAGTGCGACATCGAATGTGCATGACAATGGCAAGCTCAAGCTAGAAATGGAAAGCATGGTACGCAGCATTGAAGAGTGTCAAAGAAACTTGAAGAGTATGATTACAAATATGGAGAACGCAGTTTCGATCCAAGATGGTGTCAATAATGGCTCCACGGATTTATTTGGATTGTCAGTGGAGCAGATTGCCTTCACCAGACAGTTTCTGGCAAGTGTCAATCCCGAATAAAAATAAGAAATAAACCAATTAGGGTTCTTGTTTTTCTTTTCGCCACTGGTTCTACAAAAATCTACTTTTTTAAAGGAAGACAACGAGAACAATGGCAGATCGACCAACACTTGGAAAAGTCGGAGGTGTGCGTCGTAAAAAGAAACACGTTCGCGGTTTGGTGAAAAGCCACAGGAAGACCAAGGAAGACCTTCAGCTCGAATCTTGCATCCACCGCGTCAACAGCTTGTTGAGTGAACTAACAGAAGTCGACATATGCGGACGCTGATGAGGCACGTCCCACCTCATTTCGTTTCGAAGCGCAGCTGAATGCTTACTACGAAATTTTCCACGCTGAGGCGATCGGATTTGTGCTTGATATGTTTCAACAGTTTGAAGACGGACTGACATCGGAACGGTACTTGCTGGAAGAAGAGTTGACGGATGGCAATCAGACATACACTCTCTCGAGTTGTCTGATCGAGCTTGGCTTTGATGCGACCGACGACCCCGTGAAAGATGAAATCAAGAAGGCATATCGTCGAAAGGCTCTAGAACTGCACCCCGACAAGCATCTCAACGAACAGGCGATCTACGAAGAAAGATTCAAAAAGCTTCAGCAGGCCTATCGGATGCTGCTAAGCCAGCTTAGATAGCCAGCATTTCAGCCAGGTCATCCAACACCTTGATGGAAGTATTCGATGCTTGCAGGATTATGGCCAGGATACGTTGGTCATCAGTATCAGAAAGATCAGCATCAAGAGAATCAACAGTGGAATTACTTTCAGAAGATGACAAATGTTTATTATCATCTACCCACCAATCTGTAAGGTGTGCAGGGTCAAAGGGGGGAACCTG
>Ga0209713_10000356_pt1 | contig 25707 bp, 3 predicted proteins | sample ArcOceMetagenome_3_FD_187444 | JGI IMG/M metagenome (GOLD analysis project Ga0209713, IMG submission 187444) | Marine eukaryotic phytoplankton communities from Arctic Ocean - Arctic Ocean- Svalbard ARC20M Metagenome (SPAdes) (version 2) | ecosystem: Environmental > Aquatic > Marine > Oceanic... | reverse complement strand
CCCACCACGACAGCAGGGGTTGACTGCCACACTGCCGGGCCCCAGGAGGCGGTGGCGGAGGAGCCGGCAGCGCGAGTGCGGCAAGAGCCTGCTGGCACAGAGCAAAGCATCCGCGTGTCGCATGCCAGTGCCGGAGCCGATGCCGCCATTGCCGCTGCTAAAAAGCACCTGGGAGACCTCCACTTCGACGACGACGGCGCCACTGCGCTCAAGCAGGTGCCGGGAAGGACGCCGAGCCTCGATGCTGCTCGCGGGCACCAACTGCGTGCCGAACAGCTGTTGCCGCCAGTGGACGACACGCCGCTGGCTCAGGAGGCGACGGATGCCCAGCGCGGGGCCGAGGTGGCCGGGGAAGCAGCCAAGAAGGATCAGGGCGCCGGGCGCCCTCGGACGGCTAAGCAAAACGTAGGGGAGCGACACCCCGACGCGATGCGCAGCCTGGGTCTCGCCCCGCGGGCGAGCAGTGAGGCTCTGATGCTAACTCGGGCAGCCACGACCCTCAGCCAGTATGTTCGACGCAGCCTCACCTGCACGCTGGATGACCAACGCAAGGCTGCCCTCACCCTTGCCAGATTCGTTCGTGGCCCAATGGTGCACCAGGTGCTGCAGCAAGTTCAAATAAACAGGGTGCAGACCTTTCTGCATCAGGGCAGCTGGTGGTGCCCCCCTCGGGTGCCGAGCCGAGCGGAGGGCGCCGATCTGGCACTGGTCTGGTTCAGGACGGGCCTCAGGCCCCCTCTAGGGGGGACGGAGCTGGTTCTCCCGCGCTTGGCCGAGCACTTGGGTTCGCTACTCGACCAATTCCCGGGCTCACGGTGGCTTACCCTCACGATGCATGAGTGGAAGGTGATCATGACTGAGTCTAGCGCAGGTGCGTCAGAACCCCTGCAGCCGGTCCATCCACGTCACTGGATCTTGGTCCATGGCACCATCTTTGTCCCTCGCGGAGGCGAAATCGTCTGTCATACGGTTGAATCGGGGAGCCGCCTACCAGGCCTCGCACTTCTCCGGCCCACACTGACCTCCGATGGCGTCGACTACGCGGGCCTTCTTCGGACGGCGCTGGCCTCTCTCCCCCTCCCCTTCGTGTACCCAACGCCACTTGAGATGTACGCCTACACTCTCAGCAGACTACTCTCGCATAGATGGGCTCAATGGCGCACGCTCGCCTGGACTATGGGGTTTCACCTACGGCTGGGGCACCAGGCTCCGCATGCCGGCCTGGCTGCACTTCCTGAAGAGATCCTGCTCCTGGCGACCGGGCTGGGCCAGACACAGGTCCTGGACATCCCATGGATCCTGGACCTCACAGCCTCTCGGCCCCAAGTGCTCAGGCTGCTTGATCATCTGGAACTTAAAGTGGTGGAACTTCTTTTGACGGGGATGCAGCGCGCCGTCAGCCCGCAGGCCCGCCGTGCGGCGGTTGACCTGACTGCGCCGACCAGACGGAATACTGCATCTGCGTTCCCCGCACCAGCGGCAAGGCACACTGCCCAAGAGGTGCTCGAAAAGGTGCTGCTGAACCCAGCTGTCAAGACAGGAATCGATCACGCGACGGCGGCGGCGCCGGAAGAGCATCGCGGACCGTTTGAGGAGATGCAGGCATTCCTCGGCTCGCTTCCGTCGATGGACAGCGATGAGCTCATCGTTGGTGTGGGGCGCGTGAGAAATGCCTTCGAGCAAGCAGGGGAGGCTAGCACCAACTTCAAATTTCCCGAGGATCTGGTGGCAAGTATCGCGAATCCGATCGCAATCCTGGAGCAGCTGAGCACAGTGATTCCTGCCCCATTCGACACGCCGTACACTCAGGCCCTGCGTTTGGCACAGCAGCTGGCAGAGTTTGCAGCCCTGGTGCCCATGATCGACAAGGCGAAGGCGGGCGATCTGAAGGGAGCGCTCGGTATTGCAGTGTCTGGCCCTGTGATGCTGCTGGTTGCCAAGTTGGCTGGTACCGAGGATCTCCCGGCCGAGCTCTTACGTAAGATTCTAGGCAGTGATGCCCTCAAGACGTCGGTGAGCTCGACCCTGCGCGTTATGCCCGACGGTCAAAAGAGTCCATTCCAGGCGCTTCTGGATTTGAGGCTCGAGCTTCCACTGCCGGAGCTGGTCTCAGAGCTCGACATGGCACTGAAGGGCTTCCAGGCGCCGGCGTTCAAGGCGATGGAGATGAAGTTCCCTGACGACCTACTGGGGGACTTAGACCACATCGGGATCCTCAAGGAGATAGGTGCCGTGATGCCAGAGCCGCTTGCTGAGATGTACGCGCAGGCGATAGAGCTGGCAGAGTTTGCGGCGGTACTTCCGATGATCGACAAGCTGAAGAATGGCGATGTCAAAGGCGCACTCGCGCTTGTGATGACCGTTCCGGTGCTGAAGGACTTGGCGAAGATCAAACCGGAGATGGCACGCACGGTGCTGGAGAGGGTGCTGCTGAACCCAGCTGCCAGGACAGGAATTGATCGCGCGATGGCGGCGACGCCGAAAGAGCACCGCGGACCGTTTGAAGTGATGCAGGCATTCCTCGGTTCACTTCCGTCGTTGGATAGCGACGAGCTCATTGATGGTTTGGGGCGCGTGAGCAATGCCTTCAGGCAAGCAGGGGAGGCGATAGAGATGAAGTTTCCTGACGACCTGCTGGAGAATTTGGACCACATCGGGATCCTCAAGGTGCTGGGTGCCCTGATGCCAGAGCCGCTTGATGAGAGGTATGCGCGGGCGATGGAGCTGGCAGAGTTTGCGGCAGTACTTCCGATGATCGACAAGCTGAAGAATGGCGATGTCAAAGGCGCGCTCGTGCTTGTGATGACCGCCCCGGTGATGAGGCTTCTGATGAAGATCGAACCGGAGATGGTGCGCACGGTGCTCGAAAGGGGGCTGCTGAGCCCAGCTGTCATGACAGGAATCGATCGCGCGACGGCGGCGGCGCCGGAAGAGCATCGCGGACCGTTTGAGGAGATGCAGGCATTCCTCGGCTCACTTCCGTCGTTGGACAGCGATGAGCTCATAGATGGTGTGGGTCGCGTGAGAAATGCCTTCGAGCAAGCAGGGGAGGCTAGCACCCACTTCAAATTTCCCGAGGATCTGGTGGCAAGCATCGCGAATCCGATCGCAACCCTGGAGCAGCTGAGCTCTGCGATTCCTGCCCCATTCGACACGCAGTACACTCAGGCCCTGCGTTTGGCACAGCAGCTGGCAGAGTTTGCAGTCCTGGTGCCCATGATCGACAGGATGAAGACGGGCGATCTGAAGGGTGCGCTTGGTATTGCAGTGTCTGGCCCTGTGATGCTGCTGGTCGCCAAGTTGGCTGGCAACGAGGATCTCCCGGCCGGGATCTTGCGTAAGATTCTAGGCAGCGATGCCTTCAAGACGTCGGTGAGCTCGACCCTGCGCGTGATGCCCGACGGTCAAAAGAGTCCATTCCAGGCGCTTCTGGATTTGAGGCTCAAGCTTCCACTGCCGGAGCTGGTCTCTGAGCTCGACAAGGCACTGAAGGGCTTCCAGGCGCCGGCGTTCAAGGCGACAGAGATGAAGTTTCCTGACGACCTGCTGGAGAACACAGACCACATCGGAACCCTCAAGGAGCTTGGTGCCGTGATGCCAAAGCCGCTTGTTGGGATGTACGCGCGGGCGATGGAGCTGGCAGAGTTTGCGCCGGTACTTCCGATGATCGACAAGCTGAAGAATGGAGATGCCAAAGGCGCGCTCGTACTGGTGATGACCGTTCCGGTGCTAAAGCTTCTGGTCAAGATCGAGCCGGAGAGGGCGGGCTCACTCTACAGCGATATAGACCCCTGGTGGCAACGTCTCGTCTGCAGCCTGTACATCTGTGCCCTGCACGGACTCGGCCACTTCCCGGCCCACGGCAGACCGAAGCAACCGCATATCTCAGGCAAGCTTGTGGAGGTCGCGGCATTCATGCTTGATGACCGCTGGCTCCCCTCCGAGGAACCTGCGGACTCGGGCAGGGGATGGGCTGCTCCGGTCGCCCAGCTATTCCTGAACACCCAATCACCCTGGGTGAACAGCAGCCCGAGAGACGAGACCAGCCCCCTGTGCAGGTTGTGGGGCGGGGGCAAGGGGGAGATCTTCGCCGCACCAGGCGCCGAAGAAAGACTGCATTCCCGACTACTACAACGCGTCCTCCTGCCGGGACTGGTGCGGCTCCAGCGAATGTTCCGCCTTCGCTGTCTCCTGGCACTACCACGGCACCAACTCGTGCAGGCCTACCACTCCCCGAGCAAGCTTTTCACGCTGACGGTTGGCCTTTACTGGACGGTGCCGGGGAGCGCGTTCTCTGTCCCGGGGCTCCCCGTCCGAGCCTCGGCATCCCGAACGCCCTGGTGCACCCACGAAGCAGCCTGGAACTGGGCGACAGCGCATACCGAACACCCCCGCCCTCTCCTGGTGCCATCGGCCTCTAAGCCAACGAGAACCGGCCATGTCCTACTGAAGACCCCTGAGCCTTTCGACCAGATAGTCAGCGTGCACCTCGAAGCTGCCATGGTGCCGCTCAGCGTCCGATCCGGCTACCCGCCGTGGCGGAAAAAAGACTACGCTCTCATCAAAAAGGCGGCATGCGCAGTAGCAGGACTTCAGTACATGAGCACCCATCTCTGGGCCCGCTGGCATGACTCGGGATGGATTCTCGTCGACCAGGCTCCCGGAGGGTGTCCTAGGGACGAGCTCCCCTCCACGCCCCCACACGCAGCAGCTTGCGCCCCCACCGAGCCAAGTTTTATGCTCCTGCACCGGAACATTGGCGGAGGCCTGGCCGGTCTCGGCCGCGAGGAGGGCTGCATTGGGGGAGACGGACTGGTTGCAGTCGGCCCCCGGGGACAGCACGATATACGAGCGGCGGATCTCCGGCCTGGCGACATGGTCTATTCACCGTCCCTGGGCTGTGAGGTACAGATCCTGGCGGTAGTGCAGAACTGGACGCGCCTGGGCTGCAAATTTCGCGAACTCCGCATCTCTGGAAAACACCCGATGCGCCTTAGCGGCACGCCCGACTGGAGGTATCCCCGAGCCCTTGCAGAGGAGGATGACTCCCTGGACGTGACCGAGGCTTATAATTTTGTGCTGGCCGACGGCGGCGCCCTGCTCGTCAACAGGGAGGTAGACGGAGGCGTTTGGGTGGCGACCCTTGGACCCAGCCCCCCCGAGGCGCGCCTCGGGCCACTGATCCACCCGTGGTACAACTCAGACGACATCGTGACAGCCCTGCGGAACCAGGCTGACTGGCCCCGCTGCCGAGGCCTGCCGGAGCGGCCAAGGAGCTACTTCACGCCCGATGACTACACGGAACCCGACCCCCCTCTCCAGCCCCTGCCGCCCCTTCTGGTCCCGGCCGAAGACCCCGACCTAGACATGGGGGCACCCGCCGATTCGCCATCGCTAGCCCGAGCCGCGCTGTCTCGCCTTCTGGGTGATGACCCTCGCGCGTTCGCAACCCTTTACTCGCAGATCAGACGGGCGGTGAAAGAGGTCAACCCGAGCTTGCCGACGGGGAATGGCCGCCCCTGGGACGACATCTACTGGTCCTCTTGGGACTTAGGGGACCCTCCAAAGACTGACCGAGTCGACGAAGCCCGAATGGTGCGCTTTGGGGCCACAATCCTCCGCATTCTTGACCTGGACTGCCCCCCGGACCGCCGCACGGAGAGGGCTGCTCTGCTGCAGCTGCTTGTCCGAGCCTTCCCGTGGATGACCAAGGGTCAACGGCGAGCGCGGATTCTGTCTCTCTTTGAGCACAGGCGTCGAGGCGCAGCGGCCTCTCTACAGGGGGGGCCAATGACCTCCTGGACCTTCAGCTGCACCTCGGACCGAGCGGCTGAGACCCCTCCCAAACTGGTGCGAGGGGACATTGTCACCCTCTGCCCGCCTGTAGGTCTGGCTCCCCAGGCGCCCTTATACCAGCTGCCGGAGCATGCTCGGCACCCCCTGGGCCCGCAGGTCGCAGCTACCGGAGACGGTGGGGACCGGCCACCAGGACACGAGACGGGTCTCGTTGTGGCGGTGACCCAGGGCAGCTTCTCTTGTGTGAACACCCTGCTTGTGTGCACGGAGAAGGGCACGCTAGTCCAGAGCCCGGCCAACTGGTCGACGGCGGCCGCGGCCGAGTCGCAGACCCAGCGCCAAAGGCTGGAGGACCTCAGCTCCCTGACCTGCGCCATGTATCTGCATCACTCTCTCCGCCTCTTGTTCCCTAAGACGCTTGCCGGAATATTGGTGGCCATCGTTCTTCCGCGACCCCCTGTGCCCCTATCCCGGGGGACGGCAGCCGACTGCGACCGGAAGACCCTGTCAGAAAACTTAGGGCCTTTTCTGGACCACCTCCCCAACATACTCCTCCCGCCCGGGGCGCCTGAGGAGCAGTGCCGGGCATACCTCTTCAAGGACAGGGCCTCACTGGGAGCCCCCCCCACGGCCGCCAGGATCTCTCTTGACCCCCCGACTCGGGGTTGGGACGTCGCCCCCCTGTTCTTTTCGACAGATACCGACCCCTGCCCTGAGGAGGTGGAAAACTACGGCAGTGACGAGATGGAGGTGGTCGAAGAAGCAGCGCAGGAGAACGCAGAGCTCGACCCAGCCAGCTGGTGCAGCGCCCAGCTCCGCTCGGTCCTCGGAGCCTGCTTTCTCGGGGACCCAGCAAGCCCACTGACGAACACGGTCACCCCGGAGCAGTTCCTGCATGGGGCAAGACTCCTTGGACTGGCCGGACCTGCACGGGAGGTCCTCGCTACCATCACCCTAGCTAGCGGCCTGCTATGGCAGGCAGCCCGGATGAACCTCTCAGCCCCCGGCCGCCGCCTCGAGTCACACGCCCTGGAGCAAGCTCTGTACGATCGGTTCCAGCGGCCAGGCACATCGACGGACCAGATCGTCTTCACGACCGAGGAGTGGCGGGACTTCCAGATCCTCGACCTACGCAAAGAGCACTATGTTGTAGTACAGGAGGCGGACCGGCTTTTCCGCCCTGCCGAGTCTCTACCACTCACTCTGTCCACGATCAGCGCGTTCCTGCTGAAAGACCTTCTGCTGCCGACGAGAATCCCCGCTGAGGCCCCGACCCATGGATCCTGGGCCCAGCTACTGAAGTCTGACTCGAATGTCGATATCTCAGTTGAGGCTCTGATCAGAGTATTCACACAGACCCTGGCTTTACCGAAGCGCGAAGTCGCCGACAGGATCCAGCAGGGGCCCTTCCGGCCAAGCGATCTGCAACAGCTTCGAACGATGCCGCCGCATGCGTGCAAGGGTGACTGTCTAAAGCTGCTTTGCGATCTCCCCCTGAGCCAGCTTCGCCCCGCAGCCGACGCGGCGGGCCCGCGCTCGAAGAAACGGGGGCGAGCCACCCAGCCTTCCAGCGAGAGCCACATAGCCGCGGACTCTGCGCCCGCCGCTGACCCCAACCATCCCGATCGTGCCCAAGCTTGGGACTCCCTGCTCAATAGCCAGGCGTTCAAGTGCTACATAGCTCGCCTACTGCTGCTGGCTGCTGGCGAGCCGGAGGTCACCGAACTCTATCTGAACTGGATAGTGGGCACCTCGGTCCGCTGCATCCTTACCCGGCTGGGCATGCCAGACGACAACGGCATTGGTCTGGCACACACTCTCACCTACGCCCTTGTTAGTCTTCACGGACCCCAGTCCCGAGCCTCACAGACGGCCCTTCTCCTGCAGCCGACCTCCACGGTCCACCAGGCCATGCTGCAGGTCTGCCCCGAGGCCGCCGGGTGCGGCCTCCTGGTCGCCATAGCAAGGCAGCAAGAGCTCAGACTCGACCACGACCCCCAACTCCTGGTGCGTCGGCCGACCGAGACCGAGGCCCCCGATGCCGCCGTGACATACTGTCAATTGCCGCCAGATAGGATCCTCACTGACTGCTTCCAGCCAGCTTCGATGCCAAACTTGCAACTCTGGCCTGCCCACCGTCTCCTGTTTCAGCACCCATTCGAGCTGACAATTCAGGAGGACTCGGGCGACACCAGAACAATATGCACTGGACCCCTCTGCCCGCTGGGTTCGATCAAGCTGACAGCCTCCGACCCGCTGGCACACATGGTCGAAAAGGCTTCGAAGCTGACCCTCAAGTCTGAAGCGGTGATCCTCCACGATCTGACCCCGGTGGCACAGTCCCCCTCCCTGCCCATGCTGACTGCGGAGGGGGCAGGCCACTGGATCCATTTCCTACTACGACTCCCGACCTCTCCTGCAGACCGAAGAGTATCCGGGCACCCACAGGACACCCTGGCAACGGTCCTTGCTCGGCACGTGCTGAACTTCAGCCCGGACAGCTTCACGGTCACCAGCAACGAACTCCTGGTGTCCCCAGGCGAGCCCCTGCATCGGGTGGTCCCCCCTGGCGCAGTGGTGGTAATTCTACCTGTCCTCCGTGCCTCGGCCCTGGCCCAGCAGATCAACTCCCCGCCCAAGGGGGATCATGCGGGCAAGCAAGCGAGGTCTCTGCCCTCAATCGGCTCCATCGAGGTATTCTACAAAAGCCCGGGTCACTGCTGCCCGCAGTCTGTTCGGATGCCAGCCTCAGCGCCACTCACGGCAGTGGTCCAGCAGCTATTCTGTCTTCCCTCGCTGGGCCTCCCAGACCAGTTCTACCTGAGGGTGAACAATACCCTCCTCCGCACGCCAGCGGAGCTAGACACCCCTCTCTCCCAGTGGCGTTGGGAGATGAACTGCTGCCATATAGACCTGCTTGGCCGGCTGCGAGGAGGCATGCCCGAGAGGGAGGAGGACGCGGCGGGCTCCCCGATGCCCGCAGAGGCGGGCCCGATAGTTCCCGCTCGTCAGCTCAGTTCAATGCAAAACTGGTGCGGGCAACTCGTCGCCAAGGCACAGATGCTCCGACTGAACAAAGACTTCCTGCCCGACCGCGCCGATGCCCTGGATGGCACCTTCGCAGTGCTTGGCCGGGCGGAACGAGAGGCCCTGCTGCGCCCTCCGGGTACAGCACCGCTCATCGCCCCTAGCACATGGGAGATCCTCGCATCTCTTCAACGCCGTCTGACAGAGGGCTGGGAGGCACTGTCCCTAGGCTCGGCGGACAAGCAAAGGCTCGAATCCGACTGCGTTCTGGCGAGGAAATGCATCGAAACTTTTTGGATCCCCATTTTCAAGAACCCACTCATGCACGTCAACAGAGTAACGCGACTGACCCATAATGGCAGGGGCTTTCCTATAGAGGAAACCAGCACCTCTGAGGCCGACTGCATCACGATGATCTCTGGCCACAAGGACCAGCAGGAAGCAAAGAACTACCTGTCCAGCCTCGGCCTCCGCACTCCGACGCAGTTAGCAAAAAGACGCTCGGATATCGTCTTCACCACCTCCCGGCCGCATAAGTCCCGCGCGGGCGACGGGATTCCCAATGGCTCGTTTTCCTTCAGCATCGGCCGCAGCCCGCAGGCCATGCAGGTACTGGAGGCCATCTACTCGGGCCATCAGGAGGTAGCCCCTGACCTGGTCTCTGTAGGCCCTGGGATCCTGTTTGTGAGCAGGAGGATTGAACACCTACTCGAGCCGGGACGCTGGTCCAGGGCCTCGATTATGACACTCGAACCGCTGTCGCCGGTGGAAGGTCTGAAGTACGAGGTGGTCATTCGCCTGCTCACTGCCCTGGGCCTGTCCCTGGATCAATTCGTCACGGCTATGGTAAATATGCTTTTCGAGGCGGGATATGTGGGCGCCGCAGAGATCATTCCGGACAACGACTCCCCATTCGCGACTGTCTTCAACCTGCAGACCAACCGACGGCCCGGGCGGCTACAAGTTCGCTTCTGCCAACCCGCGCCGCCAGACGAAGAGCGATCGGTCATAACGTTCAATTTCTCGGATTTCATGCAACACTTGATGCCGGAGGAAGAGCCCCTGCCAGGCCTGCTTCAGCAGCTGAGCTTTAAATTGATCATGCAAAAGAAAGACAAGCTAACGGCACGCGAACGGGAGGCGTCGGCTTCGGTTGTCCTGGAATTAAATATACGGAACCCTGCGGAACTTCTGCTGGATCGCTTTAAAGTCCATGGCAACAACAAGATTGAGACAGAGGCCGAGGGCCCTCCCGTCCCTCTGCTGGAAGAGTGGCTCTGCGAACATGTCATAGGATTCCTTAAGCGTCACCTCTCAGTCGACCACAGCTCGCTCATCACCGGCGACACCGTCTCCGTCGAGCTCACGCACGATCGCTCTGGCAGGATCGGACGGACCTCGCAGCTGCTGATACACTTTACGGCCATCTCCGGGGCAGACTATCTCAATTTCACCCCGCAGGTGGCGGCCACGCTCGCCTTCCAACTCGGCTTTCTGGCGGGATGCCGAGGGGAGCACACTGGCCCGTACGCGCAGCTCCAGTGGTGCCCCCTACTGTCACTGCTCGACAATTACCCAAGCGTTATGTGGACAGACTGTAATACCAGATGCGGTCTAGCCCGGGTATCCTTCACGCTTCACCTCGGGCCCACGTCCGAGGTCGAGGATAGCAAGCCGTGGTGGAAGCTAGACAACAGAGCGACCACGTTCACCGATTACGAAATCACCCGAGACCCATTCCTTCTACAGTTGGAACGCAGCTTCCTTAAACACCCTGCCCAGATCACGCCTGCAGGCTTGGTGCTGCTTGCTCAGCAAGTTGACAAACGGGGGCCAGGCCCGGGCGATGACAGGCGTAGGCAGCGCGACAAGGAAGAGCAGCGCATCATCGCTGCCCACAACGCCACGCCGACCACGAACCTCATCACGCTGAAGACCCCAGTGATCATCAAGCTGGAGGAGAGCTCATGCGTGCGGACCCTCGGCCCCCTCTGCCCCGACGGCTCCTGTCGGACTGAGGTGAGGCGCGGTTTCGGAACTCCGCAGTGGCTAGCAAGGACCGATCAATTCCAGATGGAGGGATTCACCTACACCTGGGTTGGCTCCCCGCTCCCGGATCTCTTCGTCGCCGCCCGGCTCTGTGAGATGATCTCTGAATTCCAGACGATCTTCTCTCCGGCGGTGACCCAGATCCCTATCGTCCATGCGCCCATCTCCCCGTTCTGCCTCAACTGTCGTGAGAGTATACAAGTGGGCGTATACCATTCGCCTGCATACGTTGCACACTGCACGAATTGTCTCCCCCTCATGGTAGGGGTGGCAGCGGCATCTCGGACCATCCGGCTGCTGATGGACCTCTACGACTCGGCGACTAAACCCGAAACGGACGTAGGCCCCAGTGGGGAGGTGGGGAAGGCCAAGCCCACATACCGCCCGAACTCGGAGAGCCGGAGGGCGTGCCAGGCAATCATGGATCTGGGCCCTCACCCCCTGCCATGGCTGATATATAACGCGTACCCGCATGGGGGCCAGACGCTCAAGCCCGGCCCCAATGTACTCCAGTCTTATGTCGAGGACTTCACGGCACGCACATGCTGGCTAGCCCAGCGGATCGCAGGTGAACCGTCCGGTCTGGTGGCTGCGGAGGCCATCAATGCCCACTGGGCTCTGATGCACGCGCTATCTAGCGACGCGCGGACACTTGAGACCTACCTACGCCGTTGGCCCACTGAAGCCGCAGAGCGCTCTGACCGAAATGTGCTACACAACTCGACCCTCCCGTCTCATCTGCTCCCACTCTCGAGAAAGCGCGAAGGTGAGGTCGGCCGGAACACTCACCCCCCGAGCTCTACTGCTCGGTCAGGGAGATCTGCACTCACCGAACATGCGGTGGACACGTCCGCACATACGGTGGACCGTCGCCCGGCGGCCTCTCTCCCACGGTCGGGCCGCGGCGGAGATGACGAGGCCATGCTTGAACACCTGCCATCTGGGCGTCCTCCGGACGTTCACGCGCCGCCGACGCCTGAGGCGTCGGCGGCTCCATCATGAACCCCCAGGAAGGGCCCCCGGACAAGGCCGGGGGCCCATCATCCCCGACCCAATTAGGGGGTCGGGGGGGAGGAGGAGGAGTGGTGGGCTCGGCGCAACCCCCGCCGACTCACCCTGCTGCATCCGTCGGCCTCTCGATGCCGATGGCACCAGATGCAGCAACCTGGGCGGGGACCTCGGATATTACCCAACCGCAGCCTGGTGACGGGAGTGGCCCAATGGTGCTGGACCGCCCTGCCACATATGCTGCGCCTGCAACCCGACTGAATCCAGGAGCCCCGTGTCCCCATCACACGGCGCCGATCCAGTCTGATGCAGCTAGCGATCTGGAGGATACTAGAGCCCTGGGACCTGGCCTCCGACACGACCTCCACCGCTACCATGCCACTAGTGGAGGGGACATCGAAGTCATCGGCCTGCTGTTCAGCGACATCGCCAGACAGCCTCTCCCGATGTCGATCCTTCTCCAGATTCTTGCACTCGATGACGTCAACGCGCACAGCGGAGCCTCTCTTGAACCGATCACGGTCTCTGAACCCCAGCTCCGGGACGCACTGACACAATGCCTCGATCACAGTGACTCGCGAGAATCCCTTCAGTGGATACTCCAACGACACACCCAGCGGCTAGCCCACAGGACAGCAGTCTTCCAGTCCTTGGAAAAGGACCTGGCACGGCTGCACCTGTACGTCAGGGGCAGCCTGGAAAAGATCGAAGCATTCTTCGCCGACCTCATGCCCAGCCCACATGCGGGGAAACCCTTGCCCAAGGGGATGACCCATGCGGTTCTGCGCGTCGGCCCCGCGGCCACTAGCTGTAGCCTGCCGGCCCTCCTGCGCTGCTTCCACTGCTTTTTGGAGCCAGCTAGCTCCTCGGAGGAGCTCCTACCGATCATCCAAAAGCACGCTGGCGGCCCCACGACTGTCGGACCCTCGTCAGATCACAGACCACAGCATGATCCACCCTCAGGGCCCACGGCGGAGATCCCAGGCATGGCACGCCACCTCAGATCCCTTCTCCACGCCTGGTGTGTGGAACATGAGGCCTGGGGTGGCCTCCGAGCAGCTGTAGGACCTGTCCCAACCCTGCACTGGACGTCTTGGACAGAGAGCACCTCGACGGGGTGGGGAGGAGGCCGATTGGCCCTGATCCGCTCCTTCTTTGTCGCCATGAACTCCAGCGACATGCGCAACTGGTGTCAGCAAACCCTTGGCAGATTCCAGGACCTAGTGAGCTTTACGGGGGACCGGCTGTTCGGCCCCACCAATCCGATCTCTGAGCAGCGGGGCGCACGTGGCCGGGCTCCCCCAACCTCATCGAGACTTTGGCAGATGTACGCCAGGATCGACAAGCCTCTTACGGACGTGACATCGGAGGCGCCCACCGCCGCTGGCATCCCGGGTCTTTGCTCCCTAGACCCCTCCCCGGCCCCTCACCTGTCACGACTACAGAGCGACTGGCTCTCTCTCCTCTGCACTACTGGCGCTTTCAGCCGCCCACAGGACGGCTATAACGTCCTCCTCTGGAATTTGGGACCTCACGGCTTCGAGGCCTCGCGAATCCAGGTGGAGGCCCTGTTCGCTGAGAATCGCTCGGTCATCTGCCTGCAGGACCTACGGATCCCGAAGCGGAAATGCCAAGAGATCAAGGAGGATCTTGAGCGCCGCTTCCACTACAAGATCTTCATCAGCACAGCGCAAGTAGCTAGGAAAGTAAGCCGCCGCAATGGTGGATACCACTTCACTACACTTACGGCCTTGAATAAAGATGTAGTCAGCAGCTCCACGTCATTTGTCCTTGGCGATACCGGCACCACCCCCGGTACCAAGAACAAGCACCTCCGGTACTCAGAGGCTGGACGCACCCTGTGTCTCTCGGCCACCCTGCACTCGGGCCAACGCATTCATGTCCTCAATGTCTATCAGTTCACAGCAGCCCACCCCTCCCGCCAGCGGAGGCTCTGGTCGAACCTAGAACGCTGGATACGAAAACACAAAGAGGACAAGATAGTGCTCCTGGGAGACTTCAACAGCACCTACCCAGCTGGTAGGGGACTCCACGGGGTCACCTGGCGCAACGTGGGCAGGTACCGTCAGTCTGGACTCTCGGAGCTCACACAGCCTGAACTCAGTGACGCCTTGCGGCCCAACGGGAATCGCTGGCGGGAATGCTCGGACCCCTCCAGTACGGGGCCAGTTCTGTCCCCACGGACCAACCCTGAGCCTTTGATCTCGGAGACCGATGAGTTTAGCCCTGCAGACTGGCTGAGCCTTGGTGTTCCCAACCTGTGCTATACAGACCGCTTACGAGTGGGAACCCGTCTCCTGGAGCCGGCAGCACCGAAGCGCCACACCTTCAGCATGGACCAGTGGGCGGAACTGTCCCCCCCCCTGGGACTTTGCTGGGAAGTCATCGGCCACGCGAAGCCCAGCCACGGCGAGGAGATCTGCAATGACGCTCTACGTGCTCTCCTACGATCACACTTGGAGCTCAGTCAGCGAGACCTCGACAACCTGAATTTAAAGGTTAAGAGCGACTCTTTTATTCACCTCTGCCCGGAAAACCTCTTCCTACGCCCGATCGCCCACGCGCCTCCCCCGAGCAGATGCTTCCTCCGGGCTGCAGGCCACATCTTTGTCCCGGACGGCCAGCTCGGGGCCCTGCGCTCGGGGTACAGCCGGCCCCTCCACTCGACGATCCAGCGCGCCGATACGATGTTTGCCAGCTTTCTCTCTCGCACCGGAGGCTCTTGGACCCCGGCCTCTGGCCACACGTGGAAGAACCAGCAAGGCAAGGCGGCCACCCTGGACCACGCCGTCCTGTGGAATCTTGTGTCGGACTTGGCCCCGAAGGTTCGCTGGCCCAACATGCGGGGCCAAGCCACCCCAGGGACGTCTGACATGAAACACGACCATGCCCAGCTGCTCATCTCGCTAGACCACTCGGTTCTGCCGCTGCCCCCGCCGCCTAAGGCCAAGCCGTGCCGCGCCCCAACCTTCGATCCGGTCCTGTTCAAGTCCCTGCAGCCACGCTGGCAGCGGGAGGTGGCTACCCTGGTCGAAGGTCCCCTGCCCACCCCGACACTGCACCCACCAGGGGTGCTGTACTGGAGACACCAGGAGGACTGTCAGACCATGCTAGCGGCTGCACTGCGCCTCCAGGCGCGCGCCCGGGCCTCCAACCGACGAAAAAAGGAGAGGCCCCCCGACAGAAGCAAGCAGCAGACCCGCGTGCGCCGAGACTTGCTCTTACTCGAGGCTGCACTTAAAGAGACGGCTCTATCCCTTGCGAACCCCTCTGGCGGTATCCCACGTGCCACTCGTAGAGCTCTGCAGCTCCTCCACCTGGGGCAACTCACGATCGCGGAGGCGGAGCTCATCTGGAGCACCCTGTGGTGGAAGACTCTTCTCCTCCGGGAGATGGACACTCGGCGCGACCACTTGTCTGTAATCGCCAAAGCCCAAGCACATGACGACCAGCAGTCCCTCCGGCGGAAGTATCACTGGCTTTTCGACAATGGCATCAAGGGGGTCCGGAAGGTCCTCGGCAAGTTCGGCCCTCAAGGTTCCCTCTCCTCAGCCAGGCAACGGTGCCCAAATGGCCTCTTCTGGAAGATGCGCCCGGATGCCTGCCCCGATACCATTCTCCAGTGGACACAGCAACTCCCCATTGACCCTGCTGCCCACCAGCTGCACTGGGTCACCGGAGGGGTCTCTATCACAGTGCACGTGCTAACGGACCTCCTGCCGCTGACTCGAAATTGCCTCCGCCTTCCTCTCCCGATGGGACTGCTTCCCCCGTCACTGACTTTCCACACCGGCCCATGGCACGGAGAGAATCTCATGACGGCCTTGGAATTTTTCTTCCAGACTAACGCCTACCACCCGGCTGCGTCATGCCATCGCTGCCTCCATCAAGGTGGCGTACCACTCACAGCCCTGGTCTCTGAGGGCTCAGACGAGGAACCGGACCCTATGACAGCACATGAGGCAAGCGAAGCTGAGCTGGACGGCGCTCACCCAGCCCTGTCTGAGGCGACGGCCACTGTCCTCGCGGCCAATCAGACCCATCAGGACATGCCACCCTCCCCGATGGCGCTGGACGCGCCCTCAGCCGGCCACGCGGATCCCGCCGGACCGGGTCCCGGACCACAGTCGCACCTTACCCTCCTCTCTACCAGGGGACAGTATACCTATGCGAACGTGCCCCCCACCTCGAGGCCGATACACCGCCGTATCATCCACCTCTGTGAGAAGTGTCTAGAGAGAGGCGAGAAAGACCCTATGGCAAACTTTCGCCATAATCGACGACAGGTTGCGTCAATGGAATTCCTCGACAAGTGCAAGATCTTCAACACCAGAGTAATCCCGAAGGGAGAGTCCATCACGGCCGAGGTCTCCCCGCAAGCCTTTGCACGCTACCTCAACAGGCTGGCGGCACGTAAAGCATGCGGGCAAGACGAAGTTCCAGCTGAAATCCTCAAGAACGGGCCTGCCCCGTTCAGAGAGAATCTCCGGCTCCTGATCAACGAGGTGCTTCAGTCCAGATGCAAACTCGGCCCGGAACTGTTGGACTCCAAGGTGGTGTTAATTCACAAGAAGGGGGACCAAGAATCACTGCGCAATTATCGGCCAATTGCGCTACTGACGTCCACCTATCAACTGATCAATATCATCCTGGCTGACCGACTGCAGGCCCTCGCTGAGAAGCACCGTCTCCTCGAATCATCTCAGTTTGGCTTCAGGTGGCTCACCGGCGTCTCTAATAGTGTGCAGAAACAGAATTGGCTTCTCAAACTGGCAAGCACTGGCGACGGCACGCTCATCCGAATTGACCTCGACTACCGGAACGCTTTTAACTCTGCTGGCCACGCCTGCCTCTGGGCAGTCTTGGAAAAATTCGGAGTGCCTGACATCCAGCTCCTAAAGGACTTCTATGACCAGGCGAGCATGAGGATATGTGCAGGGGCGGAAACGTCCGCGGGCATTTTCATGGACACCGGCACCGCCCAAGGCTCGGCCTTGTCCCCGCTCCTGTTCATCCTCTTCATCAATGCACTTCTCCGCCTCTTTGACCAATCGGGTGTACACCATGGCGTCAAGGGAGCCCCCAGCTTCAATCACCTGGCCTTCGCAGACGACCTGTCCCTGTATGTGACGTCGCAGCGGGACGCGGACATCCTCCTCCAACGCGTCAAAGCATTCGAGGACTGGAGTGGACTCCAAATCTCACGCTCCAAATCCTTCGCCACCGGCTCTCTCAACGGCGCCGGGGCTGCGCGTCGGGCAGCCGACGCTCGACGGCACCATCAGGTCCGCAGCACCAGAGCTGAGTCCACCACAGCACCTGCGCACGCCTGCGACTTACTGGCCATGGAGGAAGACGACGAGGGCAACCTCCTTCGTTTTCAGACCCAGCGGCCTGATAACCGGCGGATCCGCTGCTCCCAATGCACCCGGACGAAGTCGGCAAAGCTTTTCAGACACTATGCGGAAACTCTTGAGGACGGCGTTTCCACTTGCTTAGCCTGTCGGGCTGAATGGACACCATCCGGAATCAACTATGGAGGCGAAGCCCTCCCCGTGATCCCCGGCTCCACCCCGACCCGCTTCCTCGGCATCCACGGAGACATGCGTGGCGACTGCTCGGCGCAAATCTCGATCGTTTTTCAGCAAACCGCCTCTATCGTTGCCTTCCTGCAAGAACGAAAGCTCTCACCCCGTCAAGGTCTGAGCCTGGTCTCCATGACTCTCCCCTCGTTCTTACGCTTCACCGGAAGCCTGGTCCCCTGGAGCAAACCACAACTCCGCAAACTGGACCGCCTATGGATGCACGCCTACAAGCTAGCCCTCTGGATCTCAGTCAACACTGCCTCCTGCCTTCTGAAGTTCCCAGACACTATGGGTGGCAGAGGCCTGGCCACGCCGCTCGGAATACTGTGCCAGGCGGTCTGGGGACACCTGGAGAGATGCTGCATGCAATATGGGGGCCTCTTCGACCTGGCCCGAGAAGAATACAAGGAGTCCTTAACCTCCCTGCATTGCTCCTCACTGTCAGAAGTCCAAACGGCGATCAAGCACCGACAGATCCCCTGGCAACGGACCATGGAGAACCGTTTCACCTTTGCGTGCTTCCTCTCCCTCCAACTCGAGATTCAGGTTGAGTGGGACCCTTTCGCTCCCGACACCCTCCGGTCCGCGAGCTTCACCCAGCTAGCCCAGCTCCTCCTTCAGCACGGCACCGAGCTGGCCATCCCCGGCGGTCCCCCCGAAGCGCGATACGGCTGTGAGTCCGTTGACGAGCTCAGCGGCACCTCCACCTGGCGCGACCGGATCACCGGTCAAGTTGTCACTCTACACCGGGCACCAGGTGCGGGCCATCTGGAACACTCGTCACTAAGAGACATCATCACCCTCAACTTCCCTGCTGCCCGGGACCTGGCCCAGCTCCAAGCACTAGTGTCCGGCACACCCCTTTGTGAGACTCATGGATCTAGCAGGACGGAACACCAGCTTGCTGGCGTACCGTTCCTCGCAGTCACCAAGGCAGCAGAGACGGCAGAGGCCGCAAGCCTGTCAAGCCAGGAGAACACGCAACTGGAGACCTTGGCGATAGGGACATCCTCTGGCCCACCGGCGACGTCGTGCACGGTGCCCTCGGCAAATGACTCTCACGAGGTGATTACTCCTGAAACGGCGGACCTGACCACCGGCGAGGCGCTGGCTCTGACGGACCCCCTTGTAGCCTTGGGCGCGGCATCACCGCCCAGCTCAGGGGCCCAGTCTCCGGCCATGCCCCCCTCGGAGGAGGAAGAGCCATACGCACTCGCACACCCCGCAGACCGACAAGAGGAGCACCTTGACTACCTCGCCAGCCTCACCGCTGTCGACACTGATGGCGACGAACGGGAGCCCAGGTTAGACTTCATGGCCTCCCCCGACGGGACTCTCCTAGGACAGTCCCTAGGCCAGTCTGCAACCACAGCCAGGACGGAGTCTGATCGCCCACCTGCTCCAGGCCGGGAGGTGCCCCTCGACCCCAGCCCCGTCATAGATAGGCGACGACAGCCCGGAGCTCTCTCTGACGACCAAGCGGATACCGCCATGGCGCTGGACGCACCCGGTCTACCCAACAGGCAGCCACTTCCCGCTGCCGAGAACGCCCTCTCGGAGACGTCGCCCAGAGACGATACTCTCGACCCGCTCACGGAATCGGAGGCTCTCGACATCCTGCGCAGCTTCGATGTCAGCCCCTCATTCGGGCCCTCATCAAGCTGGACGCGGTCAGCCCGGATTGCTCGACTGCGCCTCCTCAAGCCGAACTGCGCGGTGCCCCCTCCTGTTTTGGCAGCGCTGGCCCGGTTCCCACACTTGGACGGGCCGCCTGGGCTCCCGCTTGCGACCAATGTGGTTGTCGACGACGCGGGGAAGTCTGGGCCAGCTCCCATGGCCCCTGCCGACGGGGGTCTCTTGCGACAGAACTCAGACCAGTCTGAAGCCACGACCAGGACCGAGTTTGATCCCCCACCTGCTCCAGATCAGGAGATGCCTCTCGACCCCAGCCTCGTCAACGGCGGGCGGCGACAGCCTGGAGATCACTCTGATGACCAAACAGGTGCTGCCTCGGCGAGGGACGCACCCGCTCTGCCCAGTAGGCGGCCATTGCTTGCTGCTCAGAGCGCCCCCTTGGGGGCGTCGATCACAGATGATGCTCTCAACACGCTCACGGAATCGGAGGCTCTTGATATCCTGCGCAGCTTTGATGTCAGCCCCTCCTTCGGCCCTTCCTCTAGTTGGACGCGGTCGGCCCGGATTGCTCGAGTGCGCCATCTCGCACCGAAATGCGTGGTGCCCTCTCCTGTCTTGGCGGCGCTGGCTCGGTTCCCGCATCTGGACGTGCCACCCGGGCTCCCGCTTGCGACCAGGGTGGGCGTCGACGATGCGGGGAAGCCTGGACCAGATCCCATGGCCTCTGCCAACGGGGGTCTCTTGAGGCAAAACCCAGACAAGTCTGCAGCCACGACCAGGTCCGAGACTGATCTCCCACCTGCTCCAGACCAGGAGATGCCCCTCGACCCCAGCCCCGTCAACGACAGGCGGCGACAGCCCGGAGATCACTCCGACGACCAAGCCGATGTCGCCACGGCGAGGGACGCACCTGTTCTGCCGAGCAGGCGACTACTGCCTGCTGCTGAGAGCGCCATCGCGGCTGGACGCGCCACGGTGAGCTGGACCAAGGCCACTGCTGCCCTTCGCGAAAACCTCCTCACCCTCCAACAGAAACTGAAGGAAGATGGGCATCTGGCTGCGAAGGAACAGGCGGAGCTAGCTCGACTCCTCCAAGGACAGACTGCCTTCGATACGCTTCTTCAGCCATTGATCCAAGCAGGATACACCAGTCTCCTTGACGTCCCTAGGACGGTCCAGGGCCCGGCGTCCTCTAGGCGCTTCTGCTTTCGGCTCCCCCTCCTACCCGGTACACTTCACGACACTCGAACACTCGCATCGGAGTGGCTCAGCCGTCGTGATGACAAGGACTGGGCCTCTCTTGGCCTCTCTGGTCTCTCAGGCCATGGCACTATCGAGCCGTGGCTAGCGCGGAAGCCTCCCCAAAAGTCGGCACCCATCCCAGATTTGCACTATGCCATCAACAAGATGACACGGATGCTCACGAGCGCTGAGGCCCTGGACTTCTGGTCGAAACACCGGGAGCTCCCCGCCGTGGCGGCCGCCTCCCCGAACCAGCTACTCGAATGGAGACAGTCAGTGGACGACGCACTAACCAGGGTAGACTGGGCTGATGCACTGGCCCGTATTCGAGACGATATGGGGCCGATCCAGCCCCGGTGCCCACCGCGGGAGCGCCGCCCGCGGCGGCCCTCGGGTTCCACGGCTACCATGGTAGACCTGGAAGGCCTGGGCCTCTCCTTTGTATCACAAGTGCTGGCCCACCGCCCTGAGATCACCGGCCGTCGCTGGGAGAGCTGTGGTGGCGGCATGCCCCTGGGTACTCAAATCTTCAATCCCCGTCTCACGGAACTCCTCCGACGGGGGGGCACCCTCTCCCAGCAGGATTGGGAATCCACGGGTATTAGAGACCTTCCACGTGACGCGGTACTTGCCATTAGGGGAGGACAGGTCAATCTCCACGGCTCCTGCTCCATGTTCTTCCGCCCAAAGCCGGAGCCCATCCTCTCCGCGCAATTCCAGTGTGTCATCAACGCCCCCACGGAACGCCGGCTCCGCGAACTCTGGGCCTGCTGGGACGAGGGCTCCGCGACCGGAGCTCTGGCTCTACGCCAGGCCCTCCTACGTGGACAAGACCTGCTCCTCATGCCGGCGGACTGGTGGCCCAACTTCCAGTGCCCCAGACGACATGGCTGGTGGGTCAGAGCACTCTCGGAGGTCCAAGTCCAGCTCTGCTCTAAGTGCCGCAACATCACAGCTCTTCCGGACTTCCGGTGCACAGGATCCCCGTGCCTCCGGTGCGAGCAGGGCATACGGCCCTCCCCTGGCTCGCACCGTGATAGAGCCTCATTCTTCCGACCAGCAGGCACGAAACGCGACCGGCCGATCGTGCGCGCCACCTCGACCACCCAGTCGCGCAAGGTCAAACGCCAGCGGCGAGGCTCGACACTGCATCGGCACCCTGTTACCAGCCCCGCGGAATCGGCCTCAGACCCGGAGACTGATCACCACGACACGATCCAGGCTGCAGATTCCGAGGACGACTGGGGATTGGCGGAGGCAGGGATCGAAGACCACAGCCCCCTTGCAGCCGACGTCTCAATACCCACAGTCAATTGCCCAGCCACGGGCCCGACCCTGAGGCCCCGGCCAGCGGCAAAAAGATCTGTTGTCCCTCCGCGCCGAGCTGCTGTCTCACGCCGACCCAAGGCCGCCAGTGGACCCCCGCCCAACAAGACGAACCTCACCCCCCGAGTGAAGGTGTCTGCAAGCCCACAGATAGGCCTCTGGCTCAGAACTGCGGACCCTTCCCTTGCTCGCGAGACTTCTCTGCAGGGGGACACCTGCCTTGCGATGGCCCAAGCGGCTGCCTGCATCCAATATATGCTCTCCCTTGCTCTGCAATCTGGCGCAACATCGACTGCCACACCGTGGCACACGGACTGGCTCACCAGCTCTGAGATGGGTTTCCCCCTGGTAGATGACGGATTCCATCGGGGCCCCCACCCGCTGGTACACCAATACTGCGCTCGAACGGCAAGCGAGGCCGATATGACCCTTCTGCCCATTCTGCGTTTTGGAATGGACAAGGACAATCAGCCCTGTGGTATATGCAATTGTGAGCTCGCGGACAAGCCCTGTGACCAATGTGATCTCTGCAGATCCAAATACCACTCCAGCTGCCTTCAATGGCTGGCCGATCATCCAGGTGACGGTGAAAGCCAGAACCTCGACTGTCCACGATGCGACGGCTCCTTGGACTTGGCGTCCGCGCGATTCTTCGAGGATACCAGTGGCACTCAGGCCCCGTCGGCCCCATGGGAACACTTCTCTATTCCCGCCAAAGCCCTTGACCCTCCCTTGCTCCCTGAGGGCCCCGCCCACAGCACAGCAGACGAAGCACGGGCAATGATTGCCCGGCCCCCTCCAGGGGGCTACGTGAAGATCTTCGCAGAACCCCTCGAGTTCGTCGACGACTGGTATGGACAGGCAGTTTCTTCCCAGGAAGGTATCTCCCGCTTCGGGGACAACGTGCTCCAACTGGCCTGCGCCCGTTGGCACTTCCTGAAGACAGTCGCGGGTCCAGCTATGAAACAAGAGCTGATCCCTTTCCTTGTTGCCGAAGCACGATATCAACAGGTAACTGACCTCGCGTCCTCCAGCTTCAACATCTCCTGGCGAATCCTAGAGGCAGCTCAAAGGGTCTTCGGAGCCGGCGTGTTCCGCGGGGAGTCAGCCGTCACGGCTCCACCTTTCTTTCCCACAGCAGGACGGGGGAATCTGACCTACTGGAACACCGGCCCCGAGACGGCCCCTAGCGTAGTCTGCCTGGCTGGCTCCTCCCCAGAGGAAGTGGAAGCCACCTTGCCCCACCTCCAGGGTCGCACAGATTGGGTTGTTCTCACCCCCCCGCTATCGGACGACTCCCCGGCGCTGGCCTTCCTGGCCTTGCACGGTCGACAAATCCTAACCGGCTCTGGCTCATCCTTTCGTACCCGTGGCTGGTGGAAAACTGGAAGTGACGAACTCGCCAAGTACTCCACAAACCTGGATTGTTGGATAGCACGGGAGGCTAAGCCTGAACGGGACAAGATTGAAGCGCTCGGTCGAACACTGTGTCAAAACCTCTCAAACGAGCCTCCCTTTCTTGATACCACGAAGCTCGGCCTTATCTTCCGAGCTGGCACAGAAGCCGGCCTTCTTGGTCTTCATGATCATCGCCTCGCTGTATATGCGACGGATGGCTCCCTCGAAGACAATGTCATGGGGGCGGGGGTCTACGTTGCCCACTCGCGCGAAGCACTCTCAGCCAAGATCGGGCGCTCGTCGGAAGCTCGAACGTCCCTGCGGGTGGAAACGGGGGCGAGTTTTCTAGCTCTCGAGAACGGGAAAGATACTCCGGCCCCCATTTTCATCCTCACAGATTCGGCGAACCACCTCACGGAAGTGGACAACTGGGTGGGAGAAGGCAAATCGCCCACTCTCAGCAAATCCAAAGACTCTGACATCCTAAGGGCAATCCTCGAACTCCTGCACCACCGTGCCCGAAAAGGCCTCCCGACCTTCTTCATCAAGATTCGAGCCCATCGGGGGGAACCTTTCAATGAGGCCGCTGATCGGATCGCGGGACGAGCTGGATCGGAGGAGGGGGCTCTACTGTGGAACGCCCCCAGCGGCCGGCCCATCTTTCGCTTCACTACAACCTCTGAGGATGGCAGTGAGTCGATCTACCGAGCCTGCATGAACGACACGATCAAAAAGCAGATCAAACACCGGGCTGCCCTGATCGATTGCTCTGTCGCCGTCAGACCGTCCGGACGGTGCTGGACTTGGACGAGCTCAGTCAGACCATGCAAAGGCCGCGAACTTACCTGCCCTTCGCTGTCAGCTGCACTGCGCACCCAGCTCTCCTTCACGAAAGCTGAATGGGACTTGTTCTGCGCCCCCATCCTGAGCCACAACGACTTCATCCGTGCCGATGATGGGGACTACTACAAGCCGGCCGAAGAGTACTCCAGTATCACCGAAGCCTTCCTGCGTCGCCCCCACTCCAGTCGGGACCTCCTAGGTCGGTGTCTTGCCGATTCCACCTTTCCAGACGCGGCAAGACGCAGGCTCCTGCAGTCGGTTAGCGGGCAGTTCCCCTGCCGCGCTAACCTCTTTCGGTGGAACATTGAGAAATCTCCTAACTGCCCCCGCTGTAAGGAGAGGGAATCTTTTGGCCACATTCAGAGCAGGTGCCCCCTGCTGGAAGCCCCTCGCACGGCGGCCCACCATCTGATCTGGAGAGAGATCCTTCTCTGTCTTGCCCGCTTTTCGGCTCCCACCAAGGACTCAGAGTGGGAATTCCCCTCCACGGGTACAATGGACAACCATAAGGAGGGCACGATCAAGCACATCCTCTTACTCCCTAGTCTCAATCTACCTTGGGACGACCTCGAGGGAGAGGTTCGATGCTTCCTGTCTCATCGCACGAATGGGTTCTGGGCCCAGTATCAAGCCCTGATAGACCAGAACGACCCGACCTCCTTCTGCATCCCACAAGATGAACGGCCAGAGATACTCGACAAGCTCCGTTTCACGACCCTCCAACTTGACGGCTCAACCCTTCGCAACAAGGACCCCACGGAGATCGACGATACGGTCAAAGCCTTTCTGAACCTGCGGCCCGACGGGTTTGCCCTCAACGTCAAGAAACAGGAGATCGCACTCCTCGAATTCACTCGGGCCATGGACACCGATGTCCAGTGGGAAGCCCGCAAGGATGCGGAAAAGAGGCGCCGGTACGCTCCAGTCCTTGACTTCTTTAATGCCTCCCATAAACGCGCGAGCTGGACAATGTCACAGATCAACTTCACGGTGGGAGTGCGTGGCTCGATCTCCACCGCCGACATCCTAGAGCGAGTTGGACAATGGACTCACTCCTTTGTCTCCTCTCTAGAGCGTCTGGGTGTCTCCCGGAAGCTGGACATCGAAAGGACCCGAAAGGCGGTGGCCAAACGTACCTTTGAAGCACACGACCTGATGCTCCGCAGTTACTACGCAGTGAAATCCAGCCCATCTGGCCAAGTCGACTTCTCCAAGATACGCACAAACTCTGTCGCCCTTCAGCACCGTATCCGCCCGAGATTGAAGACGACGAGATGACCCTAATTTATACTGTCTACTTCATGCATCCATATTTCCCTATCTATTTGCTGCTATACTCTGTGTTCCCTATCCACACGATCCTTGTTCTCTATCCATATGGAAGGCCTGGGGAGTCCTCGTGACCCCCCTGTCGCGAAACTGCTGTTCGGCCCGGCTGCCTGTCTGCCCTGCTGCACGGCTGCCAAGCTGCCCTCAATGTACCTCCTTTGCCGAGCTGCCAGTTTGCCCTCGTGCCAAACTGCCCTTGTGCCTAGGTGCCCGCGTTGCCCAGCTGCACTACCTAGTTAGCTGCCCAGCTGCCTCCATAGGCCGTTTGTCTATCTGTCCATACACCACTACTGCCCTTCGGTGCCACCCGGCGCACACGCGGCGGCCTTTCGAGGCGCCGATCTTTTAGCCCGTCCTCTGGCACGGACATCTACACGGATGTTCCCTTTGCGTTCGCAATAAACAATTTTGCCCCCGCGCGCCCACCGCGCGGGCGAGCGGGGTGCTA
>Ga0209713_10000352_pt1 | contig 25913 bp, 27 predicted proteins | sample ArcOceMetagenome_3_FD_187444 | JGI IMG/M metagenome (GOLD analysis project Ga0209713, IMG submission 187444) | Marine eukaryotic phytoplankton communities from Arctic Ocean - Arctic Ocean- Svalbard ARC20M Metagenome (SPAdes) (version 2) | ecosystem: Environmental > Aquatic > Marine > Oceanic... | reverse complement strand
GCTAAGATCGCCGCTGAGAAGAAGGCTGCTGCTGAGAAAGCTGCTGCTGCTAAGATCGCCGCTGAGAAGAAGGCTGCTGCTGAGAAGGCTGCTGCTGCTGAGAAAGCTGCTGCTGCTAAGATCGCCGCTGAGAAGATGGCTGCTGCTGAGAAAGCTGCTGCTGCTAAGATCGCCGCTGAGAAGAAGGCTGCTGCTGAGAAGGCTGCTGCTGCTAAGATCGCCGCTGAGAAGAAGGCTGCTGCTGAGAAGGCTGCTGCTGCTAAGATCGCCGCTTATAAGGTTCTTGAAAAACAAAAGTATCAAAAATTTTTAGAAGAAATTAAAAAAGAATGGAAAAGTAATTCGTTCATCAATGATTCTACAAGAAATCAACTTAAAAACGACATTATAACATTGAAACAATCACAAAGATATAAAGATTCTAATGAAAGATTAAAATTAAGTATGGAGTCCCAAATGTATATAGATAAATTAAATCTACAACAAACTGCATTATGTTTAATAGGAATAAATCCAAACACTAAAAGGGAAATCGATTCAATAAAATCTAAAGGACGATCAGTAAAAATATTATTCGAGTTATTCAATTTTTTAAAATCAAAATCTAAATGCACCGAATGTGATACTGAAAAATTAAATTGTGCTCCATCACCTGCTCCTGTTTCCCAACCATCTGAAACTGTTTCAACAAGTAGAGAGTGTATTCGGTATGTAACTTATTACGACGAAGGAGGACAGAATAAGTTTTGTGAAGAATGGAGTGACTCGCAAACACCTGCTTCTACTACAAGTGAACCTGTTGCTCCTGCCACATCATCAATATTGTTTCCTAATGCAAATAATGAATATAACATAAGAAGAGTCTATTATTATCTTGGTAGAAAATGTGAAAAATCTATTTTTAATCAGATAAAAGATACATTTGGTTCACCAGTTGAAGGTACATCTGAATATTTACCAAACAATGATATTGCTGTATTCGATGCTAATTTCAAAGGTATCAAATTAGATACAAATCAACGACCCAGAGGAATAATAGGCGATAAATTTTCATTCCATCATAAAGGCGATAATAAATATAAGATAAAAAACACTGTAATTAACAAATGGATTAAAAACTCACCCAATCGTATTAGTTATCGTGTAGGTGCTGGTATTAAATTTTATAAACCATCTATTAATTATTTGGACAACGAAGCAGATGCTAATGAATATGCGATCACATTAGATGGAACAAATTACAAAATTAATTTCGGACATGGTGACAAAAATGATGTTTATTTTATTGAAAACGCAGATACCTCTGTAGAATATGATAGAGGATATTACACATGCAATAAAAAGTATGATCGATCATCTTTCAATCCAGCTGAACCTACTGAGTTACTTTATATTACTGGAACTTCCATTGGTGATCAAATGGATTGTGAAAACACATTTCCCATTGTTCTTCCTAATTATCCTATTATCACAAGAACAACACATAATGAAGCAAAAGTAAAAATTGCATTTAATTGTAGTGTAAAATTAGATTGGATTATTGTTCCAACTAGTGAAAATTGTGTAATTGATACAATAGCTAAATTTAGACGCTTTCATAAATCTAATAAATTCTTATATAAAGATCATGGTATTCCTAATTGTGTATTGAAATATTTTGGTTCAACAAATTTATTACAAACTGTACAATATAAATTGACATTTAGTAATTTAAAGCAAAACGAATCATACAAACTATATATAAAACCAAAACGACAAATACATCACACCGAAGCTTTCTTTTCGTATGATATTCCTAAAGACATTTCCGTTGAACCTATTGATTAAACAAAAAACAAAATATTGTACCTTTATTTATTCCAAAACAATTTTACCATCGTTGTCCAGAGTCATACTTGTATAGATGTTGTTCTTAAACATCTCTTTAATCACTTTCCCGGTCTCTGCCGCGTCGTTCATCTCGTTCTGGTTGAACATAGGCATTTGTTTGCTATCCATCATCATCGTCATATACACAATTTGTTGTTGTTGAGTCAACTGTGCTAGTACATGTCTATTGATATTTTCCATTATCTATATATATATTTATCTTGTTTTCTGTGTTTTAAATGATTTATTATAACCAATTTAAATCTTTTTTCAAATTCATCTTATAACAAAAATAACAACTATCAAACGATGTTCGTTTCAACAACACCCCATTCTTTTCAAAATGCATTCTCTGTTTCGGTATGATAATCTGTATATCGTTCCCGAATGTATCTTTTAAATACCGCGTAAACATAGTAGAAGCGGGCATAATGATTATAAAGGGTTTGTCAATCTCTTTCAATCGTTTGAGAATTTCTTTTTTCTTTGAGAACGGTATGTTGGATATGATCATGTCACATTTTTCAATAATTTTGTTACTTTCGTCAAAAAAATCCACATTGCTTTGGATCACGGTGCATCCGAGATCGCTTAAGATCGTCCCTGATTTTCCGTTGCCGTAAAATGCCTCCCATACAACCGTATCTTTTTGTGGTAAATATTCTTTGATGTTCTCCCATAGTTCTTTCGGAGTGTAATATTCGTCATCATTCTGCAATTGACTCCAAATCATTTATTTATGTTTGCACATAAATAAAAAAATTGAAATAAAACACTATTAAGCATTAATCACACAGACCTTTATAACATGATTACCAAAATCTTTCATATCGCCGATGTTCACATCAGAAAAGGTAACTATTTCGATTCCAGATACATCGAATATTCAAATGTTTTCAACAACACCATCCATCACATCAGATCTATGTATATACAGAATCAATCTGTTTGTGTAATTTGTGGTGATCTTTTTCATCACAAATTACAGATCTCGTCGCATGGTATTGTTCTGTTCTACAAGTTAATCCATGGTATTGCCGATCTAATGCCGGTTATCATTATTCAAGGCAACCACGATCTTATTCAAGAGAACGACGACGAAAACAACGATCTTATCAAAGCTTTATTGGACAATCATAAACACCACAACATCCATTACAAAGATTCCACATGTTCCTTCGATATGGAAAACATTCATTTCGGTTTGGTATCGATACGAGATATGTTGAACAAGATGTCCGGCTCGGGATTAGTGGACGATCTACCTCCATTTCCCGAAACCAATCCAAACAAACTCAATATCGCTCTCAGTCACGCCACTGTTCAAAATTGTGTGCTTCATAATTACACAAAAACAACATGTGGTATCCCACTCGAATGGTTCAAAGAGTATGATGCGGTGTTGTTTGGTGATGTGCATCTCCAATCCACGAAATACAATAAAAAACACAACATTTACTACGGATACCCTGGATCTTTGGTGCAACAAGACTTTGGTGAAAGTATTTTCAATCACGGTTTCTTAGTGTGGAATATTTGTGAAAAAACAAATCAATTGTCTAATGTTGAAAAGTTTCATGTTCATAATAACATAGGTCGCACAAATGCAAAAATGATGAACAACGAAGTGTATATCAACGCCCAAAACTATATAACACTGAACGAGTTCCTAGATCTCGATTCTAAACCAAACGATCTGCACATTCGTCTGTACTGTAAAGAGAACAGCTCTACAATAAGAAACAATATCAGAACGGAACTAGAAAAACACGACATCAATGCACATGTTGATATTGTAAGTGCTAACATTCTAAATCAAGATAATGACTCCCTATCAAACATCAATGTATCATCCCTTAACTCGAGTAACATCATCATAGAGTTCTTTAAATCACACGGAAATCAAAATATTCTAAACAAGAATACCAATTGGGAACAATATTTCGAATCAAACAATTCCACATTGCTCATGTTTGAAGATGATATACCAACCAACATCAAATCGAAAGTAATCGAAAAGAATACCAAATTATCTAAAAGTATAGAAAATAGTCCTTCCACATTCAACCACAAACAGAACACCATCCAAATTCACAAAATAAGATTCGATTGGCTTTTATCGTTTGGAAAGAATAACGAGTTTATTTTCACAAACAACAACATATGTCTCATCAACGCACCAAACGGATACGGTAAATCGGCGTTCTTCGAATGTATCATTATCGGTTTGTTCGGAGAACCCATTCCGTCACGATACAACAAAACATCAGCTTCGTCAATTATCAACAAACAAAAACCACACAACTCTGCAGATTCAAACATCACTATCGATTTCAGTGTGAACGATATTCGCTACACCATCAAACGGCACTTTTACGAAAAACAATCCAAGAACGAACCTAATCGGTTACAAACACTTAAAGTGGAACTTTACGAAAATAACTCCCTTATTAAGACATCCACCAAACTAGTGAACAAATGGGTCAATGAGAATGTGTGTAGCATTCAGGACTTCCTTCTGTCCACAATGGTAACCCAAAACTTCGATAACGACTTCTTCAAATTGAAAATGTCTGACCAAATCGAACTGCTTGACAATGTACTCCATATGGACAAGGTGAATCACATATCCAATCTAATGAAAGAATCTAAAAAAGAATACAAAGATCTTAAAAATCACATCGATACATATATTAACGCTCTCAAACCATCTAGCGTGTTCAATCAAGAGGAATTTGAAAATATGGTGTCCTCTCATAAAAAGACATCAGACGAATTAATTAAATTTAAAAATATTTTTAACGAAATTAATATTCCTATTCACAAAATTATAACTATTAATGACGATGTGGAAAAACCTGAAGAAACTCTACAAGAAATATTAAATCTAGAATCAAATATCACAAAAGAATTGAATATCCTAAATGTAGACCAACATGACAAGTTGTTCAACACTTTCGAACTTAGTGTTGAACAATTCATACACGAAGACTTTGTCGGTAAACCATCAAAATGTTTAAAATTTAACAAACAAACATCTGTTGAAACACTTATAAAGAAACTTAGAGAGTTACATGATAAATACGATTATTTACAATATACTTTGAACAACTTAAACTCTACTAAACCAATAGGAGTAAATGAGACCGAAGATGACTATAATGTGTTCAATAGCAATTTAATTAAATTTAGAAAGAAATGTAAACAATTCGATATTCAAATTCCAAATGAACCAGATTTTGATATAACCGATTTAAAAAACAATTTGAATCAAAATTTAATTAATTTGTCTAACAAAGAATTGAATGAAATGTTAGCTTTATCTGAACAGAAAGAATCTATCGGTGACCACAAATACAATCCAGAATGTTGGGCCTGCCAACAAAACTTTCAATCAAACGAATCTATCGATATAACCACAGTTATTGAATACAGAGAAAAAGAACAACAATTTAATCAATGGACCAATTATGTTAAAAATAAAAAAAGTATAGACACTCTGAATAAGTTGGAAGAAGAAAACAAACATTGGTTGGATGTACTACCACAAATCAAGGCGTTTGATACATGGCAAACAGAGCGCACCGATGTGCTTTCAAAAATGTCGATACTGAAACAGACTATCATCGACCAACAACACATTTTGGAACAATCGTTTGACTATCAACATAAGTGCAACGAAGCGTATCACCTGTATAGAGAATTAGATAAATATAAATTGAAAAAACTGTATTTTATAAATGAAAAGGTTAAAGCGAAATATAATATTGAACACTTTGAAAAAAAGGAAAAAGATTTATTAATCCAAATTACCAAATATGAGATTATTCGCAACCAAGAAATAGAATTTAATAAAAATAAAGTTTTGCTTGAAGATTTAATTAATTTACTAAATGATAAAATAGATTTATTCAATCACTTTGTAGACACTTTCAAAGTATACAAATCTTGGATTTATAACGAAAAACTTCTACCCGCCATCGTCAAACAAGCTAACATCATTCTCAACCATATATTCACAAATCGATTACTAGAACTAAGATTCAAATTTATCGATAATAATGTGTTGTTCACCGTCATGGATGAAAACAACGAGATCAATATTGAAAAGTTATCTGGAGCGCAATCGTTTGCGGTCAGTCTATCATTTCGATTGGCGTTGTCTTCGATAGGGATCAACAAATTCAGATGTAATCAGTTGTTCATTGATGAGGGGTTCTGTAGTTTCGATCAAAAGAATCTTCTCAATGTGCCGGTATTAATTAAAAATTTGAAAAACTTGTTCCACGAAATCATATTAGTCACTCATCTTGAAGAAATTAAATCGTGTGCGGATTGTGTAATTAACATTACCAGACACAAAGGTATCAGTACCATCTGTCATTAATATTCTCTCTATATAAAGATGCCTAGAGATGCCATTGAAGAGATTAAGAAAAGACATATTAGAGCTCTTAAAAAAGGACACAAAAAATCTATATCACAAGCAATTATCGATAAATATAATTGGACTGTTGATGAACTACAAATCTTGAAACCTTTCATTAACAATATCAAACCTTTCGAAACAAAAAACACATCAATCTCTAACAATGTGTTCACAACAAACGAAATGTTCGGACTTCTTGACCATTTTGTTGAAAACAAAACCACTTTAAAAAACTATCGTTCAAGAGTCAATGCGCTTAACAAATTGCTAAATGTTCAAAACGAACAGTTCTCCGATATATTCTGTAATGTAAAAACATTGAGCAAAGCTATTGTCGACAAATATTCGGACCCTACCGCATATTTCGGGTTTCTATTGTTCATTTTGAGCAAGAGTCAGAAACTCCTTGATATTGCGACAAAACAGTACAACAAAATAAGGGGTGATGTAACTACGGATGATGTTTTTGATGTATTAAAAACACAATTTAACAATTACAAAAACACACAAATTGTGAATCAACTAAAAGACAGAAGAAAGGACCTTAACTACGAAGCGGTTTACAAAAACATTTTTAAAAAGGAAGATGTATTAAACAATTCTGAATACGCTTCCACACACCATCTCATCGCTGTGATGTATACGCGTGCGTTGTATGATGAGAATGATACAATTCATATCAATCCGCGAAATTATTTCCAATGTGTTAAACTGGTAAACAAAGACATTGATATGGACGAAGAAAATAATTTTTACAATACCAAAACAGGAAGACTGTTACTCAACGATTACAAAACATCGGGGATATACAAATCATATGATGTGTTATTATCCAAAAAAGTTCAGAAAATAATTAATGATTCGATTGACAAGAACAAACGAACATACTTAATCGAAAAAGAAAAGGGAGGCACTATGGCACCCAACTCCTTGAGCGAAATGGTGCAACGAGTTATGGGACACACAATCGATACCATACGCAAATCTATCGAATCGTACGAGATCAATGTTAAAAAAACAAGCAGAGAACATCTAGCATGGGTTTCTAGACACACCATTATCACACAAGAGGTATCCTATCTTGCACAAACTACTCAGTACGCTCATCATTAACATATTCCCTCATTCTTTTAAGAAAAGCATTGTATTTCGCAAATTGTTCCTTCGTTTTAATAACTAACTTACCTTTGATCATGATTTCATCGAAAAGTTCCTTGATTTCTTTGCTGTTCATATAATCCTCCATAAGTATGTTTTGTGTTTGGTTGTATTATTCACTTTGTTTCTCTCAATTTTTTAATATATGTTGGATTCATTTTCAAATAAGCTAAATTCCTCAACATATCAACATCTCTTGTATCTTTTTTTTTATCTGTGTTATTATTTCTGTGATTTATGAAAAATTTAGGTAAGTCTTTGTAAGATTCATCTGGTTTTTTTCTTTCTTTTAATTGTTCTTCGGTTGGTTTATTTGTTTCGGTCGATTGTTCTTCGGTTGGTTTATTTGTTTCGGTCGATGGTCCGAATATTAGTTTATTAAGTGTAGCATTAGCACCACTAGTAGCATTAGCACCACTAGTAGCATTAGCACCAGCTCGTGAAATTATTTTAATATTTTGATACATATCTGTGCTTTCGTAACATTGTGCTACACTTTTATACATGAAATCGAATATGGTGGTTTTCATAAAAGAGATTTGTTGTAAAGGAATCTGATCTTGTTGGGTATACCAACTATTCATAACTTCATTGAACGCTTTCCTCGATTCACTCATCTTATCGTTAATACATTGTTTTATTGGTGACTTTGTCAGATCGGGATTTTCATGATCAATACACAACATGTAAGACAACGAATCTATATCCATATTCATCAAAGTCTTATATATCATGGGTTCTCTATCCGCAACAATCATGTATTGTCCACAAACAATATAATACATAATACAACCCATTGCCCACATATCACGATAATAGTCGTGCTGAATGTTTTCCAATAATAATGGACAAGAAAACATCAAGGTTTGTTGGTACAACCTGTTATCATCCGTAAATGAATACATTTTGTCTCTGTTTTTTGGTTCAATAGGTATTGAAGCACCCATATCTATGAATTTTATAATCCAAAACGGTTTCTTATTATCAATTATTTTCTTGATACCTATGTTTTGGGGTTTTAGATCGTTATGACAATACCCAATTTTCATATGTAAAAATCGTAACGCTTCTATCAATTTACGAATCAACAAAAACTTAGCATTAAAAAGGTGTTTGACATCATCAGTAATTCTTTTATTCATCAACTCAACATATTTATCCAATGTCATAACTTTTTCCATTACAATGTATTTCATGTTATCACATTCCAATTGTTGCTCTGGTTCCGTAAAAGGCAAGAATATTTCAGCAACATATTTATATTTTTCACCATATTTAAATCTTTCATCATTATTATATTTTACATAATCAATTTCTCCCTTTAAATATTTCGAGTTTTCAACGGTCTTTAACACCTTATCATCTTTATCACATAAGTATACCGTACCAAATGCACCCGAACTAATGGATGTTTTTGAACTTTCACATTCATTTGAATTTATACATTGGTTAGATTCCCCACATTTCACATTGCTATCTGTACAATATTTATACTTCTTTTGTTCTTGATTAGTCATATTATTTAATAAATCAACATATTTTATTTAAATTTAATTAAATTTAAATAAAATAGAAACTTTAAAAAATGAATCGAAGACTTTTTCTTTTCAGTCAACCAATACTTTATAAGAATGACAAACCGGTCGCGAAGGTCATCCCAGCAAGCACAAGACAAGTCAATTCCAATGATACAATATTCACCTCACAAAACGGTAAACTCGTAATAACATCGGTATACGATGATTATGGTTCTTGTGTGGCAGTAACGAATGAAACGAAATGGGACGATCCTATCACGAATACGATGATAAAAAAACTCAATAGAGATCTATACATACTCGAAACTGATAATATGTAAGCAAATTTATTATTTTTATATATCAATAATGATTACAAGTATAAGAAATAACCAAAAGATATTTTCGAATACATGTCGTGTGTATATTTGTAACTATTTTTACAATAATCAAAAAGCGTATAGTCTGTTAAAATGGATTGATAACGTTATACACGAGCTGAAGGAGTATGTCGAAGAGATTTACATCCCCAACTTGGAGATAGATACAGACAAACACAGTTTGCCTTTTTTCAAATTGTTCAATAAAAGATACAATCAGAATGTGACATACGAAGTGTTTTTATTTTTCGGAAATGTGAACACATTAAGTCAGGAAATGTTACTTTTATATAACAAATTTGTATTTTTAAAAAAAGATATTAAGTTAACCGAAAAATACATTACATGTTTTTGGGGTATAATGGAAGGAACCTTATTAACAGCATCAGTTGATTTAGATTTGATCGATCGTTTTTTCGATGAGTTTTGGGTTGGTAGTCAGTTTGTAAAAGAAAATTTGGATAAATACGATATTCATTCAGTTGTTGTACCAAATGGCATTAATCACAACATATTCAAGCCAAACCCAAGTCTTTTAAATAATCAAATTTGTAAAGTTTTGTGCGTCGCTACAGATGTTCCTCGAAAGAATCTAGATTTATTGATAAGTTGTTTCGTTAAACTGAATCATATATGTCTCATTCTGAAAACAAATACCAATCGCTTTCAAAATATTCAATCAAACATTATCACAATTGATTATGATGTTTCTGATGAAAAAATGGCTGAGTTGATAAATCAATGTCATTTCGCAATCAATGTTTCCATTTCGGAAGGGTTCGGTTTGCCGTTATGTGAAGCGATAGCTTGTGGTAAAATGATAATAGCACCGTATTACGGAGGTATAAAAACTTTTACCAATGCATCCAACATAATACCAATACCATACGCAGTAAATGACTTATTATTTCAGTTTCATGATTTCTTTGGACAAGGAGCAACTTTTAAAGAAGACAATGTCATACAATCTATTATGAAAGCATATGAATTGTTTAAAAAACAACAAGTAACTTCGGTTACTTTAAACCGAAACTTTTATTGGAAAAATATAATAAACAGTTTAATTATATAATTTAAAAATAAATTATATAAAATTAATTAATTGAATATTCATGGATGATTTAATAAAAGAACTATATACATTTGTATTACAACATCTTAATCAACAGAATATAAATGAAGGGATGGGTTTGTTATTTAAGATATCTGATCAACTAAACAAACTGGATACCAGCATTCAAATTCTCAATACCAAAAACACACATTTAGTTGAAGAGAACAAGTTTTACAAAGGTCAAGTTATGGAGGTAATTAAGGAATTGAACAAAGATTTGTCGAGATTGGATAACACGAACATTACTAATATGTTACAAATGACAAAATATCAATTGGAAGAGCAGAAACATATGGATTACGCCAATGTTGTTTTAAGTGAAAAGTCCGCTTAAAACACATTGTTTACTTCCAAAATCTGTTTGGAAAAGATTTGTGCGTTTTGGATAGCGGTTTCGATGATGACGACTTCGTTTCTATTGTGCGGTGCTATCGAATACAAATTTTTCAATTTACCTTTGTATGGAAGTTTTCCGATTGAGGGTGAAAAACTAGAATATCTGGATTCCCATCCAAAATCCTTAGATTTATTTAAATGATTGGAAATCGTTATTTTTTGGGGAGGGGAGTGAATATCACCGAGTTCGTTTATCTGTCTTAGTCCTTCTTTAACAATCTCGTCCAAATCATTACATTCATTTACCGTCTTCTTCAAATATGTGCTTCTTGAGTCCAAATCTACAATCACACAACTCAGCACTTGTTTTATGGATTGTTCATATGATATTTTGTCTAACACATGTGTTCTGTCCAGAACTATTATTTTCCAATCCCCCACACAACTCCAACACCACTGTTCGGGTAGTTTGAAATATTCCTCATAATGTAATTGAAAGCCGATTCCTGTATAGGATGATTTGTCAACAAAATATTTAAATTGATGTATAGACGGAAACCAGTTAGGCTCAAACGAGTTGTTCATAATGGTGTATAACGATCGTAAAGGTACACAACACAAATAATTGTTTGCGCGAAGTATTTTGTCATCGTTAGTGATCAAATAAGACACTGTTTTGTCATTAGATATATTGAATCGTTTTACATATGTGTTCATAAGAAAATGAAAATTGGTGTTCAATTTGAATTTGTTTTGCACCGCATCCAACCATTCGTTTGGTTTTGGTAATTGCTGTAAATCATATAAATATTGATATTTGGAGAACATGAAATGAATAAATGCATGCATAGTTAATTTGTCGTAGGTATTACTTATCGCAACGGATAGAATGTTTAAAAACCTTTTTGCCTTAGAGGATATTTTACTTATTTCACACCATTTTTTAATGTTAATATTTTTATCATTTACGGAAAAGATGTACAGATGAAAGAATATTAATAATTTGATTATATCTAAAATTAGGAATTCTCTAAAAATAGTTTTGGTAATACTAAAGAAAGTTGAGTTTTTATAAACATTTATATAATTGGATGAAATATCCAGATATTTCAATAATTTGTTAAACTGCTTGGAACCTGTTTTGGACAACACTTTGGGTGAATGTTCTGTAAAATACCCATCGTTTGTATAGTCGATATTCCAACACCCTCCTATTTTCTTATCTGATTCTATGAATAACACTTTTTTGTCTGTTTTTAGCAAGTTTAATCCTAAAGTGATACCAGTTGGACCTAAACCAACAATGATATAATCGTAAATCATGTCTTTATTTAAGACTATTTTGTTTTTCTATAAGGAAAATCATGGAAAACATACGAAACTGCTTTCCATCAGTAGTAAAGAATGAAAATAAAATATTTTGTGAAAACGCTGGTGGAACACAGATGCCCCATCAGGTTATAAATAAGATGAAAGAGCATATTGAATGTTACAATTTTCAGATAGACGGAAAATTTGAAGAAGCGTTCCGTGCGAACATATTATCACAGAACGCTAGAAACTTTGTTAATTTGTTATTGGGAAACAAAGACGGGGTTGTCGAGTTTGGTAGTTCAACCACACAGTTGGTATTCAATTTATCGAACAGTTTACCATTGGATGTATTTGAACATTTAGTAATTTCAGATCATTTACACGAGTGCATGGTGTCCTACTTCATACCATTATCAAAATATGTTCAATATTGGTATCATACGAACTATGTAACCAATTATGAAGAACTGTTTAGTTTGATAACAGACAAAACGACATTGGTTGTTTTACCACATGTATGTAATGTAACGGGTACATTGTTCGATATAAGATATATTGTCGATAACATCAGGAAGATCAACCCAAAAACGAAAATAATGGTTGACGGAGTATCATATTTACCTCACAGATTAGTCGATGTCGATTTTTTGGATGTCGATTTCTATTTTGTTTCGTTCTATAAGTTTTATGCTTCGAACATCTCGGCGGTATACATCAAAAATTACGAAGAATTAGATAATTTGAATCATTTGAATATTGAGAAGAGAAAATTAGAACTAGGTAGTATGGCACTGCAAACAAATTTATATTCGTTACTGGGACTTGTCGATTATATGGGAGAGGTAACGATGACCAACCCAATGCCATTTGATATTACTCTAGTTCATAGATTCTATACATTCATGTATGAGAAAGAAGAGGAATTAATTAAACATTTTCATGAAAGAATACAAGAATACAAGAATATTTGTACTATGATACATGATTACACCAAAGACAGTGTTTGTATATTTGCTTTAAAGTTCACTTTATTTCCTCATGATTATGTTACATTGTTTTTAAACGAATGTAATGTGTTGTGTAAATACGGCACATTTCAAAATTCAATGTTATTCCATGATAAAGATACCGATGTTATACGGATTTCGTTAGCACATTACAACACGGTTCAAGAGTTGGAATACATATTCTATTTGTTTGATGAGTTGTTGAAAATTGTAGAGAATCATTCCTTCATATCAAATCTATTTATAACCACAACCAAACCATATTATTATCTAAAAAGAATTGTGTTTGCAGAAAACTTTCAAATTCAGTTCAATAAGTTATCCAAGGACATATACTATGAATCTGATGGGCACCGATTGTATTCATTAGTATATACAAAAACAAAAACCATTGTGGGTAATAACAGATTTATACAATCTAAATCATACAACAAGACACAAAGAAATAACCAAATTCGACACTACCAATCCATCAATCTAATCGATGATGTTACATTCAATCATATTATTTCTAAGTTTTCCAGATTTGTTTTCGATCAATGTAATAATTACATAAATTATGTTACCGTTCATCAGATTCGTGTATATATTAGCGAGGATGTTTCACCAATCCCTGAAGAAAGTATTCATCAAGACAGATATAGTTATGTGGGCATATTGTGTGTGAACAGAGTGAATGTGGAGGGAGGTGAAACATGTTTATACGATACAATCGCAACCAATAAATTTTACAACAAAACACTCGATGTTGGTGAAATGATTATGTTTAATGATAGAAAAATATTACATGATGTATCTAACATCAAACCGATAGACAAAACAAAACCCGCGTATCGAGATGTTTTGGTGATTACTACCGTTTTTTAAATGACCGTTTTTTAAATGACCGTTTTTATTTAAACTTTTGTATACATTATTATAAAACATATGCAAGTTTTCGTAAAAACACTCACAGGCAAGACCATCACTCTTGAAGTAGAACAATCCGACACCATCGATAATGTCAAATCTAAAATTCAAGATAAAGAAGGTATTCCTCCTGATCAGCAACGACTGATTTTTGCTGGAAAACAACTCGAAGATGGTCGCACTTTAGCTGACTATAACATACAAAAAGAGTCAACGCTACACCTGAGAACTGGGTGTGAGTGTCTGTCAGGCAATGGACAGGCAAGTGGATAAATCTGTTTAGATCTATCTGCGACACCGCTTGAAGCGGGAATCCCCTAAAGATTCGTCTACGACCTTTACCGGGAAACTGGCAAAGGGATCAGTGGTAACTCCACTTCCCTCGTAATAAGGGCGAATATGCTACAATGGGCAATCCGCAGTTTACTATCTAAGTTCGCTAGTGACAAGAATATGGTAGGGCTTCAACGACTGAACGGCGGTGGACTGAGAGTGATTAAGTCAATCACGATGATCGGTATGAGATACAGTCTGGCTTGTAGGGAAACTTACAAGATAATTTAGAGTGCTTCGACTACGTGGCGGTGTGCTATGCACATAATCCACCATAATGCTTAAAACGCATTTAAAAAAAAATGAAAAATCTTAATACTATCCCATTAGACGATGTTAGTTTCGAATGGTGTCTTGGAAAACCATGTGGGTTTATAACAAAAAAAGAAAAAAACTGTATTTTGGAAAACAAGTGCAAAAGGCAAACAAATTGCATTTTCGATTGTTAAGAATTATTATATAAAAAACGATGTTCATAATATCGTTAACTAAACTTTTTACCATTGTGTATTGTATCTCATCATAATCATATCATTTTCTCTTCTTATTTTCGAAGTGTCCATTAAAAACATCGATAACGAATTTTGTTTCATTTCTAATAAAACATTGTATGTGTAATATTTCTTCCAAATTATTTCTTGTATTTCAAACGGTAATAATGATAACATTATATTATCAAATTTATTTAGTTGTCTAAATAAAATGTCCAAAAGAAAAGAATGTCCTGAGGAAAAAATTATCAATCCCAAAACTGGTAGATGTGTTCTTAAAACAGGCGCTATTGGAAGAAAACTATTAAAAACTAAAGAAATAAAAGTGATTACTGAAATATTCAAAGTGCCCTTATCTAAATGATTTAAATCATTGAATTGTAAATTATCCATATAAATATGAAAGTGTTGGAAAAACGCCTTGAAGAATGTATGAATATACGCTATCAAATTAGAAATATAGGCATCGAAGCACAGCACGCGTTGGAATTACAACCTTTGTATGATATCATGAACACATTCATCAAAGAAGGCACTTCTGCGTCTGGTTCATTATCCATCGATGCTAATTCTTTCTCCAAAATCGAGTATCTGTTCACATCGAACGAATCTAAAAATTCATATTGTAATATTGTTAGATAATGACACCATTCGCGATCTTCAGTCTGTTTTGTTTAGAATATCTTTCAGTTATTCTTGTTCCTTTTAATACTATATATATTCAATGTTGTTACTAAAAACATACACGCTATATCAACCGATTTGGGAATGTTCAACATTTTATTCAAGAATCCTATGTACATCTTAGCAAATATTGGTAAATCTTTGGGGTTTAATACCACTTTCTCGAACATAATAATCTTGCTTTTGCTAAATATACTTCCCATTATCTATCATCTTTTTCAAATATGTTTAAGTAAAATATGTTAGAACATTAATGGTTTAATATTTAAATGCACCTGGTATATAAACGACATCTTTTGATTTCACTTTCATGCTACTATCATGACACACCAATCGCTTCTTGTTAGGGACTGTGCACTTCTTTCCGGTTTCAACCGCTTTAGCAGCGCATCTCTTCACCAAATCCGCCTTTTGTTCCTTCTTTCCTTTGAACATTGTTTTGGGTTTGGGTCTGACATCTCCACAACTTCCCTGTTTTGTTTCTGTTTTCGCAACACATGTATTGTTTACAATAGCACATGGTTTCACTTTGTGAGTTTTTCTTACATCACACACCTTCAAAGTTGCTTTGACTTTTTTGTCGGGATTTTTTCTTTGAACTTTTTTCATATTTGTGATCTTGTCACAATCTGTTGCCGGGCGACCTCTGGGTTTCTTTTCCATCTTTTTATGTTAAAATATATATTTTTTTTAAAATATGCGATGATTCTGTTTGGCTGTTTCATTCTTTCTAACGCATTTGTAGTATATAAATAAACCAACGCGTGTAGTATCTTTGCATTTACATTATGATCTTTGACAATCCATGTACTGATAAAATCATCGACAATCGTTATAACGGTTTCGTCGTTATAGTTTGTTTCTTCCTTTATAACTCTCGTTAACTTCCTCACAAATTGTTTGAAACAATTTGTTTTACATGTATTCAACTCCATCTTATATCTTCAAATGAGATAAATCTCTTAAGAGATTTTTTTGTGCTACATATTGTTGGATTTGTTCGTTAATCATTTTCCTGTTTATCGGTATCTTCAAATTTTCAATCGCATATATCATCAATGTGAATACGATAGTCTCGACATTTTTTAATTTACCAATCTCTTTGTTTTTATTGACAATCTCTAGCATTTTCTTTCTTATCACATGTTCGACATTGTTGTGAATCTTGAACAAAGGCAAACATTCGGCAAGTGTTATTTTCAATACCCGTTTGATTTCGTCTACATCTGCTGTCATTTTAATATCATAAACATATTATCATCATACACTAATCCACATGTTCTACATACCATAATATAGTGTCTTTGTTCATACACTATTGTTAATGTTTTACAATCTTTACATATATGTTTCATTTACAATCATCTTTTCATGTTCACTTTAAACCCGTAAAAAATTGATTATTTTGTTTCATTAGATTTTAATAATAACGATGGCTGCTACGACGACTCCTTTGACTCTCGGTCAATGTTTTACTTTCAACATAGAACCAGATAACATGATGTGTTCGTGTTTAACTGTTGAAAACAACAGATGTTCTAATGCCCACAAATTCTTATACAAACTTTCAAACGGAAACACACATACCTGCTGTGGTATATCTGGTCACAAAAAGTATATTTTTAAACATTATCTAACAGAGGGTATAATCGCCAATGTTTATCGATTTAAATATGATCATAAACAAGGAAATAACTACCATTGTACATATTCGGTTTGTGGTATTGATATAGATAATAAATGTAACTATGAATATCCTATTATAAAAAATAGAGATTCAATTCATAATATAAAAACTGTATTACAAACAGACATTAACGAACAAGACAAACAATTAACAGATCTAAGACAATCCATCGATGAATTCACTAAATATATTACAAATTTGCATCGTGAAATATATACCACTAGAGAGATACGAAATGAATTGTCTAGAGCGTTATCGTTTGTTGAAGAAAACGCAACCTTTACAAATAGTAAAACTCAACTCACCGAACAAAATGATGTATGTGTCATTTGTCACGAACAAATGACAAATAGCGATTCAACCAAACTTGCAGAATGCAACCACGCTTTTCATTTAAAATGTATCAAAAGATGGTTCCACAAAAAAAATACAATATCTTGTCCTTGTTGCAGAACTATATGTAACAAAGACAACTATTTCGTTCTTAACAAATTTGTATGATGTGCTTTGGATATATATTTATATCGGCCAAACTCTTCAAAAACCTCTCCATTACCGTTTCTGCTCTACATTTGTGGTTTTGGTATGTATTGTTATCATTTGTAATATAACCGCACTTTCTACATTCACATAGCATAATTCACATATATATATAGAAAGATCTTAAATAATTTTTATAACACAACTTGAATATTGTCGACTCCTGTTTTTTTATGTTTATATATGCAATCAATTATTTTTTCTCTAACATATTCGTATGAGTCGCTGTTCGCTTCGTTAACAAAACAATTGTACAATTCTCTCTTTTTCTTTTTATATATATCACTCGATGACTTCTTCGCATCCGCCATCACACTCTGATAAACCCTCAAATATATCATGTATATTGATGTGAAATACACAAATATCAGAATGATCACTTTCATAACAATGTAATCATAATCCTCTGCTAATACTATTTCAACTAATTTGAATATCAATAAACCCGTTACACAAAACACATATATGGGTAATCTGCTGATAAGATGCTCGTGAATCTTTGTTTTTGCTGTGATATCACTTACTTTATAACCTTTTCTTACATCTACTGAAAAATCAACTGTTTGTTTTAATACTTTTTCAAACTCGTCGTTGAAATTATATAATAAATCTAACCTGTTTTTTAAATAACTTACTATAGTATTATTTATATCATTTTCATATTTCTCAATATACATGTCTAATACATAACTCATCTTCGAACTTTTATATAATTTGGTATTTATACGAATCAATTCATCAATTATTATCCCTTTTTTTTCTACAATCAAGTTTTTACATTCATAATATTTTTCTTTGTTTAAAATATTAATATCAACCAACTCCTTATACTCTAATCCATTCACCGTTCTTAACTTAATGTGTTTCTTCAAATACTTCTCAAGATAATATTTGCAAAATATGTTTTGACATATAGATGCGTAATCATAAACTCTATTATATAGTTTCTTTTTAACCGAATTAAATATTGACATAAAAATAATTAATTTAATTAACTTAATTCTTATATAATGACCAGTATTATTGAAATCAATAATAATGACAAGGAACCTTTATTATCAGACAACTCTTCAAACTCCTCCGACAGTTCCTATTGTGTCATCTGTCTTGAAGACCTTTCCGAAAGATCCGCTTATAATTTTGATTGTGGACATTATCTTCATGTAGAATGTTTTCACAAATATTTCTTTTACAATTATGATATTGAAAGAAATTTCATATCATGTCCTATCTGTAGAGCCGATATTAATGTTTATATACAACCAGAAAAATCAAACAAATTATTTATTAAAATTATATGTTTGCTCTCTATGTCGTGTCTCTCTGTTTTATCGGTTCTCCCTATACGTAACTATTTAGATAGTCACCTTTAATCTTATTATTTACTTAAAATTAACATCATCTATAAATCATATATGAAGAAAGAAATCCTTATCAATCAACGATTTTATGACATTACCAATTTTAAGCATCCGGGTGGTAACATTATTAATTTTCTTTCAAATACAGGTGCTGACGCATCATGTGCCTTTCAAGAATTCCATTCAAAATCCAACAAAGCCAGACACATTTTAAATTTACTTAAATCTAGAGACGCTACAAAGGAAGAACTCTCCTTCGCAAACTTGTTATGTGTTGTTGAACCCCGTATTAACAACATTAACGATGCTATTGCCCTTAACAACGATTTCAACGAACTTAGAAATCAACTCGTTAACGAGGGTTTTTTTAATCCAAGTATTCCTCATGTTGTATATCGTATCACTGAAATTGTTATGATGTTTGCATTAGCATGTTATCTCATGTTACAAACCAATCTTTTTCTAATGGTCACTGGTTTGTTTATACACGGAATCACTCAAGGTCGTTGTGGGTGGTTGATGCACGAAGCAGGGCACAACAGTTTAACAGGTATCATCACCATTGACCGTACAATTCAAGAACTGTTTTACGGTGTAGGATGTGGGATGTCCGCGGCGTGGTGGAGAAACCAACACAACAAACACCACGCCACCCCACAAAAGTTGGAGCACGATGTCGATCTTAACACATTGCCTCTTATGGCTTTCAACAAAGCGGTGCTTAAAAATGATAAACCAAACAACTTTTGGATAAAATACCAAGCGTTCCTCTTCTTCCCGATTACTTCCGCTTTTGTTGGATTGGGATGGACACTTTTTCTACACCCTCGTCACATCATGAGAACCAAACGATACTTCGAAATGGTATGTGTGTCCATGAGATATGTTGCTTTCTTTGTGTTGTGTTATCCTGTTTATGGAATGTTTTACACTTTTTTACTCTACATCGCTTCGTTTAGTATCGCTTGTAACTATATTTTTATCAATTTCGCTGTTTCACATACACACTTACCCGTAACTAGTCCAAATGACTTCTTACATTGGGTTGTCTATTCATCCATACACACCACGAACATATCTCCAAATTTTCTCTGTAATTGGTGGATGGCTTACCTCAATTTCCAAATCGAACACCATCTGTTTCCCTCCATGCCACAATTTAAACACAAACTCATCTCTCATCGTGTTAAACAATTGTTCGAAAAACACAATCTTACATATGATGTTCGTCCGTATTGGAGCGCTGTATTTGATACCTTTCTCAACTTATTCTATGTTAGCAAATAAAAATTGAAGAAAAATATTGACATTTTTCACAAACACTTACAACAAACGGTTACAACAAACGCTTTACAACAAACGGTTACAACAAACGCTTACAACATGTCTACAACAACATTCGTTGTTTCTGAGATTTTGAACAAGAAGAGATTTGTTGGATACAAGTTTATTCCCAATGAAAAATTACAATCGTTACCACCACCTCCTCCAATCCTGATTGGGGATGCTGACATCTTGTCTAAACCAAAGACTTGCTGCGGTAACCTTGTTAACGGTAGAAATTGTGAAAAAAAAGGAAAGTATTTGACCGATATCAAAAGCGACAAATGGTATTGTGGATTCCATCTTACTGCTGATAATCGAACATTCGAATTCAAGAAGAAATATGTATCCAAAATCGAACAATGTTCCATATGTTTTGATAATATCGATTTGAAGGACGACTGTACTAAAACAATGTGTGGTCATATGTTTCATACAGAATGTCTGAAAGAATGGAACAAGTTGAACCAAAATTGCCCAAATTGCAGAACCGGATTGTTTTCCAAGGACATTCGTGCTAACAATATATTGATATACAACATGTTTTTACTCAAGAAGGCATTAAATATAAAACAAATATTTTCAGTAAACATAGAATCTTATTACAATTTTAAACTGAAACAATCGATTCGTATGCAAAAAGAACTAGACTTCTTATTAAATTGTAGAAGAGATATCGTAGCTTCCATGCTATTGATTGTTATATCCACAATTAATGAAAACAAAGAATTATTTGATACTCTTAATAAATAAAGAATCTATCAAAAAAAAACAAAAAAAAAGAAAACTACTAAAAATAGTTTCTTTTTTTGTTTTTTTTTGACTCTTTTTCTGAATTTTACTGGGAAAGCGAATGTTCAACCTCATTTGAAATGGTAGGTATATGCTCCTTGACCAACTTCCACTGATCCAATGTGAGCGCAATGCCTTTCTTTCCAGGTGAAATCACACCTTCCTTCTCGTAATATTCTCGAAAATGAATCAGAATACTTCCTCTGTATGATGATACAGATACCTTGCGTGACTTGGACAAATTCAATACAATAATGTCTTTGTTACCACCCTTAGTCACCGCGCTATCAATAGCGGAGATTCCAGATTGTAGAATGTTGAACTGATCTTGTAGCATCGATAATCCTCTGATACCAGGCTTCATCTCACCGTCCTTGTTATTATAGTATTCTCGAATACAAACCATCGGTTTATTGTTGTGAATACTAACATGCATACGACGGGTAGGGGATAATGCAAAGTAAGTCATTATAAACTGTTCATTTATTTTGAATATTTTTCATCAATTATTGTTTTATTGAAACAGATTATTTTACTAAATATTATCCAGCAAATGCAACTTAAGTTTCTAAAATATACAATTACATACTTCATTTCTCGTGTTTCAATTATTAGTGTTAGAGTATATAAAATAAATATGCTAAATTATTATTATAAATCTGAATCTGATGTGGTATTTAGAAGAGTGAGTTTAGAACATGAACAAAGTACAAGTATTGATTATCAAAACAGTAATATGTGTATTTGTAATAAAAAAACCAACTATATGAAAAGTAGTTTATATGAATAAATCCCGATTCATCATTTCTTTCATTTCTTTATTTAATGTTGCAATATGTTTACGATAGAATATAACCTCTTTCTCTAGTGTTTTTTCGTCTTCACATTTTCTTTTGTATTCATCCATAAGTAATTTATATTTACTTTCTAATACCAAAATTGTTTGCACATATTCTGCATACTTTGAACAAGATGACATACTATGATATATATTTATTTAATTAAAAATAAATAAATAAAACACACACACACACTCAAATAACTTAAATATAGTTATTTAGCATAAGACGACATAGTATGGGGCTAATATTATGGCAGATAGATGGTTGTTGTCTATTGGCCAGTTTTCTTTTTGCGCAATTCTCAAATAGATTTGCATTGCAATGAAGATCATCATTTGATCCACCAAATAACAAACGAAATATTCACCATTAGAGATGTTCAACACACTGAACACGACCATGTTGACAAACATCTCCAGCATGTATTCCTTGTATGTCAATTCGATACCCGCGTGATTCAAATAACGATATATCAACATCTTCAACAATTTCTGCACATACATCGACAAATGCAATTCGTAATTCAACTCGTTTAATAAGGATGAAGAACCACCTGCGTGTTGTGTAGTATTTGTATCTTTTATTACTTTTGAAGAAATTTCGTCAATTGTTCTATCTATTAATCCTTTGATTCCTGCAAAATCATTATCATTATCCGCAATTTGTAATTGTTCTTTATCACTATTAGCGTTAATTTTATTTAATTCTGTTATAATCTGTTTAAATGAATCCAACACAGAATTTCTATCGATTATTGTTCCATTGGTGTCTGTAGTTGTAATATTAGCTAATATATTATTATTTTTCGATTTTAATTCATTCAATTGAATTTGTAATTTATTTTTTAATATGACAATTACTTTTATAATATATGTTTTTATACCTGCTATATTATTTTTACTTTTTAATTCATTAATATCATTATTAATATCATTATGTAACTGAACAATCTCTATTACTTTATTTATATCGTTATCATTAACATTTATCGATATATTTGTATTTTCACCATTAATTATGATAGACTTTTCAATATTTTTTAACTCAGTTATTTGTGTTGCTAATCCAATAGTTGATAGTTGTGCTTGTGTTTTTCCTGGTGCTCGTTCTTCTGCTGCTGGTCCATTTTCTTCATCTGTATTATTTCCATTTCCATTTCCATTTCCATTTTCTTTAGCTTCTTCATTTTCTTTATTTTTAATCACAAACTTCTTTTGAGACGGATCGTAAAACTGTTGCATATCGTTCAGCTTCGTTGAGAAATGGGGTTTGGCAGTTTCGTCGTAAAATGGTTTTCTACCTTCAGGATAATGTTCTTTCTTGTCTTTCTTTTCTTCAATATACTTTCTCAAACCATTCCAACCAGTATTGACACTTGTTCTCTTTTCACCAAAGTTGTTTTCAGGTATTCCTTCAACATTACCATTTATGTATTTAATAGTCATTAAAGACGGTTTTTTTTCATCATTATCAGGTTCTAGTTTTATATTAACTCCTCCGTCACTTTCTTTATCTTGTTTTTCCAAATCCTCCAGAGACACGACTTGGAAAGGAATGTTGTTATTTTTATTTGCTTCAACGGTAATCACATCCATATTACCCGGGATGGATCGTTTTCCAGGATCGGTCGCAGGATTCTTCATCACAATCACCGTTTTAGGTTCATTCTCCCCTTCTTTTTGCGTGCTGCTACACAATTTGGTCGCGAATTTCATGGTATCACGATTCACCTTTTGAATCAAACCACCTCCCATACCGAACGCCATACAATCGGGGGTGAAATATTTGCCTTTATCTAATAATCCAAGCACCGTATTAACTTGTTCTTTCAAATCATGGGTGATTCTTACTGTTGATTCGTTATCGCCATTACCTGTTCCTGTATTGGTTGATATGATTTTCTTCATGTAGTCTTCCAAAGTCATTTCGTATTTATAGATTGGTTTTTCATTTTTATAAGTTGTAATTTGTGTTACACCATTATTTGTTGGTGCATCTGCTGCTGCTGATGATGCTTCTGATGCTGGTGCTGATGGTGGTGCTCCTCCTGATGATGCTGCTGGTGGTTCTTTAAACCAACTCTCCATTTGACTATCCGTCTCGCTGGTTATTTTGTATTGGGTTAAGGGTTTATTATCTTTCTTCGTCCCTGTCAAGGTTTGTAATATCTCTTCCAATTTGTGAACATTGATTCCGTCCCCTTGAATCACACCACTGTTTCTACATTGGATGTATGTTTTATTACCCACTTTATACTCTTCCCATCCAAATATCGCACAAGCCGCCACAAGCCCCAATAGAACCACCTCAATAGAATCCCCTGAATCGGGACGCAACACAACTTTGTAATCTTTGTAATTATTTACTTTTTGTTCCTCATTGTTTAATATCAAACCTTTTTGAGTAAATTTAAAAATTTCTGCTTTTATTCCATTATTATACTCCATAATCGCGTTAGGCAATTCCTTGAATAGCGCGCGCGTGTAATCGTAACTGTCCATCACAATGGCGAAGATGCTGAAAGGACTGTCTGATTTTATGTATTTCACGAACATGTTCTTAATGGCATCCTTCTCCTTTTCAAACGATGTCATTACGCTGTGTTCGGTGGCTGGAATGGAGAAACCCACAGGTGTTCCCCCATTTTCTTGTTGCGCCACATACGCCGCAGTCATCGTGTCAGTACCTGCAAAGTTAAGCAGATGGGCCATACCTCCTAAAACGCTTTGCTCCACACTGGTCGCACCACGGAAACCGAAATCGTGCATGGAAAATTGGATAGTACCATCAATACCAAGTGGTAATGATTTAATATATCCTGGAGTAGTTCCTTCATTTAATATACCATTATCATAGTTCTCATTTGATAATCCAGTAGCCATATACGCATTTTCAAGGATCTGTTTGCAATGTCTGCTCAAAGTGGCAACGCACGACGGATACCACACCATGGTTAAGATCGTTTCAAAGAAGGTGATTAACTTAGAGAAATTAATACCATCTTCACCTTGTTTGGCGGTAATTTTGTATACAGGAGTATGAGGCAACACGACCGTTCCATCGGGCAAACCCTCCACTGTAAGGGGGATCTTACCTTTGTATTTACCATCTTTTTTAATAATTGCATCAAACTCTGCTTTAGGAAAGTCGTATTTTGAAGGACCTGGTGCGTGTTGTTTGAAAAACTCTACAGCCTTGTCCAAATCCGTTTGACACCAAGTTCGATTGATATAATTCTTGATAATGTATTCCAAACCACACACAACGATACGATCGTCACCTACAATCTCACCACCGATCTTCATCGGTCCTCTAAACTCACCGTAAGCAACCATCTTTGTCGCTTGATCCGGATACATGTTGGGGTGACCTAATTTGTATGAATCGGTCAACAACATGATCGGCAAATGGTTGTTCATCAGATTTTTGTTATTACCACAATTGTCGTCCTCTTTACCAGTAGATGCGTTTGTGGTTACTGATGGAAAAAATGAAACTGATTCTTCATGACCGAATTTATTCTCTGCCCACATTTGTAATCGCAAAAGATGGAATATGGTGTCTTGTTTGTAAAGATTAGTAGCATCATTAGTAATTGTGTTTCTGTCTATTTTGTTTAATTCTTCATCGGTAAAAAGTTTTTTAATTTCTGTATAAATTACATTTATATCATTCTCATTCTCATTCTTATATCCAATATTGAAAATAATTGATTTTCCATTATAATGCAAACTAATTGTTTTGTATTCTGTTCCCTTTACTTCCTTTTTTATATATTTTGTTTCCCCAAATCCCGTTTTTGGTTTTTTATTTAATGTATTGTCTTT
>Ga0209713_10000350_pt1 | contig 26027 bp, 21 predicted proteins | sample ArcOceMetagenome_3_FD_187444 | JGI IMG/M metagenome (GOLD analysis project Ga0209713, IMG submission 187444) | Marine eukaryotic phytoplankton communities from Arctic Ocean - Arctic Ocean- Svalbard ARC20M Metagenome (SPAdes) (version 2) | ecosystem: Environmental > Aquatic > Marine > Oceanic... | reverse complement strand
TCGAGAGCATGCTTAGTCTCTCAGTCGCTCGTCCACAGCTCTGCTTCACGGCTCGGGCCGCCGAAGTGCGGAGCGGAAATCGCTGGCGTCGTGTAGATTGAGATGGTAGGCGCCCCCTGCTGGCCCCCTGAGTGCTGAGAGCCGCCTCGCCGCGCGCGTGGCGCCCTCGCGCCTCGCGCCCGCACGACTAACTCGCTCGATTTCGGAGCGGCGCCGGCGCAACCCGCTCGCGGGCGCTCTGGCACCCCTCGAGCTCCTGTTCTCTGGCTCCAACCTGACGCCCCCTCCCCGCGTCTCGTTCAGGCGGACCCGAGGCTGCTGGCGGCCCTCGACCTGATGCGGCGGATGCCTCCGTCGCGGATGGAGTCGTCGCTTGAGGGTGCGCCGCGCCTCACAGAGCACCTCCAGGGCCCCATGTGGCCAGGCGCAGCGTCGGCTTGCGAGGCGCGCAGACTGGCACGCAGCCGCCGTTGCCCCTCTGAGCGTCGCCTGCACCCGCTTGCGCGTGCCGCAGAGCTGGTGGACCTCGTGCCCGACCTGACGGACGACCTGCTCAACACGGTCGATCAGCCGCTGCAGCTCGCCAAGGACGCCAAGGGCAACGCCTACCTGCTCTGCGACTACAACCGCGACGGCGATTCGTACAGGTGCGCGCACGCTGCCATGCGCGCTCGGCACACAGCGCGGCGTCGCTCTTCGCACCTGCCGTGGGGTGGAGAGCGCTGCTCGTCGCTCGCAGACGCAGCTTGCCCCCCACCCCCTCCCTTCCTCCTCCCCTCAGCCATCCTCCCCTGTCCCTCTTGGCTGCACTGCTGAGCCGCCCCGTGCCACGCATCCGCGACAGGTCTCCGTGGACCAACGAGTACGACCCGCCGCTGGAGGACGGCGTGCTGCCCTCGACGAAGCTGCGCACGATGGAGAGCCTCGCCAACGACATCTTCGACGGCTACAGAGAAATGTACTACGAGGGCGGCGCGGTCTCCGTCTACTTTTGGGACCTCGACGAGCCCGCCTTCGCCGCGTGCGTCCTCTTCAAGAAGGACGTCGAGACCAAGATCAAGGGGCTCAACGCGGGCAACTGGGACGCCATCCACGTCGTGGAGGTCAAGCCTTCGGGCAAGAAGGCCGACTACAAGCTCACGAGCACCGTCATGTTGCGCGTCGCGGTGGACCATCACGTCAAGAAGGACCACAAGGGCGCGCTCAACCTGTCGGGCAGCCTGACGCGGCAGCGTGAGCAGACCATGTCGGCGGACGACCCGCAGTCGCACGTGGCCAACATGGGGCGCATGGTCGAGGAGATGGAGAACCAGATGCGCGACGCGCTGCAAACGATCTACTTTGGCAAGACCAAGACGGTGGTCAACGGCCTGTTCAAGGCGCAGGGCGCGGCGGAGGAGGAGCGCAAGAAGGAGCTGCAGCGGTCACTGCAGGCCGAGATGAAGAAGTGAGCCTGCCGAGGCTGCATCGCCATGTTCGGGGCGGGGCAGCCCGACCACGTGAGTGGCCGCCGCGCCGCCACACGTTCTTCGACATGCGCGCACGTGTTCCGTTGATGTGCAGGGCGTATTAAATCATGCGGCGTACGTCACATTTTCACCGGCCGCCCGTCCGCCTAAATCTTCGAGACACATGGTGGATAACCGGTCAACTGGCCAAAAGTTTCTGGCGCGCGCTTCTGGTGAAGGAGACCGCGCCATGAGCGCACCGCTCGTGCTGCTGTCGCCCTTACCGGCGGCCCCACAGACATTGCGCAGCGCGTTGGACGGCTTTCCGTCCACCTCAACCTCAGCGCCCGGCCTGACACCGCTGTATGGCCGGCAACTCACGCACGTGTTCGGACTGACGCATGCTTCACCGCCGCCGCCGATGGAACCTCCACCAGGTTCGCCCCCGGACAGTCCGCCACCAGAGACCCCACCAACGTCGCCCCCGGACAGTCCACCACCAGCGACCCCGCCTCCAGTGGCACCGTTGCCGAGCTCGCCTCCCCTCGAGCCACCCATGCAGCCGCCTCCGCTGCCGCCACCTGAATTGCCCCCGCCTCCACCTCCATTGGCGCCACCACCGTCGTTGCCACCCTCTGCGCCACCTCCTCCCCAGTGGTGCACGGACAGCTGCTTCTACGCAGCGGAAGGGAGCGAGGCGTCGTTTGACCTGACGAGCGATGGCGAATGCGACGACGGCGGCGAAGGCAGCGTCTACAGCCACTGCCCAATCGGTCAGGATTGCACGGACTGCGGCAGGCGCTTCAAATACCCACCTGCACCGCCGCCTCCGCCTCCATCACCACCACCGCCGTCTCCCGGAAAGCCGCCCCACTATCCCAGGTTCATGCCGCGGTCACCGCCCCCTCCGCCCCCACCAGAGTTCCCGCCGGAAGTGAGCTCGCCCGCAGCGCCGCCATCGCCAGCACGACCACCATTTGTGCCGTTTTTGGAGCTGCCGCAGAAGTTACCGGTCGCAACACCGAGTTCACCGCCGAGCCCACCGTCGCCACCTTCGGTCCCGCCTACCGAAGTCACGGAGGAGCAGCAGTACCAGGAGTGGCTCCTGTCACAACCTCCAAGGCGACCGCCTTATCCGCCACCTTCTCCGCCACCACCTTCTCCGCCGCCCTCACCACCGCTGCCATCCCCGCCACCACCCTCGCCACCGCCTCCCACCCCACCGCCGCCGTCTCCGCCGCCGTCTTCACCACCTCCATTGCCACCGCCGCCGTCGCCTCCTCCGCCTTCCCTGCCGCCGCCTCTGGCGCCAATTCCCTTCCCAGCCAGCGGCGTCTGGGCTCTCAGTGGCAACGGCAACGGCGACGGCGCATGCATCACCGAGCCGAACGTCATCCGTGCTCCGTTCAACAACAAGGTCATCGCAGCACAATGCTGCGACACCACCAGCCCCTTCACCTGTCGACGGTATGTGGACACCAACGACGACGCCGGCTGCATCGCTGGGCATTTTTCGAGTGATAACTTCGTCCAAATGACGTACCAAGAGACCGTGCGGCAGTGCCAGCTGCGTGACCTCGAGCTATGCGATAAGAGCTGCGTAAACGCGGGATGCCAGTACAACGGTCTCATGGTGTGGACGAGCCTGCCATGCCCGTCTCCCTCGCCGCCACCGCCGTTGCAGCCGTTGCCATCGCCGCCACCTCCATCGCCTCCCCCCCCAGCACCGCCCCCGCCCTCGCCGTCGCCTCCACCACCGGGCTCGCCAAGTCTACCTCCATCGCAACCACCTCCTCCACAGCCACCGAGCGCACCGCCGTCGTTCCCAGCACCCTCGCCGCAGCCGGGCGCGCCACCGGCGGTCCCCTCGCCCTCGCCGCCACCGCTTTGCCCTCCACCCTCTGCGCCTTCACCCCCGAGTCATCCACCCCCGTCGCCACCTCCACCGTCGCCGCCACCTTCACCACCGCCCCCGCCCTCGCCCCCGCCGTCCCCACCACCTCCGTCGCCTCCGCCTGCACCACCACCGCCGTCGCCCCCACCTTCACCACCGCCGTCACCTCCACCGTCTCCACCTCCACCATCGCCACCTCTACCCTCAGCGCCTCCGCCCTTGCCACCCTCTTCGCCGCCCGGGCACCCTCCGCCTTCGCTGCCGCCACCATCGCTGCCCCCTCGCGCCCCACCTCCGCCCCCGCCATCACCCAAACCACCACCGCTCCCGCCGGGGTTTCCGCCGTCGTCGCCTCCGAATCCACCGCCACCTCCGCCACCGCCGCCTCCACCTCCACCACCTCCTGTGATTTCGCCATCACCACCTCCTCCGTCGCCGCCTCCCCCGTCACCACCTCCACCGTCGCCGCCTCCACCAGGGCTGCCACCGCCACCTCCACCGCCGCCGCCACCACCAAATTCTCCACCGAGCCCGTGTCGTCCTCCCCCTTTGCCCCCATCGCCACCAATTGCTCCACCGAGTCCCCTGCTACCTCCCCCTATTCCGTCCTTCCCTCCCAGCCCATCACCGCCACCACCGAGCCCACTGCCACCATTCGCGCCGCCAGTACCTCCAGGGCCGCCGTCGCCACCTTTGTCCCCGCCTCCCTTCATTTGCTACTCGTTCGACTGCCAGCCATCCCCTCCCCCACCGTCTCCACCTCCTCTACCTCCTTCGCCTGCTCCCTCGCCTCCGTCCCCACCAGTACAACCACCGCCCAATCCGCAACCACCTCCTCGTCCACCGTCACCCCCGTTGGCCCCGCCCACCTCACCACCATCGCCCGTATGCCCACCTCCGTCGCCATCTGTGCCGCCATTTCCCCCGGGCAGCGCACCGTCGCCACCTCCCCCTGCGCCACCGCAATCGCCCTCTCCCTCTCCTCAGCCCATGCACCCTCCACCGAGTCTTCCGCCGCCGTCGCCCTGCATACCACCACCATCACCGCCACCTTCGCCACCTCCGCCATCACCACCGCCGGCGCCACCACCGTCGCCTCCACCTCCATCACCACCACCGTCGCCACCTCCATTGCCACCTCCATCGCCATCGCCGCCACCCCCATCGCCTCCGCCCGTGCCCCCTGGTCGAGCTCCTCTTCCGCCTCCGCCTTCGGCGCCACCGCCACCAGCTCCTCCGCCGCAACGTCCCGTGCGGCCCCGGCGGCCGCCTCCTTCGCCGCCACCAGAACCACCACCTGGCCCTCCTTCACCGCCTTCACCACCGCCGCCCTCCCCGCCCTCGCCGTCTGAGCCACCCCCTCCGCCGTCTCAACCGCCAGCGACCCCACCGCCGAGTGCCCCGCCTTCACCACCGCCGCCCTCCCCAGCCCCAACTGGGCCACCGCTCTCGCCCCCGTCCCACCCTGCCCCACCCTCTGCCCCGCCGCCGCCATCAAGTCCACAGCCACCGTCAGAGCCGCCATCTCCCGCCCCAACTCCTCCACCGCCATCACCTCTTCCCCTGGCCCCGTCGCCCTTGTTGCCACCCTCGTTGCCGCCACCTTTGCAACCTCCGCCGTCGCCGCCGGTGCCGTCGCCACCGCCACCGCCACCATCGCCATCACCACCGATGCCGTCGCCGCCTCCGTCGCCACCACCCTCGCCGTTGCCACCACCTCCTCCGGCTGAGCCACCGCCGTCACCGATTGTGCCGCCACCTTCGCTGCCACCTTCACCGTCTATGCCGCCGTCGTCCCCGCCCCCTGTGCCTCCACGAAACCCACCGAGTCCATTCCAGCCACCACCTTCGCCCCCAATCCCTCCTGTGCATCCACCACCTTCGCAGCCAGCTCCCTTGCTGCCGCCGACGTGCCCTCCGCCGTCAGCACCTTCACCCCCAAGTCCGCCACCATCATCGCCCCCTCCGTTGTCGCCGCCACCGTCACAACCGCCCCCACCCGCATCCCTGCCGTCAGCACCACCTCCAATGTCTCCGCCGCCCTGCACGAGCTGCACTAACGAACCCATTTTGTCTATGACCAAGACAGGCAAAACGTGTGATAACTGGCCCTGGATGCTTACAAATCGCTGCAATTCGTATGCGAATTGGCAAGCTGCCAAGACCTGTCAGTTGTCATGCTACCGTGCCGGAAATGGCTACGCGGGCGACGTTTGCTGCCCGCCCTCACCACCGGCACCACCACCCACCCCACCCTTTCCACCATCACCGCCACCGTGGATGATCGACTGGACCAATGGAGCGGACGGATCCAACGCCTTCAACCTGGCTTCAGCGAGTGGCGGAACACCGAGCTCTGGCACTGGTCCTTCGCAAGGCGCCTCTGAAGCCGCCTCAGGTTCCTACCTTTTCCTCGAAGCAACAGGCACGCACCAAGGGACCGAGCATGTACTGACCTACTCTGGCACCAAGTGCTCAGGCAACGGCCTGATGCTTGGCAACGTGACGCTTTGGTACCACATGTATGGAAGTGGAATGGGCTCACTGGAGGTACGGTCGGCAGATGGCCAGGTTCTGTGGAAAATCTCGGGTCAGCAGCACCCGAATGACGCAGCCGCATGGACGCATGTGTCAATCGACGTGTGGGAGCCGTCTGTGAAGATCGTCGGCATCAGAGGGTCTAGCTACACCTCCGACCTGGCGCTCGACGGACTGGACGTGACATGCGCATTCTTTGACCCTCCATCTTCGCCTCTGCCCTTCCCACCACCAGTCTCGCCACCCCCTCCGCCGCCGCCCTCGCCACCGCTTCCGTCATCTCCTCCACCATCTCCTCCACCTTCCCCACCGCCGCCATCGCCACCACCGCATTCACCTGGTGGCACAACCACCATTGAAGACACGGTGACGGCGGTCGTGCTCGTGGACGCAGAGCTCGACGCGTTCACCCCTGCTGTACTCCAGATGGTCAGCGATTTCACCGCGTTTTCACTGAACGTGCACCCTTCACGGGCTTGGGCGACAGTTGAAGCAGGTTCTGTGCTCCTCACGATTCGTGTGGTCGTGCTCAACGCCACCGAGGCGTCTGAGCTGCAGAACAGCACCGGCACGCTCCTTGGCAGCCCTGACGAGGCGACAGGCTTTCTAACGTCCGCGGTCGCCAACTGCTCGTGCGCGCTTGTTGGCAACGTGACTGTCACCCAGCAGCCGTCGGTCGACTTGAGGACAGCGGCACGCACTATTCCAGCACCCTCTCCGCCGCCACCGTCGGTGCCACCTTTCTCGCCGGGACAGGCTCCCACTCCTCCGCCGCCACCATCTGCGCCACCACCCTCGCTGCCACCACCACCCTTGCAACCGCCACCGTCGCCACCACCATCCCAACCACCGCCATTGCAACCACCCCCGCCGCCACCACCAGGATTGCCACCGTTCCTTCCCAGCCCGCCGGGCTCGCCTCCGACTTCACCTTCACAGCCTCCTGGTCCACCGCCCGCGCCACCTCCACCGCCTTCACCAAGTCCACCACCTCCCTATCCGCCGGGCGCGGCTCCACGACCTCCACCGAGCGTGCCTCCTCCACCACCTTTCCTGCCACCCAATCCACCCTCTCCTCCACAGCCTCCAGCATTACCACCGGCAGGACCATCACCTGCGCCTCCACTGACGCCCCTTGGTCACACTCTCTTTTATGCAAACCGCTGCATATGGTTTGGCTCAGCTGACGATCTCGATCTGATTCAGTGCCATTTTGGCACCGCAACCGCTGCGGTGCGCTGCTGCGGTCTCGATGGAAGCGGTGATGGAGTTTCATCCTCTGGACGGCAATGCAGCGACGGCTCCTGGGCCGTTTCTGTCTGCCCGACCGGTGCAGTGCCTCCCGCTACGGCAGCTCTTGAGTCTGGGACAGGGAAAGTGACAGCACATGCAGCAGCCGTGGAGTGTGCGGCTCAGGGAGGTCGCCTGTGCACCGTCGCAGAGCTTGCTGAGTGTGGATGCTTTACCGGCTGCGGGATTGACAGCGATTACATTTGGTCCGGCGACTCATGTGAGTTTCCACCTTCACCACCACCCGCCCCACCGCCTGGACCACCGCCGTCGCCTTTGTTTCCATCACCATCGCCTTTGCCTCCGCCGCCGCCGCCACCATCGCCCCCTCCGCCGCCACCCCCGTCTGCTCCACCTCCGTCCGTCCCTCCCCCGCCCAGCTCACCTCCAAGGCAGCCCCCTCAAAGCCCCCCAATTCCGCCGCCGAACTTTCCACCCGTCGCGTCCAAGTTCTCTCCCCGATCACCACCACCTCCTCCCTGCGCCCCCCCACCCCAACCGCCTCCTGCAAAACCGCCTCCGTCCATTCCGCCCCCTTCACGACCTCCATCTCTGCCGCCACCGCCATCCCTGCCCCCGGCCGTGCCCGTTGGTCTGCCTGAGACGCCGCCACCCTCCCCTTCACTGCCACCACCTCCACCACCATCTCCTGTGTCGCCACCACCTTTCACCCCACCTCCCTTCATTCCACCACCGGTTTCGCCACCGCCGCCACTTCCTTCCTTGCCGCCGCCGATTCCGCCGCCGTTGCCACCCCAGGTCCCATCCCCTCCTGAGCAACCGCCACAGCCGCCGCTACCGCCACCTTCTCTGCCACCACCTTCTCCGCCGCCCTCACCACCGCCGCCATCCCCGCCCCCGCCTTCACCACCCTCACCTCCATTCCTACCGCCAGCACTGCCTCTTGATTGGCCTCAAGCACCACCACCTCCACCAAACCAACCAGACCCGTCACCACCGCCCCCGTCACCGCCGGTTCCATCACTGCCCCCGCCCTCCCCAGCCTTCCCACCTGCTCCGTCACTGCCCCCGCCGTCTCCAGGGTCCCCCGCCCCGCAAACTCCACCTCCCTCTGTGCCACCCTTCATCCCGCCTCCACCATTTTCTCCTCCGTCGCCACCCCCACCGCAATCGCCTCCTCGTTCGCCGCCTTCGGATCCCCCTCCACTCCACCCGCCACCATCGCAACCTCCTTCCCCGCCCAGTCCGCCAGCATTACCGCCGCCTCCTTCGCCTTCGCCGCCACCACCAAGGCCACCACCATCCATGCCGCCACCAGAATGTCCACCTCCCTCGCCCTGCCCGCCACCACCTGAGTTGCCTTCACCGTCACCACCACCACCATCGCGCCCTCCCCCGTCGCCGTCAACTCCCCCGTCGGTACCACCGTCGCCGTCGACACCTCCGTCCTTGCCTCCATCTCCACCCGCCGTGCCGCCGCCCCACCATCCACCGGCCATCCCTTTGGACCTGCCACAGGCCCCACCACCTTCTCCACCGCCACCATTATCACCACCGCCATCAGTGCCGCCACAGCCTCCTCAGCAGCCGCCGCCACCCCCGCCAAGCCCATCGACACCGCCGCCACGTCAAATGTGGTGCAGCAACGACTGCGTGTTTGTGTCTGGCAGCGTCCAGGTGAGCCTTGCGAACGATGGTGACTGCGACGATGGTGGCGAGGGCTCGGTCTACTCGAATTGCCCCATTGGTCGCGATTGTTTGGACTGTGGACTTCGTGAAGTGTATCCACCCTCGCCTCCGCCAGAGCTACCACCTCCTCCGGGCCTACCTCCGAGTAGCCCTCCGAAGTCCCCACCCTCGCCATCTCCTCCTGTCCCGCCACCACCAGCCTTTCCGCCAGCGATACCCGGTACCGAGCCTCAAGCACCGCCGCCACCTCCCAGTAGTCCCCAGCCTGCTTCTCCACCATCGCCACCACTTCCATCGCCTCCTCCATCACCGCCACTTCCGACGCCACCCCCGCCCTCGCCACCACCCTCGCCGCCGCCTTCGACACCCCCGCCTTCGCCACCACCACCGTTACCATCACCGCCACCTTCGCCACCTCCGCCCTCGCCACCCCAACCGCAAAGGCCACCGCCATTGCTACCTCCCCCATCGCCACCCTCACCGCCGCCGTCGCTGCCGCTGCCCTCAACTCCGCCAGCGCCACCGCTGTCGCCACCTCCCCCATCGCCGCCACCTGCGCCACCGCCTTCACCTCCACCGCCGTCACCACCGCCAGCAGCACCGCCGTCAACACCTCCTGAACTGCCACCTCCACCACCTCCACCGTCGCCATCGCGCCCGCCGCCATTACCTCCAACACCGCCATCTCCACCTCCCTGGCAACCTCCGAGCCCATTGCCTCCGCCCATCCACCCGCCGAGTCCTCCCTCTCCGCCAGCACCGCCTTCAGCACCACCAGCACCGCCTTTGCTGCCCCCATTCTCACCTCCACCTTCGCAACCTCCGAGTTTCCCACCAGTGGTGCCACCTCCGACGCCTCCTCCACCCAGTCCGTTGACGCCACCTCCTTCACCGCCCCCCAGCCCGCCTCCATCTCCTCCACTTGCACCGCTAGTGGGCCCGAGCTGTGGCGTCGCAAAGGTCAAACGGTTTGATATCGTTGCCTCAGACGCTCTTGGCGTTGTGCTGAAGCGACCCTCAGGGTACGGCAACGCAAACAAGCAGTGCTATCTCCCCTTTCTTGTTTATACAAAGGTCTGTGCAACGGTCTACTTCTTTGAGAACGTGACGGGAAGCATCGACAACGCATCTCGTGCGGAGGTTTGCTACTTTGGGCAGCAAGTCGATGTCAACGCCCCAGACGGCGCTGTTGATTACAATGACGCAGAGACCTTGGTTCTGGCACAAGGCCTCTCCTGCGGGCTGGACTACACCTTCGTACCGCGACTGTGCCGCGTCTCGCTGAGTTCAGACGAGATCCGCGTGTGCTCAACCGAGAATAACACCGCAGATGCCTATTCGAGCGTGCCATGCCCGCCGCCATCAGCACCGCCATCAGCACCGCCGCCGTTGCAACCACCGCCATCACCCCCGCCACCGTCTCCTCCACCACCTTCACCCCCGCCTCCCACATTTCCTCCTGCACTACCAGGAGATGTTCCCCAGTTGCCGCCACCTCCACCAAGCTCGCCATCTCCGTCGCCACCTCCGCCCAGCCCACCACCACCCAGCCCACCACCTTCTCCGCCGCCCCCTTCTCCACTACCGCCGACACTGCCTCCCAGCAGTCCACCTCCAACCAGTCCATCTCCCTGTTACCCTCCGCCGCTGCCACCGATAGGCCCGCCTCCATTGCCAGCCGGCCCGCCTTCACCTCATCAACCGCCTGTGAAGCCACCACCCTCGTTGCCCCCGCCGCCTCCACCGCCATCACCGTCGCCTCCTCCTCCAGCACGTCCGGGTCCGCCACCAAGCTCTCCGCCACCTGCGTCGCCGGCTCCACCTCCGTCGCCACCAACTCGACCTCCCATTGCGAGCATGTGCCAGCCGCATGTTCTGGTGTCTAACGTGACCGCGCGGATCTCAGCGCCCAGCGTCCAGCAGTCTCTCGCCTTCGGCGCTGGCGCCGCATCGTCTGCGGAGGCCGTCAACGGCCAGCTGCATGTGCAGGCGCTGGCCTCGCTGTTTCCGCGCGCGCCTGCCAGCAGCGGCAACGTCAATACGTACGTGGGGTCGCAGCTGATGCTGAGTCTCACGCAGACGGTTGCGCGATCCTCAGCCACGGGCGTGCACCGGGCAGTGCTGCGCACGGCGAATGTGCACGTCGACCGGAGTATGGTGCGCGTCGCGTTCCAGCTGCATGACGCGCTGGGTAATGTCGATGTGCTGCAGCCGAGCTCCGCAGATGTGGTGCTGCGACTGCGGTTTGAATCGCAGGTTGAGGAGAGCGCCTGCGATCCCAGCCACGTCGACGACGCCTCTCAGTACCACGTGGCGCAGTGCAGCCGCACGTCGCTGCCATCGAGCTGGTTCGTGACGGGTGGTGTGGCGGTGGCGGAGGTTGTGCTCAAGGAGAGCGGCTCGACGACTGACACGCTCGTAGCAGGCAACCTCGCGGTGAATGCACAGCCGGCGTGGCACGGCGGGCTCTCGACGGTCCGAACGTCTGCGGGGGTGTTTGCAGCACTCCCTGCGTCGCCCGTGTACGCAGGGGAGTCCTTTGCTGTCTCGCTGTACGCTCATACTGATAGCAACTCGCTCGATGCGTACCGCGTCGAGCTGTACTACAACGCGACGCTGCTCGAGTACGTGCCAGGCTCCCTCTCGCAATCTTCGAGCTTCAACAGCATGCTCTTCCAAGACGAGGGCTCGTATCTGATCCTGTACCCGGTCGGCAAGCCGTCCACAGTCGCGGACGCCACCACCACGGGCAATGCCGTCTTTTTGGCAACGGTGCAGATGCGCTTCAAGGACAGCACCGCAGCTGGCACGCACACGGCGTGCATGTCGGTGACAGCCGTGACGTTTGTGAATGCGGGAGGCGTGACGTTTCTCGAGAATGCCGCAGGCGCGGTGATTGATGGAGTGGATGGCTCTCTTGGTGGCGGCACGTACGGCTCGATGACAGTCAAGGCCGAGAGTGCCGTGGCACTGTTCACGTATGTGGAGGGTGGCGCGAGCCTGTACAACCTGGCGCTGCTCACGGGCGCCATGCAGGCGCACGCGATGCGCGTGGCGCAGGTGAGTGACTATGACGCCGCCACCACGCGCACCACGGGCGTGAGCAGCAGCAGCTGCAGCACGGACGCGAGCGTGGCGGTGCTCACGCTAGATCAATGCACCGTGCAGCTCAGCATCAACAACACGGCAAATGGGACTGCCACGCTTGCTGTGGATCACGGTGGGCTGTCCGTCAGCGCGAGTGTCACTGTGTACGCGCCGTCGGTGCTGAGCATTGGGGTCGATGATGCGAGCCTTGACCGGCTTGCGATGCCATCAGGTGCAGATGCGACGTGCTCAGCGGTCTATCAGCACACGACGGCGTCAGCGAGCGCAGACGGGCTGGACGTGACACCCCTGGTGTCGTTCGCGTTGACCAATGATACGGTGGCGCAGGTTGTGGGCACCACGACGGTGATCGGCCTGATGCCGGGCACGACGAGCCTGTACCTTTCTGGGCGTACCGCTGCGAGCGCCTCCACCGTGCTGATGGTCTCGAGCACGCCGGTCATGGCAGTCGAGATGATCAACCGCGTTGTGACCCATGCAGAGTGGCAGGTAGCGCCACCAGCATCGTGGGACGGGCAGATGCCGTTCAGCGCGTCGGTGGTTCTCTCGAGCCGCTTACGGGCCGAGGGCGACGGTGGCTGGCTATTTTCTCGCGTCCTCTGGAGTGATGGGCAGATGCAGGAGGTAGAGGCTGCTGCTCTCAACGTGACGTCGCTCTCGCCGAGCGTGGACGTACTTGCACCGGGCGCGCTGGGCAATCAGGGTGGAAGCTACTGGCGAGCGGAGGTGGGCTTCAACGCGATTGCCGAGTGCGAACGCTCGGTGTTGGTCGAGTGGCTCGTGTGCGGCGCGCCCGTTGCCAATGGCAGTGCAACGCTGCATCTGGATCTGCCAACTGCAACCGCCGTCATCGTGAGCAGTGGTGCAGCACGCCTCGCACCACCTGGCGACGATGCAACACGCGCACCCATCGGTGTGCCGACCCAGGCGCTGATGAGCGTGTCGGTGCTCTTCGATGATGGGTCGTCGACCGACATGTCTTCGGATTCACGCGTCGTGTACAGCGTCGACAATGCGACTTGCGCTGAGATCTCAAGCGCGCAGTCGCCTCGTTCAACACTCGTGCTGCTGAGTGGCGCGGCGTGCGCGTCAGTGACGGTACAGGCGTCGATCGCCGTGTATGGTCTGGTTGGCAGCGTGACGGTGCCAGTGGTCGTGCTGGAGCAGCTCGCTCTCGACTTCACTGGCTATCCAAGTGGCAACGAGGGCGTGGCGGTCACGGAGCTTGGACGGGTGCACTGCGCTGCTGTGGACGTGTTCCATCACGCCAGCGCGCGAGTGCGTGCGTACCTTAGTGACGCGCCAAGCGCAGCGTACGACGTGACGGCACACGCCAGCATCACGTCCAACGACAGTGCCGTCGTCAGCCCAGCCAGCTCGCGACTTGCAGCAGCGGCCGCGGGCACAGCGCAGATCAGTGCGGCCTTTGGCACGACGTCGAGTGCTTCCGCAGACCTTGTGGTCAGAGCGGAGGTGCTCACGAGCGTCGCACAGGTGCAGTGGTCAGTGCCCCTCACGGCGGGCAACACTCTTGCATTGGAGGCAAATGCGACTCAGGCGACGACCGTGTCGATCACTTTCGATAGCGGGCTGCAGTTTTCTGACGTGGGTGGCAACACCTTTGCGGGATGGTTGGAGTTGAGCGAGCTGGTGAGCTTCGTGAGTGCCAATGGCGCGGTGGTTGGCGTGGCTGCTGATGGCACGCTGCAGCTCATTGACAATTGGCACGATCCGGTGGTGCTGCGTGCAGAGATGGCATGCGCATCAACGAGCTTTGCGAGCCACTCGGTGTACGCGAATCTGCTTCCATTGGCTGGCGACGTTGATCTCGGTCACGCAACGGGTGTGCAGTTCCAGTCTCCAAATGGTGGCTTTCTCGAGGTGCAGCTGCGCATTCGTGTGCCCAGCGGCGCGTCGCTGAAGTCGTTCCAGCTTGAAGTGGGCCCATTCCCAACGGATTCAGGCAACGCACAAACAGGCACCCCGACACTGCTTACTTCGGGTGGTGGCGCATCGTACGTGGACGGCGGCGTGTTCTCTGGCGTGCAGGAGAAGCTGAACAACCCACCGTCGGTGGGTGTTGTTGCAGCAAGCGATGCATCGTCGAGCCTTGGTGGCACGCTTTCAATTGGCACGTTCTACTTTGCTGTCCTCGGCAGCGGTGTCGTACTGATCAGCGGCAGGATCGTGGACATGTCGGTGGATGTCTCGGGTGTCACGCAGCGCACTCAGGACCAGCCCTTCGTGGCGGGCACTGGGTATGCTGCCTTGAGTGTGCGCCGTGCACTACACGTGGGCTCGGATGGGCCTCGGCTACCGCCCCAGCACGCGGCTGCATCGATGCGGTCGCGGTGGCGCCCACGGCGGCTGTCGGAGTCATGTGATCCGTGCAGCGTCAGCGGTGGTGGCGGTGTGTGGGGTGACTTTTCGGGCGACTGTCAGTTCACGGTGGATGATGTGCTGCAGTTGCAGCTGTTCCAGACGGTACGCACGCCATATGTACAGGGCAGCAGCCTGGTGGATCCGCTCGACGGGTACTGCGCGTTCCGACAGCAGCAGTCCAATCCGAATCTGGACGTGATGAGCGGATATGGCGACAGTCGCGACGGTGCTCCGAAGAGCGACGCCAACGACGCGCTGTATCTGCTGCTCGCTGTGGTCGAGAAGTACCGCTTCCTCTCAAATGTGAGCTCCGCGTGTGAGCTTGGTATCGGGCAGAGCACGCCCGAGTTTGTGCTTCGTGCCACCGTTGTGGGTGGCAACGGGCAGCAGACGGCTGCGGTGGACGCAGATCCAGCGCGCACCGACGTGCTGGTCGAGTTGCACACGAGCGCTCCGGTGCAGCAGGGCCCGTTGGTGGCGAGCACGGGGTCTCTGATTGACGGTCGCGACACCTTTGCGGCGGGCAGTGGCGCGTTCATCGGCCAGGCCGTCTCGGTGGGTGCGGGTGTCTTCGAGCTTCGTGTCCGTCCAAGTGGGCGGTGGGACGAAATTGCAGCAACTGATGGCTCTGGCACCGTGAGCGCGGCTGTGCTGATCGAGACGATGGACGCTGACGGCAGCAAGGAGATGCCACGCTCGTATCGCGCCTTCCATGGCTCTGACATTGCGCCGTACAGCAGCTACGGCAGCGTGTTCAGCCCCATCCAGGTCAGGACGTGCTCTGACGTCATCCTGCCTCCATCTCTTCCTCGACCGCCTCATCAGCCTCCTGCCAATCCTCCGCCGCCCCCACCGCCACTTACACCGCCTCCAAGCTCGCCGCCTGGTGGTCCGCCACCGTTGCTGCCTCCACCGTCCTACCCTCCTGCCTTGCCATCGGACGTGCCGCAGCTGCCACCACCACCGCCATTGGCACCAGCTCCATCGCCACCACCACTGCCACCCTATTTGCCTCCCACCAGTCCGCCCTCCTATCCACTCCAAACCTCGCCTGCATTCCCGCGTACTCCGCCGGCTCCTGCGCATCCACCTGGCATCCCAGGCGACGTGCCGCAGCTTCCACCACCTCCACCCTCAAGACCGCCTCCAGCTCGGCCCCATCCGCTTTCCCAACCACCAAACCAGCCACTCTTGCCACCAGTGCCATCGCATCCGCCATCTCCGCATCCGCCATCCCATCCCCCGGCATTGCCGCTGGACGTGCCTCAGCTGCCGCCACCCCCACCTTCCCTTCCTGCTCCATCCCCTCCGCCGTCGTTACCGCCCCCAGCGACGCCACAGCTCATGGTATCACCATCACAGCCCCCAGGAGGATCTACATTCCCACCGGGAACTCCGATCAGTGACTCGTGCCAGAACCCATGCGGGGCCCTAGGAACCTGCGCAGACTATCGGGAGTCGACAGTGTTGACTTGCAGTGTGTTGGAGGCGCTTGGTTGCTCGTGTACTGGCTGTTGCACAGCTGCTCTGCCGCCTCCCATGCTGCCCGCACCAGCTACTACCCTGCCAGCACCGTTGCCGTCGCCTCCACCATCACCAACACCATTGCCGCCTGCCCCCGTCGTGACGTCGTCACCTTCCAATCCCCCGCCAACTTCACCAGTTGCAGAGGAGGTCCGCAACCCCTTGCTTGCTGTAACCATTGGAGCGCCCGCGGGTGGAGCTCTAGCGATGATCTGCTTGCTGCTATGCCTTTGTCGGAGATGTCAATCGCTTAGTCGTGCAAAGGCAAAGCAGAACACGGTGCAGAAACGGCCGAGCAAGCTTGCGCTCGCAACGGAGTGTGCCCCCACCATGCCGGGCGCACACGGGCTTCCGACTCCCTCTGCCACAGTTCGCAACGGCTCATCCATCACGAAGCTGCCGCGGGCCCCGCATCTGCCCCTGCCCGATGGCTCAGTCCGCTCATCGGAGGAGTCTGAAGGTAATGACCTCGACGAGACGGCTGATACCAATGCACTGCTGGCATCACGCTCGCCAGAGGAGCTGGCCGAGACGAGCAGAAGTGGGCGGCAGTCCAGCCGAGAGAGAATGCGTGGGTTGGTGACGCCGAGCCCTGACAGGCAAGCGTCTGGCAGCCTGAAGAGCATGCTTCGGATCCGTGCGCCTTCGCTGACACCACCGACCGGACCCGATGCACCAAACAAAACAGCTCGCGGTGGCACGATTACAAGTCGGATTTGCTCGCTGCGGGTGCCGAAGCAACTAAGTTCGCAGCAAGTGGGAGGGTCCACTGGAGCAGAGACTGTCCGCAATACGGAGGGCAGTGTCACCAGCCGCATCCGATCGCTTTCTAGGAGCCCGGCTCAGTCTCCTGCTCGACCCGCCATCGGCCCTGAAACGAGCCGTTCCAGCGGGAGCATCACAAGTCGCATCCGTTCACTTCAGACTTCGGAGTCGACTGATCAAACTGGCCAAAGCACAGAACTCGGTCCGGCCGCCCTTGCCCTCGCACGAGCACTCGCAGGACCAGGTGCAGCAGCTTCGAGCAGACATCAGGTGCACCGTGGCAAAACGCGTGCGCAAATCGAGAACTTCGAGCGGACAAGCGTGGACTCGGGTGACATCGAGATTGAGCAAGACACGGGCGCGGGAGCCTGCCCATCGTCGGGTTCCACCAGATCCAGAGTTCGAGCCCCGGCAAACACGCCTCTGGTCGCAAACGAGACGCTGCGCATTCGTGCGCCAGAAGGCACGCCACCCATTGCACCTGATGCCCCCGCAAAGACAAGTCGTGGCGGGAGCGTCACAAGTCGTATTCGATCACTGCGAGGCGTTGCTCAGGCTCTAGCTCCGCCACCTGAGGCTGGCCAGGAGACCGCTCGTAGAATTGGTGGCAGCGTTACCTCGAGGAAGCGGTCGTTGTGCAGCCTCTCGCAACTGCCAATTGGTGGTGCCGCCGCCAGTGGCACAGGCGCCGAAACAAATCGTGGTGCTGGCGGCAGCCTCACCTCTCGCATTCGGTCGCTCAAGACCTCGCAGCCGGAAACTTCAATTTCACAGCCGCCGCCTGCTGCGCCACCCGCAGAGGCGGCCAATGAGTCGGTCGAAGACCGCATGCGCAGCCTCATGGAAATGCAAGAAGAGCTGAATCGGCAGATGGCGGCCCTCACCAACGCAACCCCGCAGGACGTCGGCGAGAGCCTCCAACATCGAAAGAGCGCGCTAATGGCTGCTTCTGAGAAGACGACCCGGACTAAATCTAAAAGGAGCGCGGCTGCACAGGCGCGCATCGACGCACTGGAGCGCGCGAGCGGTACAGACCTGGACGGCGACGGCGACGTCGGCGTGGAGACGGCGGCCACCGCCAATTTAGCAGCCATCAGAGAATCGGAGTCGTCGGTCGGCTCCAGTTCAACAGACGATGGGGACCTCGTCAGAAGGAGAGCTGAAGAGCTTCAAGCCCAACGAGACGCGGCAGCATCCCGTGGACAAGGCCCACATGCCCCGCTTCACGACGAAGTGGTGGAGGTTGGTCTTGCAGAACGGATGCGGTCGCTGCTCCAAGCAGCAGCAGCTCCGGGCGCAGCGCCATCCACAACCACCCAAGGCAGACCTTCGACCTGGAGGAAGGTGCAGGCTGCGCATCGCCGCAACCAGACTGTGTCGGCATTGGCCAGCGTTTTCGAGAAGAAGCCCAGCGACAAAGACCACGTTCGGGTCTGAGCCGTTTCCTGCGAGGCGCAAGCAATTCGAAAGTACCTCTCCACCATGAGTACCTGTGTGTTGTCTGTGTTCTACTCTTTACAGTTATTTACGGTCATAGGCCACGGCCATGATTTACACGCTGTCATTGTCAGCACCAACGAACACGTCACAAGAGATAGAGAAAACGCGCCTGGCCTCACATTCATACGGTAGTTTCATTCAAGGCGCCGCGCCCGCGGAGCCACCGGCCTGCTCCTCCTCGACTTCTGGCGGGCGAAGCAGCTTGAGCGAGTTGAGCAGCCGCGCCTGCTTGCCCTCCTCCGCCGGCTCGACGACATCGCCGCTGCCGCCGCCGCTGCCGCCGCCGCGCTGCCGCTTCGTGGCGGCGCCCTGCTGGCGCTCCTCGTCGATCTGCGCGTGCAGCGCCTCCTCGATTGTGCCGCGCATCAGGAGCTGCACAATCTGCAGGCTCGTGGTGCCGCCCATGCGCGTGCCGCGCGCCTCGGCCTGCTGCTCCTTGTCCTCGCGCCGCATCGGCTCGAGCTTGATCAGGTGGGTCGCCTCGCCGAGGTCGAGGCCCTCGATGCCGCTCTGGTTGAGCACGAGCACAAAGCACGAGTCTTGCGCGCCGCGCACCCACCCGCTCGTGCTGCGCGCCGTCGGCCGCTTGCCGTTGCAGTTGCCGACCGCCACGAGCCTGCCGCGCGGCGCGTACGCAAAGCTCGACGCGGGCGCGCCCGGCGTGCGCACGCGCACCGCGTCGCCAATGTAAAGCTTTTCGCCGTGCCGCACGTCGCCGGTGAGACGGTCCACCTTGGCCACGTCCTGCAGGAAGCGCAGCTCCTCCACGGCGGGCGGCAGCGGCTTGTCCGGGTTCATAGCTTGGAAGTTGGCGTCGGCGGCGGGGTCGCGGTCGATCTTGATCTTGACGATCTGCGACTGGCACTTGGGCACCGCCTGCTCATGCACCTCGCCGCACTTGGCGCACTGCCACGAGCGGCCGTGGCCGTCCTTGAACTTGGCGACGACCTGCGCGAGCTCCTTGGCGCCCCGACCGTTCATGTCGGCGACGGCGTCGGCGCCGATGGCGTCCGTCAGCAGCCGCGTGAAGGTGGCGCGCACATCGGGGTCGGCCGGCGGCACCACGAGCACCTTGAGGCCCTCGGCGCCGCCGCCCTGCCGCTTGAGGAAGGCCGCCACGTGCGCCGCCTTGGCGTGGCCCTCGGTGCGCGCCGCGATCTCGTCGAGCGAGATCGCGTCGAGCGCGGGCGCCGCCGCCTCCACCTCTGGCGCGAAGACGAGCGGCTTCGGCTGCTGGCGCAGCACCGCGTATGTGCCGGTCTCGCGGCGCAGCTGCACCTGCGTCGCGCGCGTCGTGCGCTCGTTGTCCTCCTCGTCGATGCCCTCCCGCGACTTGAGCAGCAGGCCCGGCTCGCGCCGCGCCCACACGCCGTGCGCGTCGCGCGCGCCGCCGCACTCGGCGCAGCGCTGTGCACCGAACCCACCGCTCTCCGCGAGGTCGTCGCGCAGGCACTCGACGCAGACGGCGCCCTCGCACCGGCACGGCATCGCCACGAGGCCCGGCGCGGTCACGCCGCACCACGCGCACTGCGGCAGCTCGCCGCCCCGCGTCACCGCCTTGACGACGTGCGCGGGCGCCGTCCCGTCCGTGACGGCCCTCTGCCACTGCGCGGCCGGCGCGCGCGGCTGCACCACCCACTCGTCGGCGGCGCCGTTGCACGCCTTCTGCAGCAGCTCGCACGTCTTCTCGGCCGACGGCCTCCATCGGCTGGCCAGCTCGTCCTGCCAGCTCCTCGAGACGGCGCGGACCTCGCCCTGCTCGCCGCGCGCCTGGTGCGCCGGCCACTCGGCGGGGCGCGTCGCCGTCGCGCCGGCGCGCAGCACGTCGCGCTGGTGGAGCGAGAGCACGAAGTTGTGCGAGAGCTCCTCCGCGTCGCTCGGCGCGATCATCTCGAGGCGGCGCTGCGGCGCGGCCGTCTCGTTTGGGAAGATCTGCGCGCGGTCGGTCGTCTGCAGGAAGCACGAGCGCAGCTCCGCCTCGAGCTGCTCGCGCGCCTCGGCGCGCACGCGGCCCTCGGCGACGCCGTCGCAGAAGCGCGCCTTCCGCCACTTGCGCTCGCCGCCCGCCTTCCTGTACGACGGATGGTGGATGATCGCGAGCATCCGGTACAGGTGGCGCGGGTCGCAGCCGGGCGTGCCCGACATGAGGATCGTCGGCACGCCGCCGCGCGTCAGCAGGTCGACGTTGAGGCTCTGGTTGCCCATCGCGCCCTTGTTCATGTTGTGCGACTCGTCGATCACGCACAGCCGCAGCGTCGGGATCAGGTCGTAGAGCGCCGCGATCGAGGGCCGCTTGCGGTCGGCCGCCTTCAGCCCGGCCGTCCACGGGTCCTCGCGCCGCGAGAGCATCTCCTTGGCCACGAGGACAACGTCGAAGCTGCGCAGCACCTCGAGCGGCGGGAAGACGGCCGCGCTTCGCCGCTCGACGTACACGCCGCCCCCGCTCCCCGCGGGCCGCTCCGACAGCGGCTGCACTCGCTTGGCTTCGGCGCTGGCGCCGTCGCTGCCCTCGCTTGGCTTGGTCGCGGCACTCGCGTAGCCAAGCAGGTCGTTGTCGGCGCAGTAGGTGCGCAGCTCGGGCACCACCGCCGTGTCAAAGTGGAGGAGGATCTGGTTGGCCCACTGCGCGACGATCGTGCTCGGTGCGAAGATGAGCACCTGCGACTTGCCGCGCCGCTCAGCGGGCGGACGCGGCGCTGGCATCGTGCGCACGATGGTCGCCAGCACCGTGAGCGTCTTTCCGGCGCCCGGCGGGTCGCACAGGACCATGCCGCTGCTGGCGCCACCGCCGAGGAGCTGCTCCGTCAGGATGCGCACGTTGCTCGCTTGAAAGTCGCGAAGCTCGAGCGCGCCACGAGCCGCCGACGCGGTCATGCCAGGAGCGATCCGGCCCAGCGCGTGGTGCATCTCCGCGCAGAGCATGGCGAAGCTGCGGAAGTCGTGCGGGCGCAGCTTGGAGCTCACTCGTTCGAGCACGATCGTGGGCAGAGACAGTAGCAAGGGCTGCTCGCTGGTTGACTTGTGCCGTTTTCCTGCAGCAGAGCTCGTGACTCCGGAGGCGGTGCTCGGCCCTGCTGAGGCCGTGCTCGGCCCTGCTGAGGCCGTGCTCGGCCCGGGTGCCTCGGGTTCGCCCGAGCCGGAATTGGTGTGGAAGAGACGCGGCGTGATCACCTTGGTCTTGAATAGCTCCACCACCGTGGTCGTGGGCTCGTCCGACATGACGAGGGCAGGGTCGGCCGGGCGCATCGATCGCCGTGTTTCGCGATGTTTTGCCAAGGAGCTGAACCACGTGACGTTCTGCGGCAAAGCAAGGATCTAAAGTATCTAAAGGAGATCTTCAGTCAGTCAGTCAGTGACACTAAACGACACGATACACCAACACCATGCTGGTCCGACGTACATCACTCTTCTGTGCAGCCAGATCACACGCGCCCCACGCCACGTCTCCTCACGCGTCGAACCGCCACCGCGTCACCCTACTGCGTCTTCTGCACCTTGGCGGGAGGCACCCCCTGGCAGCGCACGCGGAGGACGTGGTTGAGGTTGGACGCGTTGCGCCGTATCGCGGCCGGCGGAGACGGTGCGAGGGGAGCGGCAAGCAAGAAAGAAAGCAAGGTTGCGGGGTGGGGCGGAGCGCCCGGGCTCAGTGGCCCTGGCTCACCGCGCCATCGGCGGGCGCCTCCGAGTCGAGCGACGCCGACGGCGACTCGAGCTTGACGCCCTGGCCGATGTCGTTCATGAGCGAGACGAACCACGGCGACGTCGTGTCGAAGTGCTTGCCGCCCTTGATCCGCTCGAACTCGCAGCAGCGCAGCTCGTTGCCCTTGTCCTCGTCCATGCCGATGACGCCCGGCGTGCGCTCGCACGCCATCTCGACGGCCTTGATGCACGACTTCTGGATGAGGTCGAGGTCCTCGGCGTTCGACGGCGCGGCGCGCGCGAAGTAGCCGCTCTTCTGCACGAGCACCTTGTCCGCCTTGATCAGCGCCGAGAAGGTGTCGGCAAAGTACTTGCCCGGGTTGACCGCGTCGAGCTTGACGTGGCCAAAGGCGTCGCGCGGCACGGGCTTGCCCTCGGCCTCCATCTGCGCGACGATCTCCTTGACGCCGGCGCCCTCGGAGATGAAGATGTTGACGCAGTCGTGCTTGTCGAGCTGCTCGCGCAGCCGCGTCGCCTCGCCCTCGAGGTCGACGGGCACCTCGGGGATGTAGACGCCGTGCACGTCGAGGCGCTCCATCGAGACGCCGATCGCCGGCAGCAGCTGCCGCTTGGCGAGGCGCTGGCGGTAGGCGTTGGCCGTCGCGGCGGTCAGCCAGCCGCAGTCGCGGCCCATGACCTCGTGGACGATCATCATGCGCGGGTTGGCCGACGACTCGGCGACGACGTTCTCGAAGAACTTGGCGCCCTCCTCGGCCGCGGTCCACGCGCCGAGCGACTGCGAGATCGGGAAGACGTCGTTGTCGACCGTCTTCGGCAGGCCGATGACGCACATGTCGTAGTTCTCGCGGGCGAGGAACGCCGACAGGTCGGCCGCGGCGGTGTTGGTGTCGTCGCCGCCAATGGTGTGCAGCACCTCGACGCCGTCCTTGATCAGCTGGTCCGCCGCGACGCGCTGCGGGTCCTGGCCCTCCTTGACCAGGCCGCGCTTGACGCAGTCCTTGATGTTGGTCAGCTTGACACGCGAGTTGCCAATCGGCGAGCCGCCGTGCTGGGTGAGCGCCATCGCCGTCGCGCGGATGCCCGGCGTCACCTTGATCGAGTTGCCCTGCAGCAGACCCATGTAGCCGTTGACGTAGCAGATGAGCTCGGTCGTCGGGTACTTGGCGGCGTACTCGGTGATCAGCATGCCCACGGACGCCGACAGGCACGGCGCGAGGCCGCCAGCAGTGAGCAGCGCGACCTTCTTGGGCGCGTTGGCACCGGCCGGCGCGCCGGACGACTTGGTGCGGGTGAGCTCAGCGACAGTCTCGGGGTTGACCATTTGTGTGTCTGCGCAAAGAGGGCGGCGCGGGTGAGTGGACAGACGTGGTCGAGGCGCGCGCGCGCAGTGCGATGGAGTGGGTCTGTCGTGTGGTCACTGTGCATTTGTGTGCGTTGTTAGAACGATGCGAGGCGTGTCGCGTGGTTTGCTTGCCGCGTGCACGCTCTGGACGGGAGGGAATCTCTGGCGTCGATGCAGTTCGGGCTATCGCACATTCTTCTGATGACGACTCAAGCTCGCGATGAACGTCATCAAACTTCGACAGGATAAAGAAGCGCGTGCGGTGCTTTGTGTGGGCTTTTGATGATGCTCGCTGGAGGCGCGACCGCGTGGGCCGCGAAGGCGCGGCTGCGGTTGGCGCACCAGGCATGACGCATGAAATTGAGAGTCGCATGGCATGTGCTCGTCGGTCGTTGCTCGAGGCCATGCTCGAGGCTCTGCGCTCTGGCTGCGCTTGAGAGTATGAGTGTTGGGTCTGAATTGGGTTTAAGAAATAATCCTTGTAACAAACAACTCACTCCCCCACCGTGCTGCAGAGACCCCGCTCTCGCCTCGCTCTGACGTCAGTCACCCATCGACAGCATGTCCGCCCCGCCTGCTGGCGGCGCGTCGTCGGGCATCGTGAACACGTTGGTGTCTTGCTGGTTTTCCGTCGCCATCTGGCTCACCTCGGCGCGCGCCGCCTTCTGCATCTCCTGCTTGCAGCGCAGCAGCTTGTTGAGATCCTTGTAGACCTTGACCTGCTTCATGTTGGGCTCGCGGTTCTCCTGGATGTGGTGCTGCCGGTCGCGCAGCTCCTTGATGGCGCCCTCCTGCATCTTGAGCTTCGCCTCGTACAGCTCGGTGTACGAGTTGACGGTGGTGCCGTCGGGCATCGTGCGCGTGAAGCGGTTCTGCCGGTCGCCCTGCGCGCGAGCCATCTTGACCTGCTCGATGGCGTGCAGGTTGGTGTAGTAGTGGCACGTGCTCTCCTCGTGGTTGCAGTCGTTCTCGGCGGCGTCGGCCTCCGCCTGCAGCTTGGAGACCTCGGTGTCGAGCCCCGCCTTCGTGTTGTCGAACAGCTGCTTCTTCTCGAGGTACTCCGACTCCTGCTCGCCAAACTTGACGCGCAGGTTGCGCAGGTCCTTGATCTGCGGCGCCAGCCGGTTCTTGCGCGTCTTGATCTGCCCGTTGATCTCCTCGACGACCTGCGCGATCTCCTCGAGGGTCTTGCCCTTGACCTCGTCCACCTCCGCCTTCTGCTGCGACACCTTCTCGAGCTCGTCCTGCGTCTGCTGGTAGCCCGACAGCCCGCGCTTCGCCTCCGCCTCGCCGAGGACGGCCGACACCGTCCCCGCCTCCTGCGCGAGGATGGCCTGCGTGCGCGAGAGCACGCCCCACTCGGCGCGCAGCTCGGCGAGCTCGGCCTTCATGCGCTTGTACTGCGCCGTCTTGCCGCGCAGCTCGCTCGCGTACTTGCGGAACTCCTCGCCCTTGAGCACCGGCTTGCCCTTGACCTCCTCGAACTGCGCCGCCTTGCCCTGCAGCTCCGCGCCCATCTCGGCGCGCTCGCGCCTGACCATCGCGAGCCGCTGCTGCACCTGCTCCTTCTTCTTGGCGACGAGGTTGGCCTGCTGGCGGAACATGCCCAGCTTGTCGTCGGGGTTGTTGTCCCTGCCCTTCTTCTTGGCCTCGAGCTGCTGCACCTGCGCGCGCAGCTGCTCGAGGATGCGCCCGCGCTCGAGCAGCTCGGCCTCGCTCGGCAGCGGCTCGGAGAGGACCTGCTGCAGCTCCTCCATGCGGCGCTGCTTGTTCATGATCTCGTCGGGCATCAGCACGAGCGCCTTCTCCTTCATCGCGTCCACCTCCGCCTCGAGCTTGCGCATCAGCACGTTCATGTCCGCCTCGCCCGCCTCGTTGGTCCGCTTCTCGTTGAGCATCGTCACCATGTGGTTGAGGCGGTGCTCCGCCTGCAGCAGCATCGACTTCTGCTCCTTCATGCGGTCCATCAGCTTGACCTGCTCGTCCTGCTCGAGCCGCAGCTTCTGGCTGGCCTCCAGCATGTCGTCGAAGCGCTCGGTGCCCTGCAGCTTGTTCGACAGCCCCTCCACCTTTTGCTCCAGCTGGCTCTTGTCCTCCTCCATCTGCATGATGGCCTTCTTGATCTCGTTCGGAGAGATCAGCTGCGACTTGTACTTCTCCGATGTCTTGTGCGTCTCCTTGAACTCCTCCTGCAGGTCCTTGAGGTTCTGGTAGACCTCGGCGACCTCCTCGTCAGAGAACATGTGCTCCGGAATCTCGATGTTGACGAGGAAGCGCGCGAGATAGCTGCGCTTCTGCAGCTCGGGCAGACGCTGTAGCATCCAGGTGAGGATCGGGTAGATGACGCCGGGGTCGCCGTGCAGCAGCGCCTGCTTGAACGTCTGCTTGTCCAGTTGCTGCGGGCGGTGCGCGGGGCGAGGCAAACGTCAGGTTCGGCAGAGCAGAGTGGCGTGCCGCCGCCGGTGCCGGGGACTTGGGTGCACGTGCGCCGAATCGCAAACGCCCCGTGCCCCGCCCTCCCCGCTCTCCCCAACCTCTCTCGCCGGTCGCGGCGCCGCCCGTCCCCTTGGCTGCGAGCGTGCGGCTGGCTCGAGGAGAGCATGGGGCTGCGGCCGTCAGAGCCCCGTGGCAGCTCCGTACCTGCTTGAAGTTGAGTATCCTGAGGAAGTCGGTCATGCGGTTGGCCGTGCCGTCGGGCGTCTCGTCGCGGAGGTCGATCTGATGCTCCGTCGACAGCTGCGCCATGATCGCGTTGACAATCTCCAGCAGCTCGAACGGAGACTTCTCGTCAAACGCGACGCGCGTCAGCTTCATGTTGAAGGGCGGCTCATTGAGCCGCTCGACGATGAACTGCTGCGCGCTCATCCGTCACACCGGGTGGGGTTGGCTCGGCGTCGTTAGCGCTCAACGCAGTGCCGTTGGTTGC
>Ga0209713_10000346_pt1 | contig 26122 bp, 17 predicted proteins | sample ArcOceMetagenome_3_FD_187444 | JGI IMG/M metagenome (GOLD analysis project Ga0209713, IMG submission 187444) | Marine eukaryotic phytoplankton communities from Arctic Ocean - Arctic Ocean- Svalbard ARC20M Metagenome (SPAdes) (version 2) | ecosystem: Environmental > Aquatic > Marine > Oceanic... | reverse complement strand
CGATGTGTCATCAGGATTAAAATGGATGTTATTCTCCAATTCTGTTGTGTTCATACCACAACCAATTACATGGGAAAGTTGGGCCATGGAATCCTTATTACAACCATTCGTGCATTACATACCTATACATGCTAATATGAGTAACATTGAGGAGATGATTATATGGTGTGAAGACAACCCGAAGAAAGTCCAACACATAAGTAAAAGAAGCACTTTATTCATATATGATTTATTATTCCATCCTGATAGTTATATGGATGAAGAACAAATATTAGTTGATATTGTTAAAAAATATGATCATAATTTTGGTTCAAAATAAATTTATTATGTTGCATGATGTTAATTAGATCCAATTATCAAAAAATAAAAATTATTTTAAATGTGGTTTTAAATCTTGCATTAGAGTTTTAATTTATCTTCTAAATGAATAATGCTAGTTCATGCATGCATCAAAAAGAAGCAAACAGCACGTAAAAAATATGTGCATCGTTCAAGATTTTCTCATCTGCGTTGACTTTTCCATGCGGAGAAGAGCAAAAGAAATTCCATCGACATAAGTAAGTGCGCAGCATTTTGTGGAATTGTGTTTTAGTAATTGGCAAAACAGAAAAATTCAAGAATCGTGCATTGTTGATTTTTCAACTAACAAAGCATCTATTGAAGGACAAACCTTAAGTGCAAAAGTAGCAACATTGAAAGAGAATTTAATTCACCACGCACGCAAGCAAGCACGAGCCTAAGAAGCATGGGAAATTACTTCACTATTTAGACATAAAAAGAGAAAAATCATGATCTCAAAGCTTCAGGTAAAGTAAATGGATTAATGTTTTGTAGGCGAGCAAGCGACGTTAACACTATAATGCCTAGCACAAGGTAGTAGTGTTAAAAGACTCCTAATGATGTTTGCACTTGTGCTTACTTTGTTTTTCATAGCAATCGAGTCTAGGAAAAAAGAGCCTTATGCTCCCATGATTTTTCTTGTGCACTCTTACTAAGTAAGCACACACTTGCTTCGTTGTTTTAGGGTCTGTCTTTCTTTAGTAAAAAAAACGGATTAATCACACTTGCTACTAGCAAAGGAACTTGAAACAAAACTAGAAGCAAAACACTTTGCAGTGCGTTGTAATTTGCAGTTGAGTGCGAGGCACGAAAAAGCATGGTGAAAATGTTGCTTTTGTTTGTTAGCAACAGAAGTGTCTTTAATTAAGTGAGTGAAAATCAAGCTTTGTAGGACACAGTTAAGTCTCTAGCTCGTCTTTATGATTGTGACCCTCATTGTGCAACACTCATGATCATGAAGAACGACCTGTGTTGTGATTGAAACAAAATAGCACAGAGAACTACGCAATTTGAGCGCGTCAAAATAGAAAGTGCCATTTCAATCAACTTTTCATCCTGTAGTGACTTTTTAGAAGCTTCGGAAGAATTCATTTGCATTAAACATGCTTTATGAGACTCTTCTAGATAGATCATTTGCAAGTGAAGGTAGTTTTAGCCTAGCTCCTGCTACTTCCTAAGTAACAATTGCACTTTTTTTATGTTGACATGAGTCATTTCGTTTTTTAATGTTAAAATTAGCATTATTTTCACTTTTTCTACGTTGGCAAGAATTATTTTACATTGTTCAATGTTGAAAGTGTTTTAGAAAAGATCAAACTTAGAGGGGGCGTTGATTTCATTTTAGACATTCTAGAATGATCAAAGAGCAGAACTCATCATTTTGTGGTTACAGTGAATAGATTTCTGCATTAATTTACAAAAGTTCACTAGTCTGTCATCTGCAGAAAAATAAACTATTTTCTTACCTATGTCATTTCTGCAACTATAGTTGTAAAATGAATGTGCTCAATAATTGATGTGGAGATTGAAAAATCTAGTAAGACCATCTATTTTGCATGAGAATCAAAATTAATTCATTCAAAAAATAGATTATGATTAGTCAATTTTTTCAATAGAAGCTTTAAACACTAGCTAACACTACCATTCTAAAATTGCAATGGAAGATGATTTTTACGTTTACTGAACTTCTTATTTTATAGCATGGTTTCATATGATTGAATGATTATAATTATGTAACCTACTAAATAATTCTAATAGCTACAATCATAAAATAACATGTTAATGCAGCTTCATAATAAAATAGATAGGCTAAAATGAAAAGAGTTGATTTAAGTTGCATGCAATGTTTCTATAATTTATTATAATAACAATATTTGTTTGTAGACATGATCTAGAATCATTAGTTGAGTAACAAAAATTCAATTAAATTGCACATGCTAAAATCACATGACATCTAATTTGTACAAAATATTGAAAATCTATTAAATACAACTTAAATATTTAGTAGCACCTCAACATAGTTAAATTAATTACAAAGATAAAAGAAAGAAAGTAATTAGTCAAAAGATAGTTTGATGATTGAAATGAATACTGCATAGAGTGCATTAGTGCATTAGTAGTTGCATTATTCTTAACATTTTACCAATATTTTGAAATAGAATCGATTGTGCACTATACTCAGATAGCAATGACATATTTTCAGTGTGGATTAAATTAGCTTATATAGTTTTTATAGTTTTAGTATTTTCATTAATATCATTTTGATTATTACATTATTTACACTTAGCTATAAGATTTGTGATTGATGTATTTGTGTGTGTTAATTATGTTATTGAATATTATTCCAAATTTTATTTCTCTATAACTAGCTAATATTTCTGCATGAATTTGAAATTCATATGCTTAACGTAGTGAAATAATCATTGATGAACATTTATAAAATAGGAGGAAGATATTCCGCATGGTAATTAATTGACGATTTTTTTTATTTTCAATCAGTGCATTAACTTCATTTGCCTACTTTTAGCCTAATATTCAAAATTAAAAGCCTTGTGAAGCAGTAGCACACAAAAATATCTAAAACATGATACTACATACATATTAATAATAGAAAGAGCACAATCGACGTAGACATAAGCACACATCATTGACATTCTTTGCTTGGCGCTTTTGCATGCATGTTTTACTATTTTTGATGCTTTAAAGATGAGTAAAACTGGAACATGATGAGAAACATCAGCAATAAGGAAAAATATGCAACGCACGAAATGCATGCAACACAACACATATAAGTAGATTAAGTATATGGTGATTATGTTATGCATTGTCTATAATTAGAATAATGTTAGAGTTTAGGTCTTAGTTCATGATGACATAATAATACAAGTTTTTGGGTGAAGGAGGTGAGACAGTAATACTATTAGATAGTGTCTTATCGTTAATTTATTTTTTCACTTGTCAATAGAAGACTGAAAGAAGGTTTAGATGTGCGATGTTAGCTAAAGAAAGACATAGTAGAGGTAGTACCATTTAATACCTTGAATAATGTTCAAGGATCTAGAGTAGGATCAGCGATTTCATGCTGTTATAACAGCACAACTCGTACACAAAGGAGAAAAACGTGTCACACTATAAAATGACATTAGTAATAATAAGCACGCATAATAAGGTTACAGGAATAAAAAAAGAGATTTGAACTATAATGTAATAAGTAAATAGAAATATTTAATAAGATTGTTACTTCAAAGAAGCGGTTATGCAATTCAGGAAAATAAATAGGGATTAAATTCAATCAAATGGTATGATAAATCTGTATCTTACTTTTAGAATGTCTTTTGACTTAAGCTTTGTAAAGTAGAAGAAAAAAGATTAAATAGAAACGATGTAGTTTGGGATAATATTCCTTAATATGTAGATTACATAATTTCAGCAAGTGATTGTGAAAATTTTGAATAGACAAGTATGATGTTTGTTTAGATTCCTACAAACCTGTCACATGTAAAATTTCATACTCTTTAATATAATAATTTTACTGACTGCACAAATAATCCCAAAAATATTTGAGACAATCATCTTTCGTGCAATTAATACTGAAATAATCCTATCAAAGATAAAACTAACTTCATACATTTTTCTAAATAATAATATTTAGTCAAAATTTTAGATTAAGTTATAAGATTTTTTTTCACTCATTTATTATTATAAAATAAAAAAAGAAAAGACACTATGCACAACACATTGCATGCTATGAGTAAATATCATATTATTTTAAAACGATTGTGTAAGTTTACATTGTTTGCATAGTAAAAAATAATAATGAAACGATAGAGGATGTTTCTAGAAATAAAATGATAATAGTTTTTGATTTTATATTAATTATATTATATGAAGCATATTTAAAATATGGAATAGCTACACATTTACTAATTAACGCGTTAATGATAGAAGATAATTTATGGGCACATAAAGTGCATTTGAGTATAAGTGCAGTCTAGAAAGTTGTAAACATTTGTAATGATAATCTACTGGCGCTATTCAAAGTTGTAAATAGAGACTATAGTAAGTTAAAAAATATTTAAAGGAATATTAAACTATTAAGACATTATAGATTTTATGCAAAAATATTTATGCATATTATCATAGATCAGCACTTTTTCTATACTCTGCTTGCCAATAATATTTTTCAAACCTTTGTTAGTCAAGTATAGTACTATCAATTTATCTCTTTTTGGAATAATAATATTTTCAAAAAAGAAGTAAATAATATGCTCAGCTACATTAGTGAACTTTGTATAGATCCTAAACTTACCAAAAAAAATAGTTGAGATTATCTGTATCCATCAGTTTGATTGTTGAACTACTTTCCCTTATTACCATATAAGTATTTAAGGCGGATTGAAATCAATAATTTTGTTGAGTGCCCCCCCTTTCCCCTTGCACTTTTCTTTTTTCAAATAACCGTTAATTTGCTGTTATTTCGAACGTTATGAAATTTATCCCCCATTCCATTCCCCCTTGGTAAATAATATTTCACCTATGCAGAAAAGTTCCCTTATGTCGTTGTAATTTTTTTTTGCCTATAGTACCAACTTACGTTGCACGTGTTTAATTTTCCAAAGCCATTTATCAATGTTTAGTGCTTAAATACATTAATGTTACATTTTACAGGTGACTAAAATAAAATAGAAAAGCATGCGACAGCAACAAGTAAGTTTAGCAACAGCAACCAAAATTTTGATCGCAAAATTCACAAGATCATATTTCATGTTCATAATCATTTCTGATGCATCAATTTGTCGTTCAACTCCTTTAAAATTAAGATCAATGATTGGAATCACAAATTAAAAAAGGTAAATATTTTAAAACCGGCACATTGATTGTCGCTATGCATAAACTTATTTTTAAATTTTTCATAGCAACAGGAAGAACAGCGCAACATTGCTTCTATTAACAACACATCTGAAGACGTTGATGTCTATCAACATAGTGAACTCAAGCATCAATAATGACCATTACAGTCAAGCAGGCATGGTATTCATCAACGCCCATGTCGAAAATAATAGCACCATGTGTAGGGAACACATAGTGCCTGCAGGCGATGACACGTTTGCTACTATTTTTCGTAGGTTACAAGATGAGAATCCACACACACTGAAGGATAGGGTGTTGAATCAAGTATTCATAGTTTCCGATCCGAATCTACCGGTATCAAAAGTGAATGGAGATTTGGAAATAAGTTATTTTAGGTCATGTTGGAAGAATGTGCATGCTTTAGCCTGTTTCGAAGTGCGCATTCACACGGAAACATCAAAGCAAAAGATTTCATCCCATGAGGTTATATTTAATGCAGTCACACTACCACCAACATTAGTGCGGCCTAGCACTGGGAATAATTACTTCACGGTCTGCAAAGAGAAGATGTTAACCAAGTTAGATCATAAAAATAATAGTGCCTTTGTGCAAGAAGATCTAAATATCATGCAACAATTTTTACATCATATGAGTAGATTCTTATTTTTACTCGACGGTCATAAAGCAATGCTAAGAAGAAAGGGTTGGACCACAAAGCCATGCTGGGATGACTGATGATGTGCCTATGCCTAGCCTACAACACGTTCGCCTGCAATTTAAGCCTAGCTATTCTAGGCACGAGGTTTCTAAATATTTCTACAGGAGATTTAATGTGGTAAAAAAGACACAAAGAAAGGCACTGCAATGTCATAATCCAGACATGCACTATGCAAATTCAAACCCAAAAAATTTTAGAACAGTAATAGTTAATGAGTTTTCATCAGATGACACATTAATTGCCTCTGTAGATGATGAATGTCATGTTAAGTTTGGAGATCCAAAGAAACCCTTGGCCCTAGCACAAAAATCAAAACCCCAGTGGGTTTCAAGAATCTATGTGAACACGAGGGTGCAAACTCCCTTTCGCATAAAAAAACTTCTCTCGAGGGTGTCCATTTTTTCTTCATGTGTTCCTCATTCGTAATTTATCATATTTTCATTATCAATGTTGGGTGTTGAGCTCACAAATTGAATCAGTTTGAAAATGCGTGTTGTTTCTATAAATTAAACAAACGTCATACATTTTATTTTAACACACAAACACATAATGAGTCAATCAAAAGCAACATCATCATCAGGTTTGATAGCCCCTACTTCCCCTAAAACTTCAGTTGTTTCCAAATGAAATTCGGGAGGAGAATCCTCTTCAATAACTAAATCAATCATGCCATTGATCATGTCATATCATGAATGTCAGCAGATCCAGAGTCTTTTCTGGATTAATAAAATATTTAGAAGAGACGAATTCAGCATCATTCGATGTTTCACAATCCTTAGGATCGTATGTTTTGGGCATAGTAATTTTCGAAACCACTCCTTGAGGTTTAATTAATTTGTCGGATTCAGATTTAGTAAAAGTCATTAACACTCCTGTGCGGGAAAAACATTCTATGATCATTCTGTCATTCCACGACGCTTCATCATTGGCATCAGTTACCAAATGATTAATTAACGCTCACCTTTCGCTAGCAGTCATTTTCCATTCCCATTTTTCCATGTTTTCATCCTTCATGAGCCATTCGTCCAAATCCCTACCCACACCACATTTCAGTGGCCTACGATTACCAGCGTCTATCATTTGAGTTGAATCTATTGTTTCTTTCGGTTATCAAAAATGTAATACATGAACTTATTTGTGAGTGCATTATTCTTTCATAGCACAATCTGCAGCTGAATTTCCCAATGTCATCGACACCCACATGTCACTAAACCTATCCTTCTTGACTTGCACGATTTTTAGCTATTTCTGTCACAGCCGCAGCATCCACCCATGCGTTTTTTTCTGAAAAATCATAGGAACTCTTGGGTCCTACGCTACAATTTCATGTTTCTTGCGTCGTCCATTTGGGACACCTTTGCATGCCATCGCAGCATATCATAGCCTCTTGTCGCCTTCGCCTTCATTATCAATCATTTGCATAGTGAATTGCCTCTAGCACAAGGATTCATTAGGACAATTTATGTAAATTTCTTTTTCCTCAGACAAAGTGCAAGTGCAATCCGTTGTTGCTGCGAATGTCAGGGGAGCCTAATCTTAGTTGAATCTCGCTTCAGGAGGAAAACGGCCACAGCCTGTGATAAAATGCGAACAATTCACACGTAAAAATGTAAGTTAATTATTTTGAATTAGAAAGTTAATTATTTTGAATTTGCAAGTTTTTTTTTGTTATTTTCGGACTATTTTTTTTTGCTAATTTCGGATAATTTCGGACTATTTTTTATAATTTCGAACTATTTTGGATAATTTTGGGACTATTTTGGGACTAATTTCGGACTATTTCGGACTATTTTTTTATAATTTCGGACTAGTTTCGGACTTTTTCGGACTATTTTCAGACTATTTTCGGACTAGTTTCGGACTAGTTTCGGAGTGCGGTGAATCTTATGTAAGGTAATTCTTATGCAAGGTACTTCTTATGCAAGGTAATTCTTATGCAAGGTAATTCTTATGCAAGGTAATTTATTTGCGTGTTTTTTGCTTCGGTACCAGTTCTAGGCACGGCCTACTGGAAGGCGCGCAGTCCTTTTCATTACCATGAAATACTGAGATAATGTGTGTCATCTGCGTTTGCAAGATGATTTTTGATTTATGTATAGATTTATCCTTACGCATTACCATACGGAACGATGTAAAATGTCATAAAACACATATGAATATAAAGCAAACGTATGAGACATGCAAAAGGAAACCTATGCTATCTGCGCCCTGTAGCAATTCTTTGATTAAGGTATGGTGAGTAAGGCACAGAGCCAAATGAAGAATTTCTAATCATAATATTAAAACCGCGAATAGGTTAGAAATTCGGGTTCCAAATTTAATATTTTTTCTTGGTTTGGGTTAGGCATGATACTTAAACGAGACATACTCTTCCATGTTGAGGTAATCAATGTTCTGAGGAAGCTGTTGCGAGCTATGTAGATGTGTGCCTTATTAAGTTTAATCTTAGTACTGTTATCATTGCTGCATCGCAGGCAGAGGATGACAAAAGCATTGGTTGCTGATCATAGTTATTGCATGCTCGTTGTTGTGTTGACGGAAGGGGATAGAATTGCCTGTTGTTGACCCTACTATGCTTCTACTGTTCTTTATGGAGAATATTTTTATTCGTGTGTGTTAAGACATAAGTTCTACTCACTCACTAAGAATGAAGCTGATAGTTGTTGCACTAGACACTACTTGTGCCATGTGCAAGTGTTGTGCGTTGATAATAAAAAGCATATTATCTATTGCTTATGAATATCTTATTACTTCTGACATGTGCACATAGCATGCATAACACTAGTAACAAAAATTAATCGAATTGAAAATAGAAAGTGTTGCTGATATGAATCTGGTAGGTAGCGAAAACTCTAAGACAAGGCGATGAGGTTATGATTGAAGGCACTAGAGGTAGGCTAGATGACTGTCTTATGTTATAGAATGACTTAACGGTGAAGTTACGGAATTGAGGCCAGACCCATGATGAACTTAAACTATTGAAGGAGTGTTCACCGATTCCAGAACGAAGCAGTCGTCGTTAGAAGATAAGATATGATTTAACTGATACATAGAGAAGCTGCTACAACTAAGCTACTGGATGATGGTCAACTTTATATCAAGGAACTAACGCTACTGATGAGACTTGAAAGAAGCCTGATTACTTTTGTTTGTTGTAGCATTTTGTAGTTCAGACACTTCAGAAGTAATGTCAGGACGGTAACGTGTAGCAGAGTTAAGGGCATGGCTATTCAAATAAGAAGGAGATACTCTATCCTGAGTGAGAGCATAAAACTCGTACAGAAATGTACGAAGCAGATCCGAAGACATTGACTCGACTTTCTCTCTATGAACTTCTAGCGTAGATGGGAGTTCAGAATGTGTCTCTAAAATATTGACTACATTGCACTTTAAAGAGTCATAATCCTCTGCTCTAATCATCGCAGTAGTACATTCATGACAGATTGTACAGAATTCTATCCACATTTCATGCAAAGATAAAATGCACTTAATGCTAAACTTGCCTAGCCAAGCATCTGTTCTGTGTTCCTGATAGATCCAACCACTGAATGATTTAGAGAAAATCCCATGCCAAAGATTTCTTCTACCGAATTTCTGAATATCTAAGTTGATCTGCGTAGGCAGATAAGACACAGGGGTAAACTCCTTTTGCAGCATGGATTCAATAAGCAAAAGTGGGATGAGATCAGCATAAGTCAACATAAGAACATCTTGTTGCAATTAAACAAAAAAAATCGTTTGAAGTCCACAAATAGGTCGTGGGTGCAGTCTAAAACATGCAGAGTATCTAACTCAGGTTCTATCAAAAAGCATCTACAGATAGGCGAGGAACATAGATTTTTACGGTGAAGTTGATGTACAGTACCAGCAAAATTAAGTAAACTTTTGCTAAGCCAAACATGCAGATGTTTCGGAACTCCCTTAATAATAGAGGATCTAGGCATCCAATCAATGGTTCCAACGTCATTGATCTTTAGATTCCTTGTTAAGTAGTGTTCACATTTCAGCAAATGAGCATGCATCCTAATATCTTTAGCATAGTTTAAAATCAGATAATTAATAGTTCTCATCACATAAGGAGAAGATAAATCCAAAGGAAATGGAATGTTTGCATCTTCTGAAACCTTTAATATTAGCTCTTTGGCCCTGACATCACATTTGACATTTAGTTGTTCAAAAAAGGACAGATCATCAAATAACTTAAGATTGTCTTGATGAGCGTCTACCTTAATAAACTCTACCGACTTGAATCTTTTGGATTTAAGGTGTAAAAATTCACGAATAATAGAATTTAATTTGTTAGACATCGTGATGACTACCGCTTGTCTTTCTAATCGACGTATCACACCTAAACAATCAGTAGCAACACTAATGTCTAACATAGTAGCATCATTAAACTATGAAAGATAATAGTCAATGCTTTGAAGAGAGGCTAAAACAATGCACAATTCTGCTGCATAAGAAGATCTATAGTCTGCTGAAGAGTACGTGATGAAGTCTCCCGATCATATACTGATGCTATCTGCTATTGCATACCACGATGCTGAAATATGCCATGGTCTGTGTGGAAAAAAGGAACCATCTACTACTACAGAACACCATGTAGTGGTTAGATATTGTCTAACACGGTCAGGCACTACTTTCCAACGCACATGTTTGCTACACCATATTTCAAAAGTACTTAAATTTGGTCTTGGACTTGATGCATGTAGAGTGGTACGACTAAAGCTAGACCAGATGCAATTGGCACTCTTTGCGTCAACCCATGTTTTGGCAGCGGGGATGAAATCTTGTGGTGAAGGGCATATATCCGAAACATTGATGCAGAGTACAGAGTAGTCAGCATTCACCCATGCATTACTCTCAAAATGAGAGTGACCTTTACTGGTACATCTACGAGATTGGCGTAAAGAACTGTCACAAGTACTGATGTCAGAGATTGCACTCTTCCAAACTGAAATGCATTCTGCATTAATTCTATTGTTCAGGGTCTTATTTGTTCGAATGTTTCTAATGCAAACAATTCACTACTATTTTCTCAACCTATAATTCCAAGCACACATGTTTAAAAATAAATTTAGCGCTATGCAAATCTACGCAGAGAACCATGATGGTGCAAGCTCGCTAAAACATGAAGTAACATGCTAAAACACATAAGACGGCTAGCATGTTTATGTTCTGAGCGCTTCTCTCTAAGTAAACGGCCCGTGTTCCGTGCTCAGACCTGCATGTTTCCTGATAATTAGCAATGTTAGAGCTCAAAGATAAAATTATCCACTGTTCAAACAACATGTGTTTGTGTTTGAAACTTGTTAGCGTTACTATTTGCTATTATTGAATGTTTTTTGTTATGTTCCTTGGCTTCTTGTTAAGAATTATGCATCTGTTATAAAGATACGCCTTTCTATTTCAATTAGTCAAATCACCAAAGTAAATCGTTGCATGATTTGTGCTATAGATTTAGAGGTTTAATAGAAAATGGGTTATTTTATGTGGAATGAACAGCGCTAAAATTGTCTGTGCATATTCATGTGTCGATACTAATTTAGTAATTCTAGTAGTCTATGGACATATTTAAATTCAATCTTCCTTTACGATCAATATAAAGTGCAATAAAATATCAGTATTTCATGGTAATGAAAAGGACTGCGCGCCTTTCAGTAGGCTGTGCCTAGAACTGGCGCAGAAGCAAAAAAAACAGGCAAATAAATTACCTTATGCAAGAATTATCTTGCATAAGAACTACCTTGCATAAGAATTACATTATTTTTTTCATCCATCACTGGATTCTCGAATTTATGGAAGTCATTTTCTGATGGGATATCTGTTTATACGACATTTTTAGATTTGAAACAATCATAGAAATGAGCAAACCTGATAAGGGACGCTGTACTACCAAGGCCGTTGAGGAAGACCGTTTTATCTTTTGATTTGGATTATTTCTTTTTCAATGATTTATTAATACTAATAATGTGATGAAACAGAATCAAATCAATTGATATTTCATCTACGATTAAAGCTGCCATACTGTTTTGTTCTTGAATAGTCCTTGCACAGTTCTCTGGTTTTGGTGCATCTAAAATATTTATCATTTATAGGGCTGCAACGTTATCTTCGAAACGTTCAGGCGCTGAGTACAGTCTGACCAATTACTAAAATAAATGTTTATGTGTTTTTAATTCTATGTATAGAATAAGACTTAAAATAATACTATATCACTATGGCGATTCTGGTGCTGAAACTTGTGTAATACTCTATCGCTACCACGTTGCTGGTACAAAACTTGAATAAGACTGTATCACTACGGCGATACAGGTGCTATGTCTAAACTATGAAACCAAAAGGGGCAAGTAATCGATTCAGATGCTTGATCTGATTTTCCTTTTACTGTGGTAATATCAAAATTTCCAAAAAAATGAGATCAAACAGGAAATTTCGAACGAATTCCAAATCTATATTTAGAAATTTTTGAAAAATCAAAAATTTCCCGCCAAAATTCTAAAATCTCGACAAATAAAAACTAGGTTTCCCGCCAAGACATCTAAACCATTTGTGGCGACTTTGAATTTTCTTAATTAGAAAAATAATTGATTCTAAATTAGAAACTTATTTGCTTACAATGAAGTAAAAGATTTGCTTTATAAAAATTAATTCATGAACTCCTAAAGAAGCACCTTAGTTGGTTTTAAAGAATTGACTTAATGTCTTCTAAAGAAGTAACCTTTTTGTATTTAAAGAATCGATTTTTTTATTCTCAAATACATAACTTAGTCGCACGAAACAACATAACTCAGGAACTTCTAAATGATCAACTTTACAACTTCAAAATAAGCGTTCCTTCTAACCAAGCAACTCAGTTTCTTAAAAAGAAACAAATTAATTGCTTCTTAAAAAAACGTGTTTGATTCAAAAAACTTAATCTACTGAATTTTTGAAAAATAACAGGAACAGAGTTTCTTCTAAAGAAGTGACTTAGTTGGTACTACAATGAAACTTAGATGCTTGCAAAGAAGTGGATTAGTTGTTGATAGCAAAGTTACTTAGTTCAATTTAATGAAGGCACCTAATAACTACTAAATAATTAGATTAGTCACTTCTTAAGTAGCAATTTACTTTCTTTTTTAATAGTAATCTAGATGCTCACATGAAATGCTTGGATTTAACAATAAGAATGATAAATAATTATTGTTGCAATGGATTATTTCATTCTTGCAGTTTAAATAATTATTGATCCCAATGCAATTCTATGAAAAATGAAATAGTGTTAAATGGTTAAGACATCTCATGTCAAAGTCCTGCATTGATTAACAATTTATCATGCAGAAAAATGAAAACAACAATGAATTGTGAAACTATTGTGAGCTAATAGCTGAAACAAAAGTAGCATGTGATTATAAATTAGCAAGTGAATTATGGAGTTATAACTGTGCGTGTATAAAATGCTGTGATAACAATTGACTGATTTTTAGGTAAAGTAATTATTATTACATGAAATAAACGATCCAAACAACATAAAAATGAAGAATAATTATGATGTAAGAAATATTTAACTGTGTATTTAAAAAAATAGCAATAAATATTTCAAAAATATCAATTATTATTGAATTTAAACATGATGATTAACATGCTGTTCTTTCAAATCCTGATAACAACAAAACTATTGATCATAAAAACACTGAAGGCAATGACAAAGAATCAATCTAGATTAGGTCCATTTATAAAGCAGCAGTTGAGGTTTTAAAATCAAAGATCCAAACGTAATCAAACCATCTTGAAGGTGATCCTGGTGCAGTGATTCGTTTAAATTTTATTTTCTACGTTAACAAAGCTATGCAATTTGGTTGTGTTTTGAGACGAACATTTATTTATGCTGATAAAATCTTGATTATTTCTTCACGCATTTCATCAAACATATCCTTTGATATTTTGACCATTCCCATATATTTTTCTATTAAATCCACAAAATCCTTGTGCATGGTATCATCCGCATTTACGCCTTTTATTTTGTTCGAGTTTTCAACGTTAACTAGTAAAAATTTAGACTAAGTGAAATGTTGCTGAGTTTAGAACTGATCGGATTTATGTCCACTATATATTTAAACGGTTACAAAGAAAAATTATCTGAAAACTGTGATGTAGAAGTGCTAAGTTGAAGATGTCTAGTTTTTTTAACCATAAATGATTTCATTAAATGAATGTTAAAGAAGAAATTAAATTAAACAATTACTCATTTATTATTGGAGATGAAGTTAAACATAATTTGTGCTTTTTTGTTAAGTTCATGCTACGAGTGATTATTTCCGTGCATTCTTTATTTTCGTGCATATTTTGAGAGCACGACAAAAGTCAATCTGGATGATATTTTTTCATTGTAGGTAGCTCGTCATGCGCGCGGCACACTTGACGACATGCATAATTTTCACGATAATAATAGCTATAATCACATATAAATAAATCAGTTAAAATATTATCAAATATTAAAATATTCACAGTAAATTTTCGTATGTGACAATGTCTTGGTTTGGGGTCAGTAATATCTGCAAATAACAGGAGGTGCCTTAGACGCACTCAAGGAATTTCCCCTAAGTAATTTTCCGTTACCCCCTCCGTAACATTTATAACCCCTTTTGTGTTTTATCAATAAACAGAAACGGAAGCAGCAAAATAAAAGCATTAATTGAAGATGAATTAAATTTAGATTTTAGGGAAAGGCTAGTTATTAGTGTTAATTTACGACAAGTTTTAGATTTGGTACATTTGGAACGTGATACTAACGCTGTAAAGAATGTTGGTACTACATAGAAGAACACTGCTAGTACTATTTCTACACTCAAATGCTAAACAAATGTGTTGTGTGTTTTTTAATTTTTATACATATTATGCATGTAGTGCATGTTGTAAAATGAATGAAAGATCTGTAGGTCTAACATGTTACTATTGTTAAGTTTAGTTCTTAAAAAATAAGTACGTGCTTTAAAAATGAACGTAAGATGAATTATTATTAAATAATATTAATGCATGTATTATTAGAATCATATGTGGTTATTTTTTCCATTAAAAAAAATTCTTGCAGTTTTGAATATTTTTGGTTTGTTCTAATCTATTATTTCGTCTTCTGTGCAAATGTGTGTTTTAGATAATGATTTCACCACTTTTTTAATCAATGATTTCATAGATTGCTTAACTGACACAAGGTTTCAAAATGTTCTATTAATGTGCCAAACATGTTTTCTACAAAACTATCACCCTAGTCAATAATTTCATACGTTGAGTTAATAACACAAGAGTTTTAAATTTTCTACCGACGAGCCAAACTTAAGGCTAAACTCAATAAAAAAATCTTTCATCCGAAACACTAATAAAGCTTACAAACTCGATAGAGTTTTTTTAAAATACTGATGTTTTTTTTGCCATTTTTTTTGGAAATCCCGTGAAAATAAAATATAACTAAATATAGTAATTATTGTTTATCATTTTGGTTTAAAGAATAATTGAGATAAAGTATCAATTTACGATATTGAAATTATATTGCTTATTGAGAATGTAAATGAAGGCCAGTGCGCGTGCGTGTGGGCACTCGTGGTACAAAAATGTTTTTTTTCTATTTTGGTCTCTAACAAGAAAATCGATCTTTCCAAAATATGCACATAAACTAAATAAAGTCCGATATTGAGTAATTCTTTGAAGAATAAGAGATAAAACGAGGTACGTTGCATGTGCACATGCATGGTGTAAACTAAGATCAAACAGCATGTGTCAGCAGAAAACAAAGCTGAAGTTACCTACTATGATTTATTTGCTATATTTCTCAGTTTCATATCATTGTTATTTTTTTCTTACTTGTAATTATCTTTGAATGCGTTATTTTTTAACACCAGAAATAATGTCGTGTTGTAGTTTCAAAGAAAATTATGTCATGTTATTTCATTTCAAATCTTAAATATGCAGCATATTTTAAATAACAATTTATTTCATCTTCCTTGAAGATTCTAATTTTTTACAAAAAGTTTAAGCTTAGCAACAATCAAACATTGCAGACTAATTAAAATTGATTCAAACAATGAGTCACTCATCATTTTCAAAGAGCACCATTTGTTAATGCTATTGAAACACGCACGAACTGATGCTTCATAACATTTGGAATTTTTCATCGATTACTTGAACTTATGAAAAGATTTAGGAGGCATCACTTATGTTCATACGAAGCAACAACACATCGATGCGAGGCATGGATACTAGAACTGTTTCATCATTGTCACAATCAATGAAATGTGCTCATTAGTTCACTCGTGTTCCCAGAGATATCCACTACTGCCGATGGAAATAGCGCAGCTATAGAAAATTATTTAACATCATGCATTAGAAGTAATCCTTTTGAAAAAATCAAAGCTTTTCAAAAAAGACAATTCATGTGCTATTGCATAGCACCAAATCACGCGCAATCATAAGAGCACTACATCATCTTCATTATCTTCTACATGTGGATCTTATGGTTAATGATACATATCTTTCATCTTTGCGTGCTTCTCTATCGCTCTAATGACGTTGCATTTATTCGAAAATGGAAAATTTCCGAGACTGATGTGTTAACCGTGCTTGTGATGCTGATACTGATCCTAATCATGACATAATTTAGTTATCGCCATCGATTATTGATCATCTCATCCTGACAGTAGAAAGATGGCAATGGATCCAGAAAAAATGGAGGAACTAGGATGTGAAGTTATGTTAATAGAGAATAATGCTACTGCATGTTAGGTTCTTTTGGATGTCTCACATGCTACTCATCACGTGTTGTAGTGCTAACACTAATCGCTGTACCATTCTTGGGGTAGCTAATTTTTGACTTGTTTAATTTTATATTTCCGATGCTAACAGAAGTGCGCTTCGATTGTGGCAGGTTTGCATGGGAGTTGGCAGTCCTTATTGGTCCCTTTCTTAGGGACCTAATCTATGCTGGACATGTCTCGCATCCTCGTTGCTCATGACAAATAGTGCCATGCGCATCAATGTGCTGAAGAAACCCTAATGACCCTTAATATTTTAAATTCAAATGTATATTACCATGCTGCGCAACCAAACTGCTTCCAGCTACTCTCCTTTTTCGCGGGTTGGTTGCGCCGCATAGGCATGCTCATTTGAATTTAAAACATAAAGACTTCATAGGGTTTTATCAACACTAATTTCGGTATTTTGCATAGAGACGAGCTACAGACTCAATGTGGGCTGTTGACTTATTAGCGTGTTAAGTTACGTATTTTTGTGTGTGGATTTAGTATGTCCTCTAAGTTTGTACGACCAAATTTTGAATCGAAAGCAAAAGATTGGATTGGAACCACTGACCTCATTGGATTCAAGGCCGACACGTCTCTGCCAGCTACCGCCGACGAATGTAAAGACCAAATTTTAAAATACCAATACCCTATTTTTATTTATTATTTGTCATAAATAACAAGGATTCCAGAGATGTCCAGCATGGAGTAGGTCCTGGTTATAGGTGGGTGTAAATTGCCACTTTTCACTTTGAAGTTTAACGCGTACCGCTGTAGACATATTCAACGTGATATCATATCCACTTATTATCCTAACCCTAACCCTAACCATAAAAAGGGTATTAAATGTGGGCCCCGAAACCCTAACCTTAATCCCTTGGCTGCAATCCGCCGAAAAAGATGGCGGATTGCGGCCTAGGGATTAGGGTTAGGGTTTCTAGGTTAAGCTTCACCCTAACTGCAGCTTCAAACTGAAAAGTGGCAATTTACACCCACTACAAAACGTTATATTACTTAAGGAATGAGTCATTTATCAGTCATTTTACACATAACCGTAATTTAGGATCACATTATGCTCAGGTCGAACGGTTAAATTACCTAAGGAAACAGAATCATTTTTAAATAATCTTCTCTTATTCTGCACATATTCACGAAATATAGAAAGGCGTTAATACGTATTAATTTTTGTAATTGTCTTAGCCATATTATTACTAATGTTAGCAGTTTGTTACGGCTGCCGCAATTTGCAGTGATAAAACCCTAATCAGCCTTAATATTTTAAATTCGAATATTAAGACTTCATTGGGTTTTATCACTACACATTGCGGTAATTTATATAGATCCGAACTACTGACTGAATGTGTGCTGTTGGCTTAGTGATGTATGAAGTTGCGTACATTTTTGTGTTGATTTGGTATTTCATCTAAAGTTAAACGATAGTACTACGCATGTCAAATATTGATACTGGTATCAATTAAAAAAACTACGGAAGACGCCCGTGGAAAAATGTTTCGTGTTTGATATTTGATAATTTTTTTGGTATCAAATAGACTCGTTTTGAAATTTCTACGGTATCAATTAGAAACAAAAAGAATTTATTTCATTTTCTTCGAACAGAGAAGATATTTTTACTCACATTTTGAATTTCCGATGCTTTCCACGTCGTTTTAAGATTGCATAAAAACATAAATATAAAATTAATTTAAAACACTAAACGATTATTAATCACATCAGCTCCTATTCTCCTACAATCAACCAACAAAGCGCTTTATAATTTCCACACATGCGCCTAAATATTCAATCTGAATGAAATTATTTTCAGGAAAAAGCTTCATTGCTAGGATTGATAACAAATGGCAGTAGATCACAAGTTTCGATGTGTAGATCTAAAGTTTCTCCAAAGTTGATGTTGCTATCGTATCCTTCATCGAAAACCAATGAAAAACTTTCACAACCTGTATTTTGTGAAATGCTGCTCAGCAGAACAAGGAATTCTTGCATTGTTGATTCAAAAAATAGCACACAAATCTGTGCTTTTTGTCCTCCAATGTTGCGCAACCTTTTGGTTTTCTTTTGTTCAAATAAGTGCAAACGTCATTGCTCCAATGAAACAATTTTTGAACAATAAATGTGTTGAGATCTTTGAATATAATAGCCGATGTGAAAACCAAGTCTTCGAAATGTCCTTTCTTCATAGAGAAATTCGAACTGCATTCCATTGCTGGATAAGAGGAATAGAACACAGTTTTTTTCTGATGTTTAGTACAAACTTTTAAGTACCCATTTATTCTACCACATTGAGACCCCTTCGCGTCTTTTTTCCAATTTAGTAGAAGCTAATCCAGATCGCATAAATTTACCTTTTACTCTATCAAAAACCAAATAACAAACATTCTCAATGCTATCGTCTATTGTTGAAACAAAATAATTGCGATGAAAATCTAAGTAAAATAAAGTGTCATTACATTCAACGGTTCAAAGTAAATCATCTGATGTGCGTGTTTTTGATAATTTTATGATCACGCATGTTCTACCTATGTTGTGATGCATAAATTTCCAATGTAGGTAATTAACATCAATCTTACGAAAAGAGATTAAATTCTCTGTCAACCGGCTCTTAAACAAATCACGCAACTCATTGTCTTCATACTTTTTTACATTATCCACTCAAGAATTCATGTAATCTGAGCTCATTAGATTCAAATTACTTATGCATTAAAATAATTCTTTTATGCAATCTGCATTTCAAGTAAAACTTATATTTTCTACCTCACTTGCAATAGAGGGTGTTCCTACGTTTTTGATGCATTATTCTCTATGACCGGAGGTGGAGGTGTTCTTTCTATGACACATTATTGCGCAATTTGCATGCTACTTCTAATAGAACTGGATGAATTACCTTATCCACATCATTGATCTCGTCTTTCAAAGTGGGTGTGACCTTTTCATTTAATTTACACAAATCTTCTGTTATTTTAAGTCTAACAAAAGATTTAAACAAATCTTCTTTGACGGAATAAAAATGTTTTATAGTCATGACATCGTAATTTTCTACGCCAAACACTGACTTCAATTTCTGTTCGCATGCAGCGCTTTCATTTGCATGCACTAATAAATAGTCGATTTTTTTCATCTCATTATTAACTTTTTTGATATAATTCTTTACGGCGACTTGTTTCTCTAACTCTGAACGTAAAATGATAAGGAATTATTCATCTCATCATGTGACATTGTTGATTAGTTCATGGAAAAGGTGAAATTTTATTATCGGGGTCCATGTCAAAGTTGAAGTTAAATTATGATAGTTTTTCTTCGGTTAACTCCCCATATCGTACATATGATTGTGACGCAGGGCACACCTTCTTTTCAACTTTATTCACATTGTGCAGTGTACCTTCATTTTTAATGCATTTTATCATCGCATGGAAATCTGGACAGGAATTTAATCCTTTACCGTCCCAGATTTTCCTAATCTGACCTGTAGCCAGAAATCCATCTCGAATAGTTTTTCTTCTTTTGCAGCTGTTGTCATTGATTATGTTATTGGCTTATGTGCAGTCAAGGTACGTGTTGAACTTCCATTCAGATAAGTTCAACAATTTTCTATTACCTAGCACATTTAAGACATTTCTTGTATTAATTTTCAAAGCGTTGTCAATTTGTTCGGTTGATTCAAGCTTTTGGTTAAAAATTTCAACACAAAACAACCTAGATTTATCACAGGAACATCCACATTCCATAAATCCAGCTCCTTTTTTACCCACATTTATTCGCTCATCCATCATTTGCTTTTCAATCTATTCTCTTTTCAGAAAAGTCAAAAAGGGTGTGTCGCTATCTAGGTGCAATGTAGATTGCATGCCGTCACAAATTGCGCCATTTGCTAAAACATTATTGTAATTGGCATCACCCTGTTTTAATTATTTAACAAAAGGGACTATTACTTTCTGTGGCACAAATTGGCGCACTTTTACTGACATTAACACATCGTCATCTTCTTCTGTGCTAACAGTAACAGTGTTCTCTTTTTGCGAGAAAACAACACATCCAATAACATTACTATTAGGATTTAAATATTGTCCTAATCATAAACCCTTTATTTCGACTACTAGTGTTTTCAAAGCGCATTCCTCTTTAGTTAAACATGGAATTCATATGCACTTGTTTCCTCTCATGCCAGCTGCACAGTAAACTTCTTGTTTTTGCATGTGATAGATTTAAATTTATTATCTGATTTTTTTGCTTGCACCCAATTGCTAGAATGATTTTTTAGGGAACGATCTAGCATTATACTATTCAGAGACCTTTTGACTATAGGTCTACGTGATCATGACACATAATTTCCTAAAGCATAACTATGACCATGCTCATCAAATCACAAAACGTGTCTACTACCAATGGGACACATTTCGTCATATTTCAGCTCATGTGTTGCAAGTTTTTCAGATGCTATGGCACCAGATGATAAGTTTCTGGGTTTCTTTGTCCATTTTACCACGCGAAATTGGCACGCTATTGTCATCAACAAATTGGCACACAATGTTCTTTCTGATTCACTCGCAATTATTCTTGATAAACTCTTTAATCTTGCACTAGATGTGTTTCCCAGAGTTATTTAATCATCATTAGTAATTGCCAAATTTGCGTAGTTACTAATTGTTGATCTGCATGGACTTTCACTTTTCTTGTTTGGGGAACGAGATAAGTTAAGTACCAATTCAGCGTCCTCTATTGGATTGGTCATAATAGAAATGTGACTATGAGCCCTCTCGTTCATTTGGGTAGCTGCTTCGCTAACCGTCTTCTATGTTTTTCCCCAACGTGCTAAAACAAAAAGATCATCTTATTTAATCATAAAAGATTCAATCTTGTCATAAATTTTCAAATTTTTATGTAACGTAACACTGTGGCATATCCCATCGTTATCATATTCATAGTTTTCATGGTAGTGTGCAGTTTCTTCCAATTTCTCACTTTGTCAATGGTTCTAAGCTTATGAAATATTCATAAGCATTCATTAATGGTGTGTTTATTGTCTTGAACTTTTGTGTGCTAAATGAAGAAATTACTTTGTTGCTACACAGAACATGCATTTCTTTATCATGATGCTTTGGCCGTGGAAAATGGTATTCGTTACTCCAGGGGGATCGCGAATCAAAGACGCATTTTTATTCTAATGGGATTGTGTCTTCTGCTTAGAATCAGCTGATTATTGTTGTTGTACATCATAGTTCGATGCTCTTTTGACGGAAAAATATGCATCAGCATCTGTTTGTGTTTCGTGTCATTATCATGTGATGATTTTGTAGTTGATTAAGACAAAAATTCTTGATTTCGAATTTTGTCTCTTAAGTCGGCTAGGCTAGATTCATTAGTGTAATTCACGTAACTTTTGCTTCCAGTGCAATGCAAAACTTGATGAATTTTATCATCAACTAGAGTGATAGCCTCATTTATTTTGTTCAGTTCTTTCACACGCGCGCCAATGCATATTGCTCTAATGATTTTTATTTTTGTAATTACCTCTTTGTGAGATTAAATCATAAGATGAAGGGAAGTGGCAACATTGCCTATGTCAGAACATAGACGCAAATGTTTGTCATGAGATGACATTGGCTTATTCATTATCTTAACTAAGTTTACCGAGAATTGTGATCAAAAATATTTTATTTTCATGCGCGCCATAAAATGTTGTTTTCTTGAAATCTAATTGATACCTGGATTGACCCGTCGATTCCAAAAATCCTGGTATCAATTAAAACGGGGCATAGCCTTCTAGATGAATTGGCCCGGATTGTCCCGTAAATTTTAAAATGTCTGGTATCAATTAAAAAACAGGTGTCAATAACTGACGCTCCTAGAGTAGCATTCTTGATTTTTACTCAGCCGAGCAAACTATTAATCCCATCAAAAAATGCTCAATTAATTTGTGCACACAAGACTAATAACACGAATGAAATAATCACTAGTAACAATACGACAAAACAGCCAAATGACATAGGTCAATTGGTAACCTCGCACTCTTGTGATGCAATGCAAACATCTCCACCATCACAAATGCATGCAATTGAAATAACACTCTTTCGATGTTTTTTTGGTTGGTGGTATCATATGATAATTTGAGGTGTGCTATCACAATATTTAGTAGAACATGCCAATGAAATAATAACACTATCTCTAGACACAACTATAGCCAAGGCAGGATACTCAGTTTCAGGGGACTTATTATTATCTTTAACCTAACGAGTTTTTCGATTAAGTTTCATGTGGACATAGAATTCCAAGTGACTAGATTATTTGTTGCAGCCAACTTGAATCTTGGATCCATCATCGAGGATGTCAAAAAAATCTTCGGGTTTCCATTTCCCTATTGATAGCATCTATCTATAGAGTATTTACATTCATTTCTTATAGCCTCTTAGCATGGGCAACTGAGGTCGGCAGCTCAATGCCTTATTTATAGGTAACTCTTCTTGCCTCTTATTAACACCATCTATTATGCGATCTAATTGAGAAAGAACACAATGTTGCTATTGAAGATTCACACTAGGTTCTAGATAGTGAAACAAGCAGGTGAAAATTAATCTGTAGATAATTTAACAAGATAAAATTGCTTCACTAAAAGACTCTAGAAGATTTAAATAGAAAAGACACTTTAATGTGCTTCAGAATGCAATGAAATTATTCAGATAAATAGACAATCTTGAGATTGAGCACATGCAAGAGATAGATCTGAATTCAAAGCACTTTATTGTGGAAATTAAATCGCTAAAAGATCAAATAACTGATTTGAACAGTTAGCACTAATAAAAAACACCAAAAAAGCAAGATGAAATTGCGTAAATCAACAAAATAAGAGTAGATTAATTTGAAGACTACGTGAGAAGGTTAAAGACTCAAATAATATTTAACTTTTATTTTTCAAAGCACAGAGAGTGTGCAGGCATATCAAAGAGCAGGTTGACCATTGAAACAAGACACAACACATTGAATTGAATGCTCACACTAAACATTATGAATTTTTACTATTTGATAAAGATCTTATTTACAAGGCTACTAGCAAACCGATGCATTCATTTCTTTGTCTTTTATCTATGCCTTTGTGCCTCTATGCTATGCTAATCTAATAATTTTTTCTATGAAAGGTTCATCTGCATCAGTAATTAAAGACTGAAGATACTCATACTAAAGGCTAAAGATAATTTGCAGACTTTTCTGAGAGTTAACATAGTAGTTCTTTAAAATGCAAGTCAATCAATTTATGCTCTTAATGTGTCTCTTTTTGTGCAACATGCTAGATTTAACCTGTATCTACTATTACTAGCTTAAAATTGCAATCCTCATGAACTAACATGAACATAGATGCAGATGCAGACATGTGTAGTGCAGCAATGTTGTTGGTACTATTATCTTTCACAGTGCAATTCTTCAAAACAAGGGCAAAGAATCCAGAAGCTTAATAAAATTCATACAAAGTTCAAATTAATTAAAGAAACACGCAAAGTTTTACTTTTTGCAAAAAAAATGCATTTTGCATCTTTTGTTTGGTCAACAAGCAAGTATTTGGCAGGCCTTTTAAGTTGATTGCTCATCCGGGGCTCCCGCGGGGACCCCGCGGGAGCCCCGCGGAGCTGCCGAACAAACTGCCTACATTAATAAGTATTAACGTCTTTACTCATATTTTCTCGTATGTGCATACATACTGGTCATTATTAAATATCTGGTCATAACGTTTTGTAGTGAATATAGTCTGTCCCCTATTAGCGTACAATAATGGCTGGTGCCAAAATTTATTAAATGGGCATAGTAGATAACAAAACGTATGGCTAGAGAGAGAGGAAAAAAAGATTCAACGGTCACCAAGACATAAAATTTTAAACCTAAACGATAATAGATGGGTAATTTCGCTCACTTTTTCCGAAGTTGAAAATAAATTACAAAAAATCATATTATGAAAAATCAGTTCACATATTATAATAAGACCATGGCACCGTTACAAAGAAAAAACACAAATACTGAAAATGTAATTTATGATGATTCCCCACTTTCAGTATTACGAAAAACATGCCCTAATTTGAATAAAAGTAATGCTGCATCGTCATCAACAGTAACATCACAGCAACATCAGTAAAGTTCCAATTATTATCGTCAAATATATATACTATTGTTAGTATTAGTTATGGCGGAAATACTTGCATTATAAAGTTTATAAATTTGGCATCCCGAAAGAACGCAAAGTTGCACATTTTTATAAACATGATGGACAATTACCATGTGCATTTAAGGGGTGTAATCACACACCACTTAAGTTATGTCTTACTCATCACACTCATCACACTCACAGTGATGATGATAATAATAATAATCATTGTGATGAAAAGATGGATATCAGACAAAATAGATTCCCTTCTGTGGAAGAACGGGTTAAATATTACATGGGACATTGGTATAGCACAACCAATAAAAGATTATTCACTAATGATTTTTATGAAACTTTTTTACAAAATGAAGAAGACGGAGACGGTATTTCTAGTTCAAATTCAAGTAGCACAGATGCAGATGCAGATGCAGATGTAATGGACTATCAAAAAAGCATAACAGGACGTATATTAATTAATCCATATGGCTCATCACCAGTTAAAATGTATAAATTTTATGCATTAGATTGGAAGAAACACAAATCACGAGATAGAAATGCAAAGAATTACATCCGCGATTTTATTGATTTCAGCATCATTTATAATTCAATCAAAAGCACAACGCCTGTAATATTTCATCATATAGATGGCTTATCTAGTGCTAATCCAAAAAAGGAATTAACTAGGAAGTACCCTGTGTTTGGTAAAGTGCGTGACACACTAGCTGAGAATAATAATGTTAATCATTGGAGATGTTCATCTACCAAAGGATGCAGACAATGCGGTTTGAAGCATTCCAACATCATATGGCCTTTGAACCGCAGAAGACATTATTCTGCTGTGGCATCCGTGCCTAAAAATGATATTCCCTTTGATCAAAAAATTGGAATGGCTGTTTGGAGAGGTAGAATTGAGAAAAGTGACTTGGTCGATGCTGATTTACCTATTGAAATATCTAGTTGGAAACAAAGGATGGCACTTGTTGGGAATCATATTAATTCTACATATGTCAATGCGAAATTCCCACCAGATGATTATGTTAAAACTTCTAAAAGTTTAACCAAACAATATGTTGGATCAATATTGCACATGTCAGATATGCTAAAATATAAATACCTTGTAGCAATTGAAGGTAACGATGTGTCATCAGGATTAAAATGGATGTTATTCTCCAATTCTGTTGTGTTCATACCACAACCAATTACATGGGAAAGTTGGGCCATGGAATCCTTATTACAACCATTCGTGCATTACATACCTATGCATGCTAATATGAGTAACATTGAGGAGATGATTATATGGTG
>Ga0209713_10000345_pt1 | contig 26152 bp, 25 predicted proteins | sample ArcOceMetagenome_3_FD_187444 | JGI IMG/M metagenome (GOLD analysis project Ga0209713, IMG submission 187444) | Marine eukaryotic phytoplankton communities from Arctic Ocean - Arctic Ocean- Svalbard ARC20M Metagenome (SPAdes) (version 2) | ecosystem: Environmental > Aquatic > Marine > Oceanic... | reverse complement strand
CTTTAATAAAAAAGTATATAAGTTAAGTAGGTATGAAGGAGGAGATATTGAATTTAAAGAAGTTTATTTTAAATATAAAGGTTCGTCGGAATATATTCTGGAGAGAATAAATATTAAATTTTTGAAAGGTGAACATGTCTGTATTATGGGGCGATCCGGTTCTGGTAAAACGACAATAATTAAACTATTATTAAAAATAAATAATATTACAAAGGGTAAAATATTATTAAATAATATTAATATTAAAAATATTAATACATATAGTTTAAGAAAGAACATTATATATGTTAATCAAATAACTAATTTATTTAATACATCAATAATAAAAAACATATTATATGGTACTAAAAATAATGTAGAGGATGTTATGGAAATACTTGAGAAATATAAACTTATTAGTATTTTTTCTAATATTAAAGGTGGTATATATGGTAATGTCGGTGTTAATGGAAAGAGATTGTCATTAGGTATGCAAAAAATTATTATTATTATACGAGGGATCCTTAAATCGTATAACGCTAAAATTATTATATTCGATGAACCATTATCCAGTTTAGATAATAATACTAAAATTAAAGTAATTAATCTAATTAAAGAACAATGTAAAAACAAAACAGTAGTGATTATAACACACGATAAGGAAATTATTCCATATTGTAATAGAGTGATTAATATATCATGATTATAATTTAATATATCATCATTATTGTAAAAGAGTTATTGTAATAATGAAGATTTGATAAATAAATAAATAAAATAATGACACAAAATCAAAATGATTTTCGCAAAAATCAAAATTGGGTTAAATCTGGCAAAATTGATAAAGGGATTATAATTTTACCTTGTACTAATTGTGTAGAAGAAAATAATTGGGTTCGTAATGGAAATAAATGGTTAAATATCATCAGCGATAATAACTTGATATAATTCTTTTAATCTTGTTTTAGCATATATTCTCTTATGTTTCGGACAACCTAAATGATTTATATATACTGTTTTATTTTTTGTTTTTAAACCACAGCAAGTACATTCATAATTACACGGAGACTTACCAACCATATGTCTTTTAGATTGTAAATGTCTATTAAATTTAGTTTTATCTATTGTTGTAAAATCACACTTATTGCAATCGTATTTCACATAGACTTTATTCATTTCCCAATTATATATAATTATTATCCCAAATTAAGGTTTTAAAAAACCAATTTTAATTAAAATCAGCTTTTATTGATAATTTTATATATAAAATTACTGATTTATTTTTAAATAGACATTCTGTTAATTTATATCAAAACAATCAATGAACGGATAAAGAAGAAGTTATCCAGTATATTTGTTAAAATAATATCATCACTCGAAGAATGTATTGATGATTTTATAAATTTAACTTATTAAATATTTTTTATTTAAAACTTTTATTTAATTATTATTTATGAATAACAATAAAAAAATAAAATTTAACATATTAAATACAAATGATTCTGAAAATAAAGTATTTTCTATTCAAGATGAAAAATTATTACAGTTACAAATATCAGTAAAAAAACTTTTAAATATTTCTGAAGAATTATATGATGAATTAGCACTTCAGAATAAAATAACAGAAAATTTAGAAGAATCAACTGAAACTATAACCATCTCAATAAAAAAAACTGAAAAAAAACTGAAAAAAACTACAACTATGATAAATGAAAATGAAAGTTGCTGTATAATAAATTAATAACTTATATTTATGTAATAGATTATTATTACTATTCATATATAAAATATTAATTATCCGTTTCATCAATAACAATTTTAACCGAAACTTCTTTAACCATTTTTTCATTGATATTTTCCGATCCATATACAAAATCTTATCCATATACAAAATCTTATCCATATACAAAATCTTATCCATATACAAAATCTTATCCATATACAAAATCTTATCCATATACAAAATCTTATCCATATACAAAATCTTATCCATATACAAAATCTGAAACATTTTTTTAGTTTACAATTCATAATTATATTAATAATTTAAAATAAGTTGTAAATTTACAAGAGATTTTGGGAATAATATAAAATATATTAACCAATTATCCTGACAAAACTCAACGTTTAGATATATTTACAAAAAATATTATTAAAGCAAATAGACCCCAAACACTACACTGTTACTATTATATGAACAATGGTATAATTATTTAATACTGAAAAAAAATTCCCAAATGAAATGAAAAGTCTTTAATACTGAAAATAAATTCCCAAATGAAATGAAAAGTGTATAATACTGAAAATAAATTCCCAAATGAAATGAAAAGTGTATAATACTGAAAAAAAATTCCCAAATGAAATGAAAAGTCTTTAATACTGAAAATAAATTCCCAAATGAAATGAAAAGTCTTTAATACTGAAAATAAATTCCCAAATGAAATGAAAAGTCTTTAATACTGAAAATAAATTCCCAAATGAAAAGAGAAGTGTATAATACTGAAAATAAATTCCCAAATGAAATGAAAAGTCTTTAATACTGAAAATAAATTCCCAAATGAAATGAAAAGTGTTTAATATTATATGCTAAAGTGATAAATGAGAGAAGTGTATAATACTGAAAATAAATTCCCAAATGAAATGAAAAGTGTTTAATATTATATGCTAAAGTGATAAATGAAATGAAAAGTGTTTAATATTATATGCTAAAGTGATAAATGAGAGAAGTGTATAATACTGAAAATAAATTCCCAAATGAAATGAGAAGTGTATAATATTATATGCTAAAGTGATAATTGTTAAAATAATTAACTATTATGTATAACACCAATGGCAGTTAGATAATTATTTTTATCCGAATCATTCATTACATTCCATAAATCAATATGTATGGGAACAATATTATTAAATAAATTATTATTAGTATTATATTTGTTGTTATAATTAACCCATTTACACTTGGTTAAAAAATCCATTTTTTCCCATATATATTGGGGGATGGTGTGACCATTATGACGAAATTTATCAATATCATTGGAAAGAATGATATGTTGTTTTTTAAGAGGACAAATATCTTCAATATGAAATGGTTTATTACAATAATTGCATATTCTATTTTTATATAAAATCTGAGGACATATATCAATAGTGTGATTAGTAAGATAACAATTGGAACAAATATTATTATTCTTAAAAACAATATGTATATTTCTAAGATCATTATTTAATTTAGTAATAGTATTTTTAGTATTATTATATTGTGAATTATTTTTAACATCGATATTATTATATTTAGATTGAAAAATATTAATAATATCGGTGTAATAATTCAAGTCTTTAATAATATTTTTTTCTTTAATAATAATATTATTCATAGAAAGTAATAAACTAAATAATATAAGTGAATTAAACCTTTAAATATAATAAGTAAAGTATTAAAACTCTCTAAGATTAAAAATTGTAGGTTTGTGATAGATGTATGAATAAATGTTTATCATTATTCCATATTATAAACATTTGGTGTTATGGGGTATGTTATATAAAACTATTTATGTTGTTAGTATTTTGATATTAATAAATCCAATAATTAAGAGTAGTAGTAGTTATAAAACTAAAAATAGTTATATATTTTTAATTAATTTATAGGTTTTTAAGATTTTAAAAGAAAAAAAGGAGTAAATAAAAAATTGAATTAGTTTTTATAAAAATTAATAAAAAGTAATTAAAAACTAAACATGACACAATTCATGAGAACAACAAGTGAGCGCACACAGCATGGTGTTACATGCAAGTGTTGTAAGGACTACGGACTACCCGACGAGATGACTTTTGGTCACACGCCAATGACACTTCCACACCAAACGGCAGTGGATTCGGTGATATTGGCGGGATATAAGTTATCGCGAGAGATCACGGGTTCAACCCGATGCCCGGTGTTGATGACGACGTGCTGTCCAAATCGGAACTGCTTCAATCATGGAACTGTGAGATTTCCCACATTGGGTCATACAAAGTCCCATTGTCCGTGCGATTGGAGAAAAGCACCGAATGTATCAAAACTAGGAGAGCATATGTTACAAGATTTGATAGGGGATACTGCTTGCACTGGAGGTGAAGGATTCGAAAACATTGATACCGAAGAATTGGCTATAGAACAGATGATTGAACTGGATGAGGAATCTCGGATGGCGGAATCAATAGACGAATACTACAGACTTTTGAAAGATGAAGAGGACGAGGAATTGGAATGGCAAGCAACATTTCATTCGCATATTCATATTCGCGAATCACCCAAACTTGTTGAAGTGATTCCTCCACCCCCTCCAGTTGAAATTGAAGTGATTCCTCCACCCCCTCCAGTTGAAATTGAAGTGATTCCTCCACCCCCTCCAGTTGAAATTGAAGTGATTCCTCCGCCCCCTCCAGTTGAAATTGAAGTGATTCCTCCACCCCCTCCAGTTGAAATTGAAGTAGGTCTATGGGAAGAAGAATCGAATGGAAGAGAATTCGGGCATTTCCAAGATTCGTCGGGTGCGATCCACATTTGTAAAAAAGTGAATACAAACATGGATGACAATTTCTTCAAAGTAGAGATGGGAAACAATAATGGACATATATTCGCAGATGATGAAACATTGAGAATTCGTGTAGGTAACAGGTCGGTGGAAGAGTTCGTGGACAAAGAGACAGTTATAAAGGGAGTTGACAGTCACACAATTCACATCGAAAATGCTTCATTATATATGGATAGAGTAATAGCCGAACATTCCTTTGAAATCGCAAAGTTTGAGCAAAATAAAAAGGATTCTAGACATTTTGAAAACAAGCTAGTGAGAAATGCAACAAAGAAGCGATTGAAGGAACTCTCTAAAGAACTCGGGTTGCTAGAAAGGCAATTGGATTGGGACAAAGAGTATGGGTATTCGCCAGAAGAAGACGAGTATAACTTCTTGAGAAGACACGGAGAAATAAGTGGGAAATATTCTCAAAGATGTTCATTCATTGAATGTGAAAAGAAGTGTGTTCACGAAATTAAACACGGAGAAGGATCGTGTAATCGTCTTCATATCCCACTGAGACCAAGTGTAGTATAGATAATTAATATTAATAAAAAAAATAAGTAGATTATATAAAAAAAATAAAAAAAAAAATTTTTCTAATTTCTAAGGGGGGGTATATTGTATAATTTATATTAAGTTTTTTTAGGACGAGTATATATAATGAGTTTTATTGTTTTTCATGAATTAGTTTACACCCTTGAAGATTTAAACCCGCGTAAATATATTGCTATAATATATGAGGCATAAAAGTATTGATCACAAACTGATAGCTGTGAAAAATATACAATAGTTTCATATTTTTATACACTATACATAATTTTCGTTTTTTTTTTTTTTTTTGATTAAAGTAAATTATTTGTTTTCAATAATATTCACCTTTAAATATTATGAGTATATTAACTATTCAAATTATATAATTTTTTTTTCTATTCCATGAAAGTTAATCTCAATAGGGGGATATGTATTATCTACTTTACATTTTTAATAAAATATAACCATTTAAATATCATCTTTTAATATATAATACAACATTATATATTATATTTCTACAACATATTCATTTTAGAAATAACCAGTTGCCTAAAAATTTTATAATAAAAAATAATATAGTTTAAATAGAAAAAAAGCGACCATCAGTATTAGACATTAGTTCATTTTTATTTTTGTTATTTTAATATATTTCATAATGACTAATTAGTTAATCTACATACTCTATTTCGAGATGATAGAACGGTTTACAAATGTGTGTCAAAATTTATATACTTTATCGATACAATTTGTTAATAGAGTTTAAGTATCGGGTAAAGTGGTTTCGTTTACGAGTTACACTACGGCGTAACCCTCTACCGTCTAGGGAACATAAACATTTAATAGCAGATTTGAGTTCGTAATTCTTTTGTTTTGACCAATTCCCATCGGGTTCCATACGAATATTCTCATCATTTGTCCAGAAACACGAACTTAATTGGGTTTTCGAGTCATTTTGAATATCATCTTCTATGTTACTTATACTTGGCATATCGCATACACGACTGATATCACATATTTGATTGTTCGCTTCAGTTGACTGTGGATTTATATTATCTAAATTCTCATCACTTTGATTAATACCCTGGGGTTTCTCACGACACTTTGTGTGTCTAAACCATTTCCAGAATACATTCTTCTGACGGAGTTCTATACTTCGTATAAACAATCTTCTTTCACGAGTATATCGCTCAATAATCTGATCAACCCTTCGTTTTGAAAAACATTCTACTTGCAAGTGATGGTTGGATTCGTTCTTCCTCACTGGTATATCCATAGTTAATATTTATATAAATTAATGATTTACCGATTTCAATTTTTTTTTTTTAGTCAAATTTACCTAAGAGAAAAGTAGATATAATAATTAAAATCAACTTTGTATACCACACAGTGAGATAACTATCACCGATAGTATATTATAAGTGCTTTTTTCAAATGTGTACCTCTAAAAATTTTTCTATGCAAATTCAAGTTTATATATATCTAGAATCAATTACACTAATTCAATTACACTAATTCAATTACACTAATTCAATTACACTAATTCAATTACACTAATTCAATTACACTAATTCAATTACACTAATTCAATTACAATAGACATATATTTAATGAATACACCATTTGAAGATTTTTCCTCGAATTTTGAGTTGCGCGAGGAGTATTATGGATATCGGTAGAAAGGTTTATAGATAACCGTATCTCGGCAAGTAATTTTAAGAGGTTTTTTTTTATTGTATATATGTTTTATATAACTTATATATATTCCAATAATTATTATAACAGTAATAATTTATTATTTATTTATTAATTGTTCTTTTATATTATATAATTAATTATATCATAATATATATATATATATTTAAAAATTAATATATATATACTACTAATAAAAAGATAAGAAAGAGCGAATAATAATAATATAACATTTTGTGTAGTTTAACCTACATTGATTTATATGAATCTCTCTTTGCTTCTTCACTGTCTTCTAATAACTGTTTTAACTCCATTGCTGTGTCTATTTTTTCTAATTCTTTTTTAAAACTTTTTGCTTCCTTTTTCTTTTTTAAATTACTTATTTTACTTCTTAAATTTAAAACACCTTTTGTCGTGGTGGGTTTTATTTTAGTAATTTCTATTTTTAAATTTTTTAATACATAATCTGATATGGTTTTTGCTTTATATATATTTAAGTCAGGAGCGACGGGAACTGGTTGTAGATTATAACCTACTGGATTACCTATATCAAAATTACCGAACAAGTCTAATCTATCTTGCATATCATTATCATCAATTATATTAAATTCAGGCATTTGCTGATTTATGTGTAGAATATACAACTGATTGTGTTCAATAATCTCAATGGAATTGTGTCTGTATAAAATATCATACACTTGGGGAAATTTATGTATAATGTTTGAAATTCATACATACTTTTTGTTAAACAAGCAATACTTCAAAGTGGTAATCAGTTTCTATTTAGTGTACCATATACACCAAAAACAAATGGTATTTAAATGTTTTTTAATCAAATAAAGCATTATCTAAAATTAAATAAAAAGGTCTTTAAATTTAATGAGTTTAAAAATTGAAGTATAACAATCTATAAATAAAGTAAAAACACAAAACTATTTTAATTATTTCAAATATGCTTATCAAAAAGATAAATATCAAAATTATGAAATAAAAAAATCTACATTAAGAAGAAGACCTAAAATATATGAGATACAAAAGTGAATAATATCATAAACAACAATTAGAGTTGTGTGATTAAATTATAAATATTCTAGATGTAGATAAAGAAAACTCAATTATATTTTACTACTTAGATAATGATATTGAAAAACAATAAAAAATTATGGATTTAATTGTGAAGATTATAACTTTTTTTACTTATAGATTAATTAGAGGATTAGTCTATCCATAAAAATGTAAAAGATGTATTAAATTTAATACTAATAGATATTTATAAAAATCTAATAAAATGAGTATATGATAGAAATGAAAAATATGTAAAACGAGCATCAACTAGAAAACCCTAAAAAATATTAGGGTTATATCGGCGTTTTAAATGTTCGAAGGTGTAAGAGAGATTGTAATATAAAGGAGGGTATAATTAAGAAATATTGAAAAAAAAATATATATATAATATATAAATGGGTAAAACAAAGAGAAAAAAAGGAGGTTCAAATAATTGGGAATTTGTAAATAATAATTGGGAATTTGTAAATAATAGTAATAATACGAATGGTGAAATTGTTAGGAATAATGATAACGGAGAATCAATACCATTAAAATTAATAGGAGTCGGATTAATAAGAGGATATAAAATAAAAGGTAAAAATATAATATTATTAGGGGATACTCATGCGGATATAAATTTAGATAGGATAAATAAAGAAAGAGAAATCTTAGTAATAGATTTATTTAAAAAAAATGTAAAAGAAAATAATAAAAAATGTTTTGATTTATTTTTAGAACAACACACAACACATTTAAATAATTCAAGAACAATACCAAGGGAAATCTTAAGAACAAGTAAAATAAAAAGGGATAGGGTGGATGAAATGAATATTTCATTATTATATATGGGAGGAGCAGATCAAGAAAAAGGAGTTATAAATGATAATGAACGAATAAATACACTAGCTTTATTTCGGAATGATAGAGATATTATAACTTGTTCAACTCATTATATAAATAAAAGGTCAGTAAGTCATAGGACAGAAAGAAGTAAATGTGTATTTGAAAATTTAAGAGTACATAATTTGGATATAAGAATACCATTATTAATACCAAGTTATATAGAGAAAACACGTATGGATATAGATAAATATTCAAATGATATATTTATACCATATTTCAATGTAATGATACAATCCACGTGTGAGAACGATTTACTATTATTTTTAGAAAGTGAATTTAAAGGATGTGATAAAGAACCATACATCGAATTATGGAGACTATTGCGAAAAGAAGAATCCAAAATATCATTAAGTTGTGAAGAATTGATATTTTTGAAAGAAAATTTGGTAAATATAAGTTTAAATTTAGAAGATTATAGTAATCATGTAAGACAGTTGGATATAGTAGAGGAAGGAATGATATGTAAATTTTTTAACGCCAAACGAACCTTTTTAAGTTTTTTATTAGATTATTATTCAATGCTGAGAATGTTTATAGATTATGAGTTTGAAGAAGAAAGGGAAGATTATATAGAAGAGGATAATTTAAGGAATGTGAGTAAATCTGTATATCATTCAAAAAATATATGGGAGATGAATGATAAGCGAAAGGGTGAACGAGGACCAAGTGAATGTCGGTATAAAAACAATGAGAATATCGTATATTATATAGGGGGAGCACATTTAATAACAATATCAATATTATTAGAAAATATGGGTGCAGAGTTATATTTATCGGGTATAAAAAATAAATCATATATAGATTATGATTTAAGATTAGATGAAATATTAAAGAAATCTGGTGAAAGTTTTGTACATATAGAAGATTTTGATGAAATATTTTCAGGTTAAAATAATAAGGTAGATGTTAAAATAATAGGGTAGGGGGTAAAAATAAAAAATTGAAATTCTAAAGTAAAAATATTAAACCGTAATTATATATAAGAATGGACTCAACATTCGAAGATCAATGTCCGATCTGTGTAGATAACTACACGAAGCAATTGAGAAAACCAATAAGTTGCGAAAAGTGCGGTTATACATGTTGTACCGTGTGCTTTAAACATCATTGTTTGACAGGTTCTGATATAATGTGTATGAATTCCGATTGTCGAAGTCTTTTTAAAGAAGATTTTATTCGTAAGGTTTTGACGAATACTTTCATTAAAGGAGATTATAAGAAAAAGAGAGTAGAAAATTTGATGGAAAGAGAGAGATCAATGATGGAAACAACAATGCCATTAGTTCAAGCAACAATAATGAAGAATGAAGCACTCGAAAAGAAGAGGGAATTAATAGAGGTTTATTCCAAATTATTGAAAGAACAAGAAAATATAATAAGGGAATCAGTAAATATAATAAATGGAAATAAATCAGTATCGGAAGGTAATAAAAGAAAGACTTATCTAACGAAATGTCCAACTGATGAATGTTTGGGATTTTTGAACGCGCAATATAATTGTGATATATGTAAGAAATCAACTTGTTCTAAATGTTTTGATACAAAAGAAGAAGGGCACGAATGTAATCCAGATACTCTTGCAACTGCCGAGATGATTAAGAAAGATACCAAAGGTTGTCCAAAGTGTGGGGAAATGATTCATAAAAGTTATGGATGCGATCAAATGTATTGTACATCATGTCATACGGTATTTTCTTGGAATACTGGTAAAATAACCACAGGAATAACTCATAATCCTCATTATTTCGAATATCAACGAAGATTAAATAATGGTGAAGTGGAAAGGAATATATTAGATATACCGTGTGGAGGGTTACCCCAATGGCTTACAATCCAAAGTAAAGCGAGATACATGATTAATAGTAATGATGAATTTAATACAATAAGGTTTGATTTAGATAGGTTTTGGAGATTTTGTGCGGAATTAAGAGATGAATATATTCCAGATATAAATCAACAAGATAAGTTTGAATTAACAAAGAATGAACGAATATCGTATATGATGAAAGAAATTAGCGAAGAACGTTTTAAAAAGTCAATATATCGTAGTGATATGAATTCTATACGAAATAACGAAGTAATCCAAGTGTATAATACTTTAGCAATATTACTAGAAGATCAAATGAGGAATATAACGATATGTGATACTAAAGAACAGTTTTTAAATATAATTCCAGAATTGTATAGAATAGTATTTTATATTAATAGTATATTTAAAGATTTGTGTGAGACATTTAAAATTAGAATGCCGTTGGTAATCTTACCAGAATATCCCGTGACGGTATATAACACAGCAAATCAAATACCGCAAAGACAATTCCCGACAGGAAATTATAGTAGAAGGATAAGAATTAATAGAACTGGAACATTTGTAAAGTAATATAAAGGGGAGTGTATTAATAATTATAAAATTTTTTTTGTTTTTTTCTATTGAAAACTAATAAGTAAATTATTAATCTCTAACCAATTCTCCATCAATAAGTATACCAACTTTGAAATAATTACCATCAGTATCTTCTTGATATACATTATTGTCTTCATCAGTTTGATATTCTTTTCCGTCGAAAACATATGTTTCAGTATCGGGAGATTCGTTGTCAGAAATTTCATCACTATCCTGTCCAGAATAACTTTCACCAAAAAGTTCATTCATAATTTCTTTTTTTTTTTCGGGAGAAACTTTATTAATATCGTTCTTTCCGACTTCTGGTCTCTTTTCTACTTCTAGTTTCTTTACTACTTCTGGTTTCTTTACATCTTCTGGTTCCTTTCCTACTTGTGGTTCAATCTTTTTTTTTTTATTTATTTGAACACAACTAATCCACTTAATGGTTTTACCTTTGTGGTCATTGAGTGGAGGATCATCAGTGATCAACCCAAGATGCCAGGGGTTTTGTTCATCATTCTTCTTAAAATGCATAGCACATAAGCAATCATTGGTTGCTTTTTTTTTGCATTGATTGGATGTGAGTCCAGCTGTACCTTTCTTTGCTGACCCCCAAATCCGAGCGGTGCATAATTCTTGTGAAGTTTTTACCAAAACAACTTTGTCGGAAGTGTTGTTGATGATGTTCTCTTTTGATTCAAGTATTTTGTTCGGTTTCCCTGTCATAGTATTCCTGGTGAGTTTTTGAGAAACCTGATATAGATTTAGACAATCTTCAAGAGTAAATGGTTTATTACCTGAACCATATTCTACAACAATCTTGGTGAGTACCGTGTTCATATGACGGTAAACAAGAGTTTGAATGTCTGTAGCGAGTTGCATGATTGTAATGTAAGTTAATTTTATAAGAAAATCTAAAATCTATTTTCAATTTTTTAAACTTTAAAAAATCTAAATACCTCATTTTTCTTAAAAAATAAGTAGTTAAAAAATTGATTTAGTTTTTAAATAAATTATTAATTATCTGAATATTTATCACCATGATTTCAACCCAAAAAAAAGTGATGGAAAAGTTTTCAATTGCTAATGAGGCATTGGAGAATAATGGTCACTCACTTTACACACCATATCAAGTTGATGGCGTGAAATGGATGATAGAACGAGAGTATGATTTGGAGGCAAGTGGAGGAATTCTGGCAGATGAGATGGGTTTGGGAAAAACAATCCAAACTATATCTCTGATTCTGGGTAATCGTGTGAAGAAGACATTAATATTAGTTCCTCCGACATTAGTTGGTCAGTGGTCGGAAGCAATTCGCACTTTCGCACCAAGTCTTAAGGTTTGGGAATGGTATGGTAAATCGCGGATTTGGAAGAAAGAACATTTGACTAAACTTGAAGATGTGGATGTGGTGATAACATCATATGGTCTTACCTACAATAAAGGAAGAAGAAGTGAAGAACCTACTCTACTTCATGAGTTGAAATGGAACAGAATAGTATTGGATGAAGGACATATGATAGTGAATAAAAATGCGAAAAGGTCTAGGGGTGTGTCGCGATTTATGGGAGATCGTAAATGGGTATTAACTGGGACACCCGTGAACAATTCTGAGAACGACTATATTAATTTATTGGCTTTCATCGGAGTTTCGTTCAATGATTTCAGTACAAAGGCTTTGCGCGAAAGATTCATCTTGCGAAGAACGAAAGAAGAGGTAGCAGAGTTTAATCCAAATCTGAAAATGACTCCATTGGAAGTTAATATCGTTCCAGTTGAGTTTGCGAGTGAGGAGGAACGAGTATTCTATCGCAGAGTAAATGGAGAAGTTAAAGATGATTTGGAGAGACTTCGTAAATTCAATTTCAATCTGACAACTATATTGGAATTATTGATGAGATTGAGACAAGCGTCAGTTCATCCACAAATGGTAATTAATGCTTACCGTAAGAAGGAACCATTATTGGAACTTCCTAATTGGTTTGGGAAAACTTCGAAGATAGCATTATTGACACAGATGGTGAAGAAACATCCAAATGAAACTTCTTTGATATTTTGTCAATTCAAATATGAGATGAATTCAATCCGTAAATCATTGGAAAAAGAGGGGTGTGTCGTGAAGATGATAAATGGTTCTACAAAGAAACATGAAAGAGAACAAATACTTAAAGAATCTAACACCCCATCGGAGTGGGGAAGAGACCTTATGCTTATAAATGGATTCTCAAATCTTCCTAAGTTGACAAATGACATCTGTTTGAAAGTGATGAGTTACATTCCACAAGAAGTTATAATCACTCAGGTGCAATCCGGAGGAACAGGTCTAAATCTTCAGAAATGTTCGAGAGTGTATTTCACAACTCTTCTTTGGAATCCGGCATTGGAATCACAATGTATTGCTCGTGCTCATCGTATCGGTCAAACGAGGAAGGTGGTGGTTACTAAATTTAGTTTGAGAGATTCCGATGAACAATCGACAATTGATGACAGAATATTGGCGATTCAGGAAGAAAAGAGAGAAATCATGTCCAATTGTCTCCAAGAAGATGCATTGAAGCACAATGGTGATTATTCCGAATCACAAAAAGTAAGATTAACAATGTATGATATAATAGATTTGTTGAAATAAATAATATAATATAAAAGAATAGTATAAAAAAAATTTAAAAATAAAAAATATTTTTTCTAACTTATTAATAACTGTTATAAAAATTTCAAAATAGCTGTACGGGTTATAACAAGTGTAATCATATAAATGAATCTTATATTATAAATGTACCGTGTGATAAATGAATATTAAATTATTAGGGTATCCATCTCTAGAATCTAGACAAATAGTTTTAGTTTTTTAAATTATATAGTATGTGTTTTTTATATGATTTAAGAAAAAATCCATATTAATGATATAACTTCATTCATTTCATATACCAAGGTACACGAAGAAATACAATGGGTTGATAATTCTGTATAAATAATATACATTCTTTAATTAATTATATTATGGTTTTTTAAAAATAAATTAATAGATTAATTGTATAACATAGCATAAATGTGCGAATAGTTATTGCAAACAAAAAATACAAATTAGAAAAAATTTTCTATTTTTTTTTTATCAGTTTTTTTTTATCAGTTTTTTTTTATCAGTTTTTTTTTATCATTTTTTTTTAATATAATTATATATAATCTAATCATTTTTAACTAATTCACCATCAATAAAGACACCGACTTTCACCCATTCATCGTCTTCGTCTTTTTCATACACATTATTTTCAGCATCAACTTCGTAATCTTTACCATCAATAACCTTACTTTCTGTGACAAGACCATCTTCGTCTGATTCGCCTTCGTCAGAATCATCTTCGTCGGATTCATCTTCCTCGGAATCACTTTCCAATTCAGTATCAGCATCAGAATCAGAATCTGCGTCGGGGTCAAACAATACTCCAACATTATTATTAACTGCTACCAAAAGTTCTTCTTTGTCAATTACACCGTCACCATTTGTATCAATTTTATTAAATAATTCTTCTACCGATTCGTTCATGGTTTTGGTATCATTAACTAAAAGCTCTGGTTCTGTTTCAATAAGCTCCGGTTCCGTTTCAATAAGCCCTGGTTCAACATCTGGTTCAGATTTTAGGTCCGAATTCGTGACAAAATCGGATTCAACTTCCGGTTCTTGTTTCGCGACAACATCGGATTCAACCTCCGGTTCTGGTTCAGGTTCCACAGCAACTTCCGGTTCTCGTTTCGCGACAACATCGGATTCAACCTCCGGTTCTGGTTCAGGTTCCACAACAACTTCTGACTCGTTTATTATTTCCTCAACAACTTCTGGCTCGTTTACGACTACCTCAACAACTTCTGGCTCGTGTACGACTTCCTCAACCACTTTTGGAAGAACCTTTTGCTTCTTAATCTTAACACTCCCAACCCACTTTATTGTTTTACCTTTGTGGTCGGTTTCGGGGGGGTCGTCGGTAATCAAACCTAGATGCCAAGGAGATTGTTCAGCGTTCTTCTTGAAATGCATAGTACAGAAGCAACCACTTGTAGCCTTCTTCTTACATTGATTTGTTGGTAGACCAGCCGTACCATCCTTTGCTGACCCCCATACTCGAGCAACACAGTATTCGTCGGAAGTGTTCCCGGTATGGTGGTTAACCTCCTGGTTCTTTTCGACTTTCGCCACAGGGTTCTTGTCAGCTTTCACTTCCAGTTCATCAACTTTGTTTCGCTTAGGAACCTTAGTTGTCTTCGCGAGTTTAGAAGGAAGATTTAAGAGGTTATCGCAATCTTCGCGAGTAAATGGTTGATTGCCTGAACCATATTCAGTAACTATCATGTCAATAACACGGTTGGTGTTAGTGTCAATAAGTTTCATAATGTCATTCGCGAGTTGTGATTGCATGTTGATATTGCTATTTATATTGATATGAAAATACTAAAATCTAATTTCAATTTTTTTTTTAGTCTCATAAAAATTACAAATTAGAAAAAATAACAAATTAGAAAAAAATTGTAATTTGTATTTTTTTCTAATTTGTTATTTTTTTTTTTATTATTTTTTTTTAATATAATTATATATAATCTAATCATTTTTAACTAATTCGCCATCAATAAAGACACCTACTTTCACCCAGTCATCGTCTTCGTCTTTTTCATACACATTATTTTCAGCATCAACTTCGTAATCTTTACCATCAATAACCTTACTTTCGGTGACAGGACCATCTTCGTCAGACTCATCTTGGTCAGATTCAACTTCGTCAGATTCATCTTGGTCAGATTCATCTTCGTCTGATTCATCTTCACTTTCCAATTCAGTATCAGCATCATTAACTACAACTTCTGGTTCCGTTTCAATAACCTCTGGTTCAACTTCTGGTTCTGATTGTAGGTCTGATTTCGCGACAACATCTGATTTAACTTCTGGTTCTTGTTCAGTTTCCGCAACAACTTCAGGTTCTTGTTTCACGTCAACATCGGATTCAACATCGGATTCAACATCGGATTCAACATCGGATTCAACCTCAGTTTCCACAACAACTTCTGGCTCGTGTACGACTTCCTCAACCACCTTTGGAAGAACCTTTTGCTTCTTACTCCGAACACTCCCAACCCACTTTATTGTTTTACCTTTGTGGTCGGTTTCGGGGGGGTCGTCGGTAATCAAACCTAGATGCCAAGGAGATTGTTCAGCGTTCTTCTTGAAATGCATAGTACAGAAGCAACCACTGGTAGCCTTCTTCTTGCATTGATTTGTTGGTAGACCAGCTGTACCATCCTTTGCTGACCCCCATACCCGAGCGACACAGTATTCGTCGGAAGTGTTTTCGGTATGGTCTTTAACCCGTGTGTTCTTTTCGACTTTCGCCACAGGGTTCTTGTCAGCTTTCACTTCCAGTTCAGCAACTTTGTTTCGCTTAGGAACCGTAGTTGTCTTCGCGAGTTTAGAAGGAAGATTTATGAGGTTCTCACAATCTTCGCGAGTAAATGGTTGATTGCCTGAACCATATTCCGTAACTATCATGTCAATAACACGGTTGGTGTTAGTGTCAATAAGATTCAGAATGTCATTCGCGAGTTGTGATTGCATGTTTATATTGCTATTTATATTAATATGAAAATACTAAAATCTAATTTCAATTTTTTTTTTAGTCTCATAAAATTTGTATATTTTAAAAAATAAATATAATATATTGAAAGCCAATATATAATATATTAATTAGATTATAAGTAATATATCCATTTTTAATGTAAATTTGATTAAACAAAAAATTGAAATTAGATTTTAGTATTTTCATATCAATATAAATAATCACGAAGTATGGAACATTCGCACATTGTTCACTTAAATTGTCCACACTGCACAATATTGTATACAGATACACTACCTGTGCCTATTTTGAACACTATGCGAGGTTGGCAATTTACTTGCCAAATTTGTGGGGGAACTTCACTTATGACTTGTTCTAACATTGATTCAGATATCCGTACAGAATTATTGGCAGTAGAATTCGGTCCAGGTGGAGTCTATTTTAGGTCAACACCCGAACAAGATAATTCTATTCCACCGAATTTAGAACCTGTGAAAGTGACACTTACACCGAAAAGATATAAGGAGTTGGTGGCGAGTGAAAAGAACAACAAGTCTTATCGTTCTATAAATAGAACAGATGAATTGGAGTGCTGTATTTGTTTAGATGAATTTAAGAAGGGATGTACAATTCATCGCACAAGTTGTAACCACCACTTTCATCCGAAGTGTTTGGGACAATATTTAAAGAAAGAATGTTTGACTCCGACATGCCCAATGTGTCGGAAAGATTTGAGAGAATAATTAGATAGTAGTGAATTATAATAATTAGATAATAATAAAAATTTTCTATAACTTTTTACAAATTATAAATATATGAATAAAATTTTGTTACCTTCCAAGTATATTATTTTTCTAACATATAATTTTAACATCAATCATAAAAAATTGAATTATTATATATAACCTTTACAATAATGATAGAAAATATCTGTAAAAAAAAAATTGAAATAGTTGAAATTTAAATTATATATAAAATAAATAAAAATCATGACAACATTCACCATCGAACAAGCAATCAAGACTCTTGAACTCACAATCGAGTACCTTCGCAGAGAAGGTAATTCAATTGAGAGAGAAATTAGCATTTGCTCCCTCACCAATAAGATCATTTCATACCATGAAAAAGTCCAATCGGTACCATTGGATGAGGAAGAGGTATCCGAACTTGATGAGGAAGAAAACACATCGGATGATTCACCTGCTAAAGAAGTGAAGATTCCAAAGAAGCGCGGTCGTCCTCCAAAGAAGGTTGTAGAGGAAGAAAACACATCGGATGATTCACCTGCTAAAGAAGTGAAGATTCCAAAGAAGCGCGGTCGTCCTCCAAAGAAGGTTGTAGAGGAAGAAAACACATCGGATGATTCACCTGCTAAAGAAGTGAAGATTCCAAAGAAGCGCGGTCGTCCTCCAAAGAAGGTTGTAGAGGAAGAAAACACATCGGATGATTCACCTGTTGAGAAAGTGAAGATTCCAAAGAAGCGTGGTCGTCCTCCAAAGAAGGTTGTAGAGGACGAAAACACATCGGATGATTCACCTGTTGAGGAAGTGAAGATTCCAAAGAAGCGCGGTCGTCCTCCAAAGAAGGTTGTGGAAGACGAAAACACATCGGACGATTCACCTGTTGAGGAAGTGAAGATTCCAAAGAAGCGCGGTCGTCCTCCAAAGAAGGTTGTGGAAGACGAAAACACATCGGACGATTCATACGTAAAGGAAGAAAACACTTCTGATGAACAAGAAACTGATGTGGAAGAAAAGAAACCAAGAAAACCTCGCGTTTTAAAGGAACCTATTGATTTAAGTTCGTATGGAGATTTGGAATCTTTGGATTGGAATAGGTTTGTTTTAAATGAAGGGAACCACAATAAGTTCTGGAGAGGAACTCTTCGGGTACAAGAATTTGAAGGTACCCCTGTTTTTAGGGTTCTAGTTCACTACGGAAAGATTGATTCAAAAGGTATATTTGTTCAGAAAACGTTTGAATCAGAAGATTTGTCTAAAAAATTTATGGACAATGAAATAAAGTCAAAGAACAAGAAGGGTTATGTACGCGATTGATGTTGAGTAAGTACTAAATATAAGTTAAAAAAAAATATAATAATAGATAGTATTAAATAGAAAATTTTTTCTATATAATAATATGTATTGTATTATATTTTTAATATTAAATATTAAAAATTTTTATAAAAAAAATGTGTAAAAAAAAAATTGAAATGAATATTAAATAATAACTTCTAAATGTATGGGGTACAATAATGTACCTTTTAAATTTAGATGTACACATTTGTAAGCAGTTTTATACTGTCTCACTAGAGTACTCCGATTCACCAACGAAGTCATTATATATAACTATTATTCATTGCGAATAATAATTATATACGAATAATGACAACCACTTCAATAATTTATAGTTTGGTTTACTATAAATTCTAAATTCTTAAAACCAATGGAATAATAGGTCAGACTCATGGTCGCTATTTTTTCTACATTGATTTTTACTATTTTTTTAATATGAATCTGATAGAAAATATGTGTAAAAAAAAAATTGAAATGAATATTAAATAATAACTTCTAAATGTATGGGGTACAATAATGTACCTTTTAAATTTAGATGTACACATTTGTAAGCAGTTTTATACTGTCTCACTAGAGTACTCCGATTCACCAACGAAGTCATTATATATAACTATTATTCATTGCGAATAATAATTATATACGAATAATGACAACCACTTCAATAATTTATAGTTTGGTTTACTATAAATTCTAAATTCTTAAAACCAATGGAATAATAGGTCAGACTCATGGTCGCTATTTTTTCTACGTTGATTTTTACTATTTGTTTACACATTTTATCATTTAAAAAACCGACATAATCCATATATTTTTTCTGTTTTTGTTTTTTCATTGATGATTATTTTCCACTTCTATCATACACACTATTTATTATGTTTTATAAATACGTATATGTTTTTCTTGTAATACATTTTTTTTCGTATGTAATTGTAATTTTAATATATTAAAATATCGTTCTAGAACATTTGTATAATGTTCTACAACATTTGTGACAATAACTATAATATCATGTAAACTATATTATTTTACTTTAATATAAAATTCTTTTATTTGGCTAACAATTCAATGATAGTTATTTATTCAATTTTGTTTTACATATTAAATATACTAAATTTTATATTAAATAATGATAGAAAATATGTGTAAAAAAAAAATTGAATAAATAATATTTTGTTTTATATAAAAAACAAATTAAATCACAAGCATGGTTTCATTCGCGATCAAACAAACGAACAAGCAGGTTGTTCCAATCCTTGCAGAAAAGAAGATGGGTGTGGATGATAACACTTTTGACGAGGAACCTGAATATTGTTCAGGATGTGAGACAAGTACCGACACAAACCATTCATATAATAAGTACTGTTGTTTTGTGGACAAGAATAGTTCACGGAATGGAAAGGTGGTTGAAGTTAATGTTCCAAAGAAATGTGTTAGTCCAACCAAGAAATTTGTCGTGGAGAATAACACTTTGGATGATGAACCAGGATATTGTCCTGGTTGTGAGGCAGGGATTGACACAAAACATTCTTACGATAAGCACTGTTATTTTACCGATTGTAGTGTTTGTTGTTTATGTGAATGTTCATGCTGATTAGTGTCGACATTTATGGAGATGGACATTGTACCCGGATAACGTTGTATGTAATTTGCGAAATTACTTAAACCCTGAAACACTAAATCATATGAGATACTCAACACAGCTTATTAGCCAAACCAATGGTAATGGCGATTATTGTAACATGTTATGTTATATGCAATAAACAACAAAAAATAAAAAAACAGAATATAGAAAAAAAAATAAAAAGTTTTTTTTCTATAAATGCTACAAATAGACAAGTTTGAATTTGTTATGTTTGAATTTGTTATGTTTGAATAAATAATACCAAAATCAATAATGGATGTATTTTTAATAATTATTGATTGTGGTAATTTATAAATATCTCCCAGATTATTTTATATATTTTTTTTCGTGTTATATAATATTCCCAGGAATTTTGGGTAAATATATGTAAGTTTTAGAAATAGTTTTTATAATCACGTGAGTTTATCGTTAAATAAAGTGTATCATTTTACAGTTTTTAAATTTATTATATTTTACTGAAAAAAAATTCTAGTGCAAATATGAAAGTATTGAATGTAATCATTTAATACTATTGTTAAAATAATGGTAATCAATTTCACAAAACTATTTTAGTTGTAATTTTACTTAAAAAAAATCCAAATAAAATGTTAAAGTATTTCAATGAAGTATTATTGGTTATTTAGAAGAAACTAATAATACATGTGTTGTAAATATAATAATAGATATATAAAAAAAATATATAGTATTGGAAGTAGAGTTTGAATATCAATGTATATGATACTATTTCGGGGGTTATCAATATAAAATGTAAAGAATATGATGAATGTATAATTATATTAGGATTGAAAGAATATTAAGATATAAAAGTGAATTTTTTTTTATTATTTATTTCCAGAGTAAACCATATTATAAATTATATGGTTTTAAAGAAAAAATTTGAAATCTATATAAAAACCATATAATTTCTAATAAAGTAGTATACCTTTAAAAAACCCAAGTAGTTTAGTTGGTTAGAGTATAGTGTATATTACATCAAGGTTGTCAGTTAAAATACGTCTTTGAACACAAGCCTAGTTAGTTTATTGGTAACACTTGTCGGAACAGAATCGAGAGAATTTGTTATTTGAGGTGGTAAGCAAGCATACATCAATAAAATTTATCATTAACTGACAACCATGAGTTCTATTCCCACACAAGTCATCCGAATACATCTAGCTAAGTTGTTTAGAGTGAACGACTTTTAATCGTTCGGTAGTTGATTCGACCCAAACCACGGATACCTGGTGATAGCATTCGGATGTTAACCCATAGGTCACAAGTTAGAAACCTTGAAGGGTAACATAATAAATACTTTGTATTTTTTATATTTTGAATTATTTTAGAAAATGGAAAAATAACCCATTATATAATAAACGTTATTAGTTTTTAAATTATGTTATTTATTTTAATTGGAAAAAAATAAAATTATATATGTAAGCATTAAAAGCAAACACAACAAATAAATTTTATTTTAATTATTTAGGATGAATTATATTTCATAATTATATAACAATTTTTTTAGTAAATTGTTCTTTTTCTATCCAATATCTTCTATTCATTTCTTCTGATTCTTTTATATGATCTAAAATTTTTGTATTATCAGTTCGGATATAAGGTGTATTATCAATATACCATTTAATTATTATTTCTTGATTTTCCCGTGGAACATATGATCCATTGCCATTTTTAGGACCATATCTAATCCAACGGAAGAAAGCATGATCCTTCAGGTCATTTTTTGACATATTACATTTTTTACAAGATCTGGTCACATTTAAATGATTTGGTGATTTATTAGGAATATCAATATCTAGTACTTTTCGAAGTTCATCTTTAGTAGTAAGTTTTGATCTATTATGAATTTTTCTTTCTTTTACCATATCCCTTAATTCTTTAACTGTATGATTTTTTCCCTTTTGTATATTGTCATCATATCTGCCACCATGTTTACACGGTACAATTTCATCATAAGACAATTTTCCATCAGACGGAACTCCTGCACAATATGTACAACAATTATCATCAATGTCCACCATCGCGGTTAGACTTTGAACCCCATCTGGTATTTTAGGTAGATAGGGCTCATTTGTAGACATAATATCTTTAGCATCAGTATTATTCTTATCTGAAGGATGTGATCGTTTACCTCGGGAATATGTCATATTATATTTTGAAATCGGAAATAATAAATAAAAAATCAAATTTTATAAAAAATACTTTACTGAAAAAATTCTATAATATATTATGCAAGTATTATTTGTTAGAGAATTATTGAGAGTTTTTTTTTACTGAAAAAAAATTCTAGATGATTCATGCAAGTATTGTATTATTTCATTATAATATAGTATAATGACTATAATAAATATATAGTATGGATTATGCAATAAATTATTTCCATTGGTTTATTATATATAGTATAAAAAATTATTAAATATAATCTAAAGCCTTAATCGGGAATAATGAACTATATAATTTTACTATTAATTATAATATTATTTAACTAAAATTATCTCAAAAAATATTACTCAATTCCTAATTCAATTAAGTCAATCAAATGAAAATAGAATGATCTAGGTTCCATAAAAAGAAGTTTCTGTTCATTCGTAGTTTTTTCAATGAATTCATTTAATTTTTTTTTTTTAAAAATATTTTTAATTTTATTGGTTTCAACAATAATTTTATTGAGAATATTTTGTGGATTAATGTCTAATGTTTCAATCTTTTCAGAAGTTAAACGACAACTATTTTCAGTGATAAATTTACTAAAATAATTTATTTCTTTATTTAGATTTATTCCGACAGAAGTATAATGTAAAGTTTCATAATCAAATAAACCAATATTCCGTAATCTATTAGAACGATTATTGTATACGAATTCTAATTCTTTATTTAACTTTATACATAATGGATGTAATGAATCTAAAGAATTTAATATAACATCTAATTGATGTTTTGAATAATTATCATCCGCATCTAATAACATAGTTTTATCCTGAATAATTTCACGAACATCAATATCACCTTTATGTATATGTCTTTCAAAAAGGTCAATTATATTTGGTCTTGTCATACCCGCAATTAATAAATCGTTGGACGAATACGACATCTTTTATTTTTTAACCAAAAAACAAAAGAAATTTATAAAAAAAATCAAATTTTTATTTTAAAATAATAAATAACTATTAAATAAATATTGATATATTATCAATATTGTCAATATTGATATAACATTATATAAGTTTAAAGGTAAATCGCTGACCCGAAATAAATCTTAAATAATTTTAATTGAAAAATATTATATCAGTATGGATAGTTATTTTTCTATTTTAAAAAATATTAATTTGAAAAAAATATTTTCTCATTGGATAATATATTATAATACAATATGGGAGAACCTTACAAAGCAAAATTAAGATGGGTTAAAAATTTAAAAGATAAAAATAATCCAAATGACAAAAAAATGACACCAGAAGAATTATCAAAGGAACTTATTGAGATAACTCCATTAAAAAAAAATGATTTAGTATTTGATGGATTTTATGGTAAAGGTTCTTTTTACAATCAATACCCGTCGTATGTTAAAAAAAAATGGACAGAAACTGACAAAAGATATACTCCAAATAATGAAAGTCGAGATTTCTTTCGGGAATGTGACCATTTAATAGAAAATAATAAAACAGTGGATTGGGTTGGTCCAACTAATCCCCCGTATTCAAAGATAAATGATATATTTGAAAAAAGTGTTAAAATCGCAAAAAAAGGGATAGCGATGTTAGTAGGAATAATGAATATTTCGCCAAAAAGATTGAAATTATTAGCAGATAATAACTTTGGTATAACTACTTATTATTTGTGTAATGTACGAGGATGGTTCGGGAATGTAGTATATTTTATAGCTGAAAAAAATAAAAAGAGTATAATAACTTTTACTAACAAAATATATCATATGCCCGGTAATGAACATAAAAAATTTCTAAAAAATCAAAAAAAATATCAAGAAAAATATTATAAAAAACATTTTCAAGAAAAATTAAAAGATTGGCGAAAAACTAAAGATAAAAAGTCTAAAACTAAACATAAAAATTCTAAAACTAAAGATAAAAAGTCTAAAAAGTCTAAAACATAATTACATTAAAAAACCAAATTTAATAATTAAATACAACTAATGGAAATATAATATTTTAATTTTAGTTAATATATAATATAATTATATATGAGACTTACTTATCAAAACAAGTTATTATTATTTTCACAATTAATTAGAATAATTACTACTCTATTAATAGTATTTTTTTTTAAAATACCATTCTTTCTTAAAATACTATTGATAATACTATCGGATACATTTGATTGTTCTGTTCCGCATTTCCTATTTAATAAATGGTCAAATTGTAGAAAAGATTTTTATCAATATACTGATAAAATAACAGACATAATATGCTATTCTATATTATTATTTTATACTCTTAAAAAATCAGAAATATCAATTCATTATAAAAAAATAATAATTATATTATTTCTATTCAGATTAATAGGAACTTCTTTATTCATTATAAATAATAATAGAAAATTTCTATTCTATTTTCCAAATTTTTATTTAGAGATAACTCTAGGATTAGCAGTAATAAATTATTTACCCATATTAAATAACTTTAAAGTAATTATAATATCTTTAATAATAATATATAAACTATTTCAAGAATATTTACTTCATGTAGATAGAAGAATATATAATAAAATAGGAGATTATATAAAATTATTAATACATAAAAATAGTAAATTAAAAAACTTCAAACAAAATTCAAAATGATATTGTATATCAGTTTAATATTTATCAAATAAATGTAAAGTATTAGATATAGTCATATTTTTTAGGTGAATTATATAATAGCAATTTTTAAATTTATCTCAGTAATATCTATATTCAATATATTGCTATTATATAATTCACCTAAGATTTTGTTAGTATTAAAATTTAATCCATTACGAATACTAGTAACCGGTACATTGTATTATTTCCGGGTCCATACTATCGCCATCAAATGGTAAATGTGTAGGACTATTATCAATAAAATTTCTAATTTTGAGTAAACTTAAATCAGGATCATTATTGATTTCTTCCCAAGATATATTTAATTTTATAATCTTCAATAATTTTTTTTTCAAAACCGTCAATATCATGAACCCCAACATATAAAAGATTATCGAAACTTAGCTTATTCACAATAAATGAGAAGTCTGGATTATTATTTAAACTAGTAAAATAGCTTAAAGGCATTCCATGATAATTCTTAGATTCTGAATTTTCGAATGTATTAATATCTGGATGGATACCAAACCAAACAACTTTAAATTTATCTGTATAATATGTATCAAACCTATTTAATGATTCCACAATTGTAGCTACTGTCATAGAATGATGACCTCCTATGTTTATTTTCATTAGCATAGTACAAATTTCTCAAATTGCCAACCATATTTTCATATCTATTAAAATCTTAATTATTGAAAGTAACGTGATACGATTTCTCACAATCAAACAAAATATTAAAATACTTAGGAGTATTTTGTACACCGTTCAGAAGCTGTCTTAATTTATGTCCAAAATATATTAGCATTATTTTTATTAATAATAATTTATTTTTAATTCATTATCTCAATTCATTATCTCAATTCATTATCTCAATTCATTATCTCAATTCATTATCTCAATTCATTATCTCAATTCATTATCTCAATTCATTATCTCAATTCATTA
>Ga0209713_10000344_pt1 | contig 26155 bp, 20 predicted proteins | sample ArcOceMetagenome_3_FD_187444 | JGI IMG/M metagenome (GOLD analysis project Ga0209713, IMG submission 187444) | Marine eukaryotic phytoplankton communities from Arctic Ocean - Arctic Ocean- Svalbard ARC20M Metagenome (SPAdes) (version 2) | ecosystem: Environmental > Aquatic > Marine > Oceanic... | reverse complement strand
AGCCAGATCTTTTTCATCCAACGTTGATAGAACCAAAGATTTGAGTCACTCTTAGACATTTTCAATCCAGACACAGATGTAGCACGGGACGGTACAGGCACAGGCACAGGCACAGGCACAGGCACAGGCACACGCACAGGCACAGGCACACGCACAGGCACAGGCACACGCACAGGCACAGGCACAGGCACAGGCACAGGCACAGGCACACGCACAAGCACAGGCACAGGCACAGGCACAGTCGTCACTGACACAGTCGTCACTGGCACAGTCGTCACTGGCACAGCAGTGGCAGTGCGGGCCACGGCCACACGATTGGCCGAGGGAACTGGTCGCCTGATTTGGATTGACGGGGGTCGAGAAACGTAGCCGCTCCTCCCGTGCACTGGCATTCCTGTACGATTTGCGATTTGTTGGGGGGGAGTTGTGTGTGGTCGTGGGGGCTGCACGCTCGGCTCTGTGAGGTAGACAAACCGCTTGAGATCGTCGAATCCACCCACGAATTTAGGGTCCCGTCCGTCCGCGAAAGTGGCTATGATCACCGGGAAGGTGGCCTGCTGCATGCTCCCCTGCGCTACAGTCTCCTTTGCAAGCCAATGTTCGCGGAACTGACGTATCTTCTTCACCGGTACCATCTCCACTCTACCAACTACCACCTTCGTCTTGCTGACGGGCTGTGCCAGCAACCGACCGAGTTCGACAGCCCGTTTCCCGTGCACGCAAGTTGGCAGTGAGAACACGTAGAGAGCCTCACAGTTCATTTTGTTTTCTGGAAGACAAAAAAATATCGTAACTTTTTACATTTTATAGAATTTCTTTTATAGAAAAAACGGAACTCGCAGAGCAGAGACAGCAAAATGACCATCTATCTTTGACACACACAAGTTGGGTCCGAAACAAGCACACGATGCATTCGATCATTGGCATCGGAAACCCACCAAACAAGCACATGGCAACCGAACACAAGACGAACGTTCCCAACTGCGATGAGTTTGAAGACCCGGATGGTACCCATGCCACTACCGTCACGGTCAGTTCGGACATGCGTCGCACGATCCTCGGTGCAGCCACACCGTATCGCGTATCGGACGAGTTGGCAACCCATCACGTATTGGGGTCTGCCAACTTCAGTGTTGACAAGGGGGGGCACACGGAGATAGAGATCCACCCTTTGTCGCAGTTGAGGGAATCTGACCCGAAGTGGCTGCGTCCGATGGAGGGCGTGGCGTGCTTTCACTGCTGCCACGAGTTTGGCACAGTGCCCGTTTGGATCCCACAGTCGTTGGACTCGCGCGGCGTGTACTGGGTCCGGCCGACCCCGTTTTGCAGCCTGAATTGCGCGAAAGCTCATTTAGTGGAGATGAACTCCTTCTCGTCGAGTCAGCAGATGATGCTTTTGCACCGCGTGGCTCGTGACATTTACGGGCATCGCGATGAGAGTATCGTGTCGGCTCCGGCCCGCCAGTGCTTGCTATTGTTTGGCGGGGTAATGAGTATCGAGCAATTTCGGGCAGAAAACCAACATGCCTCCGTCAACATCGAGACCCCTCCTTTCACACCACTAAACATGTTCATCGAGCGTTCTCCGCACATACGACCAGTGCAGCCCACACCAGAGGTCCCCGTCTGTGACCAGTCCAGGGTGCGTAGCTCCAACTGGAACGTCACCGGCCTGCGGCGCCCGGCCGTACAGCAGACGCTCCCGCGTGCCCAGCCTCTGACGCCTGGGCCAAGTATGCTGCAGAAGTTTGTAGACGTCAAAGAGTCAAACGATACCTGGGACGCCTCGCAGTTCGATGCGCCGCGGGTGGTGACCTCTAAAACACCTTCCGTTCAACAGGTCAAAGATGCGCGCAACGCCACACTGGAGCAAGCCCAGCGGACCTCTGGTGAGGTGTCGCAGCTGCGCTGCAACAAGACCACCACCAAACCCAAACGGGTCCGGCGACCAGCAGCCACTCCCGTGCCGAGTGTCAAAGCGGCTAGCAGCAGTCTGATGAAGTTTGTTGAGTCTAGCGATCGTTAGTGGCGCATGTACGAATAAAGACACATTGCTTACCATGGTCGAATTGTTTTTTCGTTACTGTTAGTTATGAACGATGTGCATGAGGGCGACTGATATTGCTTATATACAGAACCGACCTGTTGAGAATGACGTGACAACCAACGGGGTCGTGCTGGGGGCCGGCGTACTGCCGATTACGTTTGATCAGAATGGCGAGCTGTGCTTTCTACTTGGCCGTGAGCACTATGTGGCCGGGTGGCAGGGTAGCGAAACATGGTCGGCATTCGAAGGGGGTACAAAGACAACCGACCGCGACGTGTTTCATACCGCGGCACGCGAGTACATCGAGGAGAGCCTGGCTGTATTGTGTGGCAACATGTGCACCCATGAGACGATCGAGGGAGTGGCGCAGGCGTTGCGAGAGCACGACTACTTGTTCCGGGTGACGACGCAGCTAGCCGCGCCCAAGCGCAGCTCCAACAAGTCGCGGTACCATGTCACTTTCGTGGTGTGCTTTCCATATCACGACGGGCTGGTTCAGGAGTTCACCGACCATCGCACAAAGCTACTCAACGTCAATGGTGGTGGTGTGGACTCGGTGCAGGTCAATGCTGCACATGCGGCGCTGTTGCCGGTTGCCGTCACCCCCGAGGTTCGCAAGGTGTGCCCCGACTATTTGGAAAAGGTAATGATCAAACTGTGGCGACTCTCCGAGCTGCAGCCGCATTTGCAGCTCAATGCCCACAAGGGTCGGGTCGACAACTTCCGACCTTGTTTCGTGCGAATGGCCCGATTGGTCTTGCAAGTGATCCAGGAACGACTCCGAAACCCGCCTGAGGGTGCGTTCGGCGAGGCTGGAGTTTAAAAACATCTGTAGCACCTAGCATCAAACAGCGAGCAAAGTATGACTTCCGTAGAGCACACAATCCCTGCACCTGTCGAGGCAGAGCCAGCAAAGAAGAAGCGACGCACCACCAAGAAGAAGGTAGCCGCCCAGCAGCCGACCGAGCCGTGCGCCACCGAGCCGTGCGCCACCGAGTCGTGCGCCACCGAGCCGTGCGCCACCGAGTCGTGCGCCACCGAGTGCGCGTCGGCGGTGCCGTGCGACGAGCCTGTGGCCGATGGCCAGCCGAAATCCAGCAAACCCAAGGTGAGCACGAGGGTGCTCTTGATCAAGAACAAGGTGACGGATCTGGTGAAGCAGTGCGGGTGTAGCATGTCGCATGCCGAAGACAAGGGGACCTTGGTCACGCTACAAAAGATGGTAGAGGCTGCGCTCATAAAGGCGTGTACGGAGGCAAAGAAGCGCAACAAGAAGGCAGAGCGCCCTCAGGTGACAGAGCGGGACTTTGCAAGTGTCCTCGCTGCCATCAAGGTGGCCACGGAGTTCGTTGTCTGAGAATTAATCGGTAGACCTAGCTTAGAAAGAGCAAATAAAGCATTTCGAAATCTACGTTGGTTTTCATTTTTCCATAGTGTCTGCTCTCTTTTTCTTGCGGAGAGTAAACAAAATATGTGAAACGAATATAGAGTTTTTGTTTAATTGTCCATGGACACTGTATGTATGTTTTGGTCCGAATCACCAGAGCAATGTCTCGAGTCAGATCGTGACGGTTCGCAACTTGACCACACTCGCGAAAGACAATGCCAGTGGAGAAGACGATGGCATGTGCCGGGTCGGGCAAGACGGAGAAGCTGGTACGAGACGCCACTAAGGCGTTTCTGGAGGGTCGTTGTGTACTGATCGTCTCGATGACTAACATGGTGCGGGCCGAGATTGCGGAGCGCACCGAAACGGCCCTCGGGAGACATGGTGCGTTGAAAGACACGGTAGTCCGCTCCTGGGGAAGCCACAACGAGTTCCGAGCCACGAACAGCACGGGTCTGATCCACGCGGCCTCGATCGACGGCTTCGTGCACGGTATGCTGATGGCCAATCAAGCCACCATTGTGGAGAGCTACCTGCTGCTGGCCGACGGCTATTCAGTAGAAATCGACGACTACGGTGGCAAACGTGGTCGGCTGCTGCATATGCTGCAGACCGACACGGCCTCGGTGGTGCAAAGGGGTCTCCTGAACGTGCTTCAGCTGGACGATTCTGTCGAGATTTCCAACATTCACTTTTTTGTCGACGAGTTTCAGGACCTATCGGACACGATGGTGGCCATCTACTCCAAGCTTGCATGTGCGCTGCATGGTAGCGGTCAGATCAGCATCGTAGGCGACAAGATGCAGAACGTGTTCGGACACTGCGAGGATGCATTCGCCTCTTTCGACGAGGTCATGCGAGAAGCAGCCATAGAACCCACCGTAAACACCCTAGACACCTGCTACCGCTGCCCGAGGACGCACATCGCGTTCGTAAATCGATTGTTTGGTCTCTCCATCAAGCCCTTCAAGGCAGACGGTCACAAACCCCTGATGCTCTGTCACCGACCAGGAGACGCAGCCAGCGCGGCCTCCATGATCGCCGAGTCGATTTATTGGCACATTCACACCTACGACATTCCCCTCGAAGACGTGTGCGTACTGGGTGCGACGACAAACTACAATCGACTCTTTCGGGAGCTCGAGCCCCGGCTCAACCAGAAACTGGCATCGTACGCTCCACCGGGCATGCCGGCAGTCAAGTGGTTCATCACAGGACAGGATACGGGTTCGATCGACTGGGCCCAGTCACGAGGCAGGCTCTCCCTCCTGTCGGTGCATGCCATGAAGGGTTCCTCTCGACGCCTGGTCGTAATGACCGGCGTGACGGAGGGGGTGCTGCCGGCGAACGGTCGCCAGCACGACAGTGTGCAGCGGAGTGTTCTTTACGTGGGGCTCACACGGAGCACAGAGCACCTGTTAGTGTGCTTCGACGGAGGCTCACAACTGCCATGCCTGTTGGACTCGCATCGCACTAGCAGCTGCCTGAGCCGGTACATTGTGCAACCGTTTGCCAGCGTGGACGAGCTACTGCAGTTTGTCTCGTGGTCGGTGTTGTCGCACATGGCACCCAAGGAGATCGAATGGCCCCGTGGGCAAGATTGGGCGGAGCTCAGACAGGTGAACCGACCACCGACCACGTTTGGAGAGTGGGCGAAACGGATCCCCTCGGTGAGGATGCTGCTCAGCTCGTACCAACAGAGCAGCAAGTCGTTCGCTGACAACCTGACCACGGCCCGGGGGCTCGACCACGTGCGGCAGTGCAGCCTGGAGGCGGCTGTGGGACTGTTGGCACAGCGGCGTCTGCGCACCCACCTGGAGGGTGGCGGGGAGGCGCCTCGGGGCTGGCTGTGTGCGGCCGATGTCGTGCAGGACCCTCACCTCAAAGCTAGCCTGGTGGCCGCCGGAGTCACCACCGAGTCGGTGAACGGTGTGGGGGCTTGCCCAAAGTGGCTGTGGAACCTGGCACTGGTCGACCTGGCCGGAATCGAGGATGACATCCGGTGCTCGCCTCGACCGTGGGCTCTGGATCTGGCTGCCAGCCTGTGGGAGCGCGACCCGGAGCCGGACCTCCTCCCCGTGCTCGAGCTGTGCGAAGCTATAGACCGCAACTGCAAGCTGTGCAGCGAGATGCTCGCTCCAGAGGTGGGTAGGGTGTGCGCCTTCGAGGTTCCAGGTCGGGTGGTGGTCCCTGGGCGCAAAGCGATGATCAACGGGCGGGCTGACATGATCGTGGGTCGGACCTTGTACGAGATCAAGGCAAGCACAGTACAAACCCAGGACGAGCATGCTGCTCCCCCCTCCTGCTGGTGGACGCAAGTGGTTCTATACATCAGTATGATGGAACGCAAGGGCTATACCATCGATCGGGTGGGCATCATCGACGTGATGCGTGGCTTGGTCTTCCACTGCTCGCTGGGCGATGCTGGTTCAAATGGCGCGGCCATCTTACAGCGTGCCACCGAAATGGTATACGGTGAACAAGTTTCGAAAAAAAATATGAAATAGAAGAATTTATACTTTGATTTTCGAAAAAAAAACTAAAAAAATAACAGTTATATACTTACTTGCCTTCAGTTGCTTTCTGTGGAGTAGTCTTCTTCTTCATCGCTATCCATGTCTCCGCGGCGTGTGAAGTATTTGTGTGCTATCGGTAAGAGTTCTGCGAGTCTTTGTTCGTTAGCACGGAATGCCTGCTGGTACTTGTCGCGTTCGAGCACGAAATGATTCCCTACGCTGTTGTCTTCGTCGCTCTCTTCTAAGTCTTCGTCCTCTTCCTCAAATCGGTGTTCGTAGAACACGTCAACGATGTCTCCATTGCTGTGCGAGACCTTGACGTTGTCGGTAAACATGGTGATTTCCTCCCCCCAAAGGTCCCGCCCAGCCTCTTGCGCTTGCTCGATAAAGTCAGCTTGGCTGGTGACTTGCCCTTGCAGGTCAAGGTAGCGCTCCGTGTCCTTGAATTGGCTCGCCTGCCCCCCCGGTCGAAATGCGTGCACAAACGCTCGCACCGATGCATCGGACGGGTTGTGTTCTCGCAAATAGTCAAGGAGGCTCACTGCCTCGAGTGGCTTTGTGGTCGGTGACCTTGTCGGCGTCTGTGTTTTACGCAATCGCCTGTGCATCGCCCGCATTTTTGTCATCTTTGCCACATTTTCTGGAGACACGTGTATTTTTGGTTTCTGCCGCGGCGCCAAGGCAACCGCCTCTGCCGCGGCGAGGGCAGACATATAAGGGGTGGTTTTGCCGAAAGAGTCACCATCTCCCGCCGGGCCGCTCTCCCTCGTCTTTGGCACGTAGTTGGCGGCGGTCACCCCGATAGCCTGTGCGTGCTCATCGTCGTCGTAGTCGTCGTCTGCGACCAGCCAATCGTCCAACTGATAATCGTCAGATGTGCCAGAGTCTTCCTCTGTGTCGTCTTGGTCTTCCTCTGGTGTCTTTGCCGCCGCAGCTCTTTCCTTCTCCCGCTTGCGACGACGCAGGAATCCTTGTTTAAAGGCTGCGGCATCCTCTTTTGTCCTTGTCGCTGCTGAGTCTTCCTCTGGTGTCTTTGCCGCCGCAGCTCTTTCCTTCTCCCCCTTGCGACGACGCAGGAATGCTTGTTTAAAGGCTGCGGCATCCTCTTTTGTCCTTGTCGCTGCTGAGTCTTGTGGTACTGTCCTCTTAGGGTTGTTGTTATTCAATGGGCGTTGAGCCGTCTTTGATGAAGACGAGTCGTCCAAGATTGCGTTGACTTTCGTCGTGAGCTCTGCCATCGCTAATGTGAGATCAACTAGTCTCTGAGTCTCTGATGTGTGCGACACGACAGTGTGTACACCTCGAAGCATGGCTAACAGTTTTTGCAGCAAAGACGTCAAATCTGTGTCGCTGCGGGTGCTCGCTTTTTGCGATCCAGTTTTCCTAACACAAGCATTGCCCGAACGTGTGCAATTGGTATCCTTGACTTTGCCGCAATAGCTCTTTGGCTTGGAGCAAGGATTTTCCGGGTTTTGCTTCCACCACTCTAATTTCTCTGTCTTTGGGTTTTGGACCGGAAAGTACATATTCTTGCCGTTCCTGCCTGCAACTGGATACTTTTCTTCCACAGTGGAGTTGAATACACTTTCAAGCACACTTTTCATCAAGGCGGGATCACCACGATTGACATCCTGCAATGTTTGTTTAGTTAGTAATTTCATCGGTGTCTGTGCGGCCGGCATGATTGTCCCTTCAATATTTACTATAGTCAAATACAAAAGAATATCACCACACCAATATGCACCCGTCGGTCGGGGGCGCTTCTCATCTCGCGCTGTCCATGGGCCTTTTTCATTTTATAGCAAAAAACTTTTTTATTTTCTTTCTACTTGCCTAGCGCTTGGATTATGCGATTGAGATCATTGGATGTCAAGGCGTCGGATTGTCGCTGCGATCGCTTGGGCGCCATCGCGGCAGCGATCGACAGTAGCACAACCAGCAGCAACAGCAGCACCAGACAAGCGCTCACTGGGGCTCTGTCGTGCTTGCCCAGAATGTACAGTATCTTGTTCTCACCACTCGGGGGCTGCACCTGATTCCAATTCTGTGCGTCATATAGCATGCCCTGTGTGCACCTCGTGCACCGTTGCAGCAGCGATTCCGGTGATGCTTGCGGCACCGTCGGTACCTGTGCCGCCTGTGCTGCTTGCACCGTCGGTACCTGTGCAGCCTGTGCTGCTTGCACCGGTTGTGCTGCTTGCACCGGACGGCTGGTCGCGAGGGGCTTCCCCCGAGAGGCGGCTGGTCGGTCGACGGGTGCCTTAGGGGGCCAGGTGGGCAGAGCCACTTTAGCAGACACCGTGTTGCACACGCCATCCTGCTTCGCCTGGGCACTGCGACGCTGGTCGTAGGGAACCTGATACTCTGATGTCAACATCTCGACTTGTGGTATCTGCCCGTCGCAAGTCGAACCTCGCGTGTCGTTGAGAATGTCCCATGCATCGTCCACGCTTGTCATGGGTACGTGCTACGTTTCTCAAGAACGCAAGAAAATTATATCGGCATTCACTGTTTTGATGCTAAAGCAAGGACCAGGCGGGTCAATGTGAGCTGTTCGGCTTGTTGCCTTTTGCTGAGCAGCACGAACATGATCAACATGCCGACAAGTACACCAAAGAGCACGCCAAAAATGCAAGACTGGCAGTCGATGTTCCCCAGTGCCGCCCGTGGGACGCTCAGGGGAGCGACGGGAGCCAGTCCCGCCGCCAGTGGGGCCAGACTCTCGACTATCGGTGGCGCGTGGGCCTTCGGTGCCTTCGGTGCCTTCGGTACCACGCTTCCCTCCGTACCCCAGGCCTCGTCGATGGCCGTTGATGTCGCTCGTGCGTGCATACCACTTTTCCCCCCTTTGCTGGAGAAACAATAATTTTTTTTCATGCATGTCGCATTCGACTTTCTGGACGTGCACCAAGACAGTCACAAAGGCAGTATATTTGTTATAAATAACAAATGACCCGTAGCAAGCACATCTACCGACTTTATTGCCAACCAAAAGGTCCCGGGGAGAGCAACGCGCCATGGCACAGTGTTTGTGGCAAAGTGAAACAGATGATGAAAAAATGTACAAACTTTTTCCATTTTTTCATATCAGATATCTTTCATAAAAATTAGGAGCAAGACTGATTTATTCTTTAGCACATCAGAGCAGCTACTGTTGCAGCATCTGTAGCTGCTCTGACAACAGATTCATGTTTTGCATCTGACCCGAGAGCATGGGTAGCATCCCAGACAGGTTGCTCGCGAGTGAATCGAGGTCCTCCGACTCGCAGTTGGCGAGCACCTCCTCACCGATGGCGCTGAGATCAAGCTGATCCAGCGTCATGTCGCCAGCCAGAATGCCGTCGGCGATACGGCGGGCAGTGCTTTCTATGGCCGAGCGCATCTCGTTGGGCACACTCTCGTGAATGCGCGATAGCATTATTGTGTGTGTCACGAGCGTGTGGACAATCTTCTGATCCTGCGGGTTGCCAATTTCGAACAGCAGGCGGTCCAGACGCAGTCTCTGACACACACCAGTCATCTGGAACTGGGCCACCTGATCGTACTGCCCCTCTTGCAGCACGCTTTCCAGCGTGGTTCCGTTGACACACCGCTGCATGTTCTCGTTCCACTCCGCAATAAACAAGGTGGGGTCCTTCTCGATTTCCGATTGCAGTTGCTTGGCGTCTGTCACCCCGATAGCCTGTGCGTGCTCGCACAGGCCGAGAAGCCCGTGGACAAACCCCTGGCTATTGGACACCTCCGGGTTACTGTTGGCGGCACTGGCCATCTTTGCTGGCTTTGCTGACTTGGCTTTGCGGATCTCCTCGGCGATCTCCTCCCTGGTAGGCACGATGGGCAGCGGGCGCTCAAGCATCCGGTACACCAACGCACTCAGCTGGTAGATGTACTGCAGAGTGGCACCGCGGCTCTCGGCATCAAACTGCGGGTCAGCCATCTTGGCCTCCAGTTTGAGCATGTCAAAGACACGACAGGGGTACCGAAACGCCGTGCTAGTGTCTCCGTATGCGATGGCGTGAAACAAGCAGACGGTGGCACCGGGCCTCTCGCGGTCAAGGATGCGCTGCACGGGCTTTCGATATTTGGCAGACTGCAGAGGCTGGTCGACGTAGCTGGACCACTCCTCGACAACGTGCGCGAACAATACGTCCATCGGATCGTGGAGCAGCAGATCCGCCTTGGCGGCAAAGTCCATCGTCACCTCGCAGTCAGGGAACGAGTTGGCCAAGGCTCGCATGAACTTGTGCATCGTGGCGGCAAACTCGATACGGGCCTCGTGTGGGGTCTGCCCGGGCACTTCCTCGTTTTCAGACATGTCGCCTTGGTTGGCATTACTCTCGCAAAATGTCCACGAGCGAGTGTATCCAACTCGTCAGCCCTGTCCGAAAAACCTCACGCTCAAGTCACGGTCGCGGGGCACGGTTACTGACAGCGCTCCGATGGCCTGCTACAAGCTGCCCGCCCCGATGACGGATGCGACCCGACAGGCGCTTCACTGCATCAAGCCGATGGAACGGCATCGTGCGGTCCTCAGCCTGGCACTGGCGGATGCGACTCGAGTGATTGAGCTCAGCCGAGCCCTGGGCGCGACGACGGGCAGTACTCCACCGGGGTGGCTGCAACAACAGCCGGAGCTACAGGACATCGACCGCATGAAGACTGCCGTGTACATGGAGAGGGCAGTCTACCTGAACCACATGCACTCGACCGCTAGCTACGTGCACGCGATCGCAGAGCTGTTGCACATCCTGATCCACAAACCGGAGCTTCGGAAGTACGACCCGGAGGCGATGGTCAGAATGCCCCCTAGCGAGCTCATGGAGGGGACCTGTCTGCAGAGAGTGCGGGACCAGATCGACGGACACGAGACAAGGTTTAAGCTCATGCTGTCGGAAAGGTTTGAGGAGCTGGAGCGGGAAACGCGCGACAAGGAGCAGTTGGTGCACTGCCGGAAGTGCAACTCGACCAATATAATCTTGGACATGCGCCAAGTGCGCAGCGCCGACGAGTCTATGACCGCTTTCGTGAGTTGCTTGAACTGTCGCTCGTGCTTCAGGATGGATTAGATAAGTGCATTTGTAAAAAAAATAAATATGTACATTGACAACAAATTCGGGCACTCGCATGCAGGAAACTGTGTACGTCGCGCACACCTACAAGGGTTCTGTGTGGGTCAAGTGCCCCTCGTGCGCAAACATCAACATGCACTCGTTCAAACGAGAAGAAGGACACCGCGTTTGTGACCAACCCACCGCGGAGTGCCCAGGCTACCTATTGCAGCGTGCCAAAAAGGTGAAGGAGCACACGGACTGGCAGAAATACTGCAAAGTGCTACTGAAGCAGGAGGGAGTGGCGCTGCCCGGGGTGCGGCAGCCGCGCAAAAAGCCCAGTTCATGGGGACTGTGCTCCAAGTGTAAGCGTGCGCACAGCTTTGCAGGGGACGCCTCGCAAATTGCCGATTGCGTGCCGCCGCAGAACGTGCTGCAGTTCGGCGACGACGTGCTGCCAAAAGACTACCGAGAGGGGCTCTATGCAGGCCACCCCACATTCACCGTCGCTGAAGTGCTCGGCTGCTTTTTCGGGGAGGCTCCCGAAAGCATTTTTCCGTCCGGCGAGGCCTACAAGAATCAAAATCAAAAGAGTGCTAACAAAGGTCACCCATCGAAACGTAAGTCTTGATCGGCTCCTGTGGCAGCTTCGGGCCACAGGCGTACCGCTCCCAATTACAAGCCAGCGTGGAATAGTCGCCACTGTAACAGCTCCCGCTTGCACACCTGCTGTTGCGTATGCGACTGATCAGTTGGCAGACAGAATCCAATGTGCGAGGGGAGAGGCCGGTCGCGACCCGACTGCGTGGCTTGGGGGGCAACGGATCGGCCAGGACGCTCGTCCGGATGCATTGCCGAATTTGCGTGATCAGGCTACGCTCGCGCTCGGTCATTCTACTAAAGCACGCGGGTTCTGGGTTAGTGCACGGGAAGCCCACGATGCCGCCACTCATCCTTTTGAGAGAGCCAACTTGTTTTTATTTTCGAGGAACTCTTTCACAAAAACGTATGGCCGACGACGGGACCCCATCTGTGAAGACAGTCTACACCACAAGAACAGAATTAGAAAATATAAATGAGTAATAGATAAATGAGTAATGGATAAATGAGTAATGGATAAATGAGAAATATAAATGAGAAGATAAAGTGAGATCTGTCCAGACTAACTAGAAAAATCTTATGTACATATTTATCACATTTATCTTGGCTGAACGTCAACTCAGTCTACTACACACTGACCGAGCAGACTCCACTGGACACAAAATGAAAAGATAAATTGAGAAAATGTAAAATAGTGAAGATGTAAAAGAGTGAAAATGTAAAAGAGTGAAAATAAAATAGTATAAAATTCTATCAAATTTTTTTGTTTCAATTTGGTTGAAGCAGTACACTCGCCAAATAGGCTGGACCCTTGCGGCGTACACACTGGCCGAGTAGCTCGGGGTTAGAAGCGGTCTAACTGGCCGGCTCCTCACAGCCAGCCAGTTTTGCGAGGATTCCGAAACCGCTGCGGCTGCTGCCCGCGAATTGGCTTTGCACCACGGAAACATTTTCGGAGTCTGCCGGGGTAAAGCACGCAAAACGGGAGATTATGAATTCCGTTTCAAGGAGGAAGAGGAAGTCATAGCTGATGAAGAGTGGCGTGATGTCGTTATGCAATAAAGTTCTTGTTGTTGAAAACTTATGATAAAGAAACACATTTATTTTTCTGCAAGCGGGCTTTGGTGTGTGCTTACCGCCGGTCAGTTAGACCGGAAGGAACATTACCCGCGACCCGAAGGGTCTTGGGTATAAAATCCAAGCGTAGACAAAAGGTAAATGAGTAATGGATAAATGAGTAATGGATAAATGAGTAATGGATAAATGAGTAATGGATAAATGAGTAATGGATAAATGAGAAAATAAAATGAGATCTGTCCAGACTAACTAGAAAAATCTTATCACATTTATCTTGGCTGAACGTCAACTCAGTCTACAGACTGAATGCCCCTCCCCAACTAGAAAATGTACTTATAAATTTGTTTCCGCAAGCATAAAAAGTTACAGAAAAAATTTGATTTCCTCCAACTTACAATTCATCAAAGCCTAGCCAATTTCTTTATCAAAATTCCAATTTCATCTTCTTGCTAGGCTTATCTACAAGACCACCCGCCACGTTCTGGCACTGCAAGCACTTGCACCTGTCCCCGCATTTATTGCCACTCGCAAAGCATTCGCAGTACTTTTTCACACATCGCGTCCTTTTACATTTGCAGCGGTCACGTGGCTTGGTTTTGTGTGCATTTGTATCGGCAGACCGTACCTTGTTGTCACACTGCTTGCAGTGACAAGCAGTGTGACACAATTGCCCCGCGCCCCAACATTCGCAATATAACCGTACACATCGTGATTTCTTGCAATGGCACCCTTTGATTGACTGCTTTTGTTCTTGTCCTGTGACAACTGTATCGTCTAGGCATCTTGCCGGACTTGTTGATCTCTCCGTTTCGGGTGTGGTGTAGCCTGGAAGAGATTGTACATTCAGCACACCTTGCTCTATCCAAGAGACATCCTCGTATGTAGTTGCTGAGAAGGCAATATCACTCAGTTCCCTTAGCCAGCAACAATCTGCGTCATGCGAACCAATACCGATGCCATCCATCAACTCGAATTCGATCGCCTCAAAAGTAGACATGTTGTTGTCGCGAAAATACGGCAAAGTGAAGACAGGCTACCTACAAGACATTTGTTTTGTACCAACTTGAACCAGGCGGTACACATTTTTTTTTTGAACAGAAATCTGAGCCGTGGTACAACTTGTTAGATTAAATTTGTTTATATAAATTAATTGTTTCTAATAAATTAAAACAGATATCACAATTTCACCTCATTCGAATTACCCTGACTTCTTGCTCTTCTTAGCCGCTGGTCGTTTCGCACTAGCTGCCTTACGCTTCCTGGTAACAGTGCAGGAGCCCTGGCGTTCGGCCTTGGCTGCACGGTATGTAGCGTAAGCATGTTGCAGCTCGTCGAGCTCGCGTATCCAGAGTTCGTCGGGTGTCGTTTTGATGAGAACATCCAGCTCCTCCTGCAAGCTATTGATTTTGGCAACCAGCTGATCGATCTTGTCCTGCGTAAACTGTGAGATGGAAATACTGAGCAGGTGCTCGAACTCCTTGGATTCCGTCTGCTTGCCAGGTGGGTGGGGTGCAAAATTGGCTGCCCGCAAATCCGCGACGATGTCCTCCTGCCTGCGACGGAATACCTGGATCTGATCGGCCACGACAGTCTCGATGAAGCGCAGCAACTCGTTGTTCAGCGCGATCTGGTTAGTCTTCAACTCGATCTCGTGGTCCAACCGTTGCCGATAGAGAGAAAGGCGCAGGGCGCCGTGCATACGGACGATGTCGGAAAGGCAATTGACCTGGACGAGTTTTTTGGCATGGTCGAAGCCATACATGTTGGTCAGACTAAAGCTCGACTCGAGTTTAAACTCCTTCAGGATTTGTTCGGGAGTCATGCTGGCGACTCGATCCGCGACCTTGAGTTCAATCAGGACGTTGTGTTCCGTGGACCCGTTGAACACGTCTTTGACCAGGGCATCGCTACCCTCCATCAACACGCGCTTCAGATTGTCTAGGTAAATGTCCGTCCAGCTGTGGATGGGCAGCTCGGTGATAGTCAACGTGGATGTGGCAGGGTCCAGGGTGAACACGCCGGTCGTGGTGAATCGCTCGGGTGAGCCTGCACTCGCAGCAGACGCGCAATCGAAAGTAACCGTGCCCTTGAATCCATCAAACCAAGGTGTAAGGGCGGGAACCGGCTGTCCCCGAGCGAGCGCCTGGCTGGCTTCGATGACCTGCTGTGGGTTGCAGGAAGGGATGAATGTGGAGTATCCGGTACCTATACCCGCAGAACCGTTCCACAGCAGGTAGGGGACGACCGGCACATAGTACGCTGGCTCCACCGTCTTGCCCTCGTCGACCAGGTTGGGCAACAACGGCGCGTCCTCGGGCCGGAACAGCTTGGCGGCAATGGGTTGCATCTGCGAGTGCAGATAACGGACTGCTGCGTGGACACTTGGCTTGTTCGACCGGCTGCCAAACTGCCCCCCGGGCAGAAGCAGTGCGACGTTGTTTGTACCAGTGTGTTCCTGTGCGAGCCCAACGACCGCCTCGCAGATGCTCGTTTCCCCGTGATGGTACTGCGCATAGCAGGCCGCGGCCGCCCCCAATTGCGCAACCTTGGTGCGTACCCTGAGTTTGGTGAGGCTGTAGTACAGCACCTTTCTGTGTACGATCTTCAGACCGTCCACAAGCGAGGGCAGGCTCCGCTCAGTGTCGTAGCGGGCAAAGTGTACCAGGTCCTTGTGTACGATATCGTCAAAAGATACTGCCTTCTGAGCAAAATCAATCTGGTTTTCCTCGTCATACTGGTTGCCGATCAGTATCTTCCGATCTCCTGCCCGTTTGGCGTCAAAGTACATGCTCATGGATTCATCACACGGAGCGCCCGTGTATCGGAGCGTCATCGTGTGGCACTCCTCTTCCTTAAAACATTCGCGGGCCTCGGCAGAAGTCGAGGTCCCAAGCCCCTTGTAGAACTGCATAGCGCTTTTTCGCAGAACGTCCTGAGATTGTGCGGATTGCCAGTCGCGAAACGCCTTGAGGGAAAAGAACCTTTGTTCTGTCTTGTCAGGGAGGATGACTTTGACCAACGGGGTGAAGAAGCGTTTACAAAAGTCCGGGTTGGCCTTGAGCAGAGACGGAAAACTGTGGTGCAGCCAGTTAAGAATCAGACCGAGGATGTGCACGCCGTCAGAGTCCTGATCCGTTAGCACGGTTATAGACCCAAACGGCAGCTTGTCCACGTCGTCTGGCGAGTATTGCTTGCCGGACTGCAAGTTCAAAATCTTGCACAGATCGGTGATTTCCTTGTTGGAGCTGTTCCTGAGTTCCGAGTTGGTTCGCACGTTGATGAGCTTGCCCCGCAGCGGCATGATACCATGCTTTTCACGGCCGATTTGGCTCAGACCCGCCACCGCAAACGACTTGGCGGAATCTCCTTCCACGATGAGCAGCGTCGGCTTCGTCTTGTTGCCTTTGCGGTGCAGGGGGGCGTCGTACTTGTCGATGCGCACCGTCTTGGATCGACCGGAAGCGTTCTTTTGGTTTCGAGTGGTTTGCTTTGCCGTGGCTGAGGCGAGCACGTCCGCCACGATGCTTGTGCGGTCGCACAGCGCGTTCTCAAACTTTTTGCTGACAGACCACGAAAATCCGAGGTTGCTTGTAGCTAGGCATTCCTTTGTTTGCGAGGTAAACTTCTTGTCAGCGACGAGGCAAGTGGCTATAATGGCCACGCGTGAGAGCACCTGCTGAGGCGTGATGGTCAGCTGTTCATTCTTCTTCATCTTGCTGAGCACTTTGGAACGCACCATTTCCACCAGCTGACGTTCCAGGTGTTTGACGTGGGTTCCGCTGCAACAACGGATACCGTTCACAAAAGCCAACACACGGCTATTGTGCGCTTCGAGCCTGGCCGTTTCCTCTGACGATACACATGCAACCGCGATGTTGAGCAGAGCGAGTCCAGTCTTCTCGTCGACGATGGTGTCCGTCGCTATAGTACGCTTCGCGTCCGCGAGCATTTGTGTCAGCATATCACTGGCTGACTTCACAGGCAGCCGAACCCACGGGATCTTTCCGGGCACCATCCGGTCCGAGTCCCCCACAAATAGGTGTACGCCCAAGTTGCGGTTCAGCGAGCTGCAACACACTGCGATCTCCAACACGCGACTGCAGATCGCGTCTACAATACCGGGACACATGGGCGAGTCGAGTGAGGGTACCGGTGTATCGAACCGTCCGTAATCGGGCAGAAACGCCACAGACACAAATCCAGTTTTTGTCCCGCATTTTGTTATTTTCGGGTCGCCTACTTCTTCCATATTTTTTCTCCACGTTTGTGTGTAGACTGTCTTGGTCTCCGGACATGCCGACTGTACGGTGAACTCTTTGGAGAATGCATTTGCGATGGCGGCGCCCACACCGTTGCGGCCACCGACAAAGGATTGGGCGTCGCTCAAATTCGAACCGCTCATGAATTGTCCAAAAATGACTTCGATCGTGTATCTGTCGTCGATCTGGGTATTCGGGATACCCTTGCCGTCGTTGAGGACGAGGATTGTGCCACTACGCGGATCGATTGCCACCCTGACGTTGCGCTGTGTGCTGTCACGCATCGCGTTATCCAGAGCATTGACCACGATTTCGTCAAATACCTTGAGCAACGCCGGATTCATCGTGACCTTGAAGGGAGAGAATTCGAGCTTTGCTCGTTTGGCGTCTTCTCCGGGGGGGGCGGTAGTATCTGTTGTTCGCATCGTCATGCCAGAAACGATCGTGTGTTCGGTTGGCCCGAGGTACATATCGGGGCGTTCGATTGCGTGGCGGTGTTGCTCTTTGATCCATACATAATCGGGCTGGTCGCCGGAATCACTTTCTTGGACATTGTCGGACATCGTCTTATCAATGATGTAGCTACAAGGTTGTGGACTCCGAATGGAGGACGACTACGTTTCGAACGAAATTGTAAATTCTTCTTTTCCATTGTCTGCAAGTAGGTCTATATCGCACCCTTCTCTCGTTTTGACCCGGATGGACACGGACCAAACACACGGTCACGCAAAAAATCTGAGAAATTTTTATCTTGTTTTTTTTTCAAGGTTTCATATATCTTGAATGTGTATTCCCAAGTTACTCGAGAGTAACAGTAAAACACATGTATGAGATTTTCTGTGCAGTGCACTCTCCCTGTCACAACTCCGAGAGTGGCGACGATAAAAATATATCCCCTTTTTCCTAATCATTTAATGGTCAATTTTGCCGCTTGGTTGCTGGTTCTTGGCTTTCTGTTGCTATCTGTAACCTGGTTTCTCGCACAGACGCCACACGATTGGAATTTGTATCGCATCGGAATTACTCAGTGTGATCTGACCTACATCGGCGAATCCAACTTTACATTCCGATACTCCAACATTTTCTTACTGCTGTACCGTGCCGCCGCATTTTCACACACACTCATTTGGATGGTTTATACACTGTCGAATTATAACAAGGTATGGTTTTACTATACGGCTTGGAGTTGGTTCGTGCTATGCATCTACTTTGGCATGGCTATGCTGTCGACAGCGGCGGTTATCTACAAGTGTGGGTGCAACGAGACATGTGACAAAATGTGCTCGTGTTTCCACCGACTGTCCTCGTTCTCGACGATCGCCCTCATTCTGCAAAACTGTATGCTGGCGAACAGTTTAGTTGTGACAATTGGTTATTGGTTGTTTGTGTTTGACCACGTTTACTGGAACGAGTCATCGTCGACGACCGAGCAATGGCTTTCTGTGAATTTTCATGGTATCAACTTTTTACTTATTTTGGTGGACTATATGCTTTGCACCTGCCATATCTATTTACGCAATCTGGCACTTTTGCTAACTTTTATGTGTAGCTATACCGTTTATTTACTAGCCGAATACTCACACAATCCAGTTGAATTGGCCTATGAGCGGTGGGACCCAGAACGACAGCCCGAGACATCGATCGAGTTGCTCGCACTGATGGCCATTTCGTCTTGTGCTTATTTGACATTTATGAGTTGCAACGGACGCTACAGTAAGCCACCACCAAGCAGCGTTCTACCAGTCGAAAATGCAATTGCCAGCGTGCTGTGACGGAATGAGATAGCCGTTGTGACATAATGTATCCGAGGACCGCCGCGAAATCGATGTTAATAATTTAAAAAAATAAGTTTTCAACAACAAGAACTTTATTGCATAACGACATCACGCCACTCTTCATCAGCTATCACTTCCTCTTCCTCCTTGAAACGGAATTCATAATCTCCCGTTTTACAGAATCAAATTTTAGACAAACTGCGATCTCCTGCACAATGCACAATGTAGGCTGTGCATCATCTTTATCTTTGTGCCAATTAGATTTCGCAACGCCATGCTGCCGATGTCTGCCTTTAGGCTGCTCGTCCCGAGAGCCTCGTAGAATCTGAGAATTTGATCAAGCAACACCTTGTAAGTCCTGTCAAGCCGCTTAGCTCGCCTTGTCAAGACGTCATACTTTGCTTGCTCTTGCTCTATCCCAACCGCTTTCATTTTCTTCAATACATGCGCCTTGTCGGTTGGCCAATGAGGCAGCACATCGCTCCAATTGACTCTTACCATATGTTCTACGGATTTTGCCGCCTTCAGTATCTCAGCATACAAATCCGTAGCTTTTAGTCCGATGGCCCGCATTGCGTTGAGTAGGCATAGTATCGGTCCGAATATGTGACATGGGATAGTCGACACGACGAGATAATCGCAATCTTGTGGTGGTGTTCTTGTTCGCCTTCGCTTTCGTTTTCCCCCTCCAGCGGGATGACCTACTGTTCCGTTCTTCTTGACCATGTTTCTTCCGCTCAGGATGATCTGAATTTTGGCTGAACCTGCTTTATACCGACAAGGTTATCGGCGGTACAAATGTTTGGTACCGCTGGTACAAATGTTTGCTACAGAAGCTTACCGCTGGTACAAATGTTTGCTACAGAAGCTTACAAATGTTTGGTACAAAAGACAACCGCTGGTACAAATGTTTGGTACCGCTGGTACAAATGTTTGGTACAAAAGACAACCGCTGGTACAAATGTTTGGTGCAAAAGACAACCGCTGATCCACCGACCACATTTGCCCAAGTCACTTGGTGAAAGGTTTCGGAGTCCTTCCCAAGTGTCCGATCAATTTGACATCTCCACGGTGACTGTGCGACTTCTTCAGCTTGCAGAACAAAAAATGTGATTTTTTCCACATAATATTTTTGGTTACACACTGTCATGTTTACGTCGCCCATATCACACCACAAGCTGCCCAAGGAACGGCACAATTGTATGGATCTGCCCAACCGTGTTTTTGATCTGGTGTATAGGCCGGTTTATCGTCGTGAGCGGCAAATGTTGCGACGCTTCCACCCCCATTATTTGGATCAGGATTGTTGCAAGGACCACCCAGGTTCGGTTTGGAAAGGCACTGAGCCAAACCCATGTAGCTACCAATGTCGTTTCGGGGCGTCCACCCGTCCGGACACGGCGAGTTATCGCAAGCTGTCTGATCAAACGAAACCTCCTTGCAACCGTCAGTGCAATCCGCGCTTTGCGTTAGAGAGGGGCATGCTGCGCCAGAGTATTGTGGAGCGACTGTGACCGAACGCGTATTTGTCTGTGTTCCGCTGCAGCTCTGAGCGATTTGCTTTGCCAGGCAGAGGCCAGTTTGCCAACCGGAAACCTGGCAATCCACAGGACAAGGCTGCGTGTTGCACGGCTGCGACTTTGTTAAAGCAGGACACGCGGCTCCGCCGTTAGCAGGTTGTATTTTGACAGAAGTACTCATACTCTGGGTGCCCGAACCGCAAACTGGTTTGGAGCATGGTCCCCAACTTGTGGGCCATTCATTGAGGACGCAATCCACCGCACATGCGTCCGAGTTGCAAGCTTGTGTTTCCGCTAAGCCTTGGGGACAAGGAGTCCCTCCATCAACCGCAGGCTGAGAAACTACCCTACTCCTGTTTTGATGTCCACCTCCGCAGATTGCTGAACAAGGACTCCAAGGTGTCCACTCTGTGACGACGCAAGACGTGGGCACAATGCAGCTTTGATTGTTACACGCCTGCATTTCCTGAAACGAGTGTGGGCAAGCGGTGCCACCATTGGCTGGTTGAGCGTAGATTTGGCGAGACCTGTTTTGCACGCCACCACCGCAATCTTGCGTGCATTGCGACCATTGATTCCACATCGTGACCATACAGTCTTGTAAGTCTGTCGAAGCGACTTGTGCACCACACCCACAACAACCGCCACACGTCTTTGTACCACCTGAAGTGCTTTTTGAGGTGCCACTCGACAGGCCACTAAAGTCAAAGTAGAACGCTGAAATTGCAGCCAAAAGGATTGAAAAAGTTGTCAGCCCGAGTGATCTCATTTTACTAGTAAAGATGTATTTTATTTTTCAAAAGACGTCATTGCAGACCTCGTCCAACAATTCCTCTATATCGATGTGTTCGATCACGTTTTCGATTGTAGACTCGACAGTTGTAAGCTGATTCGGCACCAATTTGTCGTGCCGCAGTCCGATCGGAAACAGAAGCAATAGGCGTTGCTCCATCTTCAACTCCATGGTGCATTCGAAAATGTAACTCTTCCCGCCCTTGTCGAGATTTTGCAGAATGAGATTGTCCACGATTTTGCAAATAACCTGCTGCTTGCCCATCGCCTCCGCCGCCACGGGCACTGCCAGCACAGGCTCCAGTGAAAGCAGGATTTTTCGGTTGCCATGTTCTACAAAAACTGCGCCATCCGAGGTGGCAGAATCGTAGCGAACGAGTACATCAATTGTGTGAACCATTTTCCACTTGTATTGTGACGGGTTGCGGCCGACACTAACAGGACATGTGATGTCGGTGAACACGATACCGTCCTGTCTGAATCCAGAAACTTGGCGTTCTAACCAAAGCTGCCTCAGGTTTTCTACCGGGGTTATGGGTTTGGACTGCATGCGCAGGTTGCAATCGTGGTTGACGACCACGACTTGCGAATGATGCAGCACCAGCTCGTCCGCCAAATCGGCTGTCATAAAGTCGTAAGTGTTTCCGACGTCGAAAAGTTTGCGTACCGTTGCGAACCGTTCAAGGTAGTTCCTGCTTTGCCCTACGCGGTCCCCAGCGACAGTCATCGCGTCGAACACGAGAAACCGCATGACACTGTCTGCTTCACCCTTGGTCGCTACCAGCTCGCCGTCGAAGAGCGACCCGAGTTCGAACATGTGTGCCGGGGCCCACAGTGAGACTTCGTAGGGGATGAGCTTGCGATCGAACATCAGGGCGACATTTTCGGTTCTGTTGTTCACCACCTCTTTCGTTAGCAGCAGCAAATACCGCACGCCGTCAGCTTTTAGCGAGGCGACGTACTTTTGCTTGGAGGCGACAATCTCTTTCAACTCGGACCGATGGAGCGACAGCGGCTGAGCGGCTGGGTTTAGCTGCCTACGCGGAGCCGTGATACCCCAAGTCGTGAAGAGTTGTTGCCGAGCCCACGCTATCTCCTTGGGGCTATTGTAGCAGACATGTGATGGTGTCAGGTACATTGTGCTTGCAAGGTCTGATACAGAAAAAAAACTGCCTTGCAGGCTTGATTGGTGCCGACAAAACAGTTGGATCTTTTTTTTTCAATTCCTTTTTCAGTTTTTCTAGTTGGGTTGGACACTTGATGGACACACATTTAGAAGATGTGGAAAAACAATTGTGAAAAAAACTGTTTATTTTTGTTTAAAGTTCTTTCTTGTCCGTGAGGGTTACAGGTGACGGGATTCCTTCCTCCTCTTCTTCGTCGCTACTATCACTGCTTCTCATAGCATATTTGGGAGCACACGGCGGCGACATGCTTTGTTTCTGAAGCAGCGACAAAGCTAATCGACCGACCATCTTGATCTGCGACCGGTACCGCAAAGCGACGACACAGAGCGTTGCAATCACAAGCAGGTTGCCAACCAAACACACTAGCCCAATTGTACAGAGTATCGACATACTCTGTTCTACACCAGGACACGCACAGAATAGGCGTCAGATGAGCGTTACAACTCGGCTGTCTTCTCACTTATTGCAGGTTCTTTTTCAACCGCTGCAGCTGGCCGATTCTTTTTACTTTTGAGAAGAGCCTCTATATTGGGCACTTCTTTTGTTATCAGTTCTAGTTCCTTCTCTTGTTCGGACGTTGTTTTTTTGAGCTTTTCCAGTTCGGCATGTTGTTTTTCCACCATCTCTGCCCTTTCAGCAAGATCGGTCATATACCCCTTCTTCTCTTTTTGAACGGTCTTGCTTAACGAATTCAACTCGAGGGTCAGCGACGAGATAACTTGCTTAATGTCGTCGTCGTCTTGGATCGCCGGCTCCGGTGCATCTGCCGGCTCATATAGCTTTTGAACCGCGTGCAAAGCTTTTCGGAATGCTTGCATTTCTGGCAAGTAGGAGCTGCGCAGCTCCGACTGTTCTCTTTGCAGCGTAGTCTGTGTTTCAGCACACACAATCAGATCCTGCTTTGTCTTTTCCAACTCCCCCGCCGTAGTGGCGATTTCCCCCTCCAATGATTTCTTTTCGGCTCGGGTCTGCTCCAACTCTTCATTGAGCTTCTTCGTTGCGGCTCTGGTGGTAAGCAGAGCCGACTTTTCCTGACCGAAGGTGCGCAGCTCATCGCTTAGACGTGTATGCTTGTGTTCAAGCTCTTTGGTCGACAAGAGCAAGATTTCATAGTTTGCAACGGCAAGTTGACGTTGCTGCTCCTCTTCCCTCACCTTAGTTTCAGCATTTGCTAGCTCTTCGTTCAGATTGTCCTGCTCGGGGACAGCCGCTTGCTGCATTTCCGCTGCGAGACTGGTACCAACCGCGTCAGAGGCCTTCATGGCGCTCACCACCCTTTTCAATAGCTCGGTGCTGTTATCGTACGCCTCACGAATCTCCGTGTTCTCTGCGGAGAGTTTGTCCCTCTCTTGTTGCATCGCTTCGACCTTTGCGCTCATCTCTGCTACGGCCTCGTCCAATCCAGAGCCCAACAGCTCCGCACGCAGAGCAGCGCGCATTTCGTGTTCGAGCTGCTGCTCGCTGGCGTTGTTGGCTTCAACCCGTTCGACCAGTGGGCGCTGTTCCTCGTCGGCCTGGTTGAGTCGTTGCTGCTCATCCTTGAGTGTCTCCAACTCGGCGCTGGCCTCCTCCAGCTTCTTCTCAACCTCTTTCTTTTGGCGCTCCAATTCCCCCACACTGTTTTCGGTTTCTTTGTGGACGACGAGCAGCTGCTGATGCTTGTCTTCTCGTCGGTCCGATTCGTCTTGCAGAACCTGCAGCTGTTTGATGGCCAGCTGCGAATGCTGCTCTGCGATGGTCAGCTTAGCACTCAGTTCACGGACTTCGTTCTGCTGAGCTTGCTTGCTCGCATCCAACTCACGGACAACCTTTGCCTGTTTCGTGAGCTCCTTTGCTAGTATGCTGCTCTCGGTGGTTATATCCTGGAGTTGGTCGTGTACCAGTGCTTCCTGAGTAACCAGCTCGCTCGCATCGCTCTCGAGCGTCTGCTCGAGAGCGCGACCGACTTCCAACCGTCCCAGTATCATGCCCTCGTGTTGCTCTGCAACAGACAACGTCGCCTTCAACCCCTTGAGCTTCTCTTCGCAGCTGGTCACATTCTGCTGCAGACCCTGATTCTTTTGGTCCAACCTGACGACCAGCTCCTGCTGCGATTGGGCGACGTCCCACGGTATTTGGTTCAGTCCATCGTCTACCTCAGCGTACTTGACTTTGATGTTTTGCAGTACTTGCTCCAGTCTGCCGGCTTCGTCGGCGGAATCGTCCAAGTCTGCGCTGTCTGTGCGCAGAGCCTCTATAGCGAGCCGTAGTTGGTCTTTCGACTGAGCCAAGGTGGCTGTCTCGCCAATGAGACGCTTCGCTTCTGCCACCGAAGGAGCGAAAGAGAGCCGACCGGACCCCATTTGGAGAGCTTTGGCCAGTCCATCGACTGATTGCGTCATCTGACCGTCGACCGCGACCAGCTGCATGCCCTCGACAGATGCCCATTCACCACCCGTGTTTTGTTTGACATGCATGTCCGTGTCGAGCTTGATCGGTAGTGGTTGTCTAGCGTCCATCGTTAGAGTCACCAGGTTCTGGCTGCGCCAGGCTTCCGTGGCTTTCCGGAGCGCGAGAAGCTTGACGTCCAATTCCTGAATTTTGACGTCTAAATCTTGAGCCCGGGTCAGAATGTTGCCAGCAGGGGCTGCTTCCCGCGTCGCGACTATCTCATCCTTCAGAACACGGACACCTGCCTGGATGCTATTATCGACTTGCAAGTCTATGGCGAGGGCGGCCAGCTGGCGGCGCTCCTGGTCGATTCGTTCTAGCGACGCGAGCAGCTCGCCCTCACCAGAGAGCTCGGTCTGGGGGAGCGCTCGGACCTGTTGCCACACGCGCTGGTAACTTTCTTCCTTGGTACCGAGCAGCTGTTGCAGGATCCTGACACGAAGGTACTCCTTGTCGGGTGCGAGCTCGGACATCAGCACGGTCATGACATGGAGGTCGTTCTCCGATCGCTCTGCCGATAGGCTATCCAGTCGCTGTGTAATGTCCACTAACTCGCTTCTCAGGGTATCCAGCTCGCCGCTGTTACTACCGGTGCTGTCCGGCGTCTCACCCATCTGACGGGTGGCCGACAAGCGCTTGCTGATGAACTGTGTTTTGCGCTCGGTGAGGGCGCGCAGCTGCGCCTCTATGTCGACCGGCGGGCCAGCTTCGCTCGATTCGCGCTGCGTTTCCAGTGCGGCTAGTCGCATGCGCACTGCAGACAGCTCTTCGTCAATGTCGGCAATGTCTGTGGCAAGGGTCGCAGTATCGGAGATCGACCGAATCGTGGTTGTGATTCGGTCGTCCTCTAGGCGACGCACTCGCTTAAATTCTTGGACTTTAGCTTGTTGCTTTGTTGTAACTGCCACAAGCAGCTCCTGCAATTCGCTGTCTCGTTGCCCCCAAGCGTCGAGTATCTCCTTCAATCGTTTCGTTTGAGCTCGAGTCGCCTCGAGTTGCGCCGTCACTCTGTCTATCTCGTCCTGCTGATCCTTCACTAGCTGTTGGGAAGCGTTCAGATCGACCTGGGCGTCCTTCAAGAGATCGTCCGTTTCACTGGTCGCCTGATGGTCGCCTCCCGACTCCAGCCGGAACTCTGCGATCTTTCCGACGACCACCTTGAGCTCTTTAGTGCGCTGTGCCGCTTCTGTGTGATTGTGTTTCAGCTGTTGCAACACACCGTCGAGTTTGCTTTCGTCGGTCCTTTGTTCGTCCAACAGGGTGTTTGCAAACCCCTTTCGGTCAACCATGGCTACATCTCTGAAATGATGCAGCAACTGCGGATCGACTATGGAGCTGTCCAGAGCCGTTTTCGCTGCGAGTAACGTGTTCAGGGTCCCAGCTGCAGAGGTCCGGATTCGTGGCATTCGTCTTTTCTATGAAAAATGGACTTTTTTTTTTGGCACACACATTGCAAAGCGGCCGCACATGTCAGTCAATCCAGTCGCCGCCCTCATCCTCAAGGTCAATGATCTGGA
>Ga0209713_10000341_pt1 | contig 26264 bp, 13 predicted proteins | sample ArcOceMetagenome_3_FD_187444 | JGI IMG/M metagenome (GOLD analysis project Ga0209713, IMG submission 187444) | Marine eukaryotic phytoplankton communities from Arctic Ocean - Arctic Ocean- Svalbard ARC20M Metagenome (SPAdes) (version 2) | ecosystem: Environmental > Aquatic > Marine > Oceanic... | reverse complement strand
CGCGTTCTGCGAGATCAGCAGCTGCTGCTCCTGCGCCGCCACGAGCGCCGCGAGCGGCTCGCGCCTCGCGCCGCGGATCCAGTCGTGCTGCAGCAGCTGCGCGGCCGACGGCCGCTCGGCGGGGTCCTTGACCAGCGCGGTGCGCAAAAAGTCGTGGAACTCGGGCGTCGCGGGCGTCGCCGGGTCGAGGGTCGCGGGGTCGCCGTTGACGATGAGCATCATCACCTTGAAGACCGACTTGGTCTCGTGGAAGGGCGGGAATAGCTGCGCGAGCTCGATGGCGGTGATGCCGAGGCCCCAGATGTCCACCTTGGTGTCGTACGCGCCGTCGCCCTCCTGCGAGAAGGTCTCGGGCGCCATCCAGTGCGGCGTGCCGATCATCGTGCCGCGCTTCGACATCGTGTTGTACAGCTGCGCCGCCACGCCGAGGTCGGCGAGCTTCACCTCGGCGTCGGCCGTGAGCAGCACGTTGGCCGCCTTGATGTCGCGGTGGATGGCGGTGCGCTGTACGTGCATGTAGTCGAGCGCGCGCAGCATGCCGTCGACCACCCAGCAGATCTGCGCCTCCTCGAGCGCGACGCCGCTCTTGCTCGCGCGGCGCATCACGTCGAGCGTCGAGCCGACGCGGCAGAACTCCATCACGACCCACAGCGTGCTGCGCATCTCGTGCTCGCGCACGAAGGCGTCGCGGTACGCGATGATGTGGTCGCACGCGCACTCGCGCATGATCTTGATCTCGCGCTTGATGTCGGCGGCCGTGTCGGGCTGCAGCGCCATCACCTTGACGGCGACCTCCTCGCCGTCGCACACGCCGCGGTAGACGGAGCCGTACGTGCCCTGCCCGATGCGCTGCAGCAGCTGCGTCTCCTTGTAACTTCGTCCCGCCTTCGGTCGGGGCGTGCTCGACGCACTCCGCGGCTTCGTCGGCGTCGCTGCTGCTGCGGCTGCTGCCTTCGCTTCAGCCTCGGCCCGCGCCTTCTCCTCCGCCTCCTGCCTGGCCTTCTGCTCCGCCTGCTGCCTGGCCCTCGCCTCCGCGTCCAGTCTGGCCCTCTCCTTCGCATCCAGCCTCGCCTGTTCCTCGGCCTCAAGCCTCGCCTGTTCCTCGGCCTCGGCTCTCGCCCTCGCCTCAGCCTCTTGGCGAGCCTTCTGCTCCGCCTCCAGTTTGGCCCTCTCCCCCGCTTCTGCCCTGGCCTTCTCCTCCGCCTCCAGCCTGGCCTCCTCCTCAGTGTCAGCTCTGGCCTTGGCCGCCGCGGCCTCCGCCTCCAGGCGCGCCGTCTCTTCCCTCGCGGCCGAAGCCGCAGCAGCTTCCTCGCGCGCCACGGCCGCATCGGCCTCGGTCCAGGCCGCCCCTGGGAAGCCGTCGGCAGCCATCTCGTCGAAGATCTCATGCTGCGTCTCGAGCCACCTCTCGCGCAGCCCCTTGCCGCCCCACCGCGGCTCCTGGTCGACGGTGAAGCGGCGCGGCAGCGCGAAGAGCACCGCACGCGCCTGCTGCTCGCTCATCCGTCGATCGAGGTGGAAGGAAAGGGTCTCGTGCACGGGCATGCCGCCGTCGATCTCCTCGGGACTCGAGAGGAGGAGCAACCGGAGGATTGGGAAGCGCGTCAGCGCCCTCGCCTCCTCCGGGACGTTGGCGTGCTCCTCTTGCGAGATGCTCGCACGCTCGGCGTGGTACGCGGGCTCGTTCTCCGACGTGCGCCCCTGCTCCGCCTCGCGCTGTTTGCGCAGCACACCGGGGTGGCCGCGGTACTTGCTCAGCGCCTCCTCAAACTCCGTGGCCCTCGACTCGTCGCCCGCCGCCGCCTCCATGGCCGCGCGGAGCATCTCCTCCATCCGCATCGCGCCGAGGCTAGCTGGAGCCGCGGGCGGCGCGCGGTGCTGCAGAGGCGCGTCGACGCTGCCAAACTGCTGCTTGCTGCTGTCGGTCGATGACCGCTGCTGCACATCGGGCACGGCGGCGGCCGCCTCCTGCGCCACGGTGGCCGAGACCATGTCGCGCAGGTCGGCGATGTTCCAGCTCTTGAGCGAGTGGATGTCGTCGTTGACCGTTGCCGAGCGCGGCTGCCCCGCCGGCCCCGCCCAGCTCTCGCGCAGCGTGGTGAACGAGTACGAGTGCAGCCCCGGCCGAATCACCTCGGCGAGCCACCGCTTGCCCAGCTCCTCGCCGTCGACGGCGACGATGACGTCGCCCGCGCGCAGCACGCCGTCGGCCGCCGCGAGCGACCCCGGCAGCACTCTCAAGATGACGTTGCGCTCGGAGACGTCGATGCCAAGCCCCGTCTCGCCGCGCCGCACCGCCACCGTCCGCTTCTCCTCTTTGATCGCCGCGCCGCCTTCGATGGCGGAGACGGTGGTCTGCGCGCGGTGGGTGCCCATCGCCTCCTCCTGCTCGGCCCCCGACGCGTAGACGCCACGCAGCAGCTTGAGCTCGTAGCTGCGCTTGCCCTTGCGCATCACCTCGACCAGGCTGCGGTTGGTGAGCGCGACGCCATCGACTGCGATGATCACGTCGTTCTGCTGCAGCAACCCCTGCCGCTCCGCCGCGCCACCCGGCGCGACGCTCCGCACGATGTTGGAGTCGTCAATGTCGAGGCCAAACGTGCCGCTCTCACCACGCGTCAGCATGATCGTCATCTCTCGTAGCCGGCGGGCAGCCGCCACCGACGCTTGCTTCAAAGCGCCACCGACCTCGAGCGCCTTGATTTCTGCCTCGGCGTGCGAAGCAGAGACCAGGTTGGCCCACGGCACCAGCCCGTACTCGTCGCTACCGGAACGACTGGTGCAGCACAGGCACCAGCCCTCGGGTGCAGGGTCGGCGTCGTCCACCTGCACGCTCACCCACTCGCCCTTGCGCACCGAGAGCTCGACGCCGGCGACGATGGCCTCAAAATCGGCGAGGACGTAGGCCGGGAACGAGGGCACGTCCTTGTCCTGCAACATGATCGCACTCGGCCCCACTGGATCGTCCGCAGCTGGCGCCGCCACCTTCGCGGCTGGGTGCACTGCGTTAGGGAGGGAGGGGGCTCGACTGCTGGTGAGGGGCTGCTGCATGGCCACGGCCGCCGATGGCTTCTTGAGCAACGGGTTGGCCGTGGCCGCACGGTCCGATGTCAGCGTCACCGCGGCGCTGCCCGTTGCCCAGCCGTCTTGCCCGCCGCCCCTCAGGCCGTCCGAAGGCTCACGGGCGTCCTTGGAGCCGGCGCAGCCCATGCTCGGATAGTCCTCGGCCGAAAGCCGGCGCGTGAACTATGAAAGCCTGCGCCGCCCATAAAAGAATGCGCGACCGACGTTCGCTGCGTTGCCGTGCGGCCGCATCATCCCGACGACCAGCTGGGAGGCGGTCTGGGAGCCGGTGGCGCAGTGGATGGGCGTCGAGGGGGAGGCGGGGCTCGCGACCGTGCTGCCCAACCTACCTGGCCAACCAACTCTCCGCAGGACGCGCACTCGCGCGCGCGGAGGTCTTCGCGTGACGAGAGAGCGCGAAAGCGCCCCTCGCAAGCGCGACCCCTCGTAGCAGGTGCGCAGTAGATTTGTAGCATCTCAAATTCTGGTGGTTCATCCCCTCGACGTGAACTTACGTGGCGTTTACAGACGCGCGATCCGCGGCTACGACGCCAACTCGACCGCCAGGTCGCCTCCCATGCCATCCGACCGGCGCTCGCGCGAGGGGCGGGAGCGTAAGGAGCACAAGGAGAAGAAGAAGAAGCGGCACCGGCGCGACGACTCGGCCGAGCGTCGCCATCGTAAGGACAAGCGCGCCCGCCGCTCTCCGTCAGAGGATGACCGTCGAGACCGCCGCCGCCGCTCTCCGTCGTCCTCCCGATCTCCTCGGCGACGCTCGCCACCGCGGCGCCGGAGGTCGCGCTCGCCCTCCGAAGCGGACGACCGCCGTCCTTCCCGAATGCCGCGCATGGAGGGCCTGTGCCACACCATGTCGCCTGCTGCCGAGCTGGCGCGTGAGAGGCGCCAACGCGAGCGCGAGCGCACCGAGCAGCGCGAGCGTCTGGAGCGCGAGCAGAACGCACCACCGCAAGCAGACAGCCCCGTGCAAGCGCATGAGGAGGCGGACGAGCCACTGTCGATGGACACGCGTGAGCCTCCCGCGCAGCAGGCCGCGGAGGTGGGCGCCAGCCTTAGCCTCCAGGGTGCCATGGTGCGCCTCTCGCTGAGGACGCTCAAGATTGACTTTGCCGCAGCAGCGCCGGCGCCAGCGGCGCCGCAGCAATGCCCGCCTCCGCCGCCACCCCCGCCGCCTCAGCTGCCGCAGCAGCAGCCAGGAGCACCGCCACCGCCTCCGGCTCTGCCACTTCAGCCGGGCGACCCAACGGCAAAGGCGGCCATCGATGCCGCACAGAGGGCTGCGATGCTGGCCGCGATGATGAAGGTCAGTTCCAAGCTCTCGGCGCAGTTTGCTCATGGCCTCGTGGAGCCCGCGGCCGAGCCCGCGGCTGGCCAATCCACGCTCGACGCCACGCCAGCATCGGCGCCCGTCGCACCCCAGGCTCCGGTCCTGATCAGAGACGTCGACTTCAACGACTGCCAGAAGAAGGGCGCCAAGGCGCTGCTGACAAAGAAGGAGACGCATGACGAGATCGCGGAGAAGACGGGCGTGGCCGTGACGCTGCGCGGCAAGTTCCTGCTGCCGGGCGACATGAGCGGCGAGCGTGGGCTCCACCTGCGCCTCGAGGGCGAGCAGGCGGCGCTGGAGGAGGCCGTGCGCATCGTCCACGAGCATATGGGCATCGCGACGGGGCCTGCGATCCCGGCCGCGTCTGATGAGCCCCTCGGCGGTGGTGGAATGGGGCTGGCACCGCTTGGCAGCATGGGCCTCGCGCCCCTCGGCTTGAGTGCGCCGGCCCCACCGGCCCCACCGGCCCCACCGGCAGCGCCGCCAATGCCCACGGCCCCACCGACTGCTCCCGCTGCGCTGAGCGCCGCCGCCGCCGCTGCCGCCGCCGCCGCCGCTGCCTTGGGCCTCGGAGCGGGCAAGCTGCCGCAGCTGCCGCAGCCGCCATCGACCGCGGTCGCGCACGGTGGGATGGCGTTGGCACCGCTGGGCCAGGCCGCGGCCGCCTCCAGCGCGTCGTCGCCACGGTCGAGTGTCGGGCAGCTCACTCGGCGTGTCGAGGTGACCCTCGGCGCGGCAGCCGAGGATGAGAGGGTGCTCCGCCAAGCCAGGGGCAGGCTGCTCGGGCCTGCCGGAGCATACATGAAGCACATTCAGGAAAGGAGCGGCGCGTGGCTGCAGCTGGTGGGCAAGGGCAGCAACTGCAAAAACGCCGCCGAGGACGTGGGGCCGTTGTCCATCAAGATCTCGGCCGCGAATCAGGTCGCCCTCGACTCGGCCACCGAGCTGGCCCAGCACCTGGTCAGCACAGTCAGCGATGGCACGCCCGCGCGGTTCAAGACGAGCCTGGCGCGCCACATGGAGGCCTCGGGCACCCGTGCGATGCCGCGTCGTCGGCCCACGTCAATTAATCCGCCACGCTTGTTTTCTTCTCACCACGCAGGCATCAAGGACTTGATAAGCCAGCACCCGCCCGCGCCTGTCGCGCCGTCGATGCCTCCGCGCCCGCCGATGATGATGATGCCGATGCCGGGCGCGCACCACATGCTGCCCCCACCGCAGGGCGGCGGGCTTCGGCCGGGCATGATGCATCCGAGCGTGTATGGCGTGCCCCCAACTGGTCCGATGCCTGGGATGCCAATGCCAGGCATGGTGCAGCAGCCTGCCATGTACGGACTGCAGCAGCCTCCCATGGGAGGCATGCATCTGGGCATGGGCGGCGGCATGGGCGGCTTGCAATTTCCGCCATTGCGCATGCCATCGCAGGCGTATCCTCCGTCCCAGGCGTACCCGCCGTCCGGGGCGTACCCGCCGTCCAGGCCACCTCCTGGACCGGGGTTGCCGCACGGCTACCCGCCACCGGGTTGACGGCGCGCTCCGACGGAGACGTTCCCGCATTGGGCGCGCGTGCTGCCGCAACGCTTTGAAACGCATGCGATGTACATGTTAATACTACCGTTACGTAATGGACTCGTACACACCGTAAGACGGCTCTTCTCCAGTGTAATCTCGGCCACTCGGGGCCGAGGCGAAGAAGCCTCGTCGCCCGTCGGGCAGCGGTGCCTCGAGCCCCATCGTGCCAGCTTTCAGCGGCAGCGGGTACGGACCATTGCTCGGCAGGGAGAGCTCTTGCAACACGTGCTGGTCGAACGACATGACCGACAGATCGCTGAGCCACTGTGCGTCGGGCATGCTTGGCGGAGACGGGGGCGGAGGAGAAGGTGGAGGCGCAAACGTGCTGAGGAGCTGCAAGCGGCTGCTGGGATGCTCGGCAAACGTCATCAGATCAGCCTCGTGTCGGTCCTCCTCAGTAGAGCTCAGGGCAGCCGCCGCCTCGGTCAGGCGCGCCTGCTCACCGTGCAGCGCGCCCTCGCGCCGAGCCTTCCCGTAGCTCAGCACGTATCCCTGTCGATAGCTCTGCGTGCTGCGGTTGTAGCCATCGATGAAGCCGCCCAGGAATCCAGAAGACAGCCCTCGCAAAAAGTCGCAGTAGAGCGAGAGTGATCCCAGGTCGCTGGCAAAGGCGGCGCTTTCGCCTTGCCAGGGCACCTCTGCCAGCTTGAAGCAGATGTTGGGAATGCCGTATGGGTTGTTTGGTGGCTCGTCCGACGCGAGATCGTCGCGCAGCAGCTGCGTCGAGGCCACGCCGCTGCCGCTTAGGCCAGTGAGAGTGCTGCCGAAGACCTGGGTTCCTGCCTCTGCTGCTGCCCCCGGCGGCGCCAATGGCGACATCGCGCCGGGCGGCGGCGGAGGCGGGGGTGGAGGCACCAGCAACTGAGGGGTTTCGTCGTCGGGGCCGGGTCCACCCGACCTGGAGTTGTAGGGAGGGAATGGCGGCGCCGGCAGCATGGTGTCCACCGGCAGAGGAGGCGACAGCCCCGGCGGCGGCGGCGGACGGTTCAGGTTGACGATTCCCTCCTCTTTCGTCGAACGGACCTTCGCCTTGGATTTTGGTTTGTTCGCGCCACCCGTCAGTGCGGGTGCGGTGGCCGTCAGATCGGCGTCCGCGTCGCCATTGAGATCCACGCCGGGCGTCGACTGTGATGGCGGCTGACCGTCCGGGTCCTCGGTGGTCGGCGGCGGCTGGAAGGGGCTCGACTTGTCCGGCGCCTCCGGGCCATCGGTGGACGGGTTGTACGGCAACTTGCTGTTCTCGAAGTTGAAGCTGTTGCGATTGAACCCTCGGATCTGCGCCTTCCGCGAGGCCTTGATGTGCTTCTCCTGGTTGCCATGAAACATCTGCTTGACCTTCCCGTAGCCGCTGCCCGATGGGTTGCGCAGCACGTCCTGCGAGATATACGGCACGCTCGGGTCGCTCATCACCGTGTCTCCCGATTTCAAGCACTCTGGAGCCGGCGCGCAGCTGGCGACGGCGCCCTGCATGAGACTGGAGTACTGCCTATTCTCCCGTTGCGTGGTGTCGCCCGCCGCTCGAGCGTCGGGGTGGAGCGGGTCGAGCGGGGCGAGGAGGTGCGTCACCGCCGACGCCGTCGCGAGCAAGAGCATGGAGACGCGGCACGCCCTCATGGGGCACTGCCGTTCTTGGCAAGTTTGGCGCGGCGCGGGGTGCGGTGCATTGGCGTGTACTGTCAATGTTACAGTTGTAGCGAGGGACGTGCCGTCTCGTGGGGGAGGGGGAGAGGGCGAGAGGGGTGGAGGCGCGGTGGGTGCGGGTGGGGCCGCCTGGTCACTGTGCAGTTCAGATGCTCTCTTCCTCTTATACCCAGCGGACAAGTAAATCCTCATCCACGCGTGAGTATAAATTATTGCATAACATGCACGAAGTTTAGGAGTTTGCGCACAAGTGCTTGTAAAAACTCATCGATGGCGGAGGACCTCGAAGCCCGCCTACGCGCCCTCAAGGGCCTAGGCTCCGAGCCCGTGACCGACTCGGAGCTCGAGAGCAGGCTGCGCACCATCCAGGGCCCGCTGTCGCAGCCGGCGCCTGCTCCGATGGCGCCGGTGTACGACCGGGCCGCGCTCGCCGACCAGGGCTTTGGCGCCACCGACAAAAAGATGGGCAGCCTCATCGACGCCTTCGAAGGTGGCGGCGGAGGCGGTGGTGGCGACTTTGACGAGGTCGAGCAGCTACTGCGCATGAAGGCCGACGAGGCGCAGCTGGAGAGACGCACGGCGCCCGGCGCTGCAGCCGCGCACGACGCTGCGATATTCGCGGCGGTCGTGCCGTCGGCCGCCGCCGGCGAGTCCACCGCACCCACCGACGCCACGATGCGCGCGCTCGGCCAGGATGCGGAGGGCGTGCTGCGCGACGCGGCTCCGGCGATGCGGGGCGACGAGCCGGCGTGGAATGCGGGCGGGTCGTCGTACGTGCCCGACGTGGACGACAGCGACGTCGAGGAGGCGACGCGGCTGCTGGAGCAGATGCGCGACATGGTCGAGCTCGAGGGCGGCGCGGGCTCGGGCGGCTTCGGTGACGACGGCGACGAGGACGAGGACGAGGACGCGCAGGTCGATCGTCTGCTGGCGCAGGCTCTCGCCAGCCCGCCCGACCCGGATCCCGCACCCGCGCCCGCGCCCGCGCCCGCGCTGGGCGGCGGCCCCGCCTTCCCGTCGGCGCCGACGCAGGCCGCCGCCGCGCCCAAGAAGCAGACGCTGGCGAGTCGGCTGCCCGCCGCGCCGCGGGGCAGGCCTATCATGGGCGTGTCCGCACCACCGCTCGCGGCCGCCAAGCCGAGCGCGGACGACGAGGACATGGAGCGGTGGTGCTGCATCTGCACCGAGGACGCGGTGCTCTACTGCCACGACTGCGACGGCGACCCGTACTGCAAGCGCTGCTGGCGCGAGGGCCACGCGGAGCCGGACCTGCGCGAGCACCGGACCGTGCCGATTGCCGGGCGCGGGGCTCGGCGGAGGTAGCGAATATCCTTGTCGGCCAGTTACTTTAGATACTTTAGATACTTTAGATCATTGCCTTGCCTGAACTGCCGGCCCAGGCTGGGCAGCGGCTCAACTGGGGTGAATACCACCCTTTATGACGTTTCAGGCGCAGGTGGCAGCCAGCCAGGCTCACTGTGGCGCGACAGACGCACCTATCGCGACTGCGCACAAACATACGAGCTCACACGGCATGGTCGACGCCGAGTTCGTCTCTCCGGCCGACTTCAGGAGCGGGCTGCTCCAGCTCGGCTTCGACGTGACGCAGGAGGAGGCCGACACGCTGGCTGGTGTGCTTGAGACCGACGAGAACGGCAACATCAACCTGGCCAGCCTGCAGCAGCCTGGCTCCCCTGTGATGGAGCAGCTCGCGGCGCTCCAGGACGTGTCGGCGCCGCCCGAGGCGGCGCCCGAGTACTACGGGGAGGCGGCGCCCGAGTACTACGGGGAGGGCGAGGGCGAGGGCGCCCTCCTCGCCGGCGCCATCGACGGAATCCCGCAGACCGAGGCCGCATTCGCGGCGCTGGAGGCGCTGGAGCGTGGTGACGAGGAGGGCCTGGCGGCGGCGCTGGCGATGATGCCGCCCGCGGACGCGGAGGCGCTGCAGGCGGCGCTCGCAGGGGCGCCCTCGGCCGACCCACCCGCGCCAGCGTACGCCGACGAGTTGCAGCAGCTGTCGATGCACGACGTGCCGACGGCCTTGCCGATGGCGCCGGCGTCTGCGTCGTCGACGCGCGGCCCGTCGCCCAGCCGGCGACAGGTGAGCTACGGCTCGCTCCTCGACACGTACCCCGCCGAGAAGCCGACCGGCGCCTCGTCGCACGGCACCTCGCGCGCCACGAGCCCGCTGGCCGAATCGGCGAGCGGCATCCTCAAGCGGCGCGGCTCGGGCTCGAGCGCCGCGTCGGCGAACCGAGTCTCGCCGCCGCAGGCGAGCTCGTCGCGCGGCGGGTCGGAGATGGGCGAAGGCGGCGCCGCCTTCACGGCGCAGGACGTCGCGTCGATGCCGCAGCTGCTCACGCAGTGGCTGATGCACAACCGCGTGCGCGTCATCGACTGCTTCCGCACAATGGACGCCAACGAGGACGGCGTCATCTCGCCAGAGGAGTTCGCCGCGGGGATCGCGCAGATGGGGCTCGCCGTCGACCCCGCCGAGGTCGGCGCGCTCTTTGCGCAGATGGACGTCGACGGCTCCGGATACCTCGACTACCAGGAGCTGCACCGGCTGCTGCGCGTCGGCAAGGCCGCCGCGACGTCAAAGTACCTCCGCTCGGCCAAGCAGCACGCGCGCAAGCACCAGGTGGCGCCGCGGCGGCTCGACCGCTCGCCGCCGCGGCTGGCGACGACGCTCTCGCGGCGGATGTCGGGCGTCGACACGGCGCGCGCCAAGGCGGGGGCCGCCGAGCCCGAGCCGGTGGCCGTCGAGGAGGAGCTGTGGCCGGCGAGCTTGCGCGCGATGCTGCTGCGCGAGCGGATGCGCGTCATCGACCTCTTCCGCAACTGGGAGGGCGGCGGCGACGGCGAGGTGGGCCACATCGGCGTCGAGGACTTCAAGGCCGGGCTGCACGTGCTCGGACTCGAGGCGAGCCGGCGCGACATCCGGCAGCTCTTCTATGCCATGGGCGCGATCGAGGCCACCGCTTCCACCTCCGCCTCCGCCTCCGCCTCCGCGAGCTGCCTCGGTGCGTCGGCAACGTCGACGGCCTCGAGGCCCGGCGGCGCCGAGTCTGCCGCCGCCGCCGACGAGGTGCAGATCTCGTTCCGCGAGCTGCGGCGGCAGCTGCGCGTGGTGGCGCAGCGCGGCACGTCGCACTACCTACGCGCCGCGGCGCAGCAGGGCGTGCAGCTCGAGCAGCAGAGCGAGCCGGGCGCGCTCCTCTCGGGCGTCGGCGAGCTGCGCGAGCAGCAGCAGCTGCTGCGCTCCGATGCGATGGGGGGGCTCGCCGGCGGCAACGGCTTCGACGAGCAGGCATTTTCCGACGAGCTCGCCAAGTCCCTGGCGCTGCTGCCGCCCGGCGGGGTGGCGGAGGGGGTGCCGCCAGCCCATGGCACGAGCGCGTGGCTCCTCAACTCGGCGTCGGTGCCGTCGCTCGCCGCGCTGAGCAAGATGGGGATGGGCTCGTCGTCCAACCTGAGCGGCGACCCCGACGGCGTGGTGCGCCTCGGCGCCGCCGCGTCGTCGGCCAAGAAGCGCGCGCTCGCCGCCGCCGTCGAGGCGGCGTCGGCGACCGAGACGGGGCAGGTGACGCTGCAGGCGGCCGAGATGGGCGTGCAGCAGTGGGCGCGCGCGCACTACTCCTCGCTGCTGGGCGAGCTGCGCAAGTGGGAGGTGCACACCAACGGCGAGATCGGCTTCGACATCTTCGCCGATTCGCTGACGGCGCTCGGCTTCCCGGCGGCGGGGCAGTGGCGCGAGCTGCAGCGGCTGTGGGCGTCGTGGCAGCCCAACGAGCGCGGGCTGCTCCACTGGCAGCGCGTGCGCGCGATGATGACGGGCGGCCGCCTCGTCAAGGTGCAGCACAAGAAGCACACCACCGCAATGTACTTCAAGCAGCCGTCGCGCGCCGGCGAGGGCTTCGGCAACCGCTCGTCGCCGCGCTTCCGCGCCGACGAGACGACGCTGCTCGGCCCCGGCAAGTACAATGTCGGCACCGGCGACGCCTCCGTCGGCAAGCGGACCGACTCGAGCTCGAACGTCGGCCGCCACTCGGGCAAGCTGCACACGACGGCGCCGCGCTTCGTCGCCGCCAAGGCGAGCGCGACGCCCGGCCCCGGCGTCTACCGGCCAAAGTACACGCTCACCGAGTCGCGCCACAACCTGTGAGTGGGGGCTAGGCGCCGCGCGCGAGACGCCAGCCGCGCGGCGACGTGTGCGGGCGATGAGAGACGCTGGGGCTGGGCATGATATGAACGGCACGTTTCTGGGGTTTCTCGCCCATGTTATTTTATGGGGCGAAGATGTGGGTTTGTTGAATGAGAATCTCTTTGTCTTTGTTCTGACGTCGTGACGAGAATGACGAGTGCGGTGAATTGAAGCTTGAAGGCCTGCGCCCGCGAGCCGCGAGCTCGTCGGTTACAACAGGAAATCAATATGAGAAGGACGCGAAAATCTCAAACAAACATACATGGGAGCGGTGGCATGGGCATTTTCAAGGGTGCCGCAGGCGTTCGCGCCTCGCTTGCCAACGATCTTTGGGCGGCGAGACTGCGACTCCCGGTCCACGCTTTGCGTCGTTCACGACAACGCCTTCATGCACGTTTCAACGGCCCTTGCGTTTCGCAAAGAGCAATTTCTGTGCGTCCTCCGGAAGCTGCGGAATCACCACGGCATTGACGTACTCGTCAAATGCTGCGATCGTCGCGAACTTGCCAATGATGCCTTTCTCGACGATCGCTCGATCCTGCTCGTCGCTCATGGCACATGCCGCAAACGACAAGCTGATCTCCTCGTTCGCCTGCAGCCAGACCATGTCCGACCCCTTGACGCCGAAGGCACTCGAGTGGACCTGCATCTTGCGCTGCGGCGGATTAACTGACATCTCGCGGAGGCACCAACCCCTTGAGACGCTCTCGAGCGCGATCACGTGGTACTCCGAAGCCGTCACATAGATCTGGTCGAGGTAGTTGAGCGTCTTAGCGATCTGGTCGCCATCCGTCTGGTTCAGGCAGAAGGCGTCGATCCAGATCCACTGGCTTGCGACCGACTTTTGGAGCTCAGCGAGGATCGCCGCCCAAGGCGTTTTCCACCTGGCGTGAGCGAGGATGGGCAGTCGATGGGTGGGGCCACGCCATTTTGCGCCAACGGCAGTGGGGGTGCGGTGGACAGCAGCAGGCGCGCACATGTAGGTCAGTGCCGAGTAGTGCACGCCGTCGCGCAACTCGGCGAGGGAGCACGTCTTGAATGCCGACTCCGGAAAGAGGTCGCGCAAGTGGCCCTTGCCCTTCCAGTGCAGGCGCACCACGTCGTCGCTGTTGACCGTGAGGAGCGCGTTGCAGCCCAGAAGAGCGTCCACACTGAGGAGGTGGATGGTCGGTTCGCCAGACACCATCTTCTTCGCCGGCCACGGCGGGAACTGGATGCCCAACTGCCGCACGAGAGAGTCAGAGATCGGTTGCGGGGCTGTGACTGGCAGGCAACTGTGCGGGCTGGTGCGGGGTACCTGCCCCACGGCGTCGAGGTCGAGGAAGCAGCTCTTGTTGAGCACGTGCTGCTTGATCATGCCGCCGAACTGGCGTAGCGACGCCTCGCTGAAGTCGTTGCCGGCAACCTTGAGCACCTTGAGCCGCTCCCACGAGGTGGGGCCGAGGCTTCCGAGGCACTCGAGGCTGCGAGCCGTCAGCTGGTTCTTCGACAGGAAGACACGCGAGGGCTTGAAGGCGGAGGACGGTCCCCACACGGCGCAGAGCTTGGCGAGCCCTTCATCGCCCACCTTGTTGTGCTGCAGCCCGAGCTCCTGGAGCGCAGGAAGTCGCTCGCACACTCCAGCGAACGCGGCGACGCCTTCGTTGCCGATGCCGTTGTTGTGGGCGGAGAGGACTCGCAGACGCGAGAACTTGCCCGAGCCGATGCTCGTCGCGAGGGCCGCAAAACCTGCGTCCGCAAACTTGTTGAAGCCGAGGCTGAGTGCCTCCAGATTGGGCGGGCTCGCAGTGGCGATGACTTCGAGCGACGCGTCGCCCAGTCGGTTGCTCTCCACGTCGATGGCCTTCAGGTTGGTGAACTTGCGCAGGTCTGCGATGATGCACGGCAGTAGCACGCTGTCGCTCAGCAGCATCGAGCTGAGGTCGAGCCGTGGCAGCCACGTCCTAGCAAAGGAGCGCTGCAGCTGTGACGCGACCGTGACCTCTATGATCTGATCCTCCAGATCGACGAGAAGCGCTCGGTCATTGGGGTTGGCGAGCAGGCCTTGGCTGGGCAGATCCTGGGCGGGTCCGCCCATGTAGCGCACGGGCGGCAAGAGACGCGTCTCGCGCTCCGTGCCGTAGAAGATGCGAGTGTCGTCGCCGTTGAGCTTTGAGAACTGCGTGTAGACGAACGGGTCCATCAGACACCATCCCCGCCGGCCAACACCGGGAAGCTGCCAAACGAACAAGGCGCGCGCACTGAGTCGATCGCGCGGGGGGGGACACGGAGGCTCCCTCCCCGCACCTGCTCATAGAAGCGAAACGCAGCACCACATTCCTGCAGGGGTACGTACAGAGCGCTGGACTTGCCGATCCAGCCGAGTAGGCTGCGCACGCCCTCCATCTTCATCTCCATGTCGTCCTGGTAGATGCAGGCCCAGTCTATCAAAACGTGGACGCGGCTCGGGTCGAAATCACACTCGGCAATGAGGTCCTCGAGCCCGCGGCAGATCGAGCGGTACTTGAGATCCTTGTTGAGGCCGGTCTGAAAGTCTGGGCTGCCCTTGTCGTACTGATTAGTGGGGTCGTTCGTCTCGTCCGTGAACTCACGGTCCCACCACGTGTGGCTGATGAAGACGACGATCATCGAGGATTCGTACATGACGAGCCAGCCCTTGCTGAGTGCCGTGTTGCGCCACGCCTTGACGTTCTTTGGGATGCGCTTCAGGGTGAGCCACACGTTGTAAGGGATCACCAGCATGGGGGTCGAACTCTCGAGAGGAGGGGAAACCGACTTATCCCGGGTCAGTTTGCGCACCCAAGTGCACTGCTTTTCGCAGGCCTGTGCGGCGCGCTCCAGATCTTTGGCCGATGAGCCGTCGAGGCCCTGGACTGCCTTCAGATACTTCAGATGATTGCTTTGTAGCTGCGGATCAAAGTCTCCGATTGAACTCGGGGCATCCGCGACGCGGCTCAGTTTGCCCATGTGTCCAGTGGAATGTGCGACAGCGTCGCGCGGTCAAATCTCCACTTAGCCAACAGAGCGCCGCATAGTTCTGGGTAAGTTTCACTTGTCACTGTGCTGCCGTTGATGGCGCGTCGACGCTGCTCCTACCGTGGCGTCCTCGCCCTCCTCATCGTGCCGACGCTCCTCGCACCGTGCTTGCTTCTCGTCAGCGTCCCGCGACCCGCCGCTCCAACAATCGGGAGTAGTGTCAATGCCACGACGAGGCGGCGAAGGCAGCAGCAGCAGCAGCAGCAGCAGCAGCAGCAGCAGCAGCAGCAGCAGCAGCAGCAGCCGCAGCATCGACAGCGGCCGCAGCAGCGACGGCAGCGCAACAACGGCACGACCGAGGTGCGCACGCTGCTCACGCACGGCCACGCCGCGTCCGCCATCGACATCGCCTTCTTCGCCGAGGCCTATGGAGCGGCGGACGCGGAAGCCTTCTTTGCCGACGCCGAGAGGATCGTGGCCGAGCACTTTGGGCAGCCGGAGGCGCCCTTCTACGGGCTGCTAGCGCTCTTCAACTTCCACGCCGTCTTCGTGCCGAGCGCCGTCGGCCACATCCCACGCAGCGCGACGCTCGGCGGCGAGGCGCCGCGGCGGCAGACGGCGTTCGGCGTCTACAGGGACGGCGGCCTGCTCCGCTCGATCGTGCCGTCGGACGGCACCGAGGCGGCGGTGGTCGACGCGTGTGGGCGGCTGCTCGGCTGCCAGCGCTGCGACTTCCCGGTGCTGCTCGTCAACGAGCCGTGGTACGGCGGGCTGAGCGGCGACGCCGTCACGATCATCACCAACAGCCGCACGAGCGGCGCGATCGCGGCGCGGCACGAGCTGGCGCACTCGTTCGGCGACTTTGGCGAGGAGTACGACGGCGCGCTGGGCGGCGAGGACTACTCGGGCGCCAACTTTGCGCGGAGCACGCGCCGCTGCGCTGAGGGCGAGCGGCCCAAGCACGAGAACGGCCGGCTCGTCTGGCAGTGCCTCAGCTGGGGCCGGTGGCTCCCCTCGCCTTCCAGCGACGAAGGCGGCGACATGGTGGGGGGAGGCGGCGGCGGCGGCGGCGGCGGCGGCGGCGGCGGCGGCGGCGGCGGCGGCGGCGGCGGCGGCGATGCGTGGGTGCGGCGCACCGCGAACAGCTCGGCGCTCCTCCTCGCTTCGTACCCGTGGCGGCGCCTCGCCACCGCCGACGACGCGTTCAGCGCCAGCTTCGAGGTGCCGCGGGGTGGCGAGGGCGGCGAGGGCGGCGGTGGCCACCAGTGGCGGCAGCTGCGGCTGCAGTTCTCCGTGTCGGGCGCGCCGCGCTCCGACGCCCTCGTCGTCGCCATCGACGGCGTGCCGCTGCGATGGACGGCGCTGCCGCACGTCGACCGACAGTTCCACTCGGTCGCAATCGACGGCGGCGCCGCGGGCACGCACACGCTGCGGATCGCGCCGGGCAGCCTGGGCGGAGGAGGCCGCGGCGATGGCGACGGCGACGGCGATAAACCGACGCTTTGCCATCTCTTCGTGCATGCGCTCGACTCGCGACCGCCACAGCAGCCGCAGCAGCAGCAGCAGCCGCAGCAGCAGCAGCAGCAGCAGCAGCAGCAGCAGCAGCAGGGAGAAGGCGAGGGGGGTGGGGAGGAGCTCTGGCGTACGGACGTGCCCGGGCCGTCGGAGGCGGCGACGGTCGGCGCCTACCCGGTCCACGGCCCGCACGGCGTCGTGGGGTATCGACCGACGCAGGACGGCTGCCTGATGCGCGACATGCGACGGCGCTCGCTCTGCCCGATCTGCCGCGAGGCGCTATGGGAGAATCTGCTCCTCTCGCGCGCCGCGGCGTCTGCCGGCATCTCGCTGCTCCATGGCGCGCGCCTCGGCGTCTCCGAGGGCGGCCGAGGGGGCGGTGGAGGGGGAGGTGCCGCCATTGAGGCGACGCTCTCCGTTGTGACGGCGCCGCTGGGGGCGCTGCGGCGCGGCGCGGGGGCTGCGGCGGCGATGGCGGCCGAGGCTGCGGTGACCACCGCCGCCGACTACGACGACGAGCTCACTCTGCAGCTGATGCCGATGCGGAGCGATGGCAGCGGCGGCAGCGGCGGCGGCAACCTGGTGGTGGGGCTGCGGCTGCTGACGGCGGGCGCGCTCGCGGGCTCCTTCTGGGCGGCGGTGCCCCTCGCGCGTCTGTTGGGCGAGCGGCGGTGGCGGCTGCGCGCGAGGCTGCGCACGCCGCAGGTGAGGCGCGTCGACGTGGTCTCGAGCCTCTGCTTTGGCGTGACGAGCGTCGCCGCCTCCACCGCCTCCTCCACCGCCTCCTCCACCGCCGCCACCGCGGTCGAGGAATCGGCCAGAACGCCGAGGCCTTCCGGTTCGCTTCTCACGACGCAGCGGCTGCGTGTGGAGTGCGTGCCGTGCGACGCCGCCGCGCCGCCCGTGCGACCCGCCTGCCCGGCCACGCCGCAGCAGCGATCCCGCGCCGCGTCCGTGTCGCTGTCTTGCCCCGAGTGGTTCACCTTGGAGGAGAGCCTCGCCGGCGGCTGACGGTGACGCCCGCTCTACGGTACTCGTGGGTTTTACGAGAAAATCGATATCTTACGACGCTATTACACGACGCCCGACACGACACACACGCAGTGCACGCGTGCAAACCTCCTGCCACCCCACGAGCATGCACGACCATCATCAGTGCATGCCGAGGTAGAAGTTGATGTCGTCCTCCTCGTCGATCTTCTTGACGTCGTCGTCGTTGGTCTTCTTCTTGCGCACGATCGGCTGCGAGCGGAACATGACCGGCTTGCCCGTCCGCTTGACGACGGGCTCCTGCGAGCGGCGGATCGAGCGCTGGATACGCTCCTCCTGAGCGGCGACCGCCTGCGCCTGCTTCAGCTCGCGCGCGCGCTGCCGCCGCTCCTTCTCCTTTTGCTTCTCGGCCGCCTCGACCTCGTCGCGCGGCATCGAGTCGATCATCGAGAGCAGCTCCTCGAGCCGCGCCTCGATGTTCGTCAGCATCTGCAGCGTCGAGAGCGAGTTGTCCGTCTCGGCGAAAATGGCGCGGTAGACCTCCATGACGGTCGTGTTGAGCTTGTTGAGCGTCAGCTCCTGCTCGCCCGCGCGCTCGCTGTGGCCCGCGCGCTCCTGCAGCGCGCTCTTCTTGTCCTCCTCGAGCTTGATCGAGCCGCGCAGCGCGTCGATCTGCGCCTTGAGCCCCGCCGTCTCCGCCTCCATCCGCGCCTTGGTCTCGGAGAACTTGGCCTTGAGCTCCTCGAGCGCCTCCTCCGTCTCCTGGCTGTTCTGGATCAAAAAGAGGTTCGACTCCTCGAGCGCCGTGAAGATGTCGAGCAGCTGCTGCGCGTCGCGGAAGTAGACGGGGAACTCGCGGTCCTCCTCCGTCTCCTCGTCGTCCGACACGTCCTCTGGCCGGATGATGACGCGCTCGACGGCGGCGACGGGCGCTGCGGCGTCCTCCCCCTCCTTGTCGGCCTGGCTGCGCCGCCGACTCCCCTTCTTCTTCGACTCGGCCTCGGCCGCAAGCGCCGCTGCCGCCTCCGCCTCCGCCGCCGCCTTCTCGTCCGCCTCCGCCTGCTTCGCCGCCACCTTGGCCGCCTTGCGCGCGTCCTTGCGCTGCTGCCGCAGCATGAGCTGCTCCTCAAACCACTCGGGCGGCGTCAGCTTGTCGAGGAAGGCCTTGTACTTGCGGCAGTCCTCGAGCTGCTCCTCGAACTTGGACATCTCCGCCTTGATCTGCGCGATCTGTGCGTTCAGCTTCTTGATCTCCTGCACCTTCTCCGCCTTGAGCTTCGTCTCCGCCTCCGCCTTCTTCATCGCCGCCTCCGCATTCTGCGCATTGTCCTTGAGGAACTCCTCGAAGCGCATCTCGTCCTCCTGCAGCATCTGCTCGCTCTTCCGCAGCGCCTCCTCGCGCTGCTGCGCCCGCTCCTCCAGCTTGCGGATCTCGGCCCGCTTCGTGTCGAGCGACATCTGCACCAGGAACATCTCGCGCTTCTTTGCGATAAAGTCGGCCATGTTCTCCTTCTCTTTCCTCCTATCGCGCGTCGCGGCGGCCACCAGGTTGACCTTCGACTGCTGCGCGGCCTGCGCCTGCGCCTGCTCGCTCCGCTGCGCCTTGTAGTCGCGCACGGCCGCCGGCCCCTGCACGATGCCCTTTTCCCACACGTGCATTCCCTTGACGCGCTCGCGCTCCGCCGCTTTGCGCTGCTGCTCCTCGTCGCGCAGCGCGAAGACCTCCTCGTCGGTCGGCATCCGGAACGGGTTGGACATGTCGTCGGCCATGCTTGCCAGCTGACCGCGCTCAACAGTAGCCCGCTTGGGCTTGGCACCGCCTCAGTGCTGCTGGCAAGAGTAACTGTGGCGTTCCGCTGGTTGTCACCCGGAGGGGATGAAGCACTTGAGCCGGATTGCCGTGAAAGCCAGCTCATTACAACTTAAAACTTAATGTAGCGAAAGGAATTTGCTTGCGGCCGTTCACCCGCCGCCGCTGTGAGCAGCAGACAGCTTGTTCTTCCTCAAAATCAAGAGGCCATGCACGAGGCTCGCCCTCGGCTGCCGGCCCCACTGCTACTGCCTCGGCTCCCATCACGTGGCTAGCGAGGCCACCGTCCGCCCCGCCGCCGCTTCCGCCGCGCGAGCCGCACACCGTTGTGAGCGCTCCTGCCAAGAGAACGCGTCCGACGCGAAGGTGCGCCGTGAAGGTGCGTCGGCGGGCACGATCGGTGCGGGCTGCGTATGAATAGCATGTTCGGCTCCTCTCAGCCCAAGTACCTGGACTCATATGCGAACTTCGACAAGGTGGTGGAGCGCTTCCTGCCGACGCTCATGACGCCGCGCTGCAACTATCTCTCCTTCGAGCAGGCGCGCAGCGTGCCGCTCTTCGAGCTGCTGCACCCGACGCAGCCGACCGACTGCGAGCCGCTGGAGCTCGTCACCAAGGAGGAGGTCGAGACGTTCAACGGGTTCTGGTGGGCCGAGTGGACCTCGCACAACTGGCAGTACCCGATCGTCGCGTGCATCGTGTACCTGACCATGCTCTACACGCTCCAGCGCTTCATGGGCCAGAAGGTCGAGAAGGAGGACGGCACGCTCGTCGATCGCGCGCCGATCAGGCTGCAGCCCGTGGTGCTCGCGTGGAACTTCGGGCTCTCCGCCTTCTCGTTCGCCGGCGTGCTCGCGTGCGTGCCGCACCTGCTGGCCGACCCCGAGCACGGGCTGTTCACCGGCGGCTTCAGCGCCACCATCTGCACGCACCCGTCGAGCTACGGCATCGGGCTGACGGGCTTCTTCGTCGCCGCCTTCGTCTACTCGAAGATCTTCGAGCTCATCGACACGCTGTGGCTCGTGCTGCGCAAGGCGCCCGTCATCCTGCTCCACTGGTACCACCACGTGACGGTGCTGCTCTACGTCTGGCACTCGTACTCGTGCAGAATATCGACCGGCCTCTGGTTCGCCTCGTTGAACTACTCGGTGCACTCGATCATGTACTTCTACTACGGGCTGACGCAGTGCGGCCCGACCGCCAAGAAGATGGCCAAGCGCATCGCCATGTTCATCACGACGATCCAGCTGCTGCAGATGGTCGGCGGCATCGTCGTCACCGTCGGCTCGGTGATCCAGCACGCGCAGGGCGAGCCGTGCTTCGTCTCGCTCACCAACTCGTTCCTCGGCCTGCTCATGTACAGCAGCTACTTTGCGCTCTTCCTCCAGCTCTTCCTGCAGCACTACGTCTACGGCAAGAAGCCCAAGCCCAAGAAGACCGACGTCGAGCTCAACAGCGGCAAGGATGCTTGAGAGGGCGCGCGTCTACGCAGTATCTTTCCACCGCAGCCGTCCGAGGGTGCTCGGCGCTCCTGGAGCACATCGCGTATGGGGAGAGAGGAGTAGACCGTGGGGAGTCGGAGAGTGGTGCGACCCAGCGTTGATAATTGTGAGAGGCTCTCAAAGCACATACATGCGCCTGCGACCGCTCCTCTGGTGGGGACTTCTGTCATGGAGAGAGGGAGACCCGGCAGAAGTCAGAACACTCTCTCATACTGCAGCGCCAGTGCCGGTGGACCCTCCCCGTGACGACCCTCCCATTCGGACAGCAATGGGCGCTCGCTTGCCCGTCGCCGATTCCTGCACCTGTTGTGGCAGTGGCTGGTCGCGCTGCTCCTGGATGAGCCGGTCGATGTCGAACTCGTCTTCCTCCGCTCCTGCGGACGAGAACAGGCCTGGCGGCACCGCCATGGCCGTGGCTTTCGGCACCGACCCAGCAACCGGCTGCTGCCGAGGTTGCTGCTGTCCGCCCAAGGTGAGCATGGTGGCCAGAGGCAAATCGCTGGGAGCGAGCGGAGGTGGCGGGAGGGGCAGCTTGGCGGCCGCAGCCGCCAGCGACGTGGCTGCCTGAAGCCCGCCAGCTGCTGGTGCAGCAGCCGACTCCCCTGCGCGCTCCTTCCTGAGCATCTCCTCGAGCATGTCAATGCGACGTAGATACTGGGCGTTGAGCTGCTCGCTGCGATCGAGCCTCTCTTCCAGCGATGACACCTGCTCCTCTAGATCCTGCTTCAGCCGTGCGTCCACCTCCAGGGACTGGAACTCGCGCGCCAAGAAGTCGAGCGCGGCGCGCCGCTGCCGACTCGGCGGCCCGGCTCCACCGACGCATGCAGGTGGCCGCGGCGCGGTGGCGCCGCGTCTGGGCGGCCCGTCAAACGGGTCGGGCTGCGTTAAACGGTGCATATTCTCAGCCTTCCAGAGCTGCGAGATTAGTTCCGCGTAAGTTTTGCGCGTATGCAGAAGCTATGCACCGCGGGCGCCCTAGAGTAACTGGGTCCTGGGGTAATAGCTGGCAAACGCGTCGCCTCAATAGCCTCAAAAAAGAACTGGCAAACGCGTCGCCCGGATAGCCTCAACAGCTTAAACAGCCAGCGGCCGGGCTCACATAAGACTCTCGGGTCACCGTACCGCGTGCAGCGAGTAGAGGAACGCGCCCACGATTGCCATGCAGGCGCCGGCGTAGCCCGAGAGGGGCAAGCGCTGCTTGAAGAAGACGAGCGAGGACGCCACGACGATCGAGCGCTTCAGCGTGTTGGCGACGGCGTAGGTGACGGGGTGTATCATCGACAGCGTGCAGAAGGCGATCTCGTTCGACACGTACTGCACGACGCCCGTGAAGACAAGCAGCGCGCAGAGCCGCCACCCCGCCAGCCGCGCGGCCGTGCTCGAGGCCGACGCGAGGCGCGAGGCGCCGACGCCGCAGCCCTCCATGACAAGCGCGAGCGGCGCGAGCGCCACGCACGATCCCATCGTGAGCAGCGCGTACGCCGTGCGCGGGCCGAGCACCGCCGGGTGCGCCTGCATCGCCTGCTTGGCGCGGATTGAGTAGAGCGCGAACGCGGCGTTGGAGATCATCCCGGCGCCGAGCGAGAAGGACGAGAAGTTGACGTCGCGGCACGAGACCAGCGCGACGCCGGCCACCACCATAAGCAGCGCCGCGTAGACCGGCCACGTGAACGTGCGCCGGAAGAGCAGCATCGAACAGACGCACGTGAAGAGCGGCTCGGCCGTCTTGACGATGTTCGAGAAGGCCACCGTGCCGAACGCAGGCGCCAGCGTCGACGTCACGTGGCCGACCGACAGCAAGCCCATCACCGGCAGCAGCGTCGCCCACTCCGCCCTGCCGAGGCGCGGCAGCTCGCGCGTGGGCACCCACGGGCGCGGCTCGCCGCTCGGCGACCGGCCGCGCGGCAGCGGCACGTAGAGCGGCAGCATGCACGCGCTGCCGACGGCGAGGTGCATGCACGCGAGCGCCCACGGGTGCGGCCAGCTATTGAGGCACTGCTTGTTAGCCAGGTTGAAGACGACGTTGAGCGCCCACCACATCATGAGGTTGACGCAGATCTGTGCAAACGGCGTGAGCTTCGGCAGCTCGGGAAGCCTGCGCCTGGCCGGCAGCGCCGGCGTCTCCTCGACGACCACCAGCTGCTGCGCGCCGGCGACGGCCACCAGCTGCGGCGAAGCGTGGTCCGGGCTGGCGCCACCGCCGCGCAGCTCGCGATCAGGCCGCGTCGCAGGCCGCGCCAGCGCAGGCCTGCCGTGCGGCAGCTCCGAGGCGGCCACGAGGGCGAAGGCCGCTATCAGCATGCGGTCTACGAGTACGAGTAAATCTCGCGACGCTGCGCTCACTTCGTCGCGTTGGGTGGTTTGACCACACTTATTGACAAATAACTTCAAGCGCAAACATGTTGCCACGTCAGGCCAAGCTGAGCCAAGCCAAGGCAGCATCGGCACAGCGAACCCTCGATCAGCCAAGCCAATCACGGGACGCTCCGATGCGCCGAGGAGCGACGCGACCAGACGTTAGCCCGAATTCGGGTGGTTCAGCCCCGGGCGCCCGCGTCCCGAAGTTACCTTCTCTTCTGCGCTTTGCGCCCACTTACATCCGGCCGGCCGCAAGGTTTAGCGTGATGTCCTCGCTCTCACCGCTCGAGCAGGCGCACCGCCTGGCGCAGGAGGGCGAGGACCTCTACGAGGAGGGCCGCCTCAGCAGCGCCGCCCAGCGCTTCGAGTCCGCGGCCGAGTACTATGTCCGCGCGACGCTCTCGACCGGTGACTCCGAGTCGCTGCAGAACCTGCGGCTGCTCGCGCTCTCCCACTCCCAGCGCGCGCACGAGATCGTCTGCCGGATGCGGCTCCACGACGCGCAGCTCGACGACCCTCGCATCACGCCCTCCGGCAGCCGCATCTGGGCCAAGGCGGACGCCGGCGGCTCCGCGAGTGGCGCGGCCGAGGCGAGCTCGGCGGCGAGCGCAGCGCAGCTTCCGAGGCTCGGCTCGCAGCTCATCTCCACCCTGGAGGCGCTGCAGTTCGGTGCCGAGGAGCTCCTCTGCATCGAGATGCTCATGCCGACGGTGCGCCCAGGCCTCCCCGTCTTGCCTCGCGCTCGCCCGTCTCACGCCCGTCGCTCGCAATACGTGGCAGGTGAGCGCCAACTCACTCCGAGGCTCGCAGGTCGGCGGCGGCTCGGCGGCCGGCGGCGGTGGGCTCCTCGACTCGTTTTGCGTCGTCCCTTCTCAGGCCGCCATGCTGACGCAGGGCCGTGGCGGCAGCGGCGGCGGCGGCGGCGGCGGCGGCGGCGGCAGCAGTTGCGCTGGTGGCGGTGTCGCCGGTAGCAGCGGCGTAGGCGGCCTCGTTGGGAGCGTGGGCGGGCTGCAGGCCTGCCCGGAGGCCGGCGGCGGCGCGTGCGGGCCCGTCGCTCACCAGCAGCGGACGGCGGCGCTCGCGGCGGAGAACCAAAGGCTGATGCGCGAGAACGCGACGCTCCGCCAGCAGGGCTCCGAGATGCACGCGGCGCTGGGCAAGGTGCAGCGGCGCGCGGCCGAGCAGCTGCGGCTCGCCAAGAAGGCGCTGGCGGCGCTGCGCGAGGTGCAAGCGGCGCCGCGGCCGCAGCTGCTGCCCGAGGCCGAGTCCAAGGAGATCGCCGACCTGCGCGGGCAGCTCGAGCAGGCGCACGCGGTGCGCAGGCAGCAGGCCGAGCAGGTGCGCAAGTACGAGCAGCGCTGGGCGCAGCTCAAGGCGTCGGCGCGGCGCAAGCAGGCGCAGCAGTCGCAGCAGCAGGCGCTGCAGCACAAGCAGGGCTCGCCCCTGGCGCCGTGAGTGCCTGGCTTCTTTTTTCTTTTCTCTTTCTTAGGTGGTCTTACTCCTTCAGAAAGTTCGTGCGTAGTTTCCGAAGTCTGTCGACAAGGTTCGAGGAAAGCGCTCCCAGCCGCCCGCGTCGACCTCCCCACGTGCTCCCAACGACCGATGGGTGTCCCAGCGTGCTTCGTGTCGTTCCTCGTGAACACGTTTGGCGTCGAGGAGAGCGACCTTCCCGGGCTGAAGTTCTCGGCTCCTGCCGGCGCGACAGTCCTGTGCGCGTACTACTTCATCCAGCCGCTGAGCGACACTCTGGCGCTCTCGATGGGCGTCGAGTACACGCCGCTCGTGACGGTCGGCAACATGTTCATGATCATCTTTGTCAACCCGCTCTTTGCCCACGTCGCCAAGACGCGGCCCATCCCCGAGGTGCTGCCCACGCTCTACCGCGTGCTGATGGCGTGCCTCGCCGGGTTTGCCCTGCTGTTCGTCCTCTTCCCTGGGGTCAAGCAGCTCAGCTTCTCCTTCTCCGTCTACGTGGGCACCTTCTCGCTCTTCCTCATGACGTCGTTCTGGGGCCGCATGGCGTCGCTGCACTCCAAGCACGAGGTCAAGAGGATCTACGGCGTCATCTCGGCGGGCGCGCAGGTGGGCCAGCTGATCGCCTCGATCTACGCCCCCGCGCTCTACGGCCTGATGGGTAACACGATCGTGCTCGTCTCGGTCGTGCTGCTCGAGGGGACGGTGCAGCTCGTCAAGCTGCGCGGCCAGGTCGGCCTGTCGGCCGAGGAGCAGGTCGTCACCAGCCCGACCAAGCCGGCGGGCAACCAGGAGACCGGCAAGACCGAGGCCGACGCCCCCAAGGGCTGCTGCAACGACTCGAGCGCGCTCAAGGGCCTCACGATGCTGATGAGCACCCCGTTTCTGCGTGCGCTCTCGTGCCACACGCTGCTGATCACCTTCATCACCGGCGCCGTGTGGTACGAGCGCGCCGACGCGGTGGCGGCGGCGTTCGCGAGCGACGCCAACCCGGAGGAGAGCGAGTACACCTTCTTCGCGCGGCTCAACACGATCGTCGGCGTGCTGACGCTCGCGCTGCAGCTCTTTGCGTTTTCGCGCGTGCTCAAGATGCTCGGCTTCCACGGTACGCTGCTCGCCGAGCCCGTCGCCATCATGCTCGGCCTCGTCGTCGCCATCGTGCAGCCCGGTTTGCTCTCGATCGCCTTCCTCGACGGCTTCCGCAAGGTCGTGCACTACGCCTTCGTCAAGCCGACCAAGGAGGGCCTCTACGCGTCCGTCTCCAAGGAGGTGACCTTCATCGCCAAGCCCGTGCTCGACACGCTCGTCTACCGCACCGGCTCGCTCCTCGGCGCCGGCTACTTCACCATCGTCCTCGCCATCGGCGTGACGCCCGTGCAGCGGCGCGTCTTCCTCTTCTTCGTCACGATTCTCTGGGCCGTCAACTCGTACGTGCTCGGCAAGCTCGCCGAGCAGCAGCAGAAGGAGGTCGCCCAGACCAAGCCCAAGGAGCTGCTCTGAGCTCGGTGACGAGGCGTTGGAAGATCTGGAGACGCCCCCCGTGGAAGCACGCCGTGCCAAGCCACGCTGATGATGGTGCTGCGTTCGTCCAGGACTGACGCGTCTCTATGCGCGTCTCTTTGCGCGGATCCTTGATGCCTGGTTTTGTCCCATATTACCGTCTGTATGCCCATGTATATCGTTTCGTTTTTGTCCTTGCTCTATATTCTTATGAATTCGGTTTGTATGCTTCCTTTACTTTACTTTAGATCTTAGCTTCGCCTGGTGGTTCTTCCCCCCACACCCCACACACTTGGGCTGCGCAAGCGCGTCCGA
>Ga0209713_10000340_pt1 | contig 26272 bp, 3 predicted proteins | sample ArcOceMetagenome_3_FD_187444 | JGI IMG/M metagenome (GOLD analysis project Ga0209713, IMG submission 187444) | Marine eukaryotic phytoplankton communities from Arctic Ocean - Arctic Ocean- Svalbard ARC20M Metagenome (SPAdes) (version 2) | ecosystem: Environmental > Aquatic > Marine > Oceanic... | reverse complement strand
CTTTAACCACTGGGGATCGTCGGACCGCAGAAAATAGCGGTTAGGGTCCTCATCGTCGGGCACTTGATTTGGTTGATCCACGTCAGGCGTCCTCTTTGGCTTGTCTTTTGGCTTGGGATTAGGACATTTATGTCCTTTAAATCCCACTTGAGGAGGAAACATGCAGTCATAAGGCGTCCATATGTCCGCCTTAAGGTGTGCCGCACAATAGTACCGCGAGCAGTACGGACATCTTTTGAAGCCTTGGCTTCGATTGCTGGGGCAACCACACCTTCGCTCACATTGCGAGAAACTGTTGTGGCAGTCGAAAGCATCTTCCACATAAGATCCATCGGGGTCTCCGTTAATCCGGCATTGCCAGCAACCATTCTGGTCCAAAGTGGGTTGCGGCGCGTGGCCGCCTGAAGTAACACTCGACGTTAGCTCCTTGTCTGCCGAGTCAACCGCGTCGGGTCGGCATGGCTCACCCTGCTTTCTTTTGCCATTGGCGTTCGAACGAGTCGGCGTTGTCGAGTCACTGTCCGAGTCGGCAGGCGCGGCATACGGGGCGTCCGTCGATTCGATGTTATATCCCTGCCCGGGCCTCATCGGCGGGTGCGATTTCTCTTCGCACTTTCGGTCGGCTGCTCCCTCGCACTCAGGAGGACCGGGCGGCGGGTCGGGATACAACTCGCTCTCTGGTGGTGGTTTAGAGAGCAGCGGATTCTCCCCCACTAAGGTCTCGACCTTCTTGTAGGAGACCGTATCCATGGCTGAGGAGTCTTGGGTGGCGAGTGCCCACAACGACCCTGCTTTGGCTATCACCCCCTGCTTGCTGTTGATCACCTCCATGGCTTGACTAATGATTGGGAAACTCTGCGCTAGTGAAAGGCTCACCGCTGCAAGAGGCATCCCGCTCACTAGTCGGGTATTTTCTGTATAGGGCGGCGACGGCGGTGGCGACGGCGGTGGCGACGGCGGTCCCGTTTGGGACGGCACATCAAAGAACTTTCTGCCATACATAGGGTGAAGTCTGGCTTCTGCACGTAAGTTTGGCTGGGCGATCTTCTCATCTTTTTCACGCGTCGTCTCCGACCGCTCGTTCCGGTATCCCAGCTGTCTCTCTTTACCAAGGTACTTGGCGTGCAATGTGCCGAGGCGGGCTTCTCTGGCTCTGATGGAGTCACCCGATCGAGTCGTGACCGGCCGTGTTGGGGCGGGAACATCATCGTGGTCCTTGGTTGCATTCTTCGCGTCACGTGCAGTGTGATGCTTCCATTGTGGTTGCGGTCGCGTCTTCTCGGGCCCCTTGGTACGGTTGTCTTCTTCCGGTCCCTCTTCTTTGGCAAAGGGGTAGAAGCTCAGGTAGCACCAGGCGTGAATCCTCGCTTCACTGTCGACTATCGTGATTGGCACAACCGCGTCTACTCCACATAGCGGGCATAAGATTGTGCCATCCCCAAGAGTTTTGGTCTGTGAATCGATGGTCGGGTAGGAGCAACAATGGTAACAACACCCTCCGTCGCCACGGACTATCTCGAAGTTCCTGCGGCTGAGGGCGAATCGCATGTCGTCTTGGGCTTCCTGTTCTTCTCGTACCGTGGCCGTAATGTCAGCGGTCCAGGCACCCTGTTTGCCCTTTACCCACTTGAGGCCCCTTATTCCATCCGGAGGTAACTGGGGCTCGCGCCATGGGTCCTGATGATTGAGGATGATCTTTCCTCCTGCCCTCGCGTCACTCATCGAGTACCCCTTCCATTGTTGGTGTGATTTCCTGAGTGCAGCTTCAGTTTTACCTTTGTCCATTCTGTCAGAGGCTGCCTTGGTAAGGTATCCATTCCATGTGTAGTCATTCCATGTGTAGTCGTTCGGCTGCTTCCTGACTGGTTTCACTGGAGCTGGATTCTTCGTGAGGTACTCCGTGGTGGCCGACAAGTCAACTACCCCTGTCTTCCTTGGAGTCACCTCCTTCACGGTTGGGGCCATCGACGGTCGGTATGACTGGTGCGCCTGTGACGGCAGCTCGGTTCGGTACCCTGGTTGGAGGTGTAGTCGGCTCTGTTTGCGTCTTTCTGCGTGATTCAGCGGTCGGGGCGACGGGGCGTTGTCGGCTTTTGGGACTGGCGTCTCGACGCGACATCCTGAAATAGGCGGTTTCCGGTCGGTCTCGAGCTCCTTGGCATGGTTGAGCTTTGAGCTGGCCGGCCTCTCATTTGGCCGATCCATCGGGCGGCGACACGGTTCTGCGAACATCGGCTTTCCCGGGCCATCCCGTGCCTTCAACGAACACTTACCCTGAGTGGTGTTCGGGCTCTTCGACCTCGAATCCTTTTGGACTGTTGGACTCGGGGTGCACTGTGTGGAGAAGAAGTGCGGTTTACTGAACGGCCCTTCAGTCTTCCCCCATGGCTTCTTTTCTGTGGTGGAAGCCTCGAACTCAGCACCACCAAAATAGGTCAGGTAGCGCCACGCATGGAGCTCTGCCTCGTCGAGAACTCGTGATGCTGGTACCACCGCATCGATTCCGCACAATGGGCATAAGATCGTGCCGTCTGGCAAAATGTCGGTGGTCCGGCGGATCTGGGGGTAACCCATGCACGCAAAACAGCGAGCTCCCTTCTCGTCTTCGAGGACTTTGGTGAGGTTCTGTTGACTTAGAGCCTCCTTCCTCCATCGGTGAGGTCCCAGCGCTTTCTGCACCCACGGCGAGATGTCTACGGAGAGCCTAGGGTCTTCACGATCCTGCACATCGCTCACTTTTAGCAACGTCGGGCCGCCCGGCGTAACGTTACCCCACGACAGTAGCGGCGGTATCGGTCGCGGGGGCCGCCGGTGGTGTGTCTGACTCTCGTGAATTGCTTGCGGGGACTGCGACCGTCTCGACATCGGCGGAGACGGCGGCGGCGACGGTGGCGGAGACAGACTCGGGGTTGCTGGGTATCGTCTTGCTGGTGGGTATCGTCTTGCTACTTCGCCACCAAGCGTCGTTGGGACTGGTGCCGGTCGGCTACTCAGGGACGGCGACTGAGGGACTCCGGGTTTTGCCTCTGGCTTCGGCCAAGGTAAGGGCTTACTTGTCGTCCACGGTAGGTAGCTCAGTCCCACGCCCAAGTTGTCCAAGGGGCACGCCTCTCCTTGGTACCAAGGCATGTAATCGGTAGGTTGCAGTCTGGTAACGAAGAGGTGATCCGGCGAGTCAAACCACTTGATTTGCCACAAGTCAAGGTCGTCCTTACCCTGAAGTCTCGACTCAGCTCGTTTTATCACTTCGCCGTTCCTAACAACCCTTCTCGCGTGGTTGTTCGGAGACTTGCAGCCTTGAGTTAGTGGACCCTTCGTCGGGGGCATGCCTCGTGGCCACCCACTCGGCCTTAAATGATAAGGATTGTCGCACGGCTTCCCTTTCAGGCAGGTATAGCAGCAGTGTGATCTTTCCTTCCCATCGTGCGACGCTGGGCACGGGCATCTGTGATCGACACATCTCGCGAAGGAAGGTGACTTCGTCTCGGGCGCCCTCGGCCTTTCCCACGGTATGACGTGGAAGGCCTTAGTGCATGGTCGGCCGTTCCTGCACGTTCGGCAGCAGTGTTCGAACTTCTCACCGTTGTATGATGCGGGACATGGGCAGCCAATGTTCACGCATCCCCAAAAAGGGATCCTTGGCTGGGTCTGGGTCTTCTCGTCAGCGGGCTCTGTCTGTTGCTTCACCAGGAGCCCTGGGCATGGCCAGCTCCTCACTGCAAACCAGGACTGGTGCTTACCATCTGGGGAATGGTCATCCACGAGGGTAAGGCCTGCGTGGTCCTCGAGGTACTGCTTCAGCAGTGCGCCTTGCGAGAGGTAGGAACTGGCATCCACCACCTCGCAGTGGTGTTGCTCGTACGGTCCGTGCAAAAGAGTCGCTACATACGCCCTCCTTTGACGATCCAGCTTTTCCCGGGTACGTTGAGGGCCCATAGCATGGAGAGTCGGCGCGTAGGCAGTAGAGGCCCAGTGGATCTTGGGTTTAGGAAGGGACAAGTTGTGGAGCCGGCCGTCCCATCCTCGGACGAGATCTGCACCCTCCGGCATACGAGTCAACCCCAACCGAGCTAAGTATCCCGACTTTGTTTCGAGAAGAGCCCGCATCTCTGAATCACTCAAAGCGGCTCTGAGTTCCTCGAACCCCATGTTCTTCGGGATTGAGACTGAACCCGACCCTGAGGATGACGACCTTTGCGAAGGCGGCGACGGTGGGGGTGAGACTACTTGGTCCCATGGTGGCGGCGGCGGTCCCCCCATCAGGCGCGTGTCCGTTTCGGCTTCCGCGGCATCCCAGAGCGACTCACTCTGAGTCCAACTCATTACTTTTGAGGCCAGCACCATGAGGGCCGCTGTGCAAGCAGATATAGCTATCCTTGCTGCGCCTCCTTCGAGAGAACCATGTCGGCTCACCGTCTTTTTGAAGTGCTCGGCAGCTCGACCCCACTCGGGTTGGTACCCCTCGATTGACTCAATGGTCGTAATTTCTGTCATGAGACTAAGGCGGTTGCTTCGTTCCTCCAACTCTTCTTCAGTCAGTTCGGCTCCCTGTGGGAAGACGGCTAACAAATTCTCTTTCCATTCGCTGGGCTTCATTCGTTTCGCTGTGGGTCCGTCAGCCATGTCGATTGAATCCGTGTTTTTGCGATCGGCTATGCTGACCAGATGGAACTTCTCTGCCTCCGGCCTGACAGGGTGGATGGCCAACTCGATGGCCTCTGGCGATGGAGGTGGCGACGGTATGTCTGACGCGCCGTCCGCCACACCCTCAATTTGTCTTGGGGAAGACTCGGACTCCTCGGAGGAGTCAGCGTGGGCCTCGCTGTCAGTCTCCTGATCGATCGCCTCTCGGCCTGCGCGATGGTCACGACTCCACTCGACCGCTACTCCATCGAGATGTGTCGGCCTCGGTATCGGCCTTGGTATCGCGTCTTGACTTTGAGCGTCACTGGTGTTTAAGAACATGTCAAGCGTGGAGTCGGCCTCGTCCTCCTCTTCTCGGTCCACTTCGCCTTCTCTTCCTTCCCAATAGAGGGGAAAGCCTCGTGGCACTAGACGCCCGACTAGTCGAGCTAGGGAAGGACCTGGTTCAGTTGAGATCTCGATCCTAACCCGTCCCAGCAGCTCCTCGAGGGGCTCGATCGCTTCTTGTCTCAGCAGTTCTCCGAAAGTCGGGATCGCTGTTCGGTTCAGCAACTCATCGAGCGCGGTCGCATCGGCAGGGTGGTGCACGTGCAAAGGCCGCAAGTGGTGCATTGAGCTCTCGGCTTCATGCTGGCACTGCCCCTGGTACACCGTCTCTTGGACAGGGCCCCACGCAGGGAAGGAGACGAAAGCTCTGACTTCGGGCGAACATCCCCGCAAGTGACGAAGAACCTTATCCAGCATGTCCTGCTCGTTCATCCTGAGATTGGGGACGTCTGACCTAACCGACTCTCCACGGCATGGGTAGTGTTCTCGCCCATAGCTTTGGCCGTAGTGAAGGCAAGCATATTCGCCCCCCTGAAGTGGTCGATTAGCGAAGGCCGCAAGTACCATGTCGTCCGGCGCGTCATTCAGACGGTTGGTAGTGGGGACCCTGACTCGCATGACGGTGAGGTTAGGGGCCTCCGAACTGGTTTCGTTGGCGGCGCCTAGTCCAATGGCCTTGAGCGAGTCGAGTACACACTGCTCATCTCTGTCCATGGCGTAATGCGCGGTAGTGTACCCTCGGCCTACGAGAGCATCCTGTCGTGATCGTGCGTAGACCGAGGTAGCCAACATCAAAGCTACCACCTCTCCCTCCTCGATGCCTCCCGCTGTGACTTGTAAACCTAGGCCTAGACCAGGTTGAGTTGTCACTTCCACGTTACGGTGCAACGCCTGGGCGGCCTCACCATCCGTTGGGAGCCGGTTGGGTCTCGGCGGTAGGGACTCGTCAGGGACCTGACGTGAGAGTTGTCCAAGTCTTTCCGATCGGCGTAGCGGCAGGGCTGTCGTCGTTGGAGGCTTCGTCACGGTTCCCTTTTCTCCACTGTCTGAGGTGGTATCTTCATCATCCGTTACAGGTGGTGACGCTAACGGTGATGGCACCAGAAGTTCTCCTGTCAAAGGGCGACGCTTAGTGGCATGTTCATCCCAAAAACCTTGGACTTCAGAAGCTGTGGAGGGCCATCCCGGCAACTCCTTCATGCGTAGCTTAAGTGGCCTTGATTTCCCACCAGGATGGCTGTCGTACTCGCTCTTGTTTTCGAACAGTTGGATTGACGCGGTCGAAACCGTTCGGCAAGCGGCGCGGCGCACGGCGTCGCAGCGATGGCCGCGCTCGTAGTCTAGCGACTCTCCTGTTAACGACGCAACCCCTTCCGACCCGGCAGACCCTGACACGAACGCACCTAACGCACGAGGCGGGTCTTCTAGCGCTAGGGCTTGTTCCTGGGTGGGAACTAAGTCCTCAGGAGGGGACCCATCAGGGGTCACTCCTTGCGCCAAGACAGGCCTCGCGCGAGGCGCGGCCGTGTCGTCCTGGAACTGGGACGAGTGGTAGTTCGAAGGGCCCGCAGTTCCTCCCAGCGAGTCATAGCGATGAGCCGGCTCCGATTCTCCCTGCTGCGCGAGCGGCTCGGTCATAGGCCTAGGCGCCGAGTTTGACGGCGGGACGGGCGGCGCCGCTCCGATACTCGAGTCGCCTCTCTCCATCTGCATTGGCTGCGGCGCCAAAATCAACTCCGGAGTGTAGGCGGCAACCGGAGGTAGGCCCGCCGCTGTCGAAGGTTTAGCCGAAGCTTGGGCCAGTCTCTCTCGGTGCCGATCGACGGCGCCTCTCAGCTTTTCTCTATAGGAAAGCTGGGCGTCCGGCCGAATGGTTCCAGCAGCTGCTGGCCGCACGGGCACGTGCCTGCTTGAGATGCCTACCCGAGTCGACATCCCTTGCGTCGGCATCGGCCCCGTACCTTCTACAGCTCTTCTCACGAGTCTATTGAGGGCGATGTCCACGAGGGTACTGGCGAGGCAGTAGTCGTCGGGCGTCTGCGGGAGAGCATCCGCCACAGTGACTAAGAAATTTTGGATGACTCGTCCGTTCTTTTTCACTCTCGCCTGCGTTTCCACCGTTATGGTGAACTTGCTTCGGGGCGTCATACCGTCAGTCTCCTCGGACTCGCTTGGCCGCTGTCTGCCCTGCGGACTCTGTCTCCTCGGAGGGGTAGAAGCATGGCGTAGCCCGGTGTGGCTGATGGTGTGGTCGACACGGGGACGTGATTCAACCGACGGCTCCGTGCGACCGCCGGTCACCTCTCGCCTCGCTGCTTTCCTTGCTCGGCGATCGCGCTGATCGGCCTCTCGGGCCAGCTGATATTCATGGTGCGCTGCACCCTTGGCGCTCGGTACGCGTTTCCGCGACTCTCGCTGGCCTGACGGCGAGGCCGATGGGGACCCTACTTCTGAAGTCTTCGGCGACGGAGGCGGAGATGGTGGCGGCAGACCCGCGGGCAGGTCGGATAGCGGTACTACCCAAGGCGACAGCGCCGCACAGGGGGTAGGTGGTGACGGTGGTGACGGTGGTGGTGACTGCGGCGGCAGACCCATTCCACGGAGGCCGGCATCCTGTGGAAGTTCCAAAGCCAGCTGGCGCACTCTCGCGACCAAGCCTGGCACCACGTCTTTCCTGAGCCTTGGCATTTCGGCCGGCGGCTTCGACCGCGACTCCATGGCGGCACCGAGCGAGAAGTCTTTAGAGCGTTGTTTGACCATTTGGTCATGGCACTCAGCGCATGCTAGCAAGACCACGCCTTCTTGTAGTAGTCGTGCCACAATGTGGCTCTTTACTCGCGGGTTGGCGAAAGTGCCCGCGTCGGACACCCAATCTTGCGTCAGTTCGTGCGCGTCCAAGTGGTCGAGGCACCACTCGTAGATCTCTTTGGCGAACTCCTTCTTCGATACCGCCCCAAAAGAGACGTGGGGTTTAAGGGTCTCGAAGTGTTTGCCGCATGAGAGACAACAGCTTCCCACGCTTGCCATTTTGGACTTCATGAAAATGCCAGATCTGTCACCCTTGACTTTGTCGATGGCCGTCTCGACTCGCTTTAGGAAGACTACTCCCCTCGGTTTGTCGGAGGCCGTGTCGAGGACAGTGAGGCCCAGTGACTTGGTGATCACGGAGCTCGTGGTTGCCTTACTCACGTCGAATCCCACGCTCGGTAGCGGCGGGTCGCCAGCAGCCAGTCGGTACTGCAGGCGTAGACAATTGGAGGACGCGTTGGTCTTGGAGGGTTGGACCCGTACTTCCAAAAAATTGTAGACACCGTCGTCTACGAATCGTGCGTCGGTAGTGATGATGCTCTTCCACTCGTTCGTCTTTCGGACCATGTGGAAGAAGAGACACCGGTCCTGGGGCGTATCTTTTCCTGAATTCACCAGGTCGTGCATGTTCTGCACCACCTTCTGCGTGGCCGGAGTAGACGAGAACATGTAGGACTGCATTTTGCCGTCGATGTCTAGGCTCACCTCTGCGCACTTGGACAAGAAAGCTGCAACCGCCTCGGTCGCTTGCCGGTCAGCCTCCTCGAGTGCACTCGCCATTGAGGGAGTCGCTGGCGGTGGCGGTGGCGGTGCTCTGGCCGCCCCGGCGTCGACTCGGTATGAGTCTGGATCCGTCGGCGGGCCTGGTCGAGTTGCGCTCGCAAGGGCTCGCTGCGCATAGCTAAACGGTTCGTCGCTCGAGCTTCCGTCCAGGTCCACCACCGCATCGGCCCCATCCGAGGACGAGGACGGCGGTTCGTCTGGTGGTGACGGTGGTGGTGAAGGTAGAAAACCTCCCAACGGCGGTGGTGGTGCGGGGTCGGTCGCGCTGGAGGGCATGGCGTCACTCGCCGCCCAACTTGTCATTGTCGTCCACGCGCTCCACGCTCCTTCGGCTAGCATCGTAAGACTGCTCCCCAAAGCGGCGTGAGGTGACGATGTCACGGGCGCCGCGGCCAGTGGGTGTGTGGTTCCATACTCCCGTGGCTCCGTCGCGTTGGTTGACTCCGCTGACCCGTTATCGTCCCTGGACGTGACTTCAGCCGTCGTTGGCAACTCTTCTTCCTCAGCTGATCCGCTGTCGGGGTTGGTAGGAGTCGGCTCGGGGTCAAACTCGGGGTCTATCGGCTCGGAGTCGGGTTCGGTGTCGGTTGAATCATGGCTCGACTCGGCATCAAACACGTGAATCTCTCCGTCGTCCGAGTCGGTGTCGTCTGAGTCGGTGTCGTTCGAATCATGGTCAGAGCTGACGCCCATACGGCTCTCGTCCTGCGGTTCCATCACTCCGAAGAGTCGTTGAAATTCCTGTCTGAAGCACGGCCACTCCGACCGGGCGAACGTCAAGCACGCGCGGGCCAGTATGTTTCGGGCCGCCCCATCAAGGTTGGCGGGCTCGTCTTGGTGTCGCTTGAGCCAAGCGAGCAGGTCGCGTGTCGCTAGCTCCGACGGTACCAACAGGTTCTCCCCGATGTCGCCGTGGCGCTGCGAGGCGGTGGCGGCGTAGGCCGCCGTCGCCTTGCGCATGCATGCCTCCATCGCCTCGAGCACCTCTGGCTGCTTGTTTTCGACTATGAAATTGTCCTCGACCCACGCCAATGCCTGGTGCATTTTGGCCACTAGGTCCTCGTTGAGCGGCAGCATCAGGTATTCCTGGCGGTCGCTCGACGGGTCGGAGTGCTGGTCGAGGTAAGGGTTGATGAACAACTTCTGGTCGAGCGCTTGAGCGAGCACGTCTGTCGACGGTGCCTTCGGGGCGGACAACGCCATGCACTTTTCGGCTATCGTGCCGAGTACGGCGGGCCATATCTCGGGATCGGCCTCTGCGAGCTCCTGGCGGTCCTTAGTTGCTTGAATGACTCGATCGCCGTACTGGCCGATGTAGTCCATGTACGCCGGAAGGTGGACGTTGATCGCTAGGTACAAGGACTTGGCCAACAGTTGCGACGCCGACCACCCGTCGATGTCGGTGTAGACGCTATCGAGCGCCCTCGTGGTGGTACGCGGCGGCTCCGCCTCGACGTGGGCGTTTAGGTCGAGCGGCGGCTGCAACACGTGTACGACGATTCGGTTATCCGTCGGCGTACCGAACTGACTCGGGTCGTGGCTCTCGAAGGAGTAGAACTTGTAGCCGTCGACGTCGAAAGCCGAGGCGCGGTGACGTTGGGTATGGTATCCGACGAAACTGAAGCGGCCTGCGTCGGGAGGCGGCGACTCGTGGTAGTCGCGGCATGCCATTTGCTCCTCGAATTTGCAGGCGAACTCGGCAGAGTTGTCGAATAAGCCACCCAGCTTGAAGTGCAACTTGAGCTGGTTGAAAACATGTCCGACAGTGTCGAAGGGCTTGATGACCATGAAGGGGCTGGCTTCCTTGGCGAGGCGGATGGTCTCGGGCGAGGACGCGTCGAGCACCACGATCACATGCATAGGAAAAATCTCTCGGGCAGTCTTCGAGTGCAAGAAGTTCGCGGCCTCGAGGCGAGTATAGTTTTCAATCTCCGTGATGTGCTTGTCCGCCTCGTCATCGGTGGTTATCACCTTGTCGTCCGGCAAGTTCGTCATGATCTTCGCCTTCTCGTCGGCCTCTTCAGCCTTCTGGAGCGCGGCCGACCTCACCATCCGCGCGTACTCGATCGGCTCTCGCACCTTCTTGCGCAGCTCTCCGGCCTCCTCGTGTCGTAGAGACTGGAGGTGGTCCTCCATGCGACGGCGCCGCTGTGCGAGAAAGGTGAACTCAGGGACATAACCGAAACGGCTCCTCCGGCGTCCCGTGACGTACTCGAGCTTGGCACCGACGTCCGGCGCGCTCCAGTTGATCGCGTCCGGCATGACATACTCGACGTTGTCAGCCTGTGGGTCGTACGGCGGCATCGGGTCGTCGGGGTACTTGTGGGGTGAGTAGTGCATCTCACTCGGGCGCGGCTTGCATCGGCGCATCCCCTCCGCGGGGTCGGTGTCAACGGGTACCGGGGAAAGCAGCGGCAAGCAGCGGCGCTTCTTCGACGGCGGCGCCTCCTTTACCTCGGCCTCGGTGGACTCCTCATGACCCTTCACCTTCTCCTCGAAGATCTCCTCGAGTTGGAGGTGGGTGAGGTTAGAGTCCTCGGTATTACCGGTCATCCCGTAGTGCGTGGCGAAGGCGCGCATCGCCGGGCTCCACCTCTCGGGGTAGGGCACGTTCACGGTGACGGACTTCGCCTTGCCGCGCACCGTCTCGACGGGGACGGTCTCGTTCTTCGTGACGGGTGTCGCCGAAGTGATGGTGCGGTCGCTACCCGAGATGGGCAACGACATGCCAGTGACGTTTCCGCTCCTCTTGTGGATGCGGGTCGCGTCTCGGCTCCGCGCTAGTTCTTCGTGGACTCGCGCTGCGCGCTCTCCTTCGACTTGGGCGCGGCGCGCCAAGCGGGCCTGATGCTCCTCGGGCGAGTCGGCCTTAGTCAAGTGTGGCTTACGCGTGAGGTCGAGGTCGTAGGGGTACTGGAGCGTGGAGTCGGCGACTGACACGCTCACCTCCATGCGCGTCGTCGTGGCAGTGACGGTTGCACTCGAGTCGTAGCGTGCCGTGATGTCGGTGACGAGCGCGCTCGTGTCGGTGTTGGGCACGCTCGGTTCGCAGCGTGCCGACATGTCGGTTACGGTCGCAAACGTCATCAGGCGGGTGTCGGGCACGCTCGGGTCGCAGCGCGCCGTTGCGGCGGTGGCGCCGACGAATGCCGTCGCATCGGGGACGGGGTCGTACGGGCCTCGGATTGCCATCTCAGCGGCAGCGGGCTTAGTCATCCCGGCAATGCTTGCCCATTGGATGACGATCCCGTTTCGTGCGCAAGCGGCTTCGAAACCCTTGGTCGCCTGCGACTCGGCGGCGACCATATCTGGCTCGAAGTACTCGGGTTTGCCATGCATGCATCGGGCAGCGGCATTGGCAGCGGTGGTGACGATCTTGTCGAGAAGGTCTCGGCCATTCTCCACGTCGGGCGGGCAGGTCGGGCTGCCCTGGCGACGGTCGTCACCGTACGATCCGACCACGTCGGCGGTTCGGTCGTTGTTCTGCAACTTCGTGTTGCTCTGGGCCTCCTCTTGGCCCTGCATGTCCTTGGCAATCGCATTGGCGAAGCTCACGAACGTGACCGCGTCGGCGGACAGTTGCTGTGCAGCCCGCTTTAGGCCTGCACCAGTCGGTGAGTCCATCGGTCGCGCCTGGCCTTCGTCGGCCTCGGCATGCCCCTCGGGGCTCTCGTCGACGTCGCGCGTCGGTGTGTTGCTTCGCTTCTGCTCGGGCAGCGCGTCGCGGTCGTCGGGTCCACTCTGCTTAATCTCAGCATTGGCGGGATGCCCGGTTTGATCTTCTCCATTGACCTGCTGATCGTGCGGTCTCCGAAGTGCGTTCGGATTGCGGAAGCCCCAGCCAACGTGCATCGGTGACGTTAGGCCGGTGGCTTTTGATCCATCGTACGGTACAAACTCCATTCTGGATGCTTGCCCGGTACTCTCTGGATTGCGGGCTGTGAGGCTCTGCTTGGCCTGTTTTGATCTCCTTGTATCAAACGGTCCTGAACGGCAGGACCGAACACGCGGTGAGGCTAGCGATACACAAACACAGTTCGTGGTAGGGGCACAGTACCGTGAGCAGTGGCTTTCAATGCCAATCTCTTCGCTCGCCTTTCCGAACGAATCTGCACCCAAACTCGATGAACATTCAAGTTTTCAAGTTCGTCGTATTGCGTAACTACAAACGGGATGAAATCTTCGGTTTAGGATCTCATGGGAAGGAGAGTCGTGACTCCTTCCCATGCCTAGCCGTCTCATCCTAGGTGGTCGTAGTTGTGGTAATCGTTAGCTCAAGATCTCGAGGGTGTACCTCCACCTCTGGTCGTAGCGGAGTATCGCTCCACCGAACCAGAAGGCGTGACCACGTCGAACCGTTCTGAGGGGTCGCCCTCGTTGGTCTCGACGTTACACTGCGGAAAGGTCATAGATCTCCGGACTCCATGTTCAGCTGCGGCTCGCGAGCGCTGACTCTTCGGTCAGCCTGAACATGTCTAATCCGGCAAGGCGTGGTTATGATTGGTGTTACGGTTCACCGCCCCATCGATAGCTAAGAGCTCGATGGATGTCGCGGACCTTCGTTCCTTTCGGCGGAAGAAGGTAACATGCGATTTGACTCCCACTGTCAAAGCCTCCAGGCTTCGACACTCCCCCACTAAGGCGAGGGCACCGTCGAGCTTCAACACTATCCTAGTGTTTCCACTCGTGTGGTGTCAATCGCATCTTTGGTAGTGCATTGCCCTCACCCTCATTCTGAGAGCGTAGACGTCCCACGGTTCGGCGGAAACCCCTCCGAGGGCATCCTGCCGAACCGACTTTTCCAAATGAACGTAATCAGCTGATTTTGATCCGAACGCACGGTGCAAACCGTCGTATCGCCCTTGCTCCCCGCTACTTACTAGTTTTACCCGGTATTGATCAGCGGTTGCGGTTGTTCAGGCCGCAGAGCAAGAGAGTTCAATGGAAGAAATTCATCACTGTAAGGCCAAGGATAGCAGTTCCCTTTTCATGACAGTGATCAGCGGTTGATTTGTCCGCTCGAAACTGGAGAGGTTGCTCAGAACCTCCCCGTGAGTGCGCCATATCATCGAATCCGGCTCCACCCTTGCTTTCCCACTCATCGTGAGTGTGGGGACTTCCTTAGCTTCTAGGTCGGTCAAGCGAACGACCCAGATAGCCGTCTTGTTCTTCGTGTGTTGGCCATGAGTTTTGACCTTGATGCAGGCCTTTCCTTGCGAGTCTAACTCGACGGCTCGCTTCATTGCCAAAACCCACAACTCCGGTAATTCGGCTTGCTCCTTCAGGTTACGTATTACGCAATCGGCGTACGAGTCTGAATCGGCTGCATCCATTGATCCCCCGAACGTATCCAATCGGGGTTTCTCTGGATCATCATCTGTCGGAAAGAAGCACATCGCATCCTCGTTGGTGACGAACCACATTCGACTAGCGCGATTGTCTTCTTCCTCTTCAACCACCGGAGCAGGGCCTAGTTCGAGAAGAGGCCCAGGCATCAGCACGGCTCCGTGGTGTTCGACGGCTTGTCGGAACACTCCGGCCACATCTTGATCCTTCTCGGCTTCCATTCTGGCCTGCTCTCTCATGAGTTCGAACTTTTCGGAGTTCAACTCTTGAGTGGTGAAGTGCGAGGCATCTTTCCATACCACCTTCAATCCTTTCGGCTTCCTGGTCTTGATCGGTCTACCGTACGACCATGAACCCATACTGAAACGGGCTCGGTCGGGCAGGTGGGAGTCCGGTTGCTCCGAGGTGCTCTGCTGAGCCGTATCTGACTCTTCCACCGGTTGAGTTGGGGCTTCCCCACTCGCGTTGGCTTGGGCTTTGGGGCGCTTCTTTCGTAACGGCCATGCTGCATCGTACTCTTCGAGCAACTGGTCGCACCGCCTCTCTAGCTCAGTCCGTGTTGTCCATTCCGCTTGGCTCCGCGGGTACCCAAGGTACTTGACCAAATAGCTGGCCTTTCCGTTGGTCATTCGTCGATCCAAGAGTTTCTCGACAATGTACTCGTCGGGCGTAAGTTCCTCTTCGTCCGTGTGGGTTCGGTAAGGACGAAGATTTGACACATCGAACTCGTCGTATGTCAGTTTGTTCTCCAAATCTTGGAGGCGATATCTTCCTTTGCCTAGCACATCTACTACTCGGTAGGGTCCGGCATACTTGTTGGCTAGTGCGTTGGCGGGGTCGTAGAGCCTTCTCACCACACGATCGCCAATCTGGTATGTTTTCCACCCTCTTAGAGTGTGCGCTGAGGTGTCTGACACTTGCTCCCCTTGAGCCTCTCGAGACGCCTCGTAGGCTGCTCTCCATGCGTATACCATACGGTTGTGTAGTCGAGTGGCATACTCCTTCACTTCCTTAGAGACGCCCTTACTCAATAGGGTGGAAGGAGGTGGATCAGTTTGTCCTATCTGAGCGGGTAACCTCAATTCCCTTCCGAACAGGATCATTGCTGGGGATTCGCGGGTGACTCGGTGTGGGGTGGCTCGGTAAGCCATGAGGAGGAAAGGGAGGTGATCCTTCCAGCTGGCTCCACCTTCGTCACTGGCACGGACCATGTTCTGCAAGGTCTGGTTGAATCGTTCAACCACGCCGTTGGCTTCCTTATGCTCGGCCGCAGTGCCCCTTAGGTCTGTTCCAGTGAGTCTTGTGATCTCGGCGTTGAGTTGTGCCACAAGATTGCTCCCTCGGTCTGAAACTATCTTCCGAGGCACTCCATACCTTGCCACAACATGTTCATGGTATATAGCCATGAACTCGGCAGCGGTAGGTTCTTTATGAACCGGCACGGCTTCGACCCATCGCGACAGGGAGTCGGCGAACACTACCAGTTTCCGGTAACCAGCCCCCTCAGGGGTGTAGTCGTGGGTGTCCGCCAAGTCCAAGACGTCCGTGTAGAGGATATCAAACGGGTACCTTCCCACAGGGGGACCCACTGGGTCTCGGCCCCTAGTGTTTGGGTACTTGGCGAGGGTGCACTCGTGGCACTCCGCGACGTGATCTTCAATGTCTTGACCCATCTTGGGCCAGTAATAGCGCTTCTGTAGCGCTCCCTTCACTCGATCTCGTGAAGCGTGTCCCATCCGATCGTGAAAAGCCGTGATTAGTGCCGATCTCAGCTTCGTGGGCACGTAAGGTACCCATTGCATGCCCTCCGGGGGGTGGTTAGGGGTATTCTCCTTATCTGGCTCGCCACCCGATAGGTGGGTGCTCCTGTACAGGACTCCGTCGAAAACGGCCAACCTCCTGATGACCTTGAGGTCTGCTCCCCCTACATCTCGGGGTGCGTTGACCGCCTTTTTCTGATTGTGCGTGCCGCTGGTAGCGGTCCTGACGAGCTTAGCTAGCCTCTTCAGGTCATCGTTGTCAGCAACGTCGTCGAGGTTACCGTGCAAGTAGTCCACGATCTCCGTGCATTCAGGGTCAGCTTCTTGCTCGGCCCGCAGTTGCTTCAACGTCGGGGCTTTGGTGTCCAGATAATTCATCTGCACCTGCGCCGTGGTTTGTCGTATTCTGGCGTCAGCTTGACGAGACCGGGCCGTCGTGTGCCCCGGCCGCTTCTCCTGAGCAGCCACCGCGGCCACTGACTCGGTCTTACATGATGATTCCTTCGGCTCGGCTGTCGTTAGCCTCGACATGGCGTCAGCGTCTTTATGTAGGATGCCAGGTTTATGCTCGACAAAGAATCGGTATTCTGAGAGTTTTATGATCCATCGCATCAATCGTGATGATGGTCCCCCTTCCATTGTGTCGCGCATCGTGTGAAGCCACTTGAGGGCCACATGGTCGACCACTAGCTTGAACGTTCGACCCCAGAGATAGGCTCTCCAGTGCTTGATTGAATCGACGGCGGCTAAGAGTTCGATCTCGGTCACCATATAATTTCGCTCGGCCTTGTTCAGGCGACGGCCGTGGTATGCCACTACCTTCTCTCGACCCTCATTGTCGAGTTGGCTCAGTACTCCGCCCAGGCCTTCTTTGTTCGCGGCGTCCGTCTTCACGATGAAGGCTCGATCGAACCTTGGGGTACTCATGACCGGTTCGCTCGTGATGGCCCGGATGAGAAGGTGTATGGCTCTCTGGCATCTCGGCGTCTGAGATTCCACCTCTACGTCCACTCCACTCCTGGTGAGGTCGGTTAGCGGCGCTGCAATCAGCGAGAAGCCTTCGATGAACCTGCGGTAATAGGAGCACAACCCGAGGAACGATTTTACTCGGGTAACGGTGTTCACGTCCGTAGCGCTCCAGTTCTTGACGGCTTCGATCTTTTTCGGGTCCATCTTGAGTCCTTCGCGGCTTACAACATGACCCAGATACTCAGCTTCAATGCCAAAGAGGATGCATTTGTTCGCCTTCATGGACAACCCTGCCCAACGAAGCCTCTCGAACACAGCTTGAAGTCTCGTCATCATTTGTTCGAACGAGGCATCTTCCCGTTCCTGGAGGTTGTTGCCCATTCCCGTGCTCCACACGCCTACGTCATCCAGGTACGGCATGCATGTCTCCCAGGCCAAGCCTTGGAGGGCGGCGTCCATCAACCGTACCATGTAGGACGGTCCACTTTGGATGCCGAATGGCAAGTAGTTGAATTCGTACTTCTGCCGGTGCGTCACAAAGGCGGTCAAAGTCTTATGGCTTTCCTTGATCGGTAGTGTCCAAAATCCGGAGGCAAGGTCCAATGTCGATAAGAACAGCGACGAAGTACACCCTTCACCAGACGACAGTCTGTCCAATGCCTCCACCGTCAAGGGTATGGGGCTGTCTTGAATCAGCAGCTTGGCATTGAGATCGCGGTAATCAACGCAAAATCGGATGCTCCCGTCTTTTTTCGTAACAAGGACCACCCGTGAGCCCCACGCCGAATTCGACTTGCGTATGATCCCTCGAGATTCCATTTCTTCTATGTGCTTCTCGATAATCTGTCGTCCTTCTTCGCCCACACGGCTCGCCGCGTGTCGATGAGGAGCGGCATCTGCCTTGAGTGGAAGCTCCACTTCTAGTAAATGCGTCTTGGTCGGGTTCTTCGGGTCGGTGGCGAACGCGCTGATGTTGGCCGCCAAAAGGCGTCTTACTCTGGCCTTCTTTTCGTCCGACAATCGGTTGGCGGGATCTACGACCACCTGATCAAGGAGCTTCACCTGAGCCTCGGTCAGTCTGGCTATCGGGTCGGGATCCTCCTCGGTCGGCGTCATCTTCGCTGGGTCAAAACACCCTCGGACATAGTACTCCGAGTCCAACATGGCCAACGGGGCTAGGCCTGCCACTGCCTTCTTTTGGTCGGAGGTATTGACGAGTTGGACTTCCACATATCCATCCTGGACCGTGGCCAGTCTTGACACCACTGGGGGTGCAAATCGGGCGTAATCCTGTTCGCTCTGATGTTCCAGTTGTCGTAGGCGGTCTACCATGCAAGAGGGGACCCCTCCTTGCTCGATAAGCTGCTGGGGTGCACGCACCCTGATGGTGATACGGCTTCGGGGAGGAATCTCCACGGCCTCGTCCGTATATAGCAAATGTTCTGACGTCTCCAAACGCCAGGTTCCCTCTTCCAGGGCTTCTGTCGTCAACTCGTCTGGCTTCTGGGGCTCCGGTATCCAGCGTTCCCGCCGCACCTCTCGGGCGCCCCCGTTGGCTTGGGGTTCGCTTTTTCCCACATCCGGGTCTATCCCGATGATGGCTACGTCCTGGCTCGTCTTCGGGATAACGGCTCGTGCTGGGCTCGAGCGTCGAGCATTGCTAGAGACGTCGAACGAGTGTTTCAACGTGATGCCTCTCTTGGTAACTGACGTGAGGGTGATGTGTCCGTTCCCTACGCCGTCGGTGTTGAGCAAAATTTCGGCGTTCCTTGGGACTAGAAAGTCATTGCCGAGGAGTACCAGAGGTTTGCCTTGAACTACCGCGAATTCATGTTGGCATCGTGTTTCTCCTAGGCGAAACTCGATCTTGACTCGTCCCATGGTCACTAACGGGCGGCCATCAGGTCCACTCAAAGGGCCTACGACTGCCCACGGGTCTCTTGACAATCGACAGTCCAGGGGTAGCTTCTCGAGGAGCCCTGTCGTGATGATGGACGGCGCAGCTCCGGTATCAGCTAATACTCTGCCTGCCACCGCAGTGCCTACGGTGTAGTAGGTGTCCGCCGTGTTGCGTGTCTGAGCTCTCCGAGCTACCTGAAAATCGGCTACGTACAGGGAGGACGCGGCGTATGCTTCCACACTCGGGGTTCGGGCGACGTCCAGATCCTGATTCATGATCGAGTCCGGGTCTTCAACGCGCATTGCTCCCGACGCTAGCTCAGGATCGGGCGAGCCGAGGGAACAAACTCTCAACCATTCCTCATAGCATTCATCCGCTTGACTTGTCTGTGGGAATGCTTCTCCCGTTGGCGTCTCCGTGAGGCACACGGTCGCTGGGTCTTCTGGTTCTGGCCCAGTCAGAAACTGTGGGTGGCCGCGGACGAAGGACCGGTAACCCTTCTTCATGCACTTTCTGTACTTCTTAGGATCTGATGGGTACTGGTACGGCCAGTCTTCGTCATCACTGCTTCCTCGCTCGAGGCCCTCGGCCATCGCTCCCAGCCCTGTACCTCTGTTCTTCTTCAAAGGCGGTCGGTTGGCCCATAGTAGCTTGGACCCCTCAGTCAGTGGTGGGTTGTCTCGGCCTCCTTGGGCCTTCATCCAAGCGGAGGGGCTCTGCCCTATGTCGACCAGCGCTCCCACTATCGATTGGGAATCTGAGGTTACAGCTTTGGCCTTTTTCTTGAGCTTTGGGCTCAACGACTCGGTCTGCGAGGTTTCCTCGGGAGTCGTCTTCATTGGTTTGAACGGTAATCCAAGGTGAGCGTTCAGTGCGTTGGCGAGGGGAAGTGGCAAGGCCTGCCAGCCGTAGCTGGGTACAGCGCGGCGTTCCTCCTCGTCTCCCACCAGCTCTTCTTTGTTCTCGTCTCGTCGGGTAGATTGGGCGACTGTCCACACCTGCCACTTGCCGTGACGTCTGCGGATGTGTCGCGGCGTCGGGGAGGGAGGTGGCAAATCGTCGTAGTCAACCATCCATGGTTGACGGTGAGACATCTCCATATGTGGATCGGTAGTACTCGACGCCGTCATGACGTGGAACATGGAGGGACCCTCGAAGGTCCTCGCTAGGCTTTCCACTTGACTGAGGTATCGTTGCACCACCGCACTCTCGGGTGCCTCCATGGGCCATGGGGTCTTAATCTTTGCCACTGGCAACCATCTCATTCCTGCCTGCGGGCTTAAAACGACTCCTTGGTCATCTTTCTCCGAGACTGCAACCACCCACACACGGGTGGTAGATGGCGCACTTTTGTAGAACCTCGATTTCGGGTCGGGCGCTTGGTAAAAACACCGGTTCCCGTCGGGGAAATCCTGTGTCTCTGTTTTCAGCGCATCGCTCCACGGTGTGGGGATCCACTTCTCGTTAGCCAGCTCGATGGCTACTTCAAGTGGGGACGTCCCCTTGGGAACCTCTCTGGTCGGGACTAACCCATTGTACGTGAGAACCTGTATCCCGTGAATCCCGGATTTCCTCACAAAGATGGCTTGTACTCGTCGAGTCGGTTCTTCCTGTGCTTTGGCGATCATCTGATCTACCGTGCGACACCCCCGCGGGGACGTCGGATCTTGACAAAACCGTTGTAAAACAGGCATCCACTGGATGGCCATCGCGGCGGCGATACCTGTGTAGGTGCGGCTCCTCTTCTCAGCTCTCGACGTGCTTTGCGAGATGTTGGCCAGTACTTTCTCTCTGCCAGTTACCTCTTTGCTTGGTTCTAGTAGGGGTAGGTTCTTCAGAAACAGACCAGTAGGTTTGGTGTGTCCATGACCGTGTTGCCAAGGGTGCACATACTGCGATGGTCGTAGTCCGCCTAGCAGCTGTCTCGCGTGCTGGTGCATTTTGGCATTCTCTGCCGCGAGGAACGGTGCTTGTGCGTCGTATTGCATCCGGAACACCGAAGCGTTGTGTCGCAGCTGTTGCCAACGGTTCGGGTCGTCCTTGAGCCACGAAACGCCAGCGTTCGACAGATAAGTGCACGGGGGATGACATATCACCAAGTCCCATCCTAGGTCTTGTACGTTGGCGGCCTCTCCCTGATAGTGTGGGATGTCACCGTAGCTAGACTCCTTTAAGTCGCAAGTGGCTACGTCAGCTCCGGCATCCTTGAACATCTTGGCTACCGCCGGTGGTGATTCGGTTGAGCCCGTCTCGCCTACCACTAGCACCCTGGGTGGGGCTTTCCCCCCCCGACTTAGTCTGAGCGTTTCGGCGTTCAACGCCGTTAGCGATTCGACGACCTCGTCGATGTGCACGGGTTGTTCTGTAGCTGGGCTGACGGTAGGCTTTGTGTTAAATTGCCGGTCCAATTTCTCTGCGCTCTGCCTGATGTCTCTGAAGTGGACTAGTGCAGAACCCTTCTGCATCGCTAGTCTTCTTGCCTCGGCCGTGACTCGGTCGATCAACTGCTCATTTCGTTGTTCCACACCGGGGCCGTCCGTGCCGGTCCTTGACGGCTCGGCGATTGCGGCGGCTACTTGGCTGAGTTCCTCAGTCGCGGCAGCACTCAACCTTGCCAAGGCTGGCAGTTCCGATGGTGTTCTCCCGGCTGCTGTTAAAGGCGAAGCGCGCATAGGCATGCCCGTTCTTGATTTGGCGCCGTCTCTGACTTCTCTTATTCTTTCTGCTCTTTTCTTGGCAGTGACCTGACGCCACGCCATTAGCACTTTCCTTGAATAGAGGGTCACCTTTCTTTGCTTTGCTCTCGCGGGAAGCTCCTGGGTCAACGCAACGGTTTTCCCTTCAGTCCTAGTCGGAAGCGCAGCCACTTGGTCGAAACGGTTAGCCTTATCTTCGCAAGCCAAAACCAGACCAAGGAAGTCCTGAGCAACTGGCTTCAGGAATTCGAACTGGTTGAGGTTCTCAAAGACACTCTTCGCAGTCCGCCATTGCAAAGTGCCCACCATTGACTCTCGTCTGCCCTCTTCAGTCAGTTCCACCGGCTTGGATGGAGGCGGTATGGAGACGAACCAGTGCGTAACCAAAACGGTCTTCCCCTGGTATCTCCCTTGCTTAAGCGTGCATTTGAGGGTATAATGGGCGTGGCCGTTCGGGTTCATCTCGTATGCGTGCTCGGCTGCGTTCAGCCAGGACCGTTCGAGTCGGACTTCCTCGTTGAGCTCACGGCGAGCACAATTAACAAAGCTCATCTGATCGGCTTCCTCCATGTTGCCTCCAAAGGTATCCAGCTGTGGCCTATCCGGTCGAGAGTCACTTCGCACGAAGCATAGGATCTCCTGGCCTTTTACGAACCAAACCTTGGAAGCGCGGCCAGACCACAGTCGTGCTAGTGGCTCAGTGGGGGCGGTTGCACTGGAGTTTGTCTTCTTCGTAGCTGCCTCTGGCATGGCTCCACTTGACTTCTGTTTTGCGGTGTCGTCCCTCTTTTGTCTTCTCGTTTTGACCTTAGCTACCGTCGTACGGTGCCATGCGAGGAGTACTTTTCTCGAGAAAAGGGTGACTCTTCCTTGTTTTTCAGCTTCATTGATGTACTTCTCTACACGTTGCACGTGATCAAGCTCGTTCCGGTTACTACCGCCGCGTAATCTGGTCCTTAATTCTGCTTTGGCCTCAGCCCTCTTCTTCATGTGTTCTGGTCCCTGACGTAGGTATTCCTTCCCCAAACGCAATCTCCATTGATTATCTGTCGGTTGTATGACGAGGTGGTGAATCATTGCGGCTATCTCCCATCCTTCATGTGGATGGTTGATCACACTGATCGATAAGCGGGAACCTTCTTCTGGCTCGACTCTGTTCCATTGTTCGTCCAACATGAAAGCGGCAATCCTCTGTATGATGTCTTCTGACGGCAAAAACTGCATGTCCTTCTCGAAGTCGGCCTCTTGTGAGCCGGCATCCCATGGTGCGGGGCTCACCATGCGCGCATATGTATATTCCTGGATTTGGTATTTCCAATTGCCAGCTTCGCCTAGGCTTTTCGGTAGCGCAGGTAAGCTTACGTGCATTGATTCCATTTGTTGGTGCGTGGCGGTTGGCGGGTTTTCCCGAGCTACTTCCACCGCCACACTTCGGTCCCCCTTGTTGGTGGGGCCGACTTGGTAGCCTTTGCATGACTTTTCGCGTTGCGTTTCATTCGTTTTATTTTCGTTTTCCCCAGCATTTCTCACTGTATCCTCCGTTCGGACCGACGTATCTTTGTTCCCTTTACACTCCTCAGTTGTCTCTGCATGCATGGTCATGGTATGCGACGTATATGGGAGGGCGGTGTGGCTTGTCGAGGGGGAATACCCACCACGGCATCCTCCGTCCCCCTCGATGCCCACATCCTAGCCACTGCCTCGATTTTCCCTCGGCGGGATAAACATCAAGCACTGCTGCAGCTGCTGGCGCATGCCCGCAGTCTGATTATCTCCACCTTCCGCCAGGAATCGCTTGAACACCCGGCAGGTGCGCGGTATGTGGCCTCCTTCGCCACTGCCGCTCCTCCAAAAAGGTTTGTCGTCTGGAGGTCGATTCAGGCAGAATGCGCAGGCCACCGGGCCCCAAGCGCCATTCACCATGCGCGGCATTTCTTTGCGGCATGAATTCATCTCTCGCGTCAGCGGAAGTACCTTGCACATCATGTCATGATATCTCGGTTCATGGGCCAGCTTGATCAATTTGTCATAGTCGATGCACGTGCGTCGCCAGTCCTCGCTAGTTGCCCAGTTCTTTCCGGTTGGGTGACCCTTGCTACCCGCTGGAGCCTCACACTCCCGCCCCCACTTCTTTTCTCGATCCGCCATCTGAGAAGTTGGCGTTTGGGAGTATCCCGGTGGCGGGGCGCGATTGTAACTCGGCATCCGCTGTGGCGTGACGGCTGCGGCCTGTCGGCCGCTGTCGGAGTCGCGGTCAGTGTCGCGGTCGTCCTCACTGGCTGCTACCACGTTGACCTCTTCACGTCTCGAGTGTGGCCGTAAGCGCGGTTGTTCTCCTCCTTCCTGACGAAGGCGATTACTCCTCCGCGGTTCGCGTGTCGTCGGTTCACGAAATGAGAGCTCGTGAGAGTTGGAGCACATCGTCACAATCTCTTCCATTTTGGTCTTCTCCCTCGTTACGTACTTGCGCATAATGAAATCAACGCTCATCTGATCCTTCGTCATGGTCCCGTCTCGCAAGGCACCATGGCATGCGCGTACGCCGTCGTCCCAGAATGCGAAAGCCATCCTGCCTAATTTCTCGATTTTGTGTTGGCGGAGGCATTCGCCGACCCTGCGGAATAAAACGGCCCGATGGTGATCATCCTTGTGTACCTGGTTCTCGTCGAGCCCGATAAACTTGGCGTAAGTGCTCAGGATACGTTTGCCTAACGTGTCAAAAGCCTCAGCCTCTTCGAACTGCGTGCACAGAGCCCACGCGTTCGAAGCTGCTTGTGGGCCGTGGTTGATGGTGGCGTAGGACTCGTCCAGTTGCCACAAGAACACGTCGGCACCCAACAACGCGTATCCTCCTCCTTCTTCGAGGCTGTCCTCGTACAGCGTGGGGTCTGAGAGGAATTTCCTCAGTATTGACTCGATCCGTTTGTTCCCTCGCTTCTTGTCTTTAGAAGCGTTGAGCATCCGCTGCATGATGTGTTCCCAGGCACAGCCGGCGCGGAAGGCGTCCCGTAGCTTAGTAATCAATCCTCCACGGAACTCCTCCCATACCTCTCCGAGAACGACTTCGTCGTGTTCTTTGAGCCTCGTCGGGAACTGCAGTTTCTCAAGTTCCCGTAGGTGTTTACTCACGGCCCTCTCACTCGAAAAGGAATTCAGCTTGCTGGCCCAGGCCGTGATTACCCCGAGGACCCAGAAGCTACGAGTGTTCCAATGCTCGCCCCTGTTGTCAGCGTTAGCTTTCAGCACTTCTTGGATGGTGTCAGTCTCCATGGAGTGGCTTAAAGCCCGTAGCGTAACCTCATGCGGTTGACGGTACAATCGAAGGTAGGCATTGGCCCTGTCTTCTGCGTGGATCTCTGAGCGGTCATCGGCGATGAATTCTGGCTCCACCTCTTCCAGGTAGGAAGATCGGGTATGGTCTGGACGGCTTAGTGGCCGACTCCTCAGACCTCTGTGTTCCTGCGGTAGCTCTTCGGGGTTAGGTCGGTCCTCCCCTCGGTGAACAGTGTGCGGTAGGTGGCGCTCGTCGCTGGCGCTCGGCGCTATGGGTGACTCTGGTCTCCGCGGTTGAGGTCTTACTGTCGCAACCTCGGGGAGCGCTCGGCGAGCCGAGTCGCGGTGATCGTCACGGTTAGATCTCCCTTCGGGCCCTCGTGACGACATCGGATGGCCTTCGTTGATCGGGTCTCGTCGCAACAACATCGGCATTCTCTCCGATCCTGTCCTATCTTCCTGTTCGTCGATAACATCGACTCGATTGGCTGTCGGGTAGTCATCTTGGTTGCGTGGCATTTCCTCTGACGGGAGCCACCCAGGGATCTCCAACATCTGTCTGCCTTCCTGACGGTCCGTTTCTTCTCGTCTCTCTTCGGCGACTCGCTCCTGGGCTTCACGCGCTTGAGCAAGGAGGCGCAAATATTTGTCCTCTTCTTGCTGAGTCACCCGTTCCACTTTTTGGTGCGTCGCCATCTCGGCTTCTTGTCGCGTCAATTCCTGTTGGCGTGCCGATTCTCGTCGAACAGCTTCCGTCGCCTTCTCGACTTCTTGTCGAACCAATTCCTCTCGGCGTGAGTCTTCCTCCCGTCGATAATTGTCCAACCTCTCTCTCATGTCACTCCACGCAGAACGGGCCTCCGATGCTTCTCGGGACATTTGCTCCATCTGAGTTTGTAGTGCCAAATTATGCTCAGCCAGATCTCGCATCTCATAGAGTCGTTCATGAGGCACTCTCCGGAAGTCACCTTGACTCGGCATTCCTTCGCTGCTCACCTCGGGCATCTGCCCCTCGTAAGCTCGGTAGGGCGGGGACGGTCTCATCGCTATCGGGGGCAGCTCTGGCGCTGGATTCTGCTCGACGTCGGTACCCTGTCTCATTTCCGGCCGCGTGTCTTGTGTGGCAAGGCGAACTGTCGTCTCGGGTCCTTCGGCCACTGTCCCTCGGGCCTCGCCGAGTAACCTAGGGGTTGCCAATGGTTCGGTTGTTGAACGTTCTTCTTCAGTCCGACTCTCGGCTGGAACGAGCGTCGTAAACTCGAGTACCGGCCCACCACGCTCAACTTGCGATTCGATCCCAGTTGTCAGAGAAGCGACCATTGGCGGGTCAAACAGGTCATACCCCTCGTCTGGTTCGAGTGGTGGTGGTATCTCCTCGTCTTCTTCCTCTGCCGTCGGGATTGGGGAGGAAGGCGGTGAGGGGGGCAGCGATGTTGGAGGCGTTCCCTCCGGCAGGGCTCCTCCTGGTTGCTGGCTCGTGACGCGCCGACCTAGGACACTCGTGTCCGCGGCCATCATAGCTTCGTCGTCCTCCAGGGCACCAGAGGCCAGCTTTAACCACTGGGGATCGTCGGACCGCAGAAAATAGCGGTTAGGGTCCTCATCGTCGGGCACTTGATTTGGTTGATCCACGTCAGGCGTCCTCTTTGGCTTGTCTTTTGGCTTGGGATTAGGACATCTATGTCCTTTAAATCCCACTTGAGGAGGAAACATGCAGTCATAAGGCGTCCATATGTCCGCCTTAAGGTGTGCCGCACAATAGTACC
>Ga0209713_10000339_pt1 | contig 26275 bp, 21 predicted proteins | sample ArcOceMetagenome_3_FD_187444 | JGI IMG/M metagenome (GOLD analysis project Ga0209713, IMG submission 187444) | Marine eukaryotic phytoplankton communities from Arctic Ocean - Arctic Ocean- Svalbard ARC20M Metagenome (SPAdes) (version 2) | ecosystem: Environmental > Aquatic > Marine > Oceanic... | reverse complement strand
GACAAAGGTATTGGGGAGAACCATTCCCCGTTTATTATAAGGATAACTTTCCTGTAATGATTCATGAAAATCATCTTCCTATAGCTCTTCCAGATGTTGATAAGTATTTGCCTACAGAAGATGGTAAACCACCATTAGGTAATTCAAAAGAATGGGCGTGGGACACTATCAATAACAAAGTTGTAGCTAATTCTTTAATCGATAATAAAACTGTTTTTAGATTAGAGCTTAACACAATGCCAGGCTGGGCGGGAAGTTCATGGTATTTTAATAGATACATGGATTCAAATAACAACAAAGAATTTGCATCTAAAGAATCTCTAAATTATTGGAAGGAAGTTGATGTATATATTGGTGGTAGTGAGCACGCTACAGGACACTTATTATATTCAAGATTTTGGCAATATTTTTTGTATGATTTAGACCTAGTACCTGTAAAAGATTATGCTAAGAAATTAATTAATCAGGGAATGATTCTTGGAAATAGCGCTTTTATTTCAAGAGAAGTAGGAACAGATAATTATTTTTCTAAAGGTGTAGTCAAAGATGTTAAAACTCAACTAATACATGTTGATGTACAATTTGTAAATATAAATAACGAATTAGATTTAGATGCTCTTAGAAATTGGCAACCTCAATTTAACAATGCAAATTTCGAATCTTTTGATGGTAAATTTATTGTGCATAGAGAAGTTGAAAAAATGTCAAAATCTAAATATAATGTTATAAATCCTGATCAAATTTGTAATGATTATGGAGCAGATACTCTAAGATTATATGAAATGTTTCTTGGTCCAATTGAACAAGCCAAACCATGGAATACTGCAGGTATCTCAGGAACATATTCTTTTTTGAAAAAATACTGGAATTTGTTTCATTCAACAGATAAATTTTATGTTAGTAATGAAAATCCGTCAAAAGAAAGTTTAAAGATTTTACATAAAACAATAAAGAAAGTTGAAGAGGATATTAATAATTTTTCATTCAATACTTCGGTAAGTGCTTTTATGATCTGTGTAAATGAATTAAGTTCAATAAAGTGTAATAATCTGCATATTTTAAAAAATTTAACAATTTTGTTATCGCCATTTGCTCCTCACATTTGCGAAGAAATATGGAATAAGTTAGGGAATTCGAATACAATATCTTTTGAAGATTTCCCAGCTTTTAATTCAGAATTTGTAAAGGAAACTTCATTTGAATACCCAGTATCTTTTAATGGAAAAATGAAGTTCAAATTGAATTTAGAATTATCTTTGAATGTAGAAGAAATCAAAAAGACTTTGAAAGAAGATTCAAGACTAAATAAATATTTAAATCCAAGAGATATTAAAAAAATCATAGTTGTTCCGGGTAAAATAATAAATATAGTATGTTAGATTGGCTATTTAGTGGGGGTGAAATAATTGGATTTGCAGCTGCATTTTTAACAACAATTGCTTTCGTTCCACAAGTATTAAAGGTTTTTAAAACTAAATCTGTTGATGGTTTATCTCTTACTACTTATCTTTTATATGTTTCAGGTTTAGCTTTATGGTTTATACATGGAATTAATTTGGAAAGTTTGTCAATGATAGTTGGTAATTTTATTTCTGTAATATTGACTTTAATTATATTATTCTTTATAATTAATTCTAAGAAATAGTTATTTGTCTATCGATTTGTTGTTCTAAGGAAATAAATGTTTCTGTTCTCGAAACTCCTTTAATAGATTGGATTTTTTTATTTAAAATCAGCATTAAATCTTCGTTGTCTTTACATAATATTTTTATAAGAACACTCCAGTTACCAGTTGTGTAGTGACATTCTAAAATCTCAGGAATATTCTTCATAGATTTTATTGCTTCAGAATTTCTTTCAGCTTTGTCAAAATGTACACCTACAAACGCTAGAGTTGAGTAACCCAATACTTTCGGATTTAATTTTAAGTGATGTCCACTAATTAAACCAGATTCTTCTAGCTTTCTTATTCTTTGATGAATTGCTGCTCCTGAAATACCAATTTTCCTTGATATTTCTAAAACTGGTGTTCTTGAATTATTTGTAAGTTCAAGAATTATTTTTTTATCTGTTCCATCAATTTTCACAATATTATTTTTTTATTATGTCTAAAGCTACTCTTTTACTAGTTCCATAATTTCCTAGAACTGAAGTTAATTCATCATATTTAATTAGCAATGATTTTCTGTGATTTAAATCTAAAATTTTTTTAAGTTCATTTGTGATATTAACTTTATTACAATCTTGCTGTATTAATTCTTTAACGATTTGCTGGTCCATTATAAGATTTACAAGTGAAATATATTTAATTTTCACGATTAGTTTAGCAATAAAATAACTAAAATAACTGCTTTTGTAGCAAACCACCTGAGGGACCTTGAATAATGCAGTTTCCAGAGTTGCTGTTCCACTTGTTACAATAGCTGCAGTTGATATTGAAAGAAGCTCGTAAGTTTTATTTTCAATTACTTTTATGTTTTTATTTTTTAGACTTGAATTGTAATAACTAAGTTCAATGTTTGGCGCTCCTGCTACTATAAATTGATGATTGGGAAAATATTCAACTATTTTAATTACTGTGTTTAAAATCTTTTTAATTTCTTGTTTTCTGCTTCCTGGTAAAATTGCAATTACCGGTTTTTTATTTGATATTATTTGTTCTTTTGAAGAGTCGTAGTTTTTTTTAAAATTACTAATACTGTCAACTAATGGGTGACCCAAAAATTTTACTGGGTAATTATGTTTTAATTCAAAAAATTCTTTTTCAAAAGGAAGAATAACATACAAGAAATCAATATGTTTTTTAATATTTTTTATTCTCTTTTCGTTCCATGCCCAAAGTTGAGGTGCTATATAATATACAGTTTTGAATTTATATTTTTTTGACCATTTTGCGATCCTCATATTAAATCCAGGATAGTCAATAAAAATTATTTTATCTGGGTTGAATTCAAGAATATCTTTTTTACAAAAGCTGATGTTCTTTAGAATAGTGACTATGTTAACCAGTACTTCATAAAAACCCATAAATGCTAAATCTTTAAAATGTTTTACAACTTTAGCTCCAGCATTTTTCATTTTATCTCCTCCCCAAGCTCTAATGTCTGCACTTGGATCTAATTCAATAATTTCTTTTATTAAATTTGATCCGTGTAAATCACCTGACGCTTCTCCAGCTATTATGTAATATTTCATTGATTTAAAAATCCCAGTTTTTTAACTTTTTAATATTGTTATGATCAGTCATGTCAAATTTCACAGGAACAATTGAAATGAATCCATTTGCAAGCGCCCATTCATCTGAGTCTTCTTCTTTGTCCTTATTTATAAACTCTCCAGTGAGCCAATAATATTCTTTTCCTTGCGGATTTGTTCTTTTATCAAATTTTTCAACCCAATAAGCATTAGCTTGGCGACAAATTCTAATTCCTTTTATTTCTTTCTTTTTTAATTTAGGGAAATTTACGTTTAAGGCATTTCCATTTGGAATACCTTGGCGTAAAGCTTTTTTAGTAATACTAATTACATATTCTTTTATAGTTTCGAAATCTGCATCCCAACTATAATCTAGTAAGGAAAATCCTATGGCAGGTATACCTTCAATGCTTGCTTCTACAGCTGCACTCATTGTTCCTGAATAAATAACATTGATTGAAGAATTTGATCCGTGATTAATTCCAGAAACACATAGATCAGGTTTTCTGTCTAGGATTTCATTTATTCCTAATTTCACACAATCTGCTGGAGTCCCTGAACATGAATATTCTTTTTGAGGACCGTTGTCAATTTTTATAGCATTACAATGCAAAGTTGAATTTATTGTTATAGCATGCCCCATTGCAGACTGGGGACTGTCAGGCGCTACAACAACTACATCACCTATTTCGTTCATTGCAGAAATTAGTGTTCTAATTCCTGGAGCTGATATTCCATCGTCATTTGTAACTAAAATTAAAGGTTTTTTTGACATATTTTATTTTGTGTAAAATTAGTTGAAATATTAAAAGATATCTAATTTATCTTTGAATCCATACTTCATCAATAGGCTTTCCTTTACTGCTAAATCCCCTATGACTCCATCTATAATTATTTAAATTATAATCAAATTCAAGTTGCATTCCAACTCTAGTAAGATCCTTTGAAAAGTATTCAATATTTTCAGTGTATTTGCCATTTACAGTCGAATAGCTTCCTCCACCTGTAGCCATAAACTTTTTTGTTTCGGTATTATATGCTATCCACTGAAATCTTGTTCCAGAAAGAATTTTCATTGTTTTTCTGGGTCTAGAAATATCTCTTTCTTGTTTTTTACCATCTCTTATTCTAGCTGACATTAGCCATGCACCACTTAAGTCACCTGGCGCTCCATTGTCTAATCTGGAAAATTTCATTTCACTGCCAACTATTTCTAAAAATTGATCATCAATGTTAATATCAAATACCACAGCACTACCAACTCTCTCTGGATTATCAGTATCAAATTCAACAACTTCAGTCATAGTTAGACCTTCTAATTTCCAAGAACCTCCATTTGAATGAATAAGTTTTCCTGTTTTACTTTCATAGATACTAATACTTTGATGAGATTCAGAGAAAATGACTACGCTTTTTAATTCTTTTCCATCCTTAGAAACATGAACTCTTTCCCATGCTCCAACCGGATTCTGTGCATTTAGCATAAATGATAATAAAATTGTAATTGGTAGAATTATTTTTTTCATTTTCTTTCTTTTAAATATGAAATAACATTTTTAGTAGCACCAAGATTTGATTTAATATAATCAAAATTAATTTTTCCCATTTCAACTCTTTTTCTTTTATTTTCAATTAATTCATTTAAATGTTTTTTAAACTCTTTAGGGTTCTTCACACTTATAACTCCATTTTTAGTGATAAGGTCCTTGGCTTCGGGAAAATTAAAGTAGTTTTTACCAATTAAAACAGGATTTTTAAAAACAGCAGGCTCAAGAATATTGTGTAATCCAGAGTTACTCATTCCACCACCAACATAAGAAATATCAGAATAGCTATAGAGCCTAGTTAGTAAGCCTATAGAGTCTATTATTAAAACTTTAGATGTATTAATATTTTTTTCATTTAAATTAGAAAAAAGAATGCTTTTACATTTAAGTCTTTGTTGAAATTCCGTTATTTGTTTTGAGTTGATTTGATGAGGTGCAATAATCCATACTAAATCGTTATTGTTTTCATTTATGTAATTATCCATTAGAGATTCGTCTTCTTTCCATGTACTTCCGGCAACAAAACAAATTTTATTTCCTACAAACTCTTTAATATTTTCAATATCATTATTTTGATCTAATAAAGCATTAACCCTGTCAAACCTAGAATCTCCCATTAACGTGCAATTGGTAATATTATGATTTAATAATAAATCCATTGAATCATTATTTTGAACAAAAAAGTGTGTTATGGATGATTTTAAGATATTTAAAAACTCTAATCCATACCATTTGAAAAACCAATGATTTTTTCTAAACAAACCAGCTAAAAGAAAAGTAGGGATGTTATTATTGTTTAAATTTTGTAGATAATTTGGCCAAAATTCGTACTTAACAAAAAATACCATTTTTGGATTTATTAATGAAATGAATTTTTTTGCATTTCTACTAGTATCTAGTGGTAAGTAAACCGTTAAATCACTAATAGGATTGTTTTTTCGAACCTCGTAACCAGATGAAGAAAAGAATGAAAGTACTATTTTGTGGTTTTTATATAATGATTTAATTTCTTTAAAGATTGGAAGACCTTGTTCGTATTCGCCCAGTGAAGCCACGTGTATCCATATGTAATTGTCATTTCTAGAAATATTATTCTCTAAAATTTTTAAAACATTTTTTCTTTTTTCAACGAAAGATTTGATTTTTGAATTAAAAAATTTAAGCACAAATAAAAGGGCTTTTATTTGAACCATTGCTATGTTGTATATTACCCTCATTGACTTACAAAAATACTCATTTAGTATTTTGCAAATATATTCATTCTAAAACTCTGTATTTTCTTATTTTTACACAAATTTCATACTATGAGAAAATTACAGATGGTAGATTTAAAGACTCAATACGAGTTTATAAAAGATGAAGTTGATTCTTCTGTGTTAGAAATTTTTAAAAACGGTACATTTATTAATGGACCATCTGTCAAAAAATTTCAATCCGATTTAGAAAGTTATTTAAACGTTAAACATGTAATTCCATGCGCTAATGGAACAGATGCTTTGCAAATAGCATTGATGAGTTTAGGTTTGCAGCCTGGAGATGAAATAATAACATCTGATTTTACTTTTGCTGCTACTGTTGAAGTAATTGCCTTGTTACAGCTTAAACCTGTTTTAGTTGATATTGAAGAGGATACATTTAACATTGATTGTGATGAAATACTTAAAGCAATTACATCAAAAACTAAAGCAATCATTCCAGTTCATTTATTTGGACAGGTTGCTAATATGGATAAGGTTATGGATATAGCTAAATCTAATAGTCTTTATGTTATAGAGGATAACGCACAGGGAATAGGATCTACTTATTTATCGTCAAATAATTCTAATCTAAAGTCTGGAACTATTGGAGACATAGGAACTACTTCTTTCTTTCCCTCTAAAAATTTAGGATGTTACGGCGATGGAGGAGCAATTTTTACAAATAATGATGAGTTAGCACATACTATAAGGGGAATTGTTAATCACGGCATGTATGTTAGATATCATCATGATGTCGTAGGAGTTAATTCAAGATTAGATAGTGTGCAGGCGGCTATATTATCAGTAAAATTACCATTATTAGATTTTTACAACGAAAGAAGAAAAGAGGCTTCTTTATTGTATTCCAAAGAGTTAAATCAAAATAAAAATTTATTAACACCTATTGCCAAAAATAATTGTCAGTCACATGTTTTTCATCAATATACTTTGAGAGTTTTAAGTGGAAATAGAGATGAATTGTCAAAATACTTAAATGACAATAATATTCCTCATGGTATTTATTATCCGATTCCATTACACAAACAAAAAGCTTATTCTGATAAAAATTATAAAGAAGAAGATTTCACAATATCTAATATGATGTCTGAACAAGTTATTTCTCTACCAATGCATTCAGAATTAGATAACGATCAAATCAGATTTATTTGTGATAAAATAAATAAATTTTTTACAGCTCAGGAAAAGTAACATCTGTATTTCTATCAATTTTTTTCACAAGTCCTTGTAGCACTTTTCCAGGACCAATTTCAATAAACTGTGTTGTTCCGTTTTTTATCATTTGATCTATACTTTGATTCCATTTCACAGGAGAAGTGAGTTGAGATATTAAATTTTCTTTTATTTTCTCGACTGATGTTTCAGCCTTAGCATTTACATTTTGATATATAGGACAAATAGGCTCATTGAATGAAGCTTTTTCAATAGCTAATGAAAGTTCTTTTTTTGCATCAATCATTAATTCTGAATGAAAAGCTCCCCCAACAGGAAGTAAAAGTGCTCTTCTAGCACCAGCGTTACTAAGTTTCTCACAAGCTAATTTAACTGCATTTAGTTCTCCTGAAATTACTACTTGTCCAGGACAATTATAATTTGCAGCTACAACAACTCCTTCAATTTCTTTACATGTTTGTTCAATAATATTATTATCTAATGCAAGAATTGCAGCCATTGTGCCATTTGTTTTTTCACATGATTTTTGCATTGCTTTAGCTCTTATTGAAACTAACTTAAGCCCGTCCTCATAATTTAAAACCCCAGAAGCAACTAATGCCGAAAATTCACCAAGTGAATGACCGGCTACTAAGTCTGGTTTAAAAGATTCTCCAAGAATTTTTAAGATTGCCATGGAGTGTATGAAAATAGCAGGTTGTGTGACTTTGGTTTGGGTTAATTCTTCTTTTGAACCTTCAAACATTATTTTAGAAATATCAAATTCTAAAATTTCTTCAGCTTTAATAAATAATGGTTTTATCGTATCATATTTTAAAAATAAATCTTGACACATTCCAGTGAATTGAGATCCTTGACCAGGAAATATATATGCTTTCATTTAGTTGATTTTATCATATCTTAAAAAAGAAAAATCATATTCATTTTTTTCATCTTTAAGTCTTTTTTCGTTTTTAACTTCTTGCCATTTTTCTAAATTAATTTCAGGAAATGAAGTATCTCCTTCAATAGATGTATGAACTCTAGTTAATTCAATTCTGTCAGCTATTTCTATAGATAACTTATATATTTCACCACCACCAATAATAAATGGTTGGTTATCGTTTTCAGCTACTTTTAACGCCTTTTCTAATGAATTTACAACTATTGCATTTTCAGCCTTATAATCTGTTTTTCGAGTTATAATTACATTTGTTCTGTTTGGAAGTGCCTTAGGCATTGATTCGAAAGTTTTTCTTCCCATTATTACAAAGTGTCCTTTTGTTAATTCTTTAAAATGTTTAAGATCATCACTTAAACGCCAGATTAATTTATTGTCTTTGCCAATAATGTTGTTTTCACTTGCAGCAGCAATTAAAGTAACCGTATTTTTCGAACTGTTTTGTGAAAACAGTTGAGATTCAGCAATAATTCTAGCTTCTTTTTCAAGTTCAGTTTTTATTTCAGCAATTTTAATTTGTTGTTTGTTTACCAATTTTTTCATTTGATTTTTCTCCCACTTTTTACCCATAAATTTATTGGTTACATAGACATTAAATAAGTGAATAAAAAACAGAAAAAACCATGTGGAGCATAACCAATAAGACCAAGGGAAATCAAATAAAATAATATCTTTTTTGAACTCAAATATTAAATTAGATGTCAACATAGAGATGAATCCAATAATCATTATAGAGAAGTGAAAGAAGAGTCTTTTTTTAGATTTTATTCTATTTTGAGCATATTCAATTAATGCAATTTGATCTTCATTAATATCAGAACTATCATTGTTTTTAAATAGCATAATTGTAAATTGAGATACAAAAATAATATTTTATATTACATAATTAATTTTTATGATCATTATCAATGAAATTCCCTGCTTTAGAAAATAAAATTTATTTAGATACAGCTAGATCAGGGCTCATGTTCAGTGAATTACTTAGTTGGAGGAATAATCACGAAATTGATTTTTTAGACAGGGGGAGTCAGTTTAGACTAAATCATGAAAGTTTATTGGATCAAACCAAAATTCAAATAAATAAATTTTTAGGATCTATTGATTTGACCACATTTCTTGTTCAAAATTTTTCAATTGGTTTAAGTTTATTATTAAAAAATATTAAATCTGATCGAACAGTTTTATTAGTTGAAGGTGATTATACTAGTATAATTAGTCAAGTATCTTTATCAGGACTAAATCATGTTTTTGTTAAGAATAACTTTGATGTTGAGAATCAGATTTTAATTGGAATTAAAAAACATAATCCAGATTTACTTATTTTTTCAATTGTGCAGCACATAGATGGGACTTTGATTGATTTAGATTTTATTAAACAAATTAAGAAAGATTATCCACATATTTTGATAATTGCTGATGGCACACAGTTTTGCGGGACTAAATACTTTGATTTTAAAAACTCCTTAATAGATGTTTTAATTAGTAGTGGATATAAATGGATGTTAGGTGGATACGGTAATGGTTTTATTTCATTTAACAAAGGATTTCTAAATTCTCATTTTAAATTAGAAAAGAAAAATTTCCTTAATTTCTTTGAGCCTGGACACCATGATACTTTAAGTTTTGGAAGTTTACTTTTTTCTTTAAAAAAAATATCAAATTATGGAATCGATAAAATTGAAAAACAAATTAATTCACTTTCTATCTATACTTTAGATAAATTAAAAACCAAAAAATTATTAGATACTAAGATTTTAAAAAGAAATAATCATTCTAATATTTTTAATATAAAGGGAGATAAAAGATTATATAAAAACCTTTTAGATAACAAAGTTATCTGTTCTCAAAGAGGAAATGGTATAAGAATCAGTATTAATTTTTATAATACTAAAAGTGAAATCGATTACTTTTTATCTTTCGTTTAATATTTATTCTAAAACAGTAAATGTTGATATACCAGAGTCAGATGATGTTCCATGATTATCTTTTGTTACTACTCTCCAGTAATAAACTCCAGGCGTATTTAAAGAAACTGTTCTTTTTCTAGCACCATAATTAGAGACAATCTTTTTTGTAGCAGGATCATCTCCATTTTGATCAAGATATAGATCAAAACTATGAGTATCGTTTGCGTCAATATCAGAAAAGGACCATGACAATGATATACTACCAGAACTTACTGATGATCCAGGCTTTGGAGTTAGTATTTCTGCTGGAAATGGAGCATGATTTTTTAACGCTTCACCTGATAAATAAAATTTCCATTTATCACTTTCAGCTACAAAACTTGTTGAATTGGTTGATATAACTTGCCATGAGTATGGAAAGCCTTTTGTTAGTGTAACTTCAGCTGAAGTTGAAGTAATTGTATTCGTGCTAATTTCATTTGTAAGTAAATTTTTAACATTCAATGTGTAAGATGTAGTGTTTTCGGACGCATTCCATTCAAATTTTACTGCATCAACTTCCAAACATTCTGTGTTATTTGCTGGTTTACTTAAAACAGCTCTCGAAGGTTTTTGTGGTGTAGGTGGTGGATCCACTGGACCACCTCCGTTACCTCCTCCTTCTGAGTCCCCGCCTCCACATGAGATTAAAAATAGACTTAAAATATATACTGTAGATAATAATACTTTTTTCATTACTCTCTGATTACTTTTATTGATTTATTTACTGTTTTTGAATCGACTTGTAAGATATAAACACCGGATTTCATATTAGAAAAAGGAACACTTACAGATCTATTGTAAGGAACTTTATCGTCTTTTGTCCATATGACTCTTCCTGATATATCAAACAAAGTCATATTAATATTGTCGTCATTTCCACCTACCCAAAGTTTTGAGGAATCATCAGCAGGATTTGGACTAAATAAAATGTCTTCAGATATAAAAATTGATTCTTCAAAAACACCTTGACATTCTAAGTTGGTTGTTACTTTGATTGTATTAAAGCCAGCCTTTAATGATAAGTCTATGTTGTTTCTTGAAGTTTTAATTAATTCTCCATTTAAAATTATATTGTAACTGTCGCTTCCTCTAAGATTTAATAAAACTTGTCTATTTTCTCTGTTAATACTAGTAAGAACACTCAAGTCTACAGGTTCTTCAATATTAAGATTATAGCATTGCTTATAACTTGTGAAACTATCGTTAGTTAGACATAGCTCATAGTTCGCAGCTTGTAAGCCAGACAATTGCCAAGTTTTAGCATCAATTATTTCAGGCGAGAAATTAAAACCGCTTAAATTACTAGTAATCGATACAGTAAAAGGAGTTTCGAAATCTCCCTTAATTGTAAGATCGATAAGTCCATTGTTTGATGATCTACACACTTCATCTGTATAAAACAAAGTAAAAGTATCATTAGGAATAGGGTTTGGATCGCAAACGTCTCCAATATCATCACCATCGTAATCCTTTTGATCTGGATTATAGGTGTTTTCACAATTATCTTCACTATTTTTTATTCCATCATTATCATAGTCGTTTGAAAGTATTTCTAGATTAATTCCAGTAGATTCAATTGTTTGTCCAGCTGCAGTGGCATTTATAATAAGAGGATAGTTTTTAGCTTCCGCAGTATCAGGAACCGTAACTTCAATAGTTAATTCACCGTCACTGTTTATGGTAACTGGATTTGAAGGAGAGTAAGATAAAGTACTGTTGTCAGGTAAACCTTCTACAGAAAATGTTGTTTCAAAGTCATAGCTTGAAAAAACTCTGTGCTTTACAACAAAAGATCCAGTTTCACCTTGTCCAATAGTTAATTTAGCTTCTGGAGTACTTAACTGAAGTAATGGACCATCTGATGAAAAGTAAGATGAAAAAACGCCCCTTCCATAGGTTGAAGCAAATACTTTATAATCGTCTCTCATATCAAGGTCTGTAACTCTAACGTTGCTCATTCCATTAAAAGCAGAATACCATTTTGGAGATTCGTCATTAAAGTTTTTTGTATACCAAACTCCTAAGTCAGTTCCAACAATAACCTCGCTTAGAACAATAGGATTTTGTAAAATTGCTCTCACGGGAATATCTGGAAGACCACCATTATTAATATCACCTTCTTTATTTGACCATGTTTCTCCTCCGTCATTTGAGTAAAATATATTTTTAACAGCATAGTTATGGAAGGTTACAAAAATTTCATTTTCTGTAAGACCAAATTCAATATCAGATACACTTCCTAGAAATTGATTTCCAGTAATATTAGTATAAGTAGGACTCGCTGTATTTGCATTTTCTGCTTTAATAACTTCTCCGTTTTCTAATCCTATCATTAAAGTTGAAGAATTAGTTGTGTGTGGTGAAACTGTTAATGCAGAAATATTTGCAGTCATCATTCCACTTTGAAGTATACGACTAGGTGCATTAGTATTTTTATCTGCTTCAGCAAAATTGTCCCAATCATAATAGGATATTATTTCAAAATTAGATCCAGTATAATTAGAATAGATAATTCCATAATTTGAGTCTAATGCTTGGACATTAATAAAGTCTCCATTACTACCGCTTTCATTATTAATATTAAAGTTACTGTTGCTTTTAAAATCATAAGCCTCTACAGAGTTATTATATACATAATTTGCAATAAAATAAGGTTTGTCTAAATTTTGAGAAAACATTGAAGCTGCTCCATCTCCACCAGAAACATCAATACTAGAGGTTATTTTATTTTCTCTATCAGTTTGAAATTGAGTGCCATTATCTTGAGCTCCAGCTAGAAAAACATCAGTCATACCTGTAACTACTTTATTTCTGGTAGTCCAACTAGAAAGATCTCTTCCAGATATTTGTTTATTTAAATCTTTAAACATTTCCGATGGTGCAACTCCAATTGTATAAAATTGAGCAGTTACATAATTGTAATTTCTAGATGAAATTTCTTCAGATGTTCCGTTTGATTGACTAAAATAAATTCCACCGTCGTTTCCAAATATTTTTTTAGATGAATCGTAATTTCCAAAAGCCATATTATGTTGATCGGCGTGAGCAAATTGTTGTCCAAAACCTTTGTACCAGTGTGTGAATTGTTGCCATGGATTTGCAGAAGCATTTTCTGCTCCAGTTGTGGATTTAAACAAATCAATACCTCCAGCATAAATAGTTTCGGGATTATTAGGATCAGATTCTATCATAAGATCATAAAATGATTGTCCTCTAGTAAAATCATTAGCCTCAATATTACCATCAGCATCATCAGGTAGGGTCAAAGGAGTAAACGATTCACCATTATTTGTAGATTTAATAATAGTCACAGGATTTTCTGCAGCTAAAGCATAAATGTCTCCATTTGACGCGATTTCAAGCTCAGTTCTTCTTGCTACGTCAGCACCATCATTATATGTAATAGTATGTTTTGTAGTAAAAGCTGTAATATCTGAATTTGCTACAAGTATTGTTCCTCCACCTGACCCTCTATGATTTGAAGTTGTAGAAGCCCATAATTTGTTGTTAGGAGCAAGTTCTAAATCCATTGGTTGATACGAATAAGCAGAACCATCAATATTGAATGGAACTTTATCCCATGAATTAGCATTATCAGTTGATTTCCATATTCCGTAATCGTCAACCCCAAACAAGTGATTTGTGTCATCTCTATGAGAGGATACTCCAGCGGCTATAATTACTTCAGAAATGCCATCATTATCTCTAACCACAACATCATTTATGTAAAATATACCTGGACTTACTGTTCTTCCAGCTGAAGCTAATGTTTCAAGTGATAATGAAACATTTATAGTTTCATTATTCAGTAACTTACTTTTAAGTCTAGTTCCGTCTGTAGCCGATATCATTACAGATGGAATAGCTATGTCTTCTGCATTACTACCTCCCATTGTAATTGGAGCTGAATTCCAATTCTCTTGGCTTCCATCATTTCTGTTCATTACAACTACAGCTATTGCACCAGCTTGCTGAGCATTTCTAACTTTATCTACAAAAGGACAATCTCCTCGTTCAATAAGTGCAATTTTTCCATTAATTGCAGATCCATTAGAAAGAGTTTGACATGCATCGTATTTAGAACCGCCGATTCCGTCACTAGCGTCTCCAGAATCATCACCATCATCAGCAATTACTAAATCAGCTGTAATTGGAGTTGAGGTTAAAGAAGGCCCAAAACCTGCACCTATATAGGTGTATGGCCCTAATTCTATATTATTAATCTTAAGAAAATTCCCTTCACTTCTGTAAACTGTTTCAGTTTCAGACTTACCTCCAAAAACATTGGTCCAAGTTTCTCCGGCATCAGATGATTTCCATAATCCATTACCTAAGGCTTCAGCACCAGTGTAAGATTCTCCAGTCCCAACATAAAAAGTTTTTAAATCATTCGGGTCGTAAACAATAGAAGATACAGGAATATTTTCTGGAACACCTTTAATATGTATCCATTCAGATGTATTACCATCTGAGATATTAGTGTTTTTAAAAAGTCCTCCACTAACTCCGCCAGCAAATACTGTTTCATCAGATTCATCGTTTGGATCGAACATTAACCCTTTTGTTCTTCCCCCAACATTATTAGGACCCCTACTCATCCATTTCATATCTTCAGATTCTCCAGGAACACTAAAACTCTTTACGGAAGAATTTCTTGTTTTATTTAAATCATATTGAAGTTCAAATAAATTATCAATTTCAGTTTTTCCAGTCAACGGATTCATGGAAAGTTCCCACATTTTTTCTTGGTACTTGTTTGGAGGAAGATTAATTTTTCTTCTTTCCAATTTTGTCAAACTATAAGTTGACTGAATAGAACTTTTTTCTAGATTTTCTGTATGAACAGATCTCTTATAAGAAAACAATATATTTTCGTAATTAGTTAATCCAATAACAAAAATGAATATTATTGAAAAAAGAGTTATTTGTTTATTAAATTTCAAAATATTTGGTTTTTTATTAGATATGCAAATTGCATGCCGTTAATGCATGTTATTTTAAAAAAAAAGCAAGTTATTAAATTATTGTCAGTTTTTAACTGAATTATTGAAGAATAATCATGTTAAAAATTTAAAAATTAAGAAATTACATACTAAAAAGAATGTTTCGTTAGGAATTTCATAATATTAAACTGCAACTTTTCCTTTAATATGTGGATGAGGATTGTAATTACTGATTTCAAAATCTTCATATTTAAAATCATTTATGTTATCAATTTTACTTAATATTTTTAATTTAGGTAAATTTCTTGGCTCTCTTGAAAGTTGAAGATTTAGTTGTTCTACGTGATTATTATATATATGAGCATCTCCAAAAGTATGAACAAAATCTCCGGGTTCGTAACCACAAACATGTGCAATCATTTCAGTGAGTAATGCATATGACGCTATGTTGAAAGGAACTCCTAAAAAGATATCGGCGCTTCTTTGGTAAAGTTGACATGATAATTTATTGTTATGAACATAAAATTGAAAAAAAGCATGACATGGAGGCAATGCAGCTTTGCCTTTCTTAACATTTTCTTCAAAACTTTCTTTTGTGTCAGGTAAGACACCTGGATTCCAGGCTGTTACTAACATTCTTCTGCTATTTGGATTTTCCTTTAAGGTTTTTATTACTTCTGAAACCTGATCAATTCCATCACTGTTCCAGTTTCTCCATTGGTGACCATAAACAGGGCCTAAATCTCCATTTTCATCAGCCCAAGCATCCCAAATCTTAACACCATTATTTTTTAAATATTCAATGTTAGTTTCCCCTTTTAAAAACCATAATAATTCATGAATTATTGATTTTAAGTGAACTTTTTTAGTTGTGATCATTGGAAATCCTTCTGAAAGATCAAAGCGTAATTGATATCCAAATACACTTTTAGTGCCAGTGCCTGTTCTGTCAGATTTTTCATTGCCATTTTCAAGAACGTGCTTTACTAAGTCTAAATATTGTTTCATCTAATTATAAAAATTCAAAAATATAAATTAACTAAAATTGAACATAAAAATATTCTTTAACTTATTAAAAAATATTAACCAATTATCATTCCCGCGATAGTTGCAGATAATAATGATGCTAAAGTTCCTCCTAAAACTGCAATCATTCCAAATTTTGATAAGTTAGTTCTTTGGTTAGGAGCTAAAGATCCAATGCCGCCAATCTGAATTCCAATAGAAGCAAAATTAGCAAATCCACACAACATATATGTAGCCATAATAATCGATTTTTCGTATTGTAAATGCACAACATTTGAAATATCTTTAAGCTCAGCTAATTGCATATAGCCTATAAATTCACTGGCAGCTAATTTGATTCCTAAGAGTTGACCCATTAAAGCCATATCTTGTTTTGCAACACCAATTATCCACATTATTGGAGAAAATGCATAACCTAGGATAAATTCTATTGAAAGAAATTGGTAGTTTGTTGTGTTTTCACTTATCCAATAATTTAATCCAGAAATAGATCCGACTTTTTCAAAACCAAAATTAATCATGGCTATAAAAGCAATAAATACTAATAGCATTGCTCCAACATTTGCTGCTAATTTTAAACCTTCGGTGGTACCATTCGCTATTGCGTCTAATAAGTTTGCACCAATTTTATCCTGGGAAACTGAGACATCTGTATTAACTGAATCCGTTTGAGGAAGTAATATTTTTGCAATTACTATTGCACCAGGAGCTGCCATTACAGATGCTGTTAGTAAATGTTTAGCATAAAAAAGTTTTAGCACTTCATCTTCACCTCCTAAAAATCCAATATACGCAGCTAAAACTCCTCCAGCTACTGTTGCCATTCCTCCAATCATAACAAGAAGAATTTCAGATTTAGTCATTTTCTCTAAATATGCTTTTATCATTAATGGAGCTTCAGTTTGACCAAGAAAAATATTTCCAGCAACACTTAAGCTTTCAGCCCCTGAGATTTTTAAAAGCTTACTTAAGCTCAGTGCTAAAATTTTTACAACTTTTTGAATAATTCCTAAGTAAAATAATACCGATGTAAGTGCTGAAAAGAATATTATAGTCGGAAGAACTTGAAATAAAAATACATAACCAAAACTTTCAACATTAACCATATCGCCAAGAAGAAATTTACTTCCTTCCATTGTAAAATCTAAAGTTTTAACAAAGATTTTTCCGAAAAACTCAAATATTTTTTGAACAAATTCAACTTTAAGAACAAGTATTGCTAAAATCAATTGTGTAGCCAATCCAATTAGAGTGGTTTTCCAATTTATTGCTTTTCGATTACTGCTGAATATATATGCAACAAATATTAAAAAAACCATTCCAATAAATCCTCTTAAAATACTTTCAAAAGAAAACCCTTGACTAAGAATTATATCATTTTGTATAAATCCATCGCTAATTGTATTTAATAAATAATTATTCATTTTTTTTGGTTAGTTTATCCCTTAGTTCTGCTGCTAATTCATAATCTTCATTTTTAACAGCTACTTCAATCGCATTTTTAATTTGTTTATTAGACATTTTATCAAAATCAACTTTGGTTGATTTGCCACTTTCTTTTTTTAATTTTTCACCTCCATGTTTTAATATTATACCGGCTTTTTCAAGAACACTTTCATAAGTGAATATTGGAGAATTAAATCTAATTGCTAACGCAATGGCATCGGATGTCCTAGAATCAATGATTTCTTCAATTTTATCTCTGACACAGATTAGGCTTGAAAAAAAAACACCGTCAATAATTTTATGAATTATTACTTGTTTTATTTTAATTTCAAAACAATCAGAGAAATTTTTAAATAAATCATGAGTTAAAGGCCTAGGGGGTTTAATTTCTTTTTCTAATGCTACTGCTATTGACTGAGCTTCAAAAGCCCCAATAACAACAGGCAACTTTCTTTCACCATCTTTTTCAGATAAAAGTAATGCATATGCCCCATTGGTGTTTTGGCTGTATGATATTCTGTCTATTGTTAAGCGAATTAAACTCATTCAATTAGAAGGGTAAATAATTACTTCTAAAATATTAAAAATTTATGAGTTTTGAGCTTTAAATTCTTTTAGTTTTTCATTCAATCTTGGGACCACATCAAAGGCATCTCCAACTACTCCATAATCTGCCGCTTTAAAAAATGGTGCTTCAGGATCGTTATTGATAACTACTTTGATTTTAGAAGAATTAATTCCTGCTAAATGTTGGATTGCTCCAGAGATTCCTATAGCTATGTATAAATTTGTGGCAACAGGCTTTCCTGTTTGCCCTACGTGCTCGCTGTGCGGTCTCCAGCCCATATCAGATACTGGTTTTGAGCAAGCAGTTGCAGCACCTAGTGTCCCAGCTAAATCCTCAATTAAATTCCAGTTTTCAGGCCCTTTCATACCTCTTCCTGCCGAAACAACAATATCTGCATCTGCAATAGAAATTTGCCCAGATACTTTTTCAGATGAGTTAACCGTTAAACCTGATACTTGGATTTCAATCTTTAAATCTTCTATTTCTGTTTCAACAGAGTTTTCAATTAAACCAAATGAATTATTAGATAACCCTATGACTATTTTTTCTGAATTAATTGACGAATCACTAAAAGCCTTGTTGGTAAAAGCTGTTCTTTTAATTGTAAAGGGAGCCAAATTACTTGGAAGACCAATTACGTTGTTAACATATGTAGCATTAATATTAGCTGCTAATAATGGAGCTAAATATTTTGAATCTAAGCTGCTGCTTAATACTATATGATTAGAGTTCGAATGATTACACGCCTTTGAAATAACATCCGCAAAAGTGCTAGCGTTAAATTTGTTTAAAGATTCATTATTTACTTTAATTATTTTTGTAATTCCATAATTACTTAATTCATTAACATCATCTGTGTTAATTGTTAAAGCAACAACACTAGTGTTCAATAGTTTTGCTAATTCACATGAATATGAAGCTAGCTCAAAACCATTTTTTTTAATTTTTCCGTTTGAGGACTCAATATAGGTAAGTACAGACATAATTTATAAAACTTTAGCTTCGTTATGAAGCAGATTAATTAATTCATCAAGATTATCAGCCGAAACAAGTTTAACAGCTTGCTTAGGTTCTGGTTTATAAAATTTGATAATATTAGTATTTGAAGAAAAATCAAACGCCTCTAAAACCTCCAAAGGCTTTTGTCTAGCTTGCATTATTCCTCTCATGTTTGGAATTCTTAAATCACTTTCTTCAACTAATCCTTTTTGACCTCCAATAATTAGGGGAAGACTACAGCTTAAAGTTTCTTTTCCACCATCAATTTCTCTGTCAAGCTCAACTTTGCCGTTATCAATTTCTAGTTTAGTACAATTAGTGACATAATTTATTTTCAAAAATCCAGCTATAAGCCCTGGAACCATTGCGCCATTATAGTCAATTGATTCTCTTCCAGCTATAATCAAGTCGTAAGAATGAGTTTTGACATATTCAGCTATTTGTTTAGCAACAAAAAATCCATCTAAAGGTTCTGCGTCAATTCTCAAAGCTTTATCAGCTCCAATTGCTAATGCTTTTCTAAGAGTTGGTTCAGATGATGAATTACCAACATTTATTACATCAATTGATGCTCCTTGTTTTTCTTTTAACCACATGGCTCTAGTTAATCCAAATTCATCATTAGGATTAATAACAAACTGAACACCTTGAGTGTCAAATTTAGTATCATCATCAGTAAAGTTGATTTTAGAAGTCGTGTCTGGGACGTGACTAATGCAAACTAAAATTTTCATAAATAATATTTTAATTTATTTACATCAAATATATGTAAAATTCCGAAAAATACTATGCATGCATAGTATTTATTTTTAATAATAAACGCATCAAAATCTTTAAATATTTAATATTTTTGCGTCAAATTTTAATTCATATGAGAGTTATTCAGTTTAGAGAGGCCATTTGTGAAGCTATGTCTGAGGAAATGAGGTTAGATGAAACTATTTTTTTAATGGGTGAAGAGGTAGCTGAATATAATGGAGCCTATAAGGCGTCAAAAGGAATGTTAGATGAATTTGGCGATAAAAGAGTAATTGATACTCCAATTTCTGAACTTGGATTTGCTGGAATCGGAGTTGGATCTACTATGACTGGTAATCGACCTATTATTGAATTTATGACATTTAATTTTGCCCTTGTAGGAATTGATCAAATAATTAATAATGCTGCAAAAATTAGACAGATGTCTGGCGGACAATTTCCTTGTCCTATTGTATTTAGAGGACCAACTGGATCAGCTGGTCAATTAGCTGCAACACACTCTCAGGCATTTGAAAGTTGGTATGCAAATTGTCCTGGTCTTAAGGTAATCGTTCCTTCAAATCCATATGACGCTAAAGGTTTATTAAAATCTGCGATTAGAGATAATGATCCTGTCATTTTTATGGAATCTGAACAAATGTATGGTGATAAAGGAGAGGTTCCTGAGGAAGAGTATTTAATACCCATTGGAAAGGCAGAAGTAAAAATAACTGGAAAAGATGTTACTCTTGTATCATTTGGAAAAATATTTAAACAAGCTCAAATAGCAGTTGATAAATTAAAAGAGGAAGGAATTGAAGTTGAATTAATCGATCTTAGAACTATTAGACCTTTAGATATGGATACTATTCTGGAATCAGTTAAAAAAACTAACAGATTGGTTATTTTGGAAGAATCATGGCCTTATGGAAATATTTCAACTGAAATATCTTATCAAGTCCAAAATCAAATATTCGATTATTTAGATGCACCAATTGAAAAAATAAATACTGCAGACACACCCGCACCATACTCTCCAGTTCTACTTGCAGAATGGTTGCCAAACAGTGATGATGTTATAAAATCTATTAAGAAGGTAATGTATAAATAAAAATCAATTTTGTAATTCACTCTATTTAACTACTTTTGCGATCGAAATTAAATAATATAAATATATAATATGGAATCTTTAGTAATTTACATGCCTATAATCCTGGCTATAATTGGATTAATTTACATGATTTACAAAAAATCATGGGTAATGAAACAAGATGCAGGTGATGGTAAAATGAAAGAAATTTCTGATCATATTTACGAAGGTGCATTAGCTTTTTTAAATGCAGAATATCGATTACTAACAATTTTTGTAATAGGATCAAGTATTGTATTAGCTGCAATTGCTTTTTTTATGGACACAACTTATTTAATAGTTGTGGCATTTATAATAGGTGCTATATTTTCTGCTTTTGCAGGAAATATGGGGATGAAAATTGCAACCAAAACAAATGTTAGAACAACTCAAGCTGCAAAAACTAGTTTGCCAAATGCACTTAAAGTCTCTTTTGGAGGTGGAACTGTTATGGGACTTGGAGTAGCTGGTTTAGCTGTATTAGGTTTAACTATGTTCTTTATTTTTTTCTATGAACATTTTATGGGTGGTGAATGGACTAATACTGATCAAATGACTGTTGTTTTAGAAGCATTAGCCGGTTTTTCTTTAGGAGCAGAATCTATTGCTCTATTTGCAAGAGTAGGTGGTGGTATTTACACAAAAGCTGCTGACGTTGGAGCTGATTTAGCAGGTAAAGTACAAGCTGATATCCCTGAAGATGACCCAAGAAACCCAGCTACGATTGCAGATAATGTTGGAGATAATGTAGGTGATGTTGCAGGAATGGGAGCGGATTTATTTGGTTCTTATGTAGCCACTGTTTTAGCTGCCATGGTTTTAGGTAATTATGTTATAAAAGATATGGGTGGTGCAATTCAAGATGCCTTTGGAGGAATTGGACCAATATTATTACCGATGTCTATAGCTGGAGCTGGAATTATTATATCTCTTATAGGTACCTTATTAGTTAAAATTTCATCTAATGATGCAAAAGAAGCAGAAGTTCAAAAAGCTCTAAATATAGGGAACTGGGCATCAATATTTATGGTTGCTGTAGCATGTTATGGCTTAGTTACTTGGATGCTACCAGAAACGATGCAAATGGATTTCTTTGGTGAAGGTCTTCAAGATATTTCTTCAATAAGAGTATTTTATGCTTGTTTAGTTGGTTTAGTTGTGGGCGCTGGAATCTCAGCTTTTACAGAATATTACACAGGACTTGGTTCGAAGCCAATTTTAAAAATAGTACAGCAATCAAGTACTGGAGCTGGAACAAATATTATTGCTGGATTAGCTACGGGAATGATTTCTACTTTTTCTTCCGTATTATTATTTGCTGCAGCAATATGGTCATCATATGCTTTGGCTGGATTTTATGGAGTTGCACTTGCGGCATCTGCAATGATGGCAACAACGGCTATGCAATTAGCAATTGATGCTTTTGGACCAATTGCTGACAATGCTGGGGGAATTGCTGAAATGAGTGAGCAAGATCCAATTGTAAGAGAAAGAACAGATATTTTAGATGCTGTTGGTAATACAACTGCTGCAACTGGAAAAGGTTTTGCGATTGCGTCAGCTGCATTAACATCATTAGCTTTATTTGCTGCTTATGTAACCTTTACAGGGATTGATGGTATTAACATCTTTAAAGCACCTGTTTTAGCGATGCTATTTGTTGGTGGTATGATTCCAGTTGTATTTTCTGCTTTAGCAATGAATGCTGTTGGTAAAGCTGCTATGGAAATGGTAAATGAAGTAGTAAGACAGTTTAAAGAAATTCCAGGAATTATGGAAGGTACTGGAAAACCAGAATATGATAAATGTGTTGATATTTCAACAAAAGCCTCTTTAAAGGAAATGATGTTGCCAGGAATATTAACAATTGGTTTTCCGATACTAGTTGTTTTAGTAGGTAAATTAGTTTACCAAGACAACAACATGTTAGTAGCCGAGATGCTAGGTGGTTATATGGCTGGCGTTACTGTAAGTGGTGTTTTATGGGCTATATTTCAAAATAATGCTGGTGGTGCATGGGATAATGCAAAGAAATCTTTTGAAGCTGGTGTTGAAATTAACGGAGTGATGACCTATAAAGGTTCTGATGCTCACAAAGCTGCTGTAACTGGAGATACTGTTGGTGATCCATTTAAAGATACATCTGGTCCTTCAATGAATATTTTAATAAAACTTACCTGTTTAATTGGTCTAGTGATTGCTCCGATTTTAGGAGGTCACTCTTTAGAATCAAATCATGCTTCTGTTGATCACCAAATCCAGACAGAAGTAGTTATTGAAGCAGAAAATGATGTTTGGACTATGACTAGAACATTTCAGGAAGATGGAGTAAAAACATCTAAAGTTATTAGTGGAACTAAAGAAGAAGTTATGTCTGCAGCTAATAATATAGGGATTGCTGCTATGGGTCAGATAGACAAGAAATAAGTTTATAAATTAAAAAAGTATATTTTAAAGACCTTTCAAACTGTTATCGATTTTATCGATTATTGTTTGAAGGTCTTTTTTGTTTTTAACAAAATCTAAATCGTCCACATCAATTATAAGTAATTTACCTTTATCATAAGTTTGAATCCAGGCCTCATATCTTTCATTTAATCTACTTAAGTAATCTATGCTTATAGAACTTTCATAATCTCTTCCTCTTTTATGTATTTGTTCTACTAAATTTGGAATTTCACTTCTTAAATAAATTAACAAATCGGGTCCTTTAACAAAAGATTCCATTAAATTGAATATTGATTTATAATTTTCAAAATCTCTATTGGTCATAAGACCCATAGCTTTTAGATTTGGAGCAAAAATAAAAGCATCCTCATAGATTGTTCTATCTTGAATTATGTCTTTACCATTCTTGTTAAAATCTAGTATTTGACGAAATCTACTATTTAAGAAGTAAATTTGAAGATTAAAGGACCATCTTTCCATTTGATCATAAAAATCATCCAAGTAAGGGTTTTTTAATACGTCCTCATAATGGCCTTCGAATTTATATTTTTTAGCTAATAATTTAGTTAATGTAGTTTTTCCGGCTCCTATATTCCCTGCTATGGCTATGTGCATAATTAAAATTTATATTAAACAAAGACCTCTAATTTATAATATATATTTGATATATATTAATCCAATTAAACTTTATGGCTTAATTGTTGTCTATTTAATGTTGTTAAGATTTAAAATAAAAAATTATGAAAAAATTAGTTCTTCTACTATTGTTCTTAAGTTTTGAGGGTTATTCCCAAGAGTTTTTAGGTAAGGCTTATTATATGTCAAAAAGTACGGTTAACATGGACTGGATGAAAAATATGTCTCCCGAAAGACAAAAATATATGAAAGCGAGAATGAAAACTGCTCTAGAAAAAAATTATATTTTAGATTTTGATAGTAAATCTTCATATTTTAAGGAAGAAGTAACTTTAGATGCTGGAGGATCTGGTAGAGGAGGTTTTAATTGGATGCAGTTTGTTACAGGGCCTGATCAGGGTGATATTTTTAAAAATATTCAAGAAAAGACGTACACAAATAAAAGAGAGTTATTTGGAAAAGTATTTTTAATTAAAGATAGCATAGCTCCTACAAAATGGGTTATGACGGGTGAAACCAAAAAAATAGGAAAATATAATGCTTACAAAGCCACATACACAAAGGAAGTCGAAGAAAGAGTGATGAGTTTTAGTAGAAACAGAGGTCAAAACTCAAATGAGAATGAAGAAAATAATCCTGTTTTACCTAAAACCAAATTAGTGACTATGACAGCATGGTTCACACCTGAAATTCCTGTTTCAACTGGACCAGCGATGTATGGTGGTTTACCTGGTTTAATATTAGAAATTGGTGACGATAACAGAGTAATGATATGTACGAAAGTTGTTTTAAATCCAGAAGAAAAAATAAAACTTAAAGAACCTAATAAAGGAAAAGTTGTTTCAAATTCTGAGTTTGTAACAATTCAACAAGATAAAGCGAAGGAAATGAGGGAGAGATATCAACGTGGAGGAGGCGGAGGAAGAAATAGCAGAGCAATTATTAGAAATTAATAAAGATTTTACCAAAATTTTATGAAAAAATTATTATCAATTATATTGTTACTTTCATTTGTACTTACCTATTCTCAGGTAAGATTTGAAGGTAATATTTCTGATGCTTTCGGAAATAATATAATGGGAGCTAATGTAATAGCTATTGAAAAAGAATCAAAAATTTTAGATGGCTTTGGAATATCTAATGATACAGGATACTTTAGAGTTTCTCTAAAAAAGGGAGTAGAATATGAAATTAAGGTTTCGTTTATCGGTTTCAAGGAAGTTGTTTTTGATTTGAATCTAACTGAGGGTTTTGAAAAAAATATAATTCTTGAAGAACAAGCTGAAGCTCTTAATGAGGTTGAGATTGTTTATGAAATGCCTGTCACAATTAAAGGCGATACAATAGTTTATAATGCAGATTCATTTAATACTGGAACTGAGAAAAAATTAGCTGACGTATTAAAGAACCTTCCTGGAGTTGAAATTAATGCAGATGGAAGAGTAGAAGTTGAGGGTAAAGAAATAACTAAAATAACTGTAGAGGGAAAAGATTTTTTTGATGGTGATTCAAAACTAGCTACTCAAAATTTACCAGCCAATGCAGTTGGTAAAATTGAGGTTTTAAGAAATTTTACTGAAGCTGGTCAACTTAGAAATGTAACTAATAATGAAGATAATATTGCTATAAATATTAAGTTAAAAAGTGGAAAAGATAAATTTTGGTTTGGTGAGATTATAGGAGGATTAGGAAACGAAGACAGAGTGCTAGCTGCTCCTAAAGTATTTTATTATGCTAAAGATTTTAGCATGAGTGTTTTAACAAATACCAATAATATTGGAGAGCCAGTTCTTTCCAGAAGAGATTTTTATAAATTTGGAGGTGGATTTGGAAATTTAAATGCCCGAAATGGAACTTCAATAAATATTTCCTCTGATGGGGCAGGACTTGGAAGTTTACAAAATAATCAAGCAAAATCTATAGATGCAGAATTAGGTGCTTATAATTTTAGTAAATCTTTTAATAATGATATATGGCAAATTAGTGGATTTGCTATTATGGCAAAAACAAAAAATATTATTGAGGAAAAAATATCTAGAAATTATACTAGTACTGGAATTATTCAAGATACAGAAGATTTTGTTATTCAAGATAATAAACAACAACTCTACAAATTTACGACTGAATTTAACCCGAACGATAAATTACAAACTGAGTATAATTTGTTGATTAAATCTGCTGAAAACGTTGAAAGTACAGATCTTGTTTCTGGAACTTACCTAGATTCTTCAAATGGACCAACAATACAGCCAATTGAAATAGATGAAATAAATGTATTAAAA
>Ga0209713_10000336_pt1 | contig 26315 bp, 29 predicted proteins | sample ArcOceMetagenome_3_FD_187444 | JGI IMG/M metagenome (GOLD analysis project Ga0209713, IMG submission 187444) | Marine eukaryotic phytoplankton communities from Arctic Ocean - Arctic Ocean- Svalbard ARC20M Metagenome (SPAdes) (version 2) | ecosystem: Environmental > Aquatic > Marine > Oceanic... | reverse complement strand
TCTTTCAAGATTTTTTTAGGAAAAAATGAATAAAATATTCCGAAAAAAGTGAAATATTTTAGAAATAAAAGACAAAAAACTTTCTTTTTTTAAGATCATTTTAGGAAAAAATAAATAAAATATTTCAAAAAAAGTGAAATATTTTAGAAATGAAAAACAAAAAACTTTCTTTCTTTAAGATTATTTTAGGAAAAAATAAATAAAATATTTCGAAAAAAGTGAAATATTTTAAAAATAAAAGATAAAAGAGTTTCTTCTTTCAAGATTATTTTAGGAAAAAACGAATAAAATCTTTCAAAAAAAGTGAAATATTTTAAAAATAAAAGAGTTTCTTTTTCTCAAGATTATTTTAAGAAAAAATCAAAAATACACTAATTCAAGTAAAAGTGGGATTTTACTTATTGGACAATTCTTTTCAGTTTATTTATAAATTGTAAAGATTAGTTTATACTTTTTTAAGAACATTTATATATTATTCAAATTCTTTTTTATGGTACTAGTACTCCTTTTCAACAGGAAAGTAACAATAAAGAAAAAAACAATGGTTTTAAACCGAAGTAATCCTACAACATCTTCTCAAAGACATGTGTTACTGGTAGATCGAACAGGTTTATCTAAAATAAAACCTATCAGATCAAAAACTCACGGGTTGTCTAAAAAAGGTGGTAGAAATCACAAAGGTCGTATTACTTCTTTCCATCGAGGGGGAGGTCATAAACGACGTTACCGACTGATTGATTTTAAACGTCAGTTTTGTCAGGGTGAAGTTATAGGTATTGAACACGACCCGAATCGTTCTGCGTGGATTGCAAGAATCCGTGAAGAAAATTCTCAAGTAGAATTCTATATAATTGCCCCAAATGATGTTTTTATTGGTAATAAAGTAGTAAGCAATAGTTTTACAGATGTAAAACCTGGGAACAGTATGATTCTTGCTAATATGCCAATAGGAACAAGCATTCATAATATTGAATTGAATCCCGGTAAAGGGGGGCAGTTTATTCGTAGTGCAGGTTGTTCTGGTTCTCTTATTCAAAAAACAGATCGTTATGCACGTATCCGTTTACCTTCAGGAAGCCAACGCTTAGTTCCTTTAGAATGTTCTGCAACCATAGGTTCTATTTCAAATCAAGATCATAATCTTCAAATTCTTGGTAAAGCAGGTAGATCACGCTGGCTATCCAGACGTCCAAAGGTTCGTGGTGTTGCTATGAATCCTGTAGATCATCCTCACGGAGGTGGTGAAGGTAAAACTTCAGGTGGTCGTCCTTCTGTAACTCCTTGGGGAAGACCTACTAAAGGTCAATCGACACGTTCAAAAAAGAAACGTAACAAGCTAATTCTTAAGTAAGAACTTGTGTAGTATAATAATTATTTTAGATGAATTCACATATAGTAAATCTTTAAAATAGAAAAAAATAGGAAGATAAAAAATGGCACGTTCTGTTTGGAAAGGTCCTTTTGTAGATGGTTCTTTACTTAAAACTTTTGATAAAGTAACTAAAGCCGCAGAAAAAAACGTCTTTATTAAATTCGAGACATGGTCTAGACGCTCTATCGTTTTACCTCAATTTATTGATAAAACAATACATGTCTACAATGGAAGAAAAATGCTTGCTTTAAAAGTTTCTGAAGGAATGGTTGGTTATAAATTAGGTGAATTTATTCCAACACGAAGTCGTGCGGCCCACAAGGTCAAAGCGAAAGATAAAAAAAAAAGATAAGGATATAGTATGGGTCAAAAGGTAAACTCAATTGGTTTTCGTCTTAGCCATAGACGTAAATGGGATAATAAATGGTTCTCAGATAAAGAGTATTCGCATGTTCTTTATCAAGATTATTTAAGTAGCAAGTACTTAACACAAATTTTTGAGAAACGAGGTTTCTTTATAAGTAGGTGTATAATAAAAAGATCGTTAGATAAAACTTTTATTTATTTTCATGTTTATACTCCTAAAGATTATAACCAAACTAAGGATGAAACATTAAAAGAAATGAATATTACTTTAGATAAAATAAATAAAAAGGAGGTTAGTATTTATATAGTTAATACGTACAAAGTAGCAAAAAGATTTCAGGAACCTCTTTTTATAGCAGAGGGTCGTTTAGCTTCTTTTCGCAAACGTCCTTATTTCTCAGATACTTTACAATTAATACATACTGTAACCGTAGTAAAAAGTGCACCTTTGTTAGCTAGCTATCTTGCAAAACAGCTTGAAGTCGTATATCCGTACCGTCATAATCAACTTATGGATTTTGTGAAAAAAGCTTTATCTCAATTTTTCCGTTTACGTTCAGGAATTTTAGGTATTCGAGTTCAATGGAAGGGGCGATTAAGTGGTGCTGATCGAAGTAAAAAACAGTGCTTTCAAGAAGGTGCGATACCTTTACATACTATGGACGCAAAAATAGATTATGGTTATAGTCAGGCTTTCACTATATATGGTACTTGTGGTGTTAAAGTGTGGATTTGTACTAAATAAATATAAAGGTTAATAAATATGCTACGTCCTAAACAAACAAAATTTAAAAAAGTAAAAAAAGGTCGCATCCGAGGTATTGAAACTCGTAGTACCGATACACGCTTTGGTTCTTATGGTTTACGTGCTTTAGAATCAGGACGTATTAGTGCCAGACAAATTGAAGCAGCACGACGTGTTATTACTCGTCGTATGAAACGACGAGGAAAGGTATGGATCAAAATATTCCCATCGACACCTGTAACTTCTAAACCTGTTGAAGTTCGTATGGGAAAAGGAAAAGGTGCTGTAGACTATTGGGTATGTCCTGTTCGTAAAGGTACTTTACTTTATGAAATTGGAGGCGTTTCAAAAGAAACAGCTTTACAAGCTTTACACGGTGGCTCTACTAAATTGCCAGTAGCAACCAAAATTATTTTTTAAGGGCCTATGGTTTAATTGGTTAAAACGTGCCACTCATAATGGTGATATTGTAGGTTCAAGTCCTACTAGGCCCAATAAAAAAACAATTAACGTATTTCAAAAGAAAAAAGGAATAAATGGAAAACAACAACCATTTTTTAAAACTGTTAAAAAACTCCAGTATAGATCTTCAAGGCTTTAAAGGAAGACTTCTAAAAACTACTTGTTACGATCTTGATTCTAAAAAAGGTAAAATATCTTTAGATATGGGGCATAAAATGAGTACTCATTTCTCAAGCCGTTTATTGAAAGAAAGTGCTATGGAAGACTTGAAAAAATGGAAGGTAGGGGATGAGAAAGTTTTCTTTATAAATCAAATGGAAACTCGCGATGGTGATCTGATTCTTAACCCACCTCAAAAGTTCAAGTATAGCCCGTCTCATTCATGGAAAGCTATAGTAAAAGCTTATAAGAACGATCGATTTGTCATGGGACGTATTCTTAATACAGTCAAAGGAGGTTTCAGTGTTAGTATTGGCGGTTTTGTAGCTTTTTTACCTAATAGTCAGTTACTAAAAGGACATTCACCTTCATATGCACATTGGCTTGCGCGTATACAACCTTTTATTGGATGCATTTTAACCTTTAAACTATTGAAAGTAAAAAATAAATTAAAGAAAAATGTCATACTTTCACGTAAAGCTGTACTTAAAGCTTTTCCACCAAAAAATAAAGTATAGAGGTCTTACATTTTAAGAGGCCTCTTTTATTTTTTTTGTAAAAGTATTTTAAAATATTGATTACTTTTATAGTTTATAGAAGGACTTTTTAGTCCGGTTCAAATTAAGAATAGCTCTTCATTTTTATGCCACAATTCGATAAAGTAACTTTCTTCTCTCAATTATTTTGGTTAAGTATTACCTTTTATGGTTTTTACATGATTACTATCCAAACTTATTTACCTGGTCTAGCTCGTATTTTAAAAGTACGTAAAAAAAAAGTTGAGTTTGCTTTAAAACAAGGTTCTAGTTTCTCAGACGAACGTGATTCTACAGTAGCTTCTTACGAAAATGTTTTTGTAAATTCAGCGAACGAATCTCGTGAAATGCTTACATCATTCTCAAATGAAAGTAACGAATGGTTAAATGAAACTAAAGCAGAAACTAATCATCTTGATCTACAAAGATTAAACGAAGCTTATGTTTTAATCAATGGTGAACTACGTGGAAAACGTTTTGTAATTCAACAACTTACAAAATAAGTCGACTCTTAAGTAAGAACTTTTTTTATAAATTTCTTGGGTGTATAGCTTAGTTGGTAGAGCATCGGACTTTTAATTCGAGGGCCTTGGGTTCAAATCCCAATGCACCCACTTGGTTTTGTAGATTTACGTCTCATCTTTATGGTATAGTATAAAAAAAATTAGAACAGAAAAATTTTATCCTGTGTATTCGTTTATTAATGATATTTTTCAATTATTATGTTATTACAATCTGCTAAAATGATCGGGGCTGGTGCAGCTACCGTAGGTCTAGCTGGTACTGGAGCTGGAATTGGAGTTGTTTTCGGATGCCTTATTATTGGTGTATCTCGTAACCCTTCATTAACTAAGCAATTATTCCAATATGCTATGTTAGGTTTCGCTTTATCTGAAGCTATGGCTTTATTTGCTCTTATGATGGCGTTCCTTATTCTTTACGCTTTCTAACTTAAAATAAAAAAAAGGGTTTCAATGAAAACCCCTTTTAACTTATGTACTTAATAAAAAAAAATCGACAATGACGGACCGTTTAAGGATTATTAGACAGGAGTGTTTGGATAACGGTACAGCTGTTATGCCACTGAAATTAGAAGAGAAGCTTGTCTTGGTTCTCCAAAATACACCTTTACGAGTAAAAAAACTCTTTCACCGAAAGGTGCTATGCTTGACAGATGTTAGGGTAATATCAAATAAAGATACATACCTTTATAGTTTATGGTTTTTAGGAAAAATGGAAGATAAAGTAGATATTACTTTTATGACCCATTACCATTTGATAGAAGCCGTTTTTGCTGTTAAGTAGCAACAAAGTTAAATTGATTGTGGGCTTCTTGGAGCCCTCCCGCTTTTACAACTTTCTTGGTACCTCAAAAGATATAAAAGCGGGATTTTTTTTATCCACTTTTTTATAAAAGTTCGACGTCAAGATGCCAAACGGTATTAATTTAAAATAAAACAGGAAAGACGGGACTCGAACCCGAAACCTATGGTTTTGGAGACCACCACTCTACCAATTGAGCTACTTTCCTTTCAATAGGATGTAATTTTACCTATTCTTTATTTACGATCGAGTTAGAGTATCTAAGTGATATTTTGAAAAACCTTCAAAAAGGGTAGTTATACAGTACCAGAATACAGTTTTGAATGCTATACCATAATATTTTATATTCTATTAGAATCTTGTTTATAATATGAGACGAGTAAATACTTAAACTAAAAAGTTATTTACCTTTACTAAGTAGTAAAAAAAGAAGAAAAAAATGAACTTTCTAGACCTTTTTGAAAATAATTTTAAAGTAGTCTTACCTGAAATTTATATGATGCTTGCTTTATCGTTTCTATTAATGTATGGTGTTATATTTTCAACTTCATTGAAATATAACTTACCTGTTATAACACGAGGTGTTGCTTGGTTGTCTATACAGACTCTATTTATCACATTACTTTTAACCCTAAATAACCCAATTGACCATTTAGTAATTTTCCATGGAACTTTAGTTCATGATTATTTTACAACTATTGTAAAGATATTTTTATTAAGTGCAGCTTTATGTTGTATTGCCGCATCTTTTACATATATTAGACGAGAACGTTTGAATGCTTACGAATATTTAATTCTTTTATTAGTAGCAACTCTTGGTATGATGTTAATTGTTTCATCATACGATTTGATTTCAATGTACTTAGCAATTGAAATGCAAAGTTTATCTCTTTATGTATTAGCAGCGTTTAAAAAGAATTCAGCTTTCTCGACAGAAGCCGGGTTAAAGTATTTTATTCTAGGTGCTTTCTCTTCAGGTCTTATTTTATTTGGATCTGCCATAGTTTACGGTTTCACAGGTAGTACCAACTTTGAGGATATTGCTCGATTATGTACTGGTACTTATAACTCATTAGATACTATAGGCACTGGTGTTTTAATAGGTCTGGCTTTTATAGCGTCTGGTCTGTTTTTCAAAATTGCAGCAGCACCTTTCCACATGTGGTCACCAGATGTTTATGAAGGAGCGCCTACTATTGTCTCTATGTTCTTTGCAATTATGCCTAAAATTGCTATTTTAAGTTTAATTTTGCGTTTATACTTATTTTCTTTTTATGATTTTATAGAATCGTGGCAATCTCTTTTTATTTTATGTTCTTTTGCATCAATGTTGATTGGGGCTTTTGGGGCGTTCCAACAGAAAAAAGTAAAACGTCTGTTGGCTTATAGTTCTATTGGGCATATTGGTTACATGCTAATTGGTATTAGTACAGGTACTCTAGAAGGTATTCAAGGGGTAATGGTTTATATTGCTATTTATATGGTAATGAGTTTAAATATTTGGACAGTTCTTTTATCGTTAGAATTTCAAGGTAAACCAGGACGTGTTACTTATTTAACAGATTTTATTTCAATGTCTAAAATTAATCCTTTGATGGCAATTACTATTGCTTTAGGTATGTTCTCTATGGCAGGTGTACCACCTTTAGCAGGGTTTTGCGCTAAAATGTATGTATTCTTTTCAGCTATGGAAGCGTCTTTATATACACTAGCGGTTGTTGGTGTGCTTACAAGTTGTGTAGGTGCTTACTACTACATTAGATTAATTAAAATTATGTACTTTGAAAAAAGTATTGTTTGGAATCTATATGCTCCTTTAGATCGTGAAAAATCTCTTTTATTAGCTTTCACAACTCTATTTATTATGTTCTTCTTTGCATACCCAAGCCCATTATTACTAGCTACTCATAAAATGGCTTTAGTAATATGCTTATAGAGTTTTGTAAAAAAATGGAAGGTTTTTAAAGACTTTCCGAGTCTAGGTAGCTCAGTTGGTTAGAGTGGAAGATTGAAAATCTTTAGGTCGACGGTTCAAATCCGTTCCTGGACATAAAAAAAATACTTAATATAATGAGTTATTGGATTACCCTTAAAGCTTTTGATTATGAAAGTCTTGACGCTTTATCAAAAATCTTTTGTTCTAAGTTACTTTGCTCTGAGATCAATTCTAAACATTGGGATCAATCAGGACCTATGAATTTTCCAACAAAGAATCAAAAGTATACAGTTCTTAAATCACCACATGTTTATAAAAAGTCACGTGAGCAGTTTGAGATGAAAATTTATAGTAGACTTTTAGGCTTCATTGTAAAACCTAGTGAAGAAAGTTCTTTTGAAGACTATTTACTTGATATTAGAAGAAATTTTCCTGTGGGTGTTAGTCTAAAAATTGTACGGAAAGGTTCTATGATTGAAGAATAAAAATATGCCTGGAAAGATTCGAACTCTCAACCTATCGATCCGTAGTCGATTGCTCTATCCAATTGAGCTACAAGCACTTAAAAATATGATACTGTTATTCTACTGGAGTGGAAGGATTCGAACCTTCGATTTTCCATACCAAAAACGGACGCCTTACCACTTGGCCACACTCCAAAAATTTATCTTTTCTTGGGCTTATAACTCAGTTGGTTAGAGTGTACGCCTGATAAGCGTAAAGTCGGTAGTTCAAATCTACCTAAGCCCATTTTTTTATTATTAAATATTAGTCTTCTTTTACTATGGTATTAGAGATCAAAAAACCATGACATAGTTTTAATTAGGGCGATTAGCTCAATTGGTAGAGCACCTCGTTTACACCGAGGGGGTCGATGGTTCGATTCCGTCATTGCCTATGACTTTTTAAAAAAAGAAGGAAATATGAAACCTAGTCATATAACTTGGTCCAGAAATTTCTCAGATTCCGATATTCCATCGTTCGAAAATACTTCTCTTAGTAACTCTACTATTGGAGTAGAACGTGAGACTCTTGGCGTAACGGTACAAGATTTACAGCAGCTGATGCAATTCAATTTTCCCGGTAATATGAATTTTTCTCAATTGCAAACTGCCGATAGTGATTTAGTAGATCAGATCCTAACAGAATTCTTCTCTGATTCGGCGGTTGATAACGTACAATTTATGGATCTTTATCTCAATAGTATGGTTACACATGATATTACAAATTATAACCACATGTTGTGTTACCTACAATTGAATTCACACATTTTCTCTAGTAACATGGCCATAGTACCTGTAGAATTATTTGATATTATGGGTGGATTCCTGTTGATCGTCTCTTTATCTTTACCTGAAGTTACGAGCCTAGCCCATTACCACGGAGCGTTTGATTTCATTTTAACCTTCCATCAAACCAATCTTGAGTCCATCGCACATGCAAATTATACTAGTGTAACTAATACCATTGAAGCCAATCTTTGCGAAAATACGGTTCTAGAGAGTGTTAACGGCCTGCATCTGACAAGGGATTTGTTTCTAAATGAAGTAGACGAGGTGGTTTCGATTAAGGTGAACCAACTTAATTCATCCAGCTTGTACGCAGCATATGAGAATTTCATTTTCCTATGGAAAAGCGGTATAACATTATTTATTTCTAGTGTAGGAACCGGTCTGGTTTACAATTTTTTTCCTGTTAATATTCAAGTACCTGGAGAGGTGGTGGAACAAACTGTTCTGAGCACTATCAACGAAACTCCTAAAATTGCAGAGGTCTTTTATTTTTCAATCTCAAATATTATTTTGAGTATCCCATTGGATTTCACGTACAGCTGGGTAGGTTTACTGTAATAGTAAAAAGGTCATTCTGTAGTATTATAGGATAGCTCAAAAAGTGGGGATATAGCTCAATTGGTAGAGCGCTTGCCTTGCACGTAAGATGTTTCCGGTTCAAGTCCGGATATCTCCACTTTTTGTAGTTTTTATAAATACAAATATAAATGAAATCAAGAATCTTAAAAGATAAAAACAGACGTAAATTAGTTTGTTCATTTGAGCAAGAACGTTTAGTTCTTAAATCGATCGTCCGAGATGAACGTCTTTCTGAAGCAGTTCGTTGGAGGGCAGGATTAAAATTGTCACGTTTACCCAGAAATAGTTCGCGTGTTCGTGTACGTAACAGATGTATTTTAACAGGTCGCCCTAGGGGCGTTTATCGCCGATTTAGAATATCACGTATTGCTCTACGTAGTTTGGCTTCTATGGGTCTTATGAATGGTATTTCTAAATCCAGTTGGTAATTAAAACAAAGTTTAAATCTATGACAACAAATTATATATTAGCCGATATGTTCACGAGAATTCGTAATGGTCAACAGGTTAAGCTAAATTCAGTTAAACAGCCTAAAAGTGTGTTATGCATGAAAGTACTCGAAGTACTTTTGGAAGAAGGTGTTATTCAGAATTTTCGTCTAGATCCTAAAAATCCTTATTGGATTGAAATTTTATTATGTTATTATGAGGATAAACCTGTAATTCAAGAAATAACTTGTATTTCTAAACCAGGTCATCGAGTATATTCTAACGTTAAAAATTTATGGCGTCTTCAACGTGGTTTAGGTTTTTTCGTTCTTTCTACACCAAAAGGTGTTTTATCTGATCGTAAAGCCCGTGAAAACAATGTTGGTGGTGAAATTCTATGTAAAGTTTTATAGATTTACCCTAAATGAAAAAAGGTAATTAAAGACATGTCCCTTAAATCAAAAAAAGTGACTATCAAAATACCTGAAGGTTGTAAAATTCGTAGTAAATCCTTTGAACTTTCCGTATATTTATACTGTGTAGGTCCTAAAGGTCAAATCGAACTAATAATTCCGGAAGGGTTAACAGTAGGGATTCATAGCAAAAGTGGAAAACAAGAGAAATTAAACGTAAATTTCGATGCTCTTTCAACGGTGTCTAGTAATAAACGTACTCTGGGTACTTTTGCAAAACTGATCACCAACGGTCTTAAAGGTGTTCTTCAAAATCACCGTGTTCAGTTAAATATGATTGGAGTAGGTTATCGTGTAGCAGTTAAACCAAGTCTTTTAGTATTAAGATTAGGTTACAGTCACGAAATTCATATACCTTTTGATCAGAAAACTATTAACATTGTGGCGCCTAAGCCTAATATTTTGATATTAGGTGGTGTGAGTTTAGATAAAATAAAACGTAAAGCAGCTGAAATCCGTTCTTGGCGTCCTCCTGAACCTTACAAAGGAAAAGGTATCTTTTATAAAAATGAGGCAACCAGACGTAAAGTAGGTAAGAAAAACTAAAAAAGGATTCTATGAGATTTGTATTATCAAATAAAAACCCCGATCATTTAAGTCAATTCTTCAAGGCAGGTGTTCATCTAGGTCATAGACGTTCTAGATGGAATCCTAAGATGGCTCCCTTTCTAATAGGTTCTCGTAACGGATTACACATAATTGACTTAGATCAAACAATGGTAAGGTTAGGTCAGGCATTACGTCTATTTCAAAAAATATTAGAAAGTAAAGGAAAAGCTCTCTTAGTAGGTAACTGTCGCGAGAATGCTCTTTTTACAGGTGCTCTAGGTCGTAAGTACAATATTCCTTTTGTAAATTCAAAATGGGTAGGAGGTACTTTAACAAATTGGTCTATATTTTTTCAACAAAGAACAAAACCTAAAGGGAAAAATAAAAAGATGGCTTCTTATCTAACTAATTTAGTTGGGGCTGGACGCAATCGAAAAGATTCTCCAGATATCATTGTTTTTTTAAACGTGAAAGGGAATGAGGTAGCAGTTAATGAAGCGAATATCTTAGGTATTCCTACAATTGGCATAGTGGATACAGATACAAATCCAGAAAGTATTACGACCCTATTCCAGGAAATGATGATTCTATTAAAGCTCATTATGTTTACAGTCATCTTTTAGATCTTGCATTAGAAGAAGTTCAATCGATTAAAAAACCTTCGAACAATAGAAAAAGAAAGAAAAAAAATAGATGAGAAAAGTACCTAAATTCAAAATATGTTCTTATTTAAGTGAAAACATTTGGAGTGATCCTAAATGTCTTAATTTTAAGAAGCAGAAATGGGGTCGTCTTAAGCGTCAACCTTTAGGAGTATCTAATCAAGGATTTGCAAAACGTGAAGCTCATTTGCAGCCTAACCATCGTCTTTACGGTATGCGTTTACGAGCTAAACAACGCTTTCGTAAATATTATTGTAATTTAACGGAAAGACAATTTAAAACTCTATATCGAAACTTAAGTCATAAAAATGATATGCCCGGGATTTTAGAAAGTAGATTAGATGTATGTATTTATCGTATGAACTTTGTTCCTACTTTATTTGCTGCACGTCAAGCAATTAATCACGGTAATATTTATGTTAACGGTTTGAGAATAAAAGTAAAAGGATACTTATTAAGCCCTGGTGATGTGATCGAAATTAAAAGTAAAGTGTGGTTCCGTTTTTTTGAAGCATTATTACATCGTCTAAAGAAGAATAAATTCTTGATTAACCCTCCAGTATATTTAGAAGTAGACTACAAGGCTTTAGTAGGTGTTTTTATTAGACGACCCGTTATAAATGAAATCCCTTATGCAATACCTATGAATTTTGATCTTGTAAAAGAATTCTATCGCTTTGCAAAATAAATATAAATTGAAATATAAAAAAAGTAAAAATATAATGGGATAAAAAAGCTATAGAGTTTTTTTATCCACATTTCGATAAGATAAAAAGGGCCTTAAGTGGATGCCTAGGCATTAAACGGTGATAATAGGACGTACAAAAAAACGAAAAGTTATGTGAAGTGCTTTAGTACTGTGACGCATGAATTTCCTATGGGGAAACCTACTCAAGAAATGAGTCGTAATGTAATCATTTACGTAATACATACGCAGTGAACTGAAACATCTAAGTAACTGTAGGAATAAAAATCAACCGAGATTCCGTTAGTAGTGGCGAGCGAACGCGGAAGTAGGCCTGAAAAAGTAACAAAGACGCTTTCTAAAAACCAGCCAAAGGTTTACCATAGAAGGTGAAAGTCCTGTAGATAAGCAACAGTCTTTCCACAATCTTTTTTTGAGTAGAACGGTACACGTGAAATGCTGTTTGAATATTGGGGGATCACCCTCAAAGCCTAAATATAGTTTAATGACCGATAGCGAACAAGTACCGTAAGGGAAAGGTGAAAAGAACCGGATAGGATTGAAAAGAACCTGAAACTTAAGGCCTACAAACAGTTGGTGTCTTTAAAAAAGATGACAGCGTACCTTTTGTATAATGGGTCAGCGACTTTATTATTGTAGCAAGCTTAAATGGAAAACATATAGGCGTAGTGAAAACAAGTTATAAAAAAAGTAGTATCGTTAGACCTAATTGAGAAAACTTAACGTAATGCATACTAGCAGTTTAGTTACAATGATAAGACCCGAAACCGAGTGATCTAGCCATGAACAGGTTGAATAAAAGGTAACACTTTTTGGAGGACCGAACCCACGTACGTGGAAAAGTGCGGGGATGAGTTGTGGTTAGGGGTGAAAGGCCAATCAAACTCGGAGATAGCTGGTTTTCCGCGAAATCTATTTAAGTAGAGCGTTCGTTTTTAATTTACCGGGGTAGAGCACTCAATGGGCTAGGGGGACTAGAAATCTTACTAAACCCAACGAAACTCCGAATACGGTAAAGGTTAATAAACGAGCAGACAGACCCTGGGCGCTAAGGTCCTTGGTCAAGAGGGAAACAGCCCAGAATAAACGTTAAGGTCCCTAAATCGTATCTAAGTGAGAAAGAATGTGTGCAAATATGTACAGTCAGTAGGTAGGCTTGGAAGCAGCCATCCTTTAAAGAAAGCGTAATAGCTCCCTGATCTAGTTTAACTGCGTCGAAAATGTATAGGGGCTCAAGATACGTACCGAAACGGTATTTCTTTTAGAAGGTAGCGGAACGTTTTGTATATTGAAGAAGAATAGTTGTGAGATTATTTGGAGATATCAAAATTGATAATGCTGACATGAGTAACGATAAAGAACGTGCGAAACGTTCTCGCCGTAAGTCCAAGGGTTTCTACGATAGGCTAATCCGCGTAGAGTTATACGACCCCTAAGGAAAAAGCGAAAGCAATCTCCGATGGGAATTAGTTTTAATAATACTAATAAGAATGATCTTTTGAATAAAATTGGTGACGAGAGTTTTAAACTATCTATTGGAAGTATACCTTTTTCGTAGATTAGTAGTGACAACTCTCCAGGAAATAACCATGATTAGGAATAATTATTATCGTACCCTAAACCGACACAGGTGGACGAGTCGAGTAGACTCAGGCGCTTGAGAGAACTACGTTGAAGGAACTCGGCAAATTGACCCCGTAACTTCGGAATAAGGGGTACCTTTTTGAGGGCAACCTTAAAAAGGTGGCACAGAATAGGGGGTGGCGACTGTTTAGTAAAAACACAGGACTCTGCCAATTCGTAAGATGATGTATTGGGTCTGACTTTTGCCCGGTGCTGGAAAGTTAATGGGAGATGTTTTCGCATCGAACTGAAGCTCCAGTAAACGGCGGCGGTAACTCTGACCGTCCAAAGGTAGCGAAATTCCTTGTCGGGTAAGTTCCGACCTGCATGAATAAAGTAACGACTTCCCCACTGTCTCCAACGTAGACTCAGTGAAATTGAATTGTCCGTGAAGATGCGGACTACCTGCAGCTAGACGGAAAGACCCCGTGCACCTTTACTACATCTTTGCACTGTAGAAGGTTATAGAATGTATAGGATAGGTGGGAGCCTTTGACACCTTCACGCTAGTGAATTGTGTAGGCATCCTTGGAATACCACCCTTTTTATCTTCTTCTACTCACTATGTGAAACAATTTTAGGACAATGCATGGTTGGTAGTTTGACTGGGGCGGTCACCTCCTAAAGAGTAACGGAGGTGCGCAAAGGTGGACTCAAATTGTTTTGAATATCAATTGTAGAGTGTAATGGCATAAGTTCGCCTGACTGTAAGATGTACATATCGAGCAGGGACGAAAGTCGGTCATAGTGATCCGGTGGTCCCAAGTGAAAGGGCCATCGCTCAACGGATAAAAGGTACGCCGGGGATAACAGGCTAATGACTCCCAAGAGCTCCTATCGACGGAGTCGTTTGGCACCTCGATGTCGACTCATCACATCCTGGAGCTGGAGAAGGTTCCAAGTGTTCGGCTGTTCGCCGATTAAAGTGGTACGTGAGTTGGGTTTAGAACGTCGTGAGACAGTTTGGTCCCTATCTACTGTAGGCGTTTGGATAATTGAGAAGATTTCATTCTAGTACGAGAGGACCGAATTGAGCAAATCAATTGTGGATCGGTTGTCGTGTATACGGCAGTGCCGAGTAGCTACATTTGTAAAGGATAATTGCTGAAAGCATCTAAGCAAGAAACCCACTTCAAGATAAATTATCCGAGAGACGTCAAAGAAAATTACGTGATAGGCTTGGTATGTAAGGGAGGTAACTTTCTAAGTTGACAAGTACTAATTCTCCAACTTATTTTATCTTTATAAAGAAAGGGTTCCTCATTTTAAATGAGAGGGCCCTTTTCTTATGTTTTTAAAAAATAAAAAACTATGAATATTTTTTTTAAAGTATTAACTCTAACGGGTGTATTTTACAGTCTTCTCTTCATCTATCTTATACCATCACATGTAAGTTTAGCGGTTCCACTTTTTACGTACTATTCAGTTACTTTTGCTGTACCCTTTTTAACCATCTTCAACCTGAACCTATTAATGCAGTCTCAGTTATCAGGTGTTGGCCTAAAAATCAGTTGCCTGGCGTTTACGTTCCAGATGGTATCCTTTATGATTTACTTTTTATGTCTTGACTTTAACTTGTTGCAAAAAATCTTTTTGTAATATTGTAATAAAAACAGAAATTAAAAATGTTGGAATTAATCGACGTAGAAAAAATCGTACCCCTGATGAAACTCGTCAAGGATATCCCAACCGTTGTTGGGTATGGTAGTCTTGCTCTAGCAGGTCTCGCAAGTTCCGGTGCTTTGAATACGCCCCTAAGGAAATTAGTAGCGAAACTTGTAATTTCAGGTTCCATTATGGTAGTAGTTAGCAGTAAAGCTAGTAAGATTATTTTACCTCCTAAAATAGCCGTACCAATAAAGCCTCCAAGCGAAGATCTACTACTCTTAGATCGAGAAGCATTTTTGGAGAGGCAATCCGTTCTATGGGACTCCTCGTTCTACATAGATAGTCAGTTCAAAGTTTATTTTGGTGGTTTAGAGGAATTGGATCTAAATCAAATAAAATTGGACTCTGTTTTACTAGAGGCTACTCAGCAGGAATTGCTTCAGATTGTTGCTTCTGATAAATTTCTACTGGTTTCTGATGTTATTACACGTATTGTGGAATAATAAAAGTAAGGCCTTTTTTATTTTTGATATTCGTAGTGTGTTTAAGTGGATCTTAGTAGAGAAGACTTTTCTTTATTAGGCTTTATTCAATACAGTCAAAGGTCCTCGTTATGGTTAGGGCCAGACTTTAAAATAACTTACTTAAAATTAATTGTTATGAAACAGAACACTAATGTCTCGCTCAACTTTGGTAAATATTTGGTCGAATTATTACCTATCTATACTACTACATATTCTAGACATGAATTAACTTTGGTAGTTCCTTCATATTCTATTTACGAAGTACTACTTTTCCTTCGTGATCATACCAATTGTCAATTTAAAACCTTAACTGATTTATGCATTGTTGATTATCCTGAACGTCACGCACGTTTTGAAGTAGTTTATAATTTAATCAGTTATCGCTATAATACTCGTATAACCGTTAAAACTTCAGTAGATGAAGTTACACCTTTAGAATCTACCTCTTCGATTTTTAAAGCGGCTAATTGGTGGGAACGTGAGGCCTGGGATCTCTACGGAGTCTTCTTTTCTAACCATCCTGACTTACGTCGTATTTTGACTGACTATGGTTTCGAGGGTCACCCTTTACGAAAAGATTTCCCCTTGAGTGGGTATGTCGAAGTTCGTTATGACGAAACTCAACGTAGAGTTGTTTGTGAGCCCTTAGAATTTACACAGGAATTTAGATCTTTTGATTTTGCGAGTCCTTGGGATCAAAACATTGAACAACCTAACAAGTAAATAGAGTGTCGAAGTTTTATAGTTTTCAAAGAAACGAAATTATGGATATTTTCAAGTACCTTGTTATTAAAGGTAACTTTAAAAAGATTTATTAAAATATATTTTTATGAGAGATCGTTGGCAAACAGACGATATTCTTGCGGTAGTGAGTAATCACTTGGTAGACTACCCAACTTCAATTAACACTAGTTATATGTATGGTTTCGGCTCATTAGCTGGATTAATGTTAGTTGTACAAATTTTGACCGGTATTTTCTTAGCAATGCACTATACACCTCATGTGGACTTAGCTTTTGCTAGTGTAGAGCATATTATGCGTGATGTAAATAATGGTTGGTTAATCCGTTATGCTCACGCAAACGGTGGTTCATTTTTCTTCTTAGTGGTTTATATTCACATTGGTAGAGGTTTATACTATGGTTCATACATGTCACCACGTGAACATTTATGGGCATCAGGTGTATTACTTTTTGTTCTAATGATGGCGACTGCTTTCATTGGTTACGTACTTCCTTGGGGTCAAATGAGCTTTTGGGGTGCTACTGTAATTACAAACCTTTTCTCGGCTATTCCTGTTGTAGGTGAATCGATTGTACAATGGCTTTGGGGTGGTTTTTCTGTAGATAATGCGACATTAAACCGTTTCTTTAGTCTTCACTACCTTTTACCTTTTGCTATTGCTGGGTTAGCTTTAGTACACCTTATTCTATTACACCAAAATGGTTCGACTAACCCATTAGGAATTGAATCTAACGTAGATAAAATTTCTTTCTACCCTTATTTTTACGTTAAAGATCTTTTAGGTTTTGTTGTTCTTATGGCTATTTTTACATTCTTCGTATATTTCCAACCAAATACTTTAGGTCACCCGGATAACTATATCCCAGCAAATCCAATGGTTACCCCTGCACATATTGTACCTGAATGGTATTTTTTACCTTTCTACGCAGTATTAAGATCTATTCCTGATAAACTAGGAGGTGTTGCTGCTATGGGTGGTGCAATTGTTATGTTACTTCTTATGCCTTGGTTAAACACTTCAGAAGTACGTAGTTCAACTTTCAGACCTATTTACAGAAAAATTTTCTGGTTTGTATTAGCAGACTTTTTAATTTTAGGGTGGATTGGACAAAATGAAGTGGAAACACCTTATGTAGAAGTAGGTCAGTTAGCTACTGTGATCTATTTCGCTTTCTTTTTAGTTGTTGTTCCTGGTTTAGGTAAACTAGAGTCGATGTTAATGAGAATAAAAACTGACTAGAAGTTTCAGTAAACTAAGAGGTGTTTTTATGGTGTAGGTTAGGCATTCTCTTTCTTTACCAAAGTGGCGGAATTGGTAGACGCGTTAGATTTAGGTTCTAGTTCTCTTAAGAGTAGGGGTTCAAGTCCCCTCTTTGGTAAGTGTAATTTTATATAGCTAAAACTACTTCCTTTAGTCCCGTACCTCAAACAAAGCTTTTTAAAGATCTCTTTTATTAAGACGGAATAGTTCAGTTGGTTAGAACGTCGGAATCATAATCCGAATGTCGGGGGTTCAAGTCCCTCTTCCGTTAGTTAGTAATTAAAAAAAAGTTCTTCGGGACGTAGCGCAGTGGTTAGCGTATCTGCTTTGGGAGCAGATGGCCGCGTGTTCGAATCACGCCGTCCCGATAAAGAGAAAAAAATTGAAGCTGAGGAGCAAAAATAGTTTTAAGTCTATTTTTAATGTAAACAAAAAGATATAATTTTTTATTTTACGCCCAAAAAAAACAAGCCTAACATGTGCTTTCTCTTACTAAGTGTAGATTTTTCTACAAAAAAAGCGTAAAAAAGTATGAGCTGTTATAAGAGTCTGCTAACTTTTTTATTTAATTAAGTAGAAAAGTTCCTTTTTTTGATAGAGTTCTGATGTTATAAGGTAATTTTACCGCCTTACAAAATTAGAATGTAATTTTGTAAAGAAAAAAAGAAAAAAACACTATGATTATGAGTGTCGAATTAGTTTTATTTTACCTCTTCTCAAGTTTTGCCATAATCTCATCGTTGATGGTAATCCGTTCAGAAAATCCTGTACATTCTGTACTTTGTCTCATCCTAGCATTTTTTAACGCCTCGGGATTACTACTTCTTTTAGAAGTGGAATTCTTAGCTATGCTTTTTATTATTGTTTATGTAGGAGCTGTCGCTGTACTTTTTCTATTTGTGGTAATGATGCTTAATATTAAAGTTTCACAAGATACTGGAGACGTGTTAAAATATTTACCTATTGGAGTTATTATTGGTATAATTTTTTTACTTGAGATCTTTTTAGTAGTTGAGGGAAACCTAATTTCATTATTAAATCCAAGTGACGCTTCTCCCGCAATTATCGAATGGTCTCAAAAAGTAGATCAGGTAACTAATGTGGAGGCTTTAGGACAAATAATGTATACTTATTATTTTTACTTTTTTTTAGCAGCTGGTGTTATTTTATTAGTTTCTATGATTGGGGCAATTACATTAACTATGCAAACCCAAGCAAATGTTAAACGTCAGCAAATTTTTCAACAGGTATCTCGAGATTTCGAGAAAGCTATTTTTCTAACAGATCGTAAAAAGGATAATTAATACACTCCTAATCCTTGTCAATGTTATATTGAGTGCAATTCTTCCTCCCTTTCATAGAGTCTTTTACTCGAATTGGAAAGCTTTATGGAAAGGGCAACTGTCATGGTTCGAAAATGATAGTTATTGTAAACATAATTCATGCAATTGTGATAAAAATAATAAATAAAAGAGAATTAAGAATGTTAAGAGTTACTGTAGACGGTGTTGAAGTTCTTGTAAAAAAAGGTTCAACCGCTCTTCAAGCTTGTGAAGCTGTAGGTGTAGAGATACCTCGTTTCTGTTACCACGAACGACTTTCAATTGCAGGTAACTGCCGTATGTGTCTTGTGGAAATAGAAAAAACACCTAAACCTGTAGCGTCATGTGCTATGCCAGTTATGAATGGTATGAAAATCTTTACTGATACCCCTTTGGTAAAAAAAGCACGTGAAGCTGTTTTAGAATTTCTTCTTTTAAACCATCCCTTAGATTGTCCAATCTGTGATCAAGGTGGAGAATGTGACTTACAAGATCAAGCAGTAGCTTTCGGTTCTGATCGTAGTCGTTTTTTTGAAACCAAAAGAGGTGTCGAGGATAAAAATTGTGGGCCACTTATTAATACCATAATGACACGATGTATTCATTGTACTCGTTGTGTTCGTTTTGCTTCAGAAATTGCTGGGGTAGAGGACTTAGGTACTACAGGACGTGGTCGTGAAACTGAAATTGGTACTTATGTGGAAAAAACATTTAACTCGGAGTTATCAGGAAATGTTATTGACCTATGTCCAGTAGGTGCTTTAACTTCAAAACCTTACACATTTATGGCTCGTCCTTGGGAACTTCGTTCAACAGAATCTATTGATATTTCTGATGGCGTTGGAAGTAATATCCGTATAGATTCTCGTGGTACTCAAATTCTTAGGATATTACCACGTTTCAATGAAGAGGTCAATGAAGAATGGATTTCCGACAAAGCACGTTTTAGTTACGATGGTTTACGTGTTCAACGTCTTGATAGCCCATACAGACGTGCAGGGGATATGTATAAAACAACATGGGAAGAAGCTTTTGAAAATATTAAAGCTTTACATGGTCATTCTGATGTTGCGACTTCTGTAGATGGAAGTCAAGTAGGAGGTATCGTTGGAGATTTAGTAGATTCAGAGAGTGCTTTTGCTTTCAAAAAATATTTAAGTAGATTAGGTTCTTCAAATATTACTGTGATGGAGCACACCGGAAATTACGCTATCTCAGATAACCTATGTAAAGATTATACTTTCAATACAAGTATAAGTGAATTAGAAAAGGCTGATGCAGTTCTTCTAATTGGCGTAGATCCTCGTTATGAAGCTCCAATGATTAATTTACGTTTACGTAAACGTTATTTAGAAGGTGAGTTAAAAGTTGGATATATTGGAGCACCTGTAGATTTGACATTCCCCGTAGAACATGTTAGTCTTGGAACTTCCGGATTACAGGACATTGCACAAGGTAGACATCCTTTTTGCCAAACTTTAGCTAAAGCTAAGTATCCTGTTATTATTTGTGGATCCGCTCTTTTTGAATTAGAGGAAAGTGGACATCTTGCAAATCTTCTTTCTATAACTAAAAACAATATTCCTTACCTTTTAAAGGGTTGGTACGGTTATAATGTTTTAAGCAATAACTGTAATGATGTTGGGTTACGAAATATTGGTTTTTCAAGAGAGCTACCAAACCTACGTATTTTATACTTATTAGGTGCCGATTTTGAAAATATTGATTACCACTTATGTAAGACTGGATGTCCTTATGTAATTTATATAGGTCACCATGCTGATTCAAGTGTGGGTATAGCAGACGTGGTTCTCCCAAGTACTGCTTTTACTGAAAAACGTGGTTTGTACACTAGCACAGAAGCTAGAGTACAAGAAACAAATCCGGTTTTAAAAGGACCTGGTTTAGCAAGAGAAGATTGGAAAATCTTTACAGCTCTTTCTGAAGTTATCTGTAGAAAGACATCAGGTAAATTCCCTTTTACTGAATTACGTGCACAACTACATAAAATAGTTCCTACAGTTCACAGTAAGAGTGACAGAGATTCGGCTGTTGTTCTAACAGACTCTTTTGAATTTAGTTTTAGAGAATATGCTTATTGTGGAAATTTTCACTCTAAAATGTCAAACTTCTATTTAACTAATTCTATTACACGTGCATCACGTGTTATGGGTCAATGTTCTACTGCTTATGGCAGCAGAACAAATTTTGTTAAAATGAAATAAAAAAAGCAGGATAACAACATATGCTTTATATTATACAAATTCTTTTAAAAGTTCTTGCCATTGTTTTACCTTTATTAATCGCAGTAGCTTACTTTACTTTAGCTGAGCGTAAAATTATGGGCGCTATTCAACGACGTCGAGGACCTAATGTAGTAGGTGTTTTTGGTTTACTACAACCCTTAGCTGACGGGCTAAAGTTATTGCTCAAGGAAACTATCATCCCAAGTAACGCTAATACGGTCTTATTTATTTTAGCACCAATCTTAACTTTTCTGTTAAGTCTTTTAGGGTGGGCTGTTATTCCTTATGGTGAAGGTATGGTCTTTGCAGATATTAATGTAGGTATTTTATATCTTTTAGCTATTTCATCATTAGGTGTATATGGTATTATTGTCTCAGGTTGGGCTAGTAACTCTAAATATGCTTTCTTAGGTGCATTACGTTCTGCAGCTCAAATGGTTTCTTATGAAGTTTCGCTAGGAGTAGTTATTATTACTGTACTTCTTTGTGTAGGATCTCTTAATCTAAGTGATATTGTTTTAGCACAACAAAATATATGGTTTGCTATTCCTTTATTCCCAATGTTTATTATGTTTTATATTTCTGCATTAGCAGAAACTAACCGTCACCCTTTTGATCTTCCTGAAGCGGAAGCTGAATTAGTATCAGGTTATAATGTAGAATATTCTGCAATGGGTTTCGCTTTATTCTTCTTAGGAGAGTACGGTAATATGTTATTAATGAGTGGTATGACTGTTATTTTATTCCTTGGCGGTTGGTTACCTCCGTTAAGTATTGCTCCTTTTACCTGGGTTCCAGGACCTATTTGGTTCGGTTTAAAGTTAATTATTTTTGCAGCTGGTTTTGCTTGGGCACGTGCGGCTTTCCCACGTTACCGTTATGATCAATTAATGCGTCTTGGTTGGAAAATTTTCCTACCATTATCTCTAGGTTGGTTATTCTTTACCGCTGGTATTTTAATAAGCTTTAACTGGCTTCCATGTTAATAAAAAAAATTTTAATCAATGTCGATTAATTTAGTAAAATATTTGACCGTAGCTATGATTTTATTCCTGATAGGACTTACAGGAATTGTTCTTAACCGTAAGAACATTATCATTATGCTTATGTCTATTGAATTAATGCTTTTAGCTGTAAACTTAAATTTCGTTATCTTTTCTGTTTATTTAGATGATATTATGGGACAACTTTTTGCATTATTAGTCTTAACAGTTGCTGCTGCAGAATCCGCTATTGGTTTAGCTATATTGGTAGTATATTACCGTGTTCGAGGAACTATCTCCGTAGAAAATATTCATCTTCTTCGTGGTTAGTCATTATATCTCCTAATATAAGGTACGCATTTATGTTGGGAGGTGCGATGGTATTCATCTAATAGCTCTCATCAGGTTACTAGAAGAAGTTAATTAAAATAAATCAAAATGATTCAAGTAGGTACAAAACTTCGAGTAGTTGATAATTCCGGGGCCAAAATGGTCGAATGTATTAGGGTTCTAGGAGGTTCTGGTAAGAAAATAGGAACCATCGGAGACATTATTGTGGTATCAGTAAAAGAGTTACGTTCATATACAGGCGGAACCATGAAAATGAAAATAAAAAAAGGAGATGTTTCAAAAGCAGTAGTTTTGAGAATTGCTAAAGAATTTTCTCGTAAGGATGGAAGCTTTTTACGTTTCCAGGATAATGCAGTTATATTGCTCAATGCCCAAAAACAACCTCTTGGTACTCGTATTTTTGGACCAGTGTTGGATGAATTACGTTTACTTAAAAATATGAAACTCGTTTCAATGGCTTCTAGTCTTCTTTAAACGAGTTTTACGATGAAAGAAGAATGAATCGATTTTATAATCACTATAATGATATTGGACTTTATGATATCTGTATGAAAACAAATTGTACGAACACTCTTAAAGTACCCGGAATATCTAAAATTATTCTAAATATGGGTGTTAAAGATGTCGTTTCGGACAAAAGACGAATATTACCTGCTTTATTAAGTTTGGAAATGATTACAGGACAACGTGCCCTTATTACAAAATCTCGAAAACCTTTAATGTCCCTTAAAATCCGTAAAGGGATGGTTACTGGTTGCAAAGTAGTTTTGAGAAAAAACCTTATGTATAATTTTTTAGATAAGTTTATTACTATTACTTTACCCCGTATTAAGAACTTTGATGGATTTCAACGTATGCTTGTTACTAATAACGGTAATATATCTTTCCGTATTAAAGAACCTCTTTCTTTTTTTGAGTTAGAGTATGAATATGACAAGTTCCGCGAGTTACCTCCTCTTGACGTCACTCTGGTAACTACAGGAGTGAATAGAGAAGAAGGTCTAGCAGTTTTAAGTTCATTTCAATTTCCTTTTGTAAAGTAAAAGTAATTATTCTAAAGAAAAGAATAAGCGAAAGTAACTCAGAGGTAGAGTGTGACCTTGCCAAGGTCGAAGTCGAGGGTTCGAATCCCTTCTTTCGCTTCGCGAATATATTATTAATTGGTAAATGGCCTGCCTTCCAAGCAGGAGTTATGGGTTCGAGTCCCATTATTCGCATTCAAATAAAAAGTTGTAAATAAACTTTTTAGGGCCAGTCCAGAATATGATTAATAAAAATACGGAAAGGATGGGATTCGAACCCATGGTAAGATTAATTTCCTACTTTGGTTTAGCAAACCAACGCTTTAGGCCACTCAGCCACCTTTCCTATAAAACAATTTACATCCTCCTGGAATCGAACCAGGGACCGTCAGCTTAGAAGGCTGTTGCTCTATCCCCTGAGCTAAGGATGCTTATTGTTTTACTTAAATATAACTTTCTTGTATGATGCAAAAAGTGTTACAAAAAAAAGTATAAATGAATGGTTACAAAGAATCAACTACTTAAAACACCACGAATTATTAAAAAAAGATCTTCTAAATCCATAGCTCTCGTAAAATGCCCTCAAAAAAAAGGTGTTTGTATTCGAGTGTTTACCCTTACTCCTAAAAAACCTAATTCAGCTCTACGTAAAGTAGCTAGAGTAAGGTTAACCACTGGTAGAATGGTTACTAGTTATATACCTGGAGAAGGTCACAATTTACAAGAGCACTCAGTAGTTCTTGTTCGAGGTGGTCGTGTTAAAGATTTACCAGGAGTAAAATATCACTTGGTACGAGGAAAGTATGATTTACACAGTATAAGAGAAAGAAAACAAAGTCGTTCTAAATACGGTACTAAAAAAAAGACGGCGGACACTTAATATTTTAATCAATAAATAAAAACTTACTAAATGGTATCCTTTGAAGAGATTAACCAAAAATTCGTTCGACGTATTATGGTTTCAGGTAAAAAACACAAAGCTGAAAATATTTATAAAAATTGTATAAAAAAAATTGATTTAGCTGGAAAACCTGCCAATAGTTCTTCTAATATAATACCACAAGCTCTTTCAAATGTGGCTCCTATTTTAGAAGTACGTTCTTTACGTATCGCAGGTTCTACTTATAAAATTCCTTTTCCTATTAATTTAAAGCGTCAATATTCACTTGGGGTTTCATGGATTGTAAAATCTGCTAGATCTCGATCAGAACGAGGGATGGTTAACCGACTTGCTGGTGAATTAATGGATGCTTCTAAAGGTGTAGGAGCTAGTGTACGTAAACGAAATGAACTACATAAAACAGCAGAAGCTAATAGAGCTTTTGCCCATTATCGTTGGGGCTAATTTACTTTAAGACAGACAATAAAGTTTTCCCTAGTAGCTCAGTTGGTTAGAGCGGATGGCTGTTAACTATCAGGTCGTTGGTTCGAGTCCAACCTAGGGAGTTTACCGAATCTTCAGACTATTAAAAATAATAGGGGCATATAAGATAACCTGTTATAAAAGAAGGAATTCTTTTGATAATTAACGCAACCACATACTTTTTTGAAATGACTAATACTCTTGATTGCCCAGAACCTTGGCAATTAGGTTTTCAAGATCCAGCAACACCGGTGATGGAAGGTATTATCGATTTTCATCATGACGTTATGTTCTTCTTAATCGTTATTGGTATTATGGTATCTTACGTTCTTGGACGTGTTATCGTTGCTTACCATGAAGATAACTTCTCAACTCCTACAAATACCGTTCATGCTACTACTTTAGAAATTGTATGGACCATTACACCAGCTTTTGTTCTTATGATTATTGCTGTGCCTTCTTTTGCACTTCTTTATTCTATGGACGAGATCATTGATCCAGCTATTACTATTAAAGTAGTAGGACATCAATGGTATTGGAGTTATGAATATTCTGATTATAGTGCAGTAGATGGTGATTCCATTAACTTTGATAGTTATATGATTCCTGAAGAGGAATTGGAACCAGGTAACCTTCGTCTTTTAGAAGTAGATAACAGAGTAGTTCTACCTGTAGAAACTCATGTTAGAGTCGTTATAAGTTCCGCGGATGTACTTCATTGTTGGGCTATGCCTTCTTTTGGTATTAAAATGGATGCTTGTCCTGGACGTTTAAACCAGACATCTATGTTTATTAAACGTGAAGGTGTATATTACGGTCAATGCAGTGAAATTTGTGGTGTAAATCATGGGTTCATGCCTATTTGTATAGAAGCAGTTTCGTTAGAAGATTACGTAGCTTGGATTTCAAGTAAAATCGAGCTTGCAGAGGAATCTGTTTAAGTCAAATATATGTAGGAGTTGACTTACAAAACTATTTATGTAAGTCTCTTCCTCTTTTAAAAAAATAAGGAGTACTAATGAAAAAAGTTGATATTCTTCAGGAAAACAACGTAGAAGAGAACGTGTATTACGTTACCGTTAGGATCGCTAAGGATGGGGTAAAAAAAGTTATAACTCAGGATTGTTTTTACAATTTTGATGTAGAGGATTGCTTAGATTTTGGTATAATATATGCCAAAGTTAAAACCGAGATGGATTATTTGGACATCGACGAATCTTCATGGCTCATTGTGAATGTAAAAATCCAAAAGCTTAGAAAGTTAAGCAAACCCAAGAAGACAAAATAAGTCTCCTTTTAAACTTGTATTTTTGCCCCAGTTTTGGGCTCCCTCTAACTAAAAAAAAGGCTCTAAATTCTGGGCCCCTTTTTTTCTAGAGTAACTACGAGTCCCTTTATAAATAGTATTTCTGGCGTAAAATAGAGTGACACACTGAGGTCGGAATGGTTTCAGGTATACATATTTTATTATAGATCCTACAAGGATGAAAAACGGTTTCTTTTGATTGACTTATTTTTAAGATAAATATTTTAGGTACTTTTTGGGCCCTTTTCTAATGTTTTAAAAAGTTTAGCCCAAATTGACCTTTTAACCTAAAGTTTTATTAACGTAACGTCTGTAAATTAAAACAAGCCTTTGCCGGTAAAGTTTGGAAGTTGTTTATAAAAAGATGTCGTTGA
>Ga0209713_10000334_pt1 | contig 26362 bp, 13 predicted proteins | sample ArcOceMetagenome_3_FD_187444 | JGI IMG/M metagenome (GOLD analysis project Ga0209713, IMG submission 187444) | Marine eukaryotic phytoplankton communities from Arctic Ocean - Arctic Ocean- Svalbard ARC20M Metagenome (SPAdes) (version 2) | ecosystem: Environmental > Aquatic > Marine > Oceanic... | reverse complement strand
GCCGGCCGGGCAGCAGCGCCGACGAGCTCGCCGTCGCCGCCGGCCGCCGCTCGGCCGATCGGCTCTCGCTCGACTTCGACGCGGGGCTGGTCTCGCCGCGCATGACGACCAACTGCGGCACCGCGCGCTGGATGGCGCCCGAGTGCATGGCGCTGCCGTCGGCGGGCGACGACGTCGGCGGCCAGGCCGAGTACACTCTCTCGGCCGACGTCTACTCAACAGGGCTGCTGCTGTGGGCCATCGCCGCGCGCCGCTACCCGTTCGCCGAGCTGCAGCACACGGCCGAGCTGATGCGCGCCGTCAAGAGCGGCGTGCGCCCGCCGCGCCTCCCCGCCGAGCGCTGCCCCGCGGGCTGGGCCGACCTGTGCGAGATGGCGTGGGAGGACACGCCCGCGTACCGCCCCTCGATTGCGCGCGTCTACGAGGTGCTGATGGCGATGAGGACCGACGGGATGCCGACCGACGTCACACGGTGAACCAAGAACGAGCGTGTCCCGAGTCCAGAACGAGCCAGTTCAGGCGTTGTCGCGATATGGGCCTCACTGTGCCCCAGTTTTGAGTACGTGCAGGTGTTGAAGAACACACTGTACGGTATCTTTTAAAGTAGGGATCACTTATAAATTCGTTCTCTACTTGCCGTGATAAAGTACCTACTACAAACGAAGCGGTCGGCGCCTCATCTTTTGCGCGAGAAACATGAAAATGGTGTCGATCGCGTCAGGCGCAGAGTGCGCGCCACGTGCCGCCGGTGGTGGCAACGACGGCTGCAGCGCATGCTGCGCGGTGCTGCCCTGCAGCAGCCTTCGGCGCGGCCTGGCTACGCCGCCATCATGACCACCGTCGCCGTCGGCGCCGGCGGCTCCCCCTTCAGCGGCCATGTGTGCGCGCAGCGCGGGGAGCGGCGGTTGCTCGAGGTAGTCGCGCGGCAGCCGCTCGCGCGGCAGCCAGGCGTCGGGCTCGAGGAGGGCGCGCGCGTAGACGAAGCGGGTCCACACGCGGCGCATCGCGGCGCGCATCTCGCGCCGCCGCGCGTCGGGGATGGCGCGCAGGATGTCGTCGATCTTCTCGACGTCCTTCTCGGGCACGCGCACCGCGAAGGAGGCGTAGTCGAGCAGGCCCTCGTACGGCATCAGCACGCCGTCCATGATGATCACCGGGATGCAGCCGTGGCGCACGGCGTCGTCGACGCGCGACGACCAGCCGTCGCCGCCCGGCGGCACCAGGCAGAACTGCGCGCTCGAGAGGTCCTGCGAGTAGAGGCCGCCGCGCTTCCCCACCAGCATCCAGCCGCGCTTGCCTCGGAAGGCGGCGCGCAGCCGGTGACGGACGCCGCGCGCGTACTTGAGCGGCTCGTTCTCGGCGAGGTTGCCCGAGAAGTACGCGAGCGTCGTCCGGCGCGGCGGCGGCCTCCGAGTGCCGCCGCCGCCCTCCTCGTGCAGCCACGGCGTGTCCTGCCACTGCGACGGCGGCGAGAAGACCGGGATCACGAGGTCCTTGGCCGCGTCGTGGCACGCGTGGCGGCCGATCATCGCCCGCGAGCCGCCGGGGAAGCGCCACCGCTTGCCCGACGGCGCGCGCGTGTCGCCGCGGTTGTCCGCCTCCCAGTTGTCCGCCATGTACCGCGACGACGACGTGGGCGACGCGTCGAGCCGCCCCCAGTGCGAGAGCACGATCGCCGACGCGGCGACCTCCTTGGGCGCCCAGCAGCCGCCCTCGTCGTGCGAGAAGAGGAAGACGTGGTCGCGCCCGCCCGAGGCGTTCCAGTACGGGTGCGCCGCGCGCACGTGCTCGAGCGCGTCGTACGCCATCCGCATCGCCGTCACGGGGCGCATCGGGTAGCCCTTCTGGTAGGCCGGCGGGCCGCTCCAGTCGTAGACGGGCAGGATGGCGCACGACATGTACAGCGGCACGTAAAAGAAGTCGGCGGCGGCGGCGTCGAGGGTGCGGTGCGCCGAGGCGAGCAGCTGCTCGTGCACCGCGACGTCGACCGAGTAGGCGTAGCCGGCGTTGCGCGAAAAGGACGTCTGGTTGGCGCCGTCGAAGGAGCGGTGCGCGCACATGCCGCCCGCCGCCATGTACTGCAGGATGAGCGTCGTGTGCTCGGGCAGCTCGTACACGAAGACCGACGGCCGCCGCGCGCCGCGCGCCGCCGCGTGGCGCGCGTGCAGCCGCACGCCGCCGACGCCGCCGCCGCTGCCGCCGCCGCCACCGACCGTCGTTGTCATAGAGCAATCGACGCCGAAGTGGCCCTCGTCGCAGTGGCAGTAGCCGCCGTTGTCGCCGCAGCGGCCGTGGCCCGAGCACTGGTTGAGACAGAAGGCCTCGTGGCGCTTCTCGCACAGCGGGCCGTGCATCCCGTCGTAAGTGCAGCTGCAGCTCCCCGCCGGCGCGCCGTCTCCGCCGGGGGCCGCCTCGCACCACGACGCCGCGTCGCCTCCGCCTCCTCCGCCTCCACCTCCTCTGCGACGAGCGCGCCCTCCTCCGCCGCCGAGCGCCGTCGCCGCGAGCAGCTGGCGAGGCTCCCACTTGCGCCGCGCCGACAGCTTCTCATACAGCGGTTCGCTCGAGGCCTCGCCCTCTGCCGTCGCCTCGCCAGCTGGAGCACCCACTGTCGCGTCGCCATCGCCGCCGATGTCGCCATCGCCGTCTCCACCGCCGTCTCCGGCTCGGCGGACGCGGATCGCATGCGGCACACCCTCCTCGCTGATCACGACGCGCCACCGCCGCGCTGCAGCGCCGCGCCCGAACCACCAGCGGCGGAGCACGCGCGTCCGTCGCGCCGGCTGCGTCATCATCCGCGCGGCGAGCCTCTCGAGCCGCGCGCCGCGCGACATGCGCTCGACGCGGCCGTCGTTGCCGCGGCACGCCGGCTTGCCGCACGTCGTCGGCACGGCGACGGATCCGTTGAGCCACGTGCCGTCCGAGTCGGGCCCGGGGCGCAGCTCGATCGCCGCGAAGACCGAGAGCGGCATCCGCCCGACCTGGCACGTGTCGGCCATCGGCCGCACGCCGATCTTGCCAGGGCACCAGCAAAAGCCGCGCGTCTCGTCGCACTCGCCCGCGCAGTGCGACTGCACCCACAGCCCGTCACGCGTGCCGCCGTTGCACGTGCGGATGTTGCGCTCGGCGCACGAGGTGCCGTTCCATCCGGCGACGCAGTTGCACAGGCCGGTGAGCTGGTCGCACACGCCGTGCCCGTGGCAATTGGCCTCGCAGGCGCGCGCCGGCAGCGGCCGCGTCGGCAGCGACGGCGGCTGTGACGAGTACCAGCGCTCGCAGTCGGCCGGATGCTTCGTATGCTGACACCAGAGCACGGGCGGAGCGGGCGGAGAGGGCGGAGCGGGCGGAGAGGGCGGAGAGGGCACGGGCGGCGGCTTCGCCACTGCCGCAGCCTGACTGCGTAGCTGCTCGACAGGCCGTGACGGCGCGTCGATGTCCTCGTCACGAAGCCAGTGGTCGGAGGCCTCGTGCGGCTGGACGGGCCGCACGGTCGGCGCCGGATCAGTGCGCGTGGTGATCGGGCAGTAGCCGTCGCCACGGCACACTACCCGGCGCGGCGAAGGCTCGCTGGCAGCGGCGCCGCCCACCGAGCTGAGCGTCTTGTATGCCACCAGACCGATGAGGAAGGCCGCAAAGGCGATACGACCGGCGATGTTGACCATGCGGGCGAGCCAGTAGGCGGGCCACTAGGCGGACCACCAGGCGGCGGCCGCGCTGCTGTCAAGCGCCAGCCCTGCGCCGCCGCGCAAGTTCGAGTTGGGGAGGCAAAACCAGCGCTAGATTTGCCCTCGAAGAATCTACAACCGATTGCACGGCGGATGTCGGTAGGTTCAGGTACATGTATTGTAAAGTATCAGCAGGACCTAGTTTGCTGTTTTTGTCCCACATTCTGGCGAGGGTCAAAACACCGGACGGGGCGGCGGCCTATTTACATACACGGGAGGGAGGCCGCCGCCCGCACGTGCACACGTAGAACGGCAAAATGCCTTTGATCGGGAAAAACCAGCGCACTCAGCTGCGAACGCTTTGCTCGAATCGCTCGCTCGCCATCCTTGCAGCCAGGCGTCAGCACACCAGCCACCACTGCCAGCATGCCAGGCTACAGCAAAGGCACGACGAAGCTGCTAGACTCGATGATGGCCGACGCCAAGCTCAACCCGCAGCGGCAGCGCGAGCTGCGGCAGGTCATGCAGCACGGAACCCGCGCGGCGCCGAGGAAGCAGGCTCCCACCGCACCCAACCGTCGCGCCGTGGAGTATGACGACCCGCTGCGCGGCATCGCGCTCAATCCGAATCTCGTCTACGGCCATGCGAAGAGGTCGCAGACCGACATCGTCCGCGAGAACCACGGCTATCAGCGCCCGCAGTTTGGTGGCGGCGCCCGTCCCACGAACCGCGACGCGCAGAAGAGCAGGCTGCAGGACGAGTGGAAGACACAGTTCAAAGCGCCGTCGACGTCGACAGCATCCGCGGCGTCGCAGCAGCAGCCCGCGCGGTCGGAGGCGGCGAAGCTGCACGAGCAGATCTCGGGCGAGATCGAGGAGCGGCAGCAGTTTGTGCAGCAGATGCGCAGCGTCGGCAACACTGAGCACGACGAGACGATGCGCCAGCAGATCAACGAGCGCATGGCCGAGCTGGCCAAGGTGGAGAAGATGATGGGCGAAGAGGAGCTGACGAAGAGGTCGGCACAGCAGAGGTAGCGTGTGTGCCGCGGCCGGGGTCGAGTGTGCGTATAGTTGCACACGGGTGGCAGCGCGAGAAGTGGATTCTTGCCGTTTACCGCATCTCGGCGTTACGTCACACACTTAAATTCTGAGACGCCTCCAAGCCCGATCAACCCTGCGCGCCGCGCGCTGTGAACGCGCGCAGCCGGCTGAGCACGCTGACCCCTCTACTCGCTCGCCACTCGGTGTGAAAAGCGTCCCGCTGTGGCGCCGCCGTCGTCGACGGGTCCTCGTGACCCATGGACGGTAGCGCCATCGACGCACCCACAGCAGGTGTGTTCTTTAGATACTTTCACTTGAGTCTGTGGGTGGAGTTACCCCCGACGCATGCCTTTTTTAGCTACCTAACGATGGCGCAGCCCAAGGAGGACACGCCTCTCACGGCGTTCCCAGCCGCGGGCTACACCATCTGCGGCAGCTGCGTGCGGATACGCACGCGCCGCACTGCGGTGGCGGTGACTCTCGCTCTGCTCGGGTTGGTTGTGCTAGTCAAGGAGGGTGCCAACCTGAGCCTTCCGGCGGTCATGCCTGCCATTAGCGACCTCAACGTCGATGGAGATGGCGATGCGATCGTCGCCTCTCTGCCAGGCCTCGGTACCGCTTTCTATGCCGCGGGCAAGCTCTCGCAGATTTTTGCGACGCACGGCATGGGAGCTGGTGCCGTGCTCGTCTGGATCACGTGCGTCGGCGGCGCGCTCTCGAGCAGCTTGGTCGCGATCGGGCATCCAGTCTCCATGACCGTCGGCTGGTGCGGCGTCAGCTTCTGCGTGGCTCACGTCTGGGGCGCCGGCACAGCCGTCGCGGCCGGCTGGTTTGAGACGCGGGAGCTGGGCCGCGTCTTCGCGTTCATCGGCGTGGCAGGCGCGCTCGGCGGCATGCTCTTCAGCTGGCTGTACGGCGTCATCGTCGACGTGCCGCCCGAGGGCCACATATGGTATCTTAGCTTTGTGATGGCCGCCGCGGCACTGCTTGTGACGGGCGTGCTTAGGCTGCTGCTCGCGCGCGACAGCGCGGCGAAGGCGGGCTTCGCAGCGCCGCCGCCTCCGCCGCCTCCGCCGGCCGCCGCCGCCGCCGTCGCTGCGAGCGACGAGCAGACGCCGCCGTCCAACGGCGTCGACGGGCTGTCGGTGCCCGGCGCGCTCGGTGCGATGGTGTGCGACGTGCGTGTCGCGCTGCTGATGGTGGTGGGCTGCGGCTACGCCGTCTCGTCGGGCGTCGTCAACGCGTACATGCCGTTGTACGCGACCGAGCGGCTCGGCGCGTCGGAGAAGGACGCGGCGCACCTGCTCATATTCACGATGCTCGGCGCGCTCGTCGGCGGCATCGGGATGGGCCTTGCACGCGACGGCCTCTCCGCCGCAGCGTCGGTGGCCCTGACGGCAGCGATCAACCTGGGCTCCGCCGCAGCCGCCGTCGCGTGGCTTGCATACGAGCTCAACGGCGGCACCTGGCTGGGCGTGCGGCTGCTCAGCTTCATGGTCTTCGTCGTCTCCGCCTCGATCGAGTGCTCGTGGAACATCAACCTGTCGGTCTTCACGGTGCGCTTCGCGGGCGCGCGCCACGCCTCGACGCTGAGCGGGCTGATGGATCTGCTCTGCTTCGCCGGCAAGGTGCCCTTCATGTTCGTGGCGGGCCACCTGGTCAACGACGGTCGCTACGGCATCATGCTCAGCCTCGTCGTAGCCGCGCTGCTCGTCAGCCACGCGTGCATCGTCGTGTCGATGGTTCTCGACCTCCGGATGCCGCCGTGCCCACCGCCCCCGGCGAAGGGACAGTACAGGGCCATAGGCGGCAAATCAGAAAGGTAGCACGCCGGGTCAACTACAGTTCAATATATCTCAGTAATTCTTATAAAATTATAAAAGGCATAAAAACGCCGCATTCTTTTCATTAGCCTACGACCACTTTGTCTGCCAGCTGCGGCGACGGGAAGCCGCGCGACTCGTGGCAGCCGAAATTGCTCCAGGTGCTCGGGTTGCCCCCACCCCCGCTCGCTCTGTACCGCGCCGCAAAGACCATTGGCGGCCGTTGACACGTGCGCGTGTACCAGCTGTGCTGCTCCTGTCGGAGCGGCCGGAACCTGGGCGTGGTCGGCGTCGTCACCGGATCGTTGGAGTAGGCCCACAGGAGCGGCGGGAACGGCGTCGCCGCCACGTCCGCCGTCGCGTTGCGCGCCGTCTCCCACGGGCCCTCCGCGGGGCTCTTGAGGTAGTGGACGGCCACCGAGTGGTTGTCCGGCCGCACCCACCCCATGCCGCCGCCCGTCTGCGCGTTGTGGTGCCCCTTGGACCACGTCATGCTGGCGAGCGTCGCGTTGCGCACGCAGCGCTGCACCCAGCCGCCCACCGCGCAGTCGCACGCGTTGTTGTCGAGGAACGTGCCGCGCACGTTGGAGTTGGCGCAGCCGGCGTGGCCGTTGCGCGCGGCGAGGCGCGCGGCGGCGGCCTCGTACTCGCGCATGTACGCGCACTCCTCGAAGATGGCGCGCGCGAGGCCAGCCGACATGACGGCCAGCGGCCCTGTCGGGAACGGCACGGGCGGCTGCTTCTGGCACGCGCCGTGCGCGTGCTGCGTGAGCGCCATCGTGAGGAGCGACTGGTGCTCAAAGTCTCCCAGGAAGCAGCCCTTGGCCGAGGATGCGTAGTGCGTCGCCGTGCAGAGGTTCATCAAGCCGTACATGGAGAGCGGGTGCGCGTGCATCTGCCGCCGCGACAGGTCGAACAGCAGGAGGTGCAGAGAGACGAACGTGTCGTCCTCCGTCTTGCCAATCCACGTCGCCAGAGGCCAGCGGCGCAGCGCGTACTGGAACCAGAAGCGCGTCTTCTCCGAGCAAGAGCAATGCTTAGAGTGCCAGGAGCCGCCGTCCGTGCCAAAGTAGAGCACATCGCCAAAGGTGGAGCCATCGGCTTCCGGCGTCCACCGCTTGAAGACGAGCCCGCGGTGTGTGTTGTTGCCGACGAGGAAGCGCCACGCCACCTGCGACGCCGCGGGCGAGTCGAAGACCGTCTTGCGCACCCGCAGCCGCTGCTCCACCTTGCCGAGCGAAGAGATCATGCCAATGACGAGCTCGGGCGTCGGCGGGTCGAGGAACAGGTTGGATGGCCTGGCTTGGGCGCGCCGCGCCGGCGCGGGTCGCGTCGGCGCGGGTCGCGTCGGCGCTCGGAAGGCGGGCATGATCGCTGAGAGATAGTCTTGCATCTTGCGCCTCACACTCGCCAAACTTGCTTGCTTGTTTGCTTGCTTGCCAAACTTCTTGCATGAAGTTTATGCAGGTCACGTGTAGAGGGCATTGCCACGTGTACAGGGCATCGTGAATCTGTCTGGCCTCTACAGACGTGATTATCTGCCGCGATCCCGACCAGGCACTCCGTCAAACAAGTGCGAAGAACAGAGGGGGTGCTCATCAACAACCACGCCCTCCAACCGAGGCAGCGATGCTCGCGAACCGCGCCATTATAATGCTACCGCGGCTCCTCTTGGCGTCGTTGGCCATTTCTGCCACAGCATCGGAAGCGCCGCTGGATGTCGTGTCCGATTGCTTCGGCGTAGCGCTCGACGTCACCGAAACCCTCTTTGCACGGCCGGGTCAGATGCGCTGCATCCTGGCCGTACAGGAGGCATGCGCAAGCGACCCTTATGTCATCGGCTTTGATGGGGTGTTAGGCGACGGCCTTTGCCAGTACCATTTGGTCGAGTGGCTCGCTGGCAATTTCACGCATACGAACCTGTGGTTTACGGACGTCCTTCCGATTCTCACGGGGCTGGCGCAGCAGCAGGGGCTTGCCTGGCCTGCGGAGATCTTCACGCAAGACAATTCCATCTGCACGAATAGCTTCGAACAGAATACAGCGTTTGCCTTCCAGTGGTCGAGCTATATTCTATCGTGGAGCCATCAGCTGCAAACCGGGGTTTGGGGCTCCTCAGATTTCGCAGTCTGGGACCTGCACGAGACGTTCCGCCGGCATCACATCGATGGACCGACGATGTGCAGAATGAGCGCCGATGACCTGGTGTCGCTAGGCGTACCGTTTGGCGCTGCGAAGGCATTTGTGCACGGCATGCAAGACTACCTGTATGCGCAGGTCGAATCGGCGCCCGGCGCCTCGACGTACGACCCGGCTGATGGCCAGTACCATGCGACCTACCCTGGCCGGCCTGCCAACGTGTCGATCACCATCGTGCTCGAGCACCTGTACAACATCAATGAGATCGCCTACACATTCAACGTTGGCTTCTTGCTCGTGATGTCGTGGGAGGACGACCGCATCTCGACGCGCTGTGAGGGGGCTGGCGGCGATGGTGTCGAAACGCCGTCGTCCGACCTTTGCGCCCACTACTGGCAGCCTCAGATGAAGTTTGCGAATGTGCTGCAGTACGAGGAGGGCGAGTACGAGGTGATCACCGACTACGGGCTCTTCACCGAGGTTGGGATGGCGTCGCTCCGAGCGGTCGAGACCGACAAGAACCTCTACTTGCCGCACTCAATCGCCTATAGCATGAAACGCATCAAGGGGACTTTCACCACACCGATGGGTTTCAAGTTCTTCCCCTTTGACTGCCAGACGCTGCTGCTGAAAGCCACCGCTGTCACCGACGACGCGACGATCTATCGGTTCGTGCCGATGGCAACCATCGGGCCGTCACTGACGGCCCTGCTGCGAGCAACCGACGGCGAAGCGAATGTCGTCTCCGGCTGGAACGTCACGTCCATCCACACCCGCGAGTACCTGTTGAGCGAGCGGCCAGCCGTCGACGAGTTCATCGATACGTCCATCCAGTACGAGACGTATGCGTCGATGGACCAGGTCACCTTTCAGCACGGGCCAGGCATACCGATCTTCGACGCAATTATGCGGCTGCGCAATCAGATTCCCGTGGTCGAGGGCAAAGAGAGTGAGAGCTATCAGCGGGATGAGCTGTTTGTGCCAGGCATGAAGCCCTACTCGGAGGCGTACTTTGCAATCCAGGTGCAGCGCGAGCCGCACTCGTTTGTGTTCAACTTCTCGATGCTCGTAGCGCTGCTCATCTTCATCGCATTCTCATCGTTCCTCTTCCCGGACAAGGACATGAACGGCCGCATCACGCTCGCGCTGACCGTCTTTCTGGGTGTGATCTTCTTCCAGATGACGGTCGTCGATTCGCTGCCGCGCACCGGCAGCTTCACCACGATGCATGTTTTCATGTTCCTGTCGTCTATCTTCAACGGGATCATTGTGCTCGAGCACGCGCTCGTGTATGCGCTGCACGCGTGGGTTGGCAAGCAGGCCGCCATCATTCAGCGCGTGAATCGGCTGCGCCGCAATCGGACGGCTGTGCGGCACGCTGTGCGGCTGCAGCGTGCCTTTCGCAGGCACCGCATCCACAAACTCCACATGGAGGCGATCTCGCCGGAGCCGAACCCCAAAACAAAGGCCGGAAATCGCAACACTCCTCGCGGCTCTTGCAGCCTCACGCCCAGGTCGACTACCGCTCCGACGACCGCTCCAGCCGCCACCCGTCTGGGTAACCGTGCCTCATCAGAGCCGCCCGTTTCTGAGGTGCATGTCGAGTTTGCCCCTGAATCTCCGCGCGATCAGCGAATCGAGCTAACGGCGAGCAGGGCAAACGACCGCGATGCGTCCCAGCGAATCGAGGTGACGGGCACAATGGTGCAAAACGCAGAACCGACCTCGCCCTCTAGCAAACTGCGACTGCGTCGCTCGATCACTGACCTCGGTTCGACTACGAAGTCGCACTATACGCACCAGCTCGAGGCGCGGATGAAGGTTGCGGACGCTCTCGCCAAGGGCACCCCGCTCAAGCTCAAGATTTACCGCAAGGTCTTCAACTGGTCGGTGGTCTTCCTCGACAACTCGAACCGTTTCTTTGTCATCACAACCTCTCTCGCCTACTTCGTCCTGGTCTACTACTACGTCTTTCTGCGGGTTGGCCAGCAGGAGCTCGACGCCAAGTGCTCCGATCCGTGGACGACGGCATCTCTGGATCCGCGCATCCAGCTGTGAGATCAGGGGGTGCTTGCTCAGCGCGCCACAGCGTCGGCCGGCGCGACGAGGTTGTAAGACGTGCATGCATCGTTTCAAGGGTCTGTGTGTTCTTCGAGCCAAGGTATTTATTGCAACGCTATTGCGGCGAGGCTCCCGCTCTCAGACCGCTCGCTATTGCATATAGAAGAATGCCGAACTTGTTTGAAGTTTGGGATTACAAGGCTTTCTGATCGAAATGGCTGCAAAACCAACGCCAGCATGCTGCAGCGGCGCGCCATCCACTCGTCCGACACCAAAGCAGCCACCAGCGTCACCTGTCGTGACCAACTCGCCAGCGCTGTCGCCCGCGCGAGCTGCACCGCAAATCTGCTGGTACTGGCACGCATCCAATGAAGACACCGAGGTCTCCAACGGCTATCTCGTGACGAACACGCGGGATCGAGGTGCACAGGAAGAGCGCGCCGTTGCCATAGGCCCGGCGCTCAGCGAGGGAGCGCACGCATGGATGCTGCGCTTCGTCCCGTCGGGCGACGCCAGTAGGGTCGTCATGGGCGTGTGCGCGGCGCCCGGTCGTGCTGGCCGGCTACGCATGGGTGGCTTTCGCGACCGCGCCTGGGGCTTTGTGCCCTCAGACGGATGCAGTTACACCTTTGAGTGTGCGAGCGAGGGGGCGGCGAGCCGAGGGTCACTGCTGACCGAGGACGGCGTGAGCGCCGTTGGCGAGACCATTCACTTTCGTGCCGACCTCCAGCGGCGCACGCTGGAGGTGCGAGTCGGCTTCGGCTCCTGGGCGACGGTCCGAGACAGCGACGGCGCACCGGTGCAGCTGCCAGCGGCCGTGGCGCCGTGGGTGCAGCTGTCCAACGCGGGCGATTCCGTCGAGCTGTACGCGCACGGCACAGGCACCGCCCTGTGAGAGCCAGCCGTACAGTGGTCTCAGTGGTCAACATTTTAGGAATGCCAACTGGTTACATTTAGGTTACATTATAAAGCAACTCACGCTAACGAGCTTCCACATTCAGACTGCCGCATCTCGAGATGTCCTCTGGAGATGCCCCGCTCACGCATGGTGCGGGTGGTAGGTCGCATGGTCGCGATTGAGGCGGGCCTGGTGGCCGTGCACGAGCTCGATCTCCTCCTCGAGGAGCTCCTCGTCGGAGCGCCCCTCGACGCGCAGCGGCAGCGCATCCTCGAGCAGGTGCTTGAGGTGCTCGACCACCGTCGGCTGCGACAGGTCGTAGCCGCGCACCGCGAGCGTCTTCGCGAGCAGCTCTTGCAGCGCGAGCACCGCCGCCTTCTCCGCCTTGCCGCCCGCCTTGCCGCCGACGGACTGGAGCCGCTCCCTCTCGCCGTCCTGCCCGGCGAGCGGCGCCGTCTTGGCGGCGGCGGAGCTGGCGCGGTCGCGCGCCGCCGTGATCGTCGCCAAGAAGCCGTACACGAGCGCCGCGAGAAGAGTGCACGCCGCGGCGAGCCGGTAAGGGAAGCGGATGTTCGTGGTGTAGAGGGCGCCGAAGACCGGCGGGCCGATGACGCGGCCGGCGGACGACATCATGCCCGAGATGCCCATGATCTTGCCCATGTTCTTGCGCGTGCCGAGCGTCGAGAAGAAGGGCGTCACCGACGAGCCGCTGAACGTCGAGCCGACGGTGCCGACGCCGGCGAGGACAAAGTACGCGTACATGGAGGCGGGCGAGCCGTCGAGCATCGAGTAGCTCGCGTACGTAAAGGTGCCCATCAGCGCGCCGACGGTGGCGGTGCGCATCAGGCCGAGCCGCTCCTGGATCCTCTTGAAGACGAGCGTGCGCACGAGGATCGAGAAGAACGCCTGCCCCATCATCACGAAGCCAAACTCGAGCGAGCCGAAGCCGAAGAGGGCCTGCAGGTAGAGGGCCGAGCACGTCATCAGCGACGCCATCGCCGTGTTCGAGCCGAGCGCGCCGAGCGCGAGCACACCCACCAGCTTCCAGTCGGTGTGCTCCGGCCCGGAGTCCGCCTTGGCCTCGCCCTGCTTGTGGCCCTTGTCGGCCGCCGCCGCGGGCTCGTCGGCCGAGGTCGGCACGCCGCCCGGGAACAGCTCCTCGGGCGGCTTCAGGTAGATCTGCGAGAAGACGAGGGCGAGCAGCGAGGTGAACGAGCCCACCCAGAACGGCGCGCGCTTGTCGAGCTCGGCCAGCCCCGAGCCGACGCCCGGGCCGAACATGAAGCAGACCTGCAGCAGCGTGCCGACGTTGGCCATCAGCGCCGGCCGCTCCTTGGGCGTCGTGATGTCGGCGATGTACGCGTTGGCCGTCGACATGGTGCCCGAGCAGAAGCCGATGAAGATGCGCGACGCGACGAGCAGCGTGAACGTCGGCGCCACGCTCGAACCGAGCATGCCGACGCAGGAGCCACCCAGCGTCACGACCAGGATCGCGCGGCGGCCGATCTTGTCGGACAGCGGCCCGATCCACATGTTGGAGATGAGCTGCGCGATGGCGAACGCCGAGAACATGAAGCCGAGCGACGTCGACGGGCCGCCCAGCTGGTTGCACACCGCGTCCTCGCAGCTCGTGTCGTCCATGGACTCGCAGCCGCACACCTGGCTCACGTAGAACGGCATGACCGGCACGGTGAGCGCCGACGCGAAGATGTCGATGACGACGACCATGTAGACGCCGATGAGCGCGAGATCGCGCGGCGAGGGCCGCGTGATGGAGATCATCGCTGCTGCGACTGTGCGGGTGCGCGCGGCGTGTTGGAATACTTGGCGACACCGTCAATCCGACAGTGTGTCGGCGCGCGTGTGTCACAATCCCAGACGACCCGATTTCACAGCAAAAGCCGTGAATCCTATGCGTGCCATCGGCAGTGCGGTCATCGATAGATAGGTAGATATAGAGAGAGCAGTGTAGGTAGAATCTAGGTCATCGATGGTAGCAAGTGCTGAGATCGGGTGGACCGATCCTAGCATGGCATGTGCCTCGAGACTTCACTCGTGTCTCTAGCTTAGTCGCGTCCGCTGGGTATTGCAAGGTAGCAAGGCAAGCAAGATGTGCCTACGAGTAGGGGGGTGCTTTATCACGTGCTCCGCCAAAAAGGCGCGGCTGATGTCTCGAAGCGAAGCCAAAATGCGCGCCTTCACTTGGCTTCCCGTCGCGCTGCTCGCCCTCTTCATCCCGACGGCACGCTCGGCCGCTCGGGTTTGCTACATATACTACGGGGATACGACCTGCATCAGCCAAACCTCATCGGCATGCGTGGACTACGTCGTGGACGGCTCGTGCCAGGGCGTCTCGGGCACAGGTGTTTCCTCCAGGTACACCTGCTCGGGCACAACGCTCACCACGACTTATTACTACGCCTCGGAAACCTGCTCGGGAGATTCAATCACCCCAACTGCCACGTCCGGCGATGGCACTTGCGTACCAACCTCGGGATCGAGCTACGAGGCATCGATCAACTGCGACCCCCACAGTGCCAACCCGCCGCCGCCGCCGCCGCCGCCGTCGCCGCCGCCGGCGCCGCCGCCGCCGCCGCTGCCGCCAACGTCGCCGCCCCTTCCTTCGCCGCCACCGCCTCAGCCGTCGCCGCCCCCGCCGTTGCCGCCCCCGCCACCTTCGCCGCGGCCGCCACCACCGCCTTGGCCTTCGCCACCGCCGCCACCGTCCCCGCAGCCGCCGCCGCCGCCATCTGCCCCGCCAGCCGGCCCGCCGCCGCCGGTGACTCCGCCGCTCCCGCCGAAGATGCCTCCGGCGCCGCCCGCCCCGCCTATGAAGCCGCCGCCGCCGCCGCCGCCGCACAGCCCGTTCGTGAGCGGAGATGTGCGCCTCGTGGGAGGCTGGACGCCGTTCGAGGGGCGCGTCGAGATCTTCCACGACGGCTTTTGGGGCACCGTGTGCGACGACTACTGGAACTACAACGACGCGTACGTCGTGTGCCAGCAGCTTGGGCTGACGGGTGGCTCTTACTATTGGGGCGCCTACTTCGGGCAAGGCACAGGGCCGATTTGGCTTTCCGACCTGTACTGCAATGGCCCATTTGGCAATGCGGCTACAAATGAGTACGATCTGACCGACTGCCCCCGCGGCTCCGACTGGGGCGTGCATCATTGCAGCCACGCCGAGGATGCCGGTGTGCGGTGCTCGCCGGCACCGCCCTCTCCGTTCCCGCCGCCCCCGCTGCCCGCGTCTCCTCCATGGCCGCCGAGTCTCGCTCCGCTGCCGCCACCGCCGGTGCCGCCGCCGCCGTCGTCCCCCCCGCAGCCGCCGCCGTCGCCACCATCGGTGCCGCCCCCACCGCCGGAGCTACCGCCGCCGCCGCTGCCGCCGTCGCCGCCCCCGCCGCCTTCGCCGCGGCCGCCACCACCGCCGGCGCCTTCGCCGCCACCGCCGTCACCTCCGAGGCCGCCGTTGCCGCCGGGCCAGCCCGCCAAGGAGGGCGACGTCCGACTGCGCGGCCCCGATTCGCCGACCCAGGGGCGCGTCGAGATCTTCCACGACGGCGTGTGGGGCACCGTGTGCGACGACAGCTGGAGCAACTACGACGCGTACGTCGTGTGCCGGCAGCTTGGACTGACGGGTGGCTCTTCCTATTGGGGTGCCTACTTCGGACAAGGCACAGGGCCAATTTGGCTGTCGAACGCTAACTGTGCTTCCACTGAGCAGGCGCTGAGCGACTGCACCACGAACTCGTGGGGCAGCCACCACTGCTACCACTACGAGGACGCGGGCGTGGTTTGCGACCCGCTCCCCCCTTCGCCGCCGCCACCCGCGCCGCCGGCCCTTCCGGACCCGCCCTCGCGTCCTCCGTGGCCACCAGGCCTCGGTCCCTTGCCGCCGCCGTCGTTTCCACCGCCGCTGGTGCCGCCGTCCCCGCTCAGCCCGCCACCACCGCGGCCGAACCCGCCGCCGCCGCCGATGCCGCGCCCGCCGCCGCCATGGCCGTCGCCTCCGCCACCGCCCATGCCGCCACCGCCGCCTCCGCCACCCTCGTCGCCGCCCACACTGCCGCCGCCGCCCTCGCCGCCGCCTCCCACGCCGCCGCCGCCGTCACCGCCGGAACCACCCGGGCCTCCGCCGTCCCCGCCGTCGCAGCCAGCAATGGAGGGCGACGTGCGACTGGTCGACGGCGCCACGAAGTTCGAGGGGCGCGTCGAGGTCTTCCACCACGGCGTGTGGGGCACGGTGTGCGACGACGCCTGGTCCACCGCCGACGCGCAGGTCGTTTGCCGGCAGCTGGGCCTCGAATTCAGCACCGTGCGGCTCGCGTCCTTCTTCGGCCAGGGGGTCGGCCCCATCTGGCTCGACGACGTCGCGTGCTCCTCGACAGAGTCGCGGCTGGACAGCTGCATCGTCGGCATCTGGGGCTCGCACAACTGCAACCACGCCGAGGACGCCGGTGTTGTTTGCCACCCCGAGCCGCCGTCGCCGCCGCCGCCGCCGCCGACCTCGCCGCCTCTGCCGTCGTCACCCCCGATCCCTCCGGGTCTGGCGCCGTTGCCGCCACCGCCGACGCTGCCGCCGCCTCCCAGCTCGCCGCCGGACTTGCCACCGCCGCCACAGATCCCGCCGCCACCTTCGCCGCGGCCGCCGCCGCCACCACCTTGGCCGTCGCCGCCGCCGCCGTCGCCGAGGCCACCACCAGCGCCGTTGGCGCCGCCCTGGGACGGGAGGTACGTGGCCTTCGAGCACGGCACGAGCTGCGCGGCCCACGGCGCCGCGGCCATCAGTAGCTCGTCGGAATGTCGCGACGCCGCTTTGGCGCTCAAAACGGAGGGCTTCACAAGCGAGTTCGGAAACATTCTCTCCGACACTTACCCGTCCTCTTATCAGTCGGCAGTCGCGCCGACGGCATGCGCGTGGAGAGCCAGCCACAACTACCTGTACTTCTTCACGTACTGGAGTTACTATCCCTTCCAGAGCTCTGGATGTGACCCCGACACCAACGGTGGCTACGTGTGCATCTGCCGCTCCGGAGAAGGACGCCCTGCGGAGCCTCCTCCGCCGCTGCCACCGCCTCCGCCGCCGGTTGAGCCGATCGAAGGTTGCTCCATCTACAACTGCGCTGCCTGCTACGACACCGTTGGATCGCCCGCGAAACCCTGCGTGTATTCCTCGCAATACCTTCACAATTCATGGCACCGGGGTGCATGCATGACCGACCCTCACAACAACTACTGCTCTTGCAGCCCCAACGAGTATCAGGCTCCCGTGGTTGCGTCGACGAACTGCATGACGTACGGGGCGCCCCAGCCACCACCCCCACCATCATCACCTCAGCCGCCTCCGATGCCACGCTCACCTCCCCCGCCGCCGCCGTCGCCTCGGCCACCTCCACCCCCACCCTCACCGATGCCACCCCCGTCACCCCCGGTGGTACCGCGACCGCCGCAAGAGCCTCCTTCGCCTCCATTCCCGCCAAGGGCGCCGGCATCGACCTGCTTCCGGGTGACCAATGCCGTCGCTGAGGCCGGTTCGGGATATCTCACATTTCATGAGATCTACTTCTACTCGGACACCGCGTGCACCCAACAAATCGACGTCTCGTCCGGCACGTTCACGCACGGGCGCGTGGATGGCGTCTCCGCGGACTACTCCTCCTCTTACTCCGCTTCGAAGGCGTTCGACGCGCAGCATGGCGCCTGCTCCAGCCTCGACAGCCCGTGCAGCAGCTACGACTATCACTCGGTCACGGGCTCCCAGTCGTCCAACGGCTTTTCTCGCACGAGCTATGGGAGCACCAACATCGCCAGGAACGTGTACGTGCAGGCCACGTTCCCGACGGCCATGGACGTCGGCTGCGTGGTCGCGTGGTACAAGAGCGGCTCCTTCTTCCCTCACTACTCCGCGAGCCAGCTGCTGCTGCAGGACTGCGGCAAGAGTTACCCTGTCGACCTCGCGACGAGCGGAGCTTGTTCGTCAGACGGGTTTTGCCCGTGTGGCGCGTACGGGCGTATGATGTCCACGCAACCATCTCACACGTCCTGCACGCCGCCTCCACCGTTCCCTCCGTACTCGGCGCCTCGGCCTCCGCCACCCCCTTGGCCGTTGCCGCCGTACACGGTGCCGCCGCCGCCGCCGCCGCCGCCGCCGCCGTCGCCGTCGCCGCCGCCGCCGAAGCCGCCGCCGCCATTCCCGCCGTTTCAGCCGGGCGTCGCCACCAATGGCGCCCTCAGGCTCGTGGGCGGCGCATCGCCTTTGGAGGGGCGCGTCGAGATCCTCCACAACGGCGTCTGGGGCACGGTGTGCGACGACAGCTGGAGCTCCAACGACGCGTACGTCGTGTGCCGGCAGCTTGGGCTGACGGGTGGCTCTTACTATTGGAACGCCTACTTCGGACAAGGCACAGGCCCAATCTGGCTGGACGACGTCGCGTGTACTGGCCCGGAGTCGGCGCTCACCCACTGCTCCGCCTCACAGTGGTCCCACAACTGCGGCCACAGCGAAGACGCGGGCGTCATGTGCAACTGGCCGTCGCCGCCGTCGCCGCCGTCGCCGCCGCCGCCACCGCCGCCGCCGCCATTTTCGCCTGGCCGTCGCCCGCCTTTCCCACCGCCGCCGCCGAAGCCGTCGCCGCCGCCGCCGAAGCCGCCGCCGCCTCCTCCTCCATTTCCGCCGATGCCCGAGTCCGCCGACATCGGCCTCAGGCTCGTGGGAGGCGCATCGCCTTTGGAGGGGCGCGTTGAGATCCTCCACAACGGCGTCTGGGGCACGGTGTGCGACGACAGCTGGAGCTCCAACGACGCGTACGTCGTGTGCCGGCAGCTTGGGCTGACGGGTGGCTCTTACTATACGAACGCCTACTTCGGGCAGGGCACAGGACCGGTTTGGCTTTCCAGCGCCTCGTGCGGGTCGAGCGGCTCCGACCTTGCCGGCTGCTCTCACGGGGGATGGGGCGTGCATCACTGCAGCCATGCCGAGGACGCGGGTGTGTCTTGCAGCCCGGCTTCGCCGCCTCCTTCCCCGCCGAAACCGCCGCCGCCACCGCCGCCTCCACCGGCGCCACTTCCGCCGCCGCCGCCATCACCCTTTCAGCCGATCGCATACGAAGACATCGGCCTCAGGCTCGTGGGTGGCGGATCGCCTTTGGAGGGGCGCGTCGAGATTCTCCACGACGGCGTCTGGGGCACGGTGTGCGACGACAGCTGGAGCAACTACGACGTGTACGTCGTGTGCCGGCAGCTCGGCTTCACGGGTGGCGCTTACTATACGAACGCCTGGTTTGGTCAAGGTACTGGGCCTATCTGGCTTTCCAGCGTCGCGTGTGAATCGAGCGGCTCCGACCTCGCCAGTTGCCAACACAGTGGATGGGGCGTGCATAGCTGCAGCCATGCCGATGACGCGGGCGTGTCTTGCAGCCCGCCATCACCGCCACCTTCACCACCAAGGCCGCCCCCGCCACCACCGTTGCCGCCGCACGTGCCCATCGGAACCGATGTGCTGCGCCTCGTGGGTGGCTCGAATGCGTTCAGTGGGCGCGTTGAGATCTTTCACAACGGCGTGTGGGGCACGGTGTGCGACGACAGCTGGGGCACCTACAATGCGCAGGTCGTGTGCCGGCAGCTGGGCCTGACGAGCGGCTCTTCCTATGCGGCCGAGCCGGGTTCCGGGCCGATTTGGTTGGACGAGGTGGTCTGCACGGGCTCCTGGACCTCAGATGAGGGCTATGTGGCGAATGAGGCGGACATCGCTAGCTGCTCCCACAACGGGTGGGGCGAGCACGACTGCGGCCACGCGGAAGACGTGGGGGTCTCCTGCGGTTCGCACGCACCACCACCGTTGCCGCCGCAGATGCCGTCGCCAGCGCCACCGGCCGTGGTCACGCTCACGATGAGGGCTGCCGGCAACGTCGCCGACTATGACGACACGTCGGACCTGGAGAGTCGGCTCGCCGTGGCGGCGGGCGTCGAAGTCGACCTCGTGACGATCGAAGTGACGGCGGCGAGCGTGCTGATCACCGCCACGATCGGCGTCCCGGCGGGCAGCACCGCATCCACCGTCGAGAACACGCTCCGCACCAGCCTCGGCACCACCACCACGCAGGCCAGCACGGTGCTCGGCGTCATCGTCGAAACCACGCCGGTCTTCTCGGCTCCACCGTCGCCGCCACCGCCCCCGTCGCCGCGACCCCCGCCGCCTTCGCCGCCCTTGCAGCCGCCGCCGGAAGCGCCGTCACTGTCGGTGGCTATGGCCGCAGGCGCAGTCGCCGGGCTCGTCCTTGGCTTGTGCTGCTGCTGCTTCTGTGCGGTGGCCGCCGCCTTCGTGATTGGGTACGTGGTGCAGCGAAAGAAGCAAGGGCGCGGCGCCCGCGGCGGCGGGGCGGCTGGCGCGGTGCCCCGGCTACCCGAGGCGCCAGCGAGCACGACGAGCACGACGAGCACGGGGGGGCAGGTGCCCAACCAGCAGGGCCAGCACGACTACAACGCGCCGCAGAACCAGCCGGGCGCCATCACCTCGCCCATCACCACCGCCAAGGAGGTCTGGCCGCCCCGGCAGGACACCCGCGGCAAGGCGGTGGCTGGCGCGTCAGCGTACGCGGCTGGGCCGCCGTCTGTCGTCGCCGTGCCGATGGTGGCGGCTGGGCCGCCGTCTGTCGTCGCCGTGCCGATGGTGGGCACCGAGCTCGTGGCCCTCAACTCGACGGTGGTCACGGCGGCGGTGCCGATGGCCGGGGTCGCCGTGGTGGCGGCGGCGCCCGCGGGCGCCGCCGACGGCCGCGGCGTCGTGCACGGGCACAAGGCGCACCACGCCGACGAGGACGAGATGCTGGAGCGCGCGATGACCGAGGTGGCGAGCAAGGAGAAACCAGAGAGGCAGTTCGAGCGCGACATCTCGGCCAAGGCGGCGCACGCGGCCGTCGACGGAGCCAACTCCCAGAAGGCCGAAGGCAAGGACGCGCTCCGCCAGCGCTTGGTCGAGCAGCACAAGGTGCGCGAGGCTAGTGCGACGCCACGTGCGACGCCACGCGGGGCTGTGCAGGAACAGTCGCAGGCACACCCGCTCGAATGCTGACGCCGCCCACAATTCTCTTTTCGGTCCTTCTTTGTCAATGATGGCTCGAGATGGGACAGCTCACAAGGCCGGAGGGGACGGGACCACGGGACAGAACGCTTGGGCAAAAGAAGTTGGAGTCTTGCCGCCAGCCATGTCGTCTGTTGTTTTCGCCATGTACTTTAGGCTTTAGGATTAGGTTCGCCTTGTTGGCAATGTTGCTTGTAATGCACATGTGCATGCAGTTGTTGGGATCTCTTGATTCTTGTTTTTTGTGTGTAAAAAAGAAAGTTGTTTCTACGCATCTACCTGAACGACGTATAGACAGAGGGGAACGACGAGATCTAGCGCGTCACTGCACCGAGAGGCGGGCGGCCATCGATATCGCCCGCAGTTTGGCGGCGGCCGATGCGGCCGAGCCGCCCGCAAATTTGGCGGCCGCAACGACACCGCCGCAGCCCGCGTCGCGGCCGCCGCGGCCGCCACCGCCGTCGAGCTCTCGCACGACGCCAAGGAGCTGCTGTGCGGCGGCGCCGACCGCGTCGGCGTCCAGCGTGCCGCCAGCGAGCGCCTTGGCGAGCGCCCCGCCGGAGGCTAGAGCGACGCCACGTGGTGTGGCCGCCGTGGCGGCGGCGCCGAGGCACTTGTCTAGCTCGCGTATCTGCCCCCGCACCATCGCCACCGACGGGACTGTGCACAGCGCCGCCCCCGGCGCTGAGGATCGGGCGGAGGCGCAGGCGCAGGTGGAGGCGGAGGCGGAGGCGGAGGCGGCGGGCGCGGGCGCAGCGGAGCCGGCGAGCGGCAGCCGGTCGGCGCCGGCGCCGACGGCGGAGGGCGGCAGCTCGTGCTCGGCGCGCGCGGCCTCGGCGCGGTTGAGCGTCTGCATGCGCCGCGCCAGCTGGCCGTCGCGCTCGGGGTCGAGCCAGCCGCCGACGTACCGCTCGCCGTCGGCCCACGCGAAGCGCCCGGCGCCGCCGCCCATCGTGCCGCCCTTGCAGTGGCCCGCGTACGCGTCGCCCCGCTCCGAGCGCCACACCGCCACGCCGTGCCGCACGCCGCCCAGGTAGCCGCCCTCGTAGATCTGCGGCTGTGGAGGCCGCGGCGCCGCCCCCGCCCCCGCCCCCGCCGCCGCCGCCGCCGGGCGCGCCCTGCCGGCGGCACCGAGGGGGGGCGTGGCGCCGGTGGCGGCGGTGGCGGCGGGGACATCGGTCCAGCGGCCCTGCCCGTGCTTGCGCCCCTCGACCCACTCGCCGTCGTAGACGGAGCCGTCTGGGTGTCGCTGCACGCCGCGGCCGTGCCGCTCGCCGCGCGCCCACTGCCCCGAGTAGCGCACCGCCGACGGCGCCGTGAAGTTGCCCGCGCCGTGCCGCTTCCCCTCGTGCCACTGGCCCGCGTACATGCCGCCGCTCGCGCCGCAGCGCACGCCGTGCCCGTGGAAGGTGTCGCCCGCCCACTCGCCCTCGTACCGCTCGCCCGACGGCCCCACCCAGCTGCCGAAGCCGTGGCGCTTCGAGCGCTCGAAGCCGCCCGTGTACGACGAGAGCGGCGTCGTGTACGAGCCCTTGCCCCACCACTGGTCCTCGCGCCACTCGCCCTCGTACACGCGCCCCTGCGGCCCCTCCCACCGGCCGGTGCCGTGGCGGCGCAGCCCACGGAGCTGGCCGACGTAGACGCCGTTCCACTTGCCGCGCATCGTGCCGTGCGGCAGGTCGTCGCTCTCCCACACGCCCTCGAGCCGATGGCCGCCGCCCGACGTGTGCTCGCCCTGGCCGTGCCGCACGCCGGCGCGCCACTCGCCACGGTACGTCGTGCCGTCGGCGGTCGCGGTTCCGAGGCCGTGGCGCATGTCCTCTTGCCACTGCCCCTCGTACGTGTCGCCGTCGCGACGCTCCGACCCAAGCCCGTGGCGCAGCCCCGCCTCGAACTGGCCCGAGTAGTCGTAGGCGACGCGGCCGCCGCCGCCGCCACCGCTGGCGGCGCGGACGCCTGGCTTGCCGGCCGACACCGGCACCACCAGCGCACCCTCGCCGTGCAGCCGCCCGCGCTGCCACTCGCCGTGCCGACGTATGCCGCTCTCGCCGTCGACGTGGCTGCCAGCACCGTGCGGCTCGTCGTCCTGCCACTGCCCCTCGTACATCGAGCCGTCGGCCTGGAGCCGGCGGCCCTCGCCGTGCCTAACGCCGCCAACCCACTCGCCCTCGTACCAGCCGCCGTCGTGCTCGACCATCCTGCCGCTGCCGTGCGGCCGCCCCGCCTCGTCGGTCTCGCCGCTGTAGCCCGGCAGCGAGACCCCTCGAGCGGCACGGTATTGCTGCTGCACGCGTGCCGCCGCATTGGCCTGCGCGCGCATCTCGGCGTGCCGCCACTGCCTCGCGCGGCGCCTGGCCAGGCACGCACGCGCCCACCGGCCCACTGTGACCACGGCGAGCGCTCGTCGGATGCGCTGCGCCTTCGCTTCGCGGGCCCTCTGCATGCGCTGAATCAGCCGAGCGGCGGCAAGCCTGACGGTGGCGCTTTGGTCGGGCCTTTGCTGGCGCGGTACGCTGAGGCTCTTGCGAGACTGGTGGCCGCGTGTGACGGCCTGGAGGCGCGTCGCGGCCAGGTCGGCCATCATCTTCCCTGGAATGATGGCGGAGGTGGTGTCCATTCGACGATGAGGAGTCGGTCGGTGCGCGTTGGCGGTGGCGCTGGGCTCAGCCAACTGCTAAACCAAACATAGGTTAGAGGGGCTACATCACCCGACGCCAGCAACGCGCCATTTGACAGCGTTTAACCAGACATGCAAACGTACTTAACACTACCTACTTCACACCTCCGGCACCTCGCCGATGCTCACCCGCACCGGAGATCGAGGCGCCGGCACGACCGGCGCAGGCGGCGCGGAGGCGATCGGAAGGGCGGGTGTCCCGCACGAAGCCATGATGCCGTGGACACCCATCTCCCTGACGATCGGCTCCAACGTAAAGGGCGCCGGGCCACCGTCGTTCATCATCGACACCAGGCTGACCTTGCTCGCCGTCACCGTCTTGTTGTCGGCCGGATCGAGCGCGGTGAAGTGGGGCAGCGTCGGGTTGGCGACGGCGTAGGCGAGCGTGAGGTCGTACGCGGGCGTCAGCAGCGTGTCGGGCGCAGCGGCCATCCGCTCGAGGAACTCCGTCCACACCGACCCCAGCGACGACGCGGCGAGCTGCTCGACCGACAGCTTGAACTCGGCCGCACCCGACGACAGCACCGTCCTGAGCCCGAAGAGCTCGTCAAACGCCAGGCACATCTGCGCGAGCCCGTGGAGCGTGCCGGTCGTGTGCCCGCCCTTGCCGTCGCCACCGCTGCCCGAGGGCGGCGCGTCGGCGCCCTCTGCCGCCGGTGGGTCGACCCCTTTGTCGGCAAAGTAGGCGCGTGCCATCGCCATGTACTCCTCGCCCTTCCACCTGCCGTCCTCGACGAGCTTTGCCCACGCGCCGTCGCTGCCCTTGATGCCGTTGTAGATCTGCTGGGTAGCGAGGTAGTTGGCGCCCGCGCCGTAGCCGCCGCGCCCCTTGCCCGTCTCCGCCTCGGTGCCCTGCACGAGGTGCGTCAGGTCGAAGCCGTTTGGCAGCACGGGCGGCGCGCGGCCGAGCGTGTTCTTGAAGCCGACGCGCAAAATCTCGCTCCCGAGCACGCCGAGCCTCGCTGCGTCGTCGTCGAAGCGCAATGCAGCATTGTACGAGTACTTTGGCAGCGCCGGCGGGGCCGCGACCAGGCTCAGCGTCCCTCGCTTGGCGCGCGCCGCCCACGCGGCCGCGATCGGCTGCGCCTTCTTGGCCGAGTTGAAGGTGCCGCCCAGCTTGCCCTGCAGCGCGTACGTGTACTCGCCGCTGGCCGCTGCCGCGCCGAGCAGCGCGTCGACATTCGCCCGCGTGGTCTCGCCCTCGGCTCCCTCGTTGACGGGCCCAACCTGCATCAGCAGTACATTCTTGGGCGGCGGGGTGGGTGGCGCGTAGGCGTCGGTCTTGTCGAGCAGGAACGACTTGCGATTGGGGTCGGCCGTCTTCGCGCCGCCAAAGAAGCGCGGCATCATCTCGACCACGTGCGCCTTGCGCACCTCGGACGCCTCGAGCCCCTCGACGAAGACGTAGCTGATGACGGGCCGCCGCGCGCCGAGGCCCTCGGCCCAGCTCTCCAGGTAGAAGATCGCCGTCTCGTCGTCCACCTCCTCAGCCGGGTCGGTCACCACGATGATGTGGTCGAATGCCGTCGCCTCCGAATCCGCCGCCTCGGCCTCCGCCTGCGCCTCGCCCGCCGCAGCGCAGGCTCGCGCCACCATCGTACGCACCAGCCCCTCGTCCTCGTCCTCCTCCTCCGCAGTCGTGTTCGTGGCCGGGCCAAGGTTCCGCTTATTCGAGACGGGCCGGTAGGGATCCAACGTGCTCGGACCCATCGGGTCGTCGCCCAGCGGGCAGCTGATCGGAGTCACCGCGAGGTGCACGCACCAGCCCTCGGGAAAGGCGAGCCTGAGGGGGCGCGTCGCGCTGCCCGGCTCCGGCGGGGCTTCGCTGCTCGCGCCGGCTGTCAGCCCGCAGAGCGCCGCCGTGCTGAGCTCGCAGCCGCCGACGCGAATCTTGGAGGCGGTGACGAGCTCGCAGCTCATCAGAGGCGCCACGCCTCCGTTGTCGAGGTCGCCGCCGGTGACACCGACCACGAAGCGGCTCCGCCGCCACGGTGCCGGCTGCACGCCCGCCACGACGCGGCACGTGACCTCCTCGGTCGTCAGCCGGAAGCCTCGGCACGTCAGCACGAGGCCCAGCATGAAGGCGGCCGTCGGCACGCCCCTCTCGGCGGGCGCGTGCTTGTCGGTGCACTCGAGGCCGGTGACGCGCAGCTCGAAGAAGCAGCGCGGCGGGTCGCACACGTGCCGCAACACGGCCTCGCGGCACTCGCGCATCTTGAGGATCCCGCGGTGGTCGCCCCTCTCCACCTGCACCTCGGCCACGGCGCACTGCGCCGAGCGCCACGTCACCGGCCAGCGCAGCGACCAGTACGGCACCGTCCGGTCGCCGCAGCAGCGCCTCGAGAAGGTGCGCTGCTCGGCGGGTAGCGTCGGGTCGTCGGCCTGCGGCGTGTTGGGCGTCTCGTACACGACGCCGCCCTCGCACTCGTAGCCCGGGTGGTGGACGGCGCAGTGCTTGTCGTGCTTCCAGTCGCTCTGCGCCTTGTCGTCGTCGTAGCGCATCTGCTTGCGGCGGTAGACGACGCCTGCCTTCGTGCGCACGTTGACCCCGAAGATGGCGAGCACGCGGCGCACCGGCGGCGCCTCCGTCGCGCAGAGCCGGAAAAGGTCGTCGCGCGCGTAGTTGGCCATCCAGCAGTCGAACTCGTGGCGCATCCCGCTCAGCACCATCATCTCGCGCACCGAGCGCGGCGTGTACCCGCCCCCGCCCGCCCCGACGCTGGCGCGCCGCTTGCCGCCCACGCCGTCGCGGCTCGGCAGCCACTCGGTCCCGTCGATGCCGCCGAGGCTCCGCTGCAGCGCGCCGCGCTTCCGCTCCGAGGTGGGCGCGACGGCGTCCAACCCGGCGGTGTTCGTGCTGGCGGCGACGGTGGAGGCGGTGGCGGTGGCGGGCGTGTTGGCGGCGGGTGCGGCGGCGGGCGCGGGGTCGGTGGCGGCGGCGGCGGCGGCGGCGGCGGCGGCTTCGGCGGGGTCTTTGCG